>Ga0247727_10008564_pt1 | contig 18938 bp, 12 predicted proteins | sample WisWelCaveWW1625_FD_202498 | JGI IMG/M metagenome (GOLD analysis project Ga0247727, IMG submission 202498) | Biofilm microbial communities from Wishing Well Cave, Virginia, United States - WW16-25 | ecosystem: Environmental > Aquatic > Deep subsurface > Groundwater > Cave microbial mat | place... | reverse complement strand
CGGGCGTCGCTCCTACGTGGACCTGATCGCCGATCAACTCAATACGCGCACCACACCGCAATACACCGATGTGCAGGGCAAGATGTCATGGACGCTGAACCAAGCCAACACGCTGTCGCTGCTTGGTATCGCCGGCTTCGACAAGGTGACGCTCGACGACGAGCAGGACTCCTACAGCCGCGGCTTCGATTTCGTCGACGCGCGGCAGACGCAGTACGCGGGCGGACTCACCTGGAAGCGGCTCCTTGGTGTGCGCGGTCACGCGCTCATGACGGTTCATCGCAGCGAGAACAATCATGTCTACGACATCCGCGATCGACGCCGCGCCGGGCAAATGCCGGAGCCGGTGTACCTGGCCGACGTGTTCGAGGCGGAGACCGGCCTGCGCGCCCGAACGACGCTGCGGGTGCGGCCCGCGACCGATATCACCTTCGGTGGAGAATTGCGACGCGCACGTTTCCGGCACTCGATCACGACGGCCGCGGATACGGCGCAAGGGGCGATTGCGACCACGCGACCGGATAGCGTCGGATTGGTGGTGCTGCCTCACAACGAGGTGCGGGTGAGCGACGACGGCACCAAGGGTGCACTGTTCATGAGCGTCGAGCAGCGGCTGCCGGGCAACTTGGCGGCGACGTTCGGCGTGCGGTGGGATCGCTTCGATTTCAGCGACCAGGAAGATTGGTCGCCGCGCGCCGGTCTCACCTGGCACCCGGACGAGTCCTGGACGTTGCGTACGTCGGCGGGGCTGTTCCATCAGACGCCGTTCGCGATTCAATTGACGCAAACGCAAGCGACGCGCCGGCTTCCCATGCAGCGTGCGGCGCATGCGGTGGTGGGTGTCGATCGGCGACTGGGACGCGGGACGCAGGCGACCGTCGAGGCGTACGTCAAACAATACGATGAACTGCCGGTCGCCCCCGCGCGTGATTCGCGCGAGTTGGTGGCGGCGGGAACCGGGCGCGTGCGCGGCGTCGAGATGTTCGTGCAGCAGCGCTTGCTGTCACGCTGGTACGGACTCGCGTCGTACGCGCTGTCCAAGTCGGAACGTACCGATCTCGTGCACGGCACGTTCGCGGACGAGTGGGATGCGAGGCACGTGCTGACGTTGTTGGCCGGCGTGCGTCCGCGCCAGGGTTGGGAGTTTTCAGCGCGCTGGCGCTGGGTGAGCGGGCGGCCGTTCACGGAGTTCAGCGAGCGCTTCGAGGTCGCGCCGTCGGGTGTGCGAACGCCGGGCAGCAGCTACTTCGTCGGCTTCGAAGGCCCGTTCAACGGTGGGCGATTGCCCGCCTATCACCGGCTCGACCTGCGCGTCGATCACCGGCGTCAGATCGGGCGCTTCCATCTGGTCACCTTCGTCGATCTCGAGAATGTTTACGATCGCGACAATGTGCTCTTGCAGCGCTTCAGCCACGATCGCGCCGCGCCCGAGGCCGTGTATCAATGGAAGTTGTTGCCGGTCGTCGGCGTGTCGCTCGAATTCTGATCTCGAGGAGTGCATCGCAATGCAGCGACAGCGATCGACCGCCGTGGTGGTGGAAACCGCGGCTGCCGGCGAGGATTCCGGCGTTCCCGCGGTCGCGACCGGCGGCGGAGATTTACTGCACGGTTCGATAGATCGCGCGCTGTTGCGGCTCGCGGGCCCGGCGATCTTGGCGAAGGCGCTGCACGCGGGTCTCGGCCTGGTGGACGTGTTCTGGGTCGGGCGCTTGGGTGCGGCGCCGACGGCGGCGGTCACGACGTCCTTTTTCGCATCGTGGGTGCTGCTCTCGGCGACGGATCTGACCGCGCTCGGGATCTTGGCGCACGTTGCGCGCAACATCGGCGCCGGCGATCGCGGGCGCGCGGCGCATGCGGCGTCGCAAGGAATACTGCTCGGAGTCGGGCTCGGTGGGGTGCTGGCGCTGGTCGCGTGGCTGGTAGCGCCGGTCCTGTTTGCCGTGCTGCACACGACGCCCGAAGTCGCAGGTCCTGGCGTCACGTACTTGCGCATCATCTATCTCGCGGCACCGTTCACCTTCACCTACACGAATTGCGAGTTCGCCATGCGCGCCGCGGGGAACACGCGCACGCCGCTCTTGGTGACCGGCGGGATCGTGTTGTTCAACGCGCTACTCGATCCCTTGCTGATCTTCGGATGGGGGCCGATTCCGGCGTATGGCGTGGCCGGCGCCGCGTGGGCGACGTTCCTGGCGCAAGTGTTCGGGGTTTTGGGGTTCGCGCTGCTCGTGGTGCGCCGGCATCCGCACTTGCCGATTGCGCGCGCGTCGCTGCGCGTGTTCGATCGCCGCTTGGCGGCGAGCTTGCTGCGCATCGGCGCGCCCGGGATGGCGGTGGGAACGCTGTTTTCCGGCATCTATCTCTTCATGTCGGGGATTGCGGCGCGATTCGGCACGGCGCCGCTCGCGGTGATGGGTCTCGCGAACCGGGTCGAGTCGGTGACCTACCTCGTGTGTCATGGATTCGGCGCCGCGACGGCGACATTGGTCGGACAGAATCTGGGTGCACAGCAACCGGCGCGCGCGGCGCGTGGGGCGTGGCGATCCACTTTCTGGATGCTGCTCTACGGTGTCGCGACGGGCGGCGCCATGATGCTCTTCCCGCGCGCCATGCTCAGTATTTTTTCGACCGATCCAGCCGTGTTGGAAGCCGGCGTACCGTACCTGCGCGTGCTCGGTGTCGCGATGCCGTTCATGGCGATCGAGATCGTGCTCGAGAATGCGTTCTCGGGCGCCGGCGACAACGTGCCGCCGATGGTCATCAGCGTGCCGATGAATCTGGTACGCGTGCCGCTTCTCGTTTGGACGACGTCGCTGGGCGCGGGACTCATGGGGATCGTGTGGGTGGTGACGCTGACGGCGGTGGCGCGTGGCCTGCTGGCGGCCGCATGGTTCCGCCGCGGCAACTGGGCGCACCGCACCTTGTGAGCCACAGGATCGCCGCAGTATCCTGCGCGCCATGCACGTGCGTGAAGCCACCCTCCACGATCTCGAAGCCTTGATCGAAGGCAACGCCGCCATGGCGGTCGAGACCGAGCATTTGCATCTCGATCCATCCACCTTGCGCGCTGGCGTCGCGGCGCTGCTCGAAGGCCGTGCGCCCGGCACCTATCGGGTCTGCGAGATCGAAGGTCGCGTCGTCGGGCAGATCCTGGTGACCTACGAATGGAGCGACTGGCGCAATCGCACCGTCTGGTGGATCCAGTCGGTGTACGTGCAGCCGGAGTTCCGCGGTCGCGGCGTGTATCGAAGTCTGTACGCGGCGGTCGTCGAAGCGGCGCGCGCGGCGGGAGCCGCGGGGTTGCGCCTGTACGTCGACGCGCGCAATGCCCGTGCCCAAGCCGTCTACACCGCACTCGGGATGAACGGCGATCACTACCGCGTCTTCGAATCGATGTTCGACGCGCCCGACCGCGGCGCGCCGTAGGCGGCCGGCCTTCTGCGGCTGCGCAAGGCTTCGCTTGTCAATTCACGTCGTGAATGACAATCATTCACGCCATGAATGATCCTACACTGCCAAGACACGTGGCTTGGAGCCTCGCCGAACAGCCTCTCCAGACTTGCCTGCCAACACGATCCGGACCGAGTTGCGCTGGCCATGCATTGCGTGGCGAGGTTCGGGATTTGCTTCGACGAACCGGAATCTTGTCTGGTTCGAGAATCGAGTTGGAGCATCCTGGATGTCGGACGCCTATTCGGACCCGTTCGCGCCCGTGGCAGCCTCTGTTCCAGTCGTGGATGAAGGTGGCGCGCCAGCGAGTGCGGCGGTCGCGGAACCAGCGCAGCCGGCGCCGGCATCGCGACCGCGCGCCTCGTCCGTGCGCTCGACCGGCGTGCGCGTCGCGCATCTGACCTCTGTGCATCCTTACAATGACCCGCGCATTTTCCACAAACAATGCCACTCGCTGGCGCGCGCCGGCTTCGAGGTCTATCTCGTGGCGCCGGTCGCGAAGCCGCGCTTCGAGAAGGGGATCCACGTCGTGCCGGCGGGCACCTGGACCGGCCGAACCCAACGACTCGCGATGGTGGTGCCGCGCGTTCTGTGGCAAGCGCTGCGGTTGCGACCGCACGTCGTTCATATTCACGATCCGGAGTTGTTGCTCGTCGCGCAGCTTCTGCGGCTCACCGGCGCGCGCGTCGTCTACGACATCCACGAGGACTACGTCACCAGCATCCAACAGAAAGAATACTTGCCGCGACCACTGCGGGCGTTGATCGCGCTGGCGATGACGTACACCGAGCGCGGCCTGTCGGCCGGATGCCGCCGCATCATCGCCGAGCGCTCCTACGCGGAGCGATTCCCCGGCGCACTGCAGATCCTGAACTACCCGTTGGCGGAAGAACTCGGCGCCGCGCGCGTCGCTTGCACCGACCCGATGCCGGTGTTCGATCCGAAATACACCTGGTACTTGTACACCGGCAATGTCGCACTCGATTGCGGCGCGCTGACGCACTTGGATCTCTTGCGCGCCAACCGCGGCGCGGCACTGTGCTCGGTTGGACGCTGCGCGCCGGCCGTCGCAACCGCGATTCGAGAGCGCGCCAAGGAATGCGGCATCGCATCCGAGCGCATCGTGCTGATCGGCGAGAACGCGTACGTGTCGCGCGAGCGTATTCACCAAATCACGACGCAAGGGCCGTGGGTCGCGGGGTTGGCGCTCTTCCCACCGACGCTGCACTCCATGCGCAAGGAACCGGCGAACTTCTTCGAGTACATGGCGGCCGGCTTGCCGGTGCTCGCATCCGACTTTCCTTCCTGGACCGACATGATCCACGAACGTGTCGGCTACACGGTCAAGGTCGGCGACACGACGGCGCTGCGCCAGAGGACAGAGCAGTTGGAAGCCGACGCCGACTTGCGCCAACGCTTCTGCGCCCGCGGGCGCGAGCTGGTGGCGCAGCGGTTCAATTGGACGAGACAAGAAGAAAAGCTGGTGGCGTTCTATCGCCAGGTTTTGGCGAGCTGATCGGGCTTCATGGACGCGGCCCGCGCACGATCGCGGCGGTCCAGCCGGGTTCGAGCTGCACGTCGGTCCAACGCGCGCCGCCTTCCACTTCGGTTTGCGCTTTTCCTTCCACTTCGTTTCCCGCCGCATCGAACACGTGCACCGTGTGCGATGAGAGATCGTCCCAACCGAATCGACCCGAGCGCGATGTCAGGATGCGTTCCTCGCCCCACAAGGTGCCGTCGCGCAACCGTTGCGGCGTAAACGGGAACATGTGCGCCGTGAGATTGGGCTGCGTGAGTGTCGCTTGCGGTGCGTAATAGTAGTAGAGGGCACCGCGTTCCAGGTGCGCGTGGATGCCGCGCGCGATGCCGGCGGCATCGCGCTGGCGCAGTCGATCACCGAGTCCGACCGGTGAACCCAGATGCGCCAGTGCCAGGTTCGCGGTGACCGCGGTCTCGACGAAGCGCGGGAACGCGTAGCGCTGCATCGTGCGCGTTGTTGCCAGCGTGTTCGCGACCACAACCTTGCCGCGGCGCTCGATCATCGCCAACTGCGCCGTCACCCATGGCTGCACCAACAACGGGATGGCGCTCTTCCGCCGCACCAGCAAGTGCGAACGCGGGTCCACCTCGCCGCTCACGCCATCCCAATCGGAACCGTAGGTCCACACGCGGCTGCTCCACGCCATCTCGTCCCAGTAGATGCCGTCGAAGCCAAGGTCCCAAAGTCGCCCGAGCACGCGTTCCAAATCGGCGGCGAACGCGGAGCCCGGCACGGGCACGACCAACTCATACTGCGGTTGCGACGACGAACGCGGGTAGGAGAGCGGCGAGCCGTCGGCGACGCACAAGCGTTGCTTCTCGTAGGACTCGATTCCGAAATCGGCGTTGACCAAGAATGCATGGAAGTAGGCAAGGACTTGCACGTCCGGTGCCGCCGCGTGCATCGCCGTGGCGAAGGCCTTCAATGAATCCTGCGCGCCGAGCGAACCGAGGAGCGCGGGCCCGTGCAGGCCGTGCGAGCCGCTCGCGGTAGGACCCGGCGATGAAACGTAGCGCAAGCCGCGCAGGCGCACCCAGTCGCGCAAACGCTCGGATGGCCACGCCAGCATTTCGAAGCTGCCGAAGGCGAAGCCGCCTTGCACCGTGTGATCGACTTGTAAGCGCGCCCGCGCGACATCGATCCAATCGCGATACGCGCCACCCGCGCACGGGATCACCCACCACGCGAGTTCGACGGAATCGCGCGCCGGAATGCAGAGGCTGGCATCGCTCAAACCGATGCCGAGGGAATCGCGAAACGATTCCGCGTGGATCCAGGCGACGTCGTTCGCTGGCAACAGGCCGACGGCGCCGGCGGGTGTGATCGCGACCGCGCTGGGTGCTTGTGGTTCAGAGGACACCAGGTCGCGCGGTTCGGGTGGCAGCGGCATGCCAGCGAGGATGGCGGTCGCCGGCGTGACGTCGCAATTCAAGCGCAGCTTCACAATGAGCCCGAGATCGACCGTCGTGCGGTTCACGAACGTATCGCGGATCTCGAGCGCGCGCCCGGCGCGCCGGATGCGCCGCTCGAGAACGACGTCGAGGGCACTCCCGTGCACCCCATCGGCAGTCGTCGCGAGGTCGTCCCATCCGCGCGCGTCGCGTCCGAGATGGCGCCATCCGCCACGTGGAATGGAGACTTCGGTGTCGAGCCGAGTTCGCAACCCGCCGCTCGCGATCGCGATGCCGCCGCCGGGCAGAACGTCGAACGCGAACGTCGTGTCGACCGCGCCGGAGGCGGTGATCGGAGGCGCGACGGCCCTTCGTGTCCGACGTTGCGGTTCGAGACGCACGGCGCGCATCACGATCGCCGGCAAGCGCGGGTCGACGTGGCGCAAGACGATGCGATTCGCACCCGGCCGCAACACGCCATCCAAGCGCAGCGTGAATTGGAACGGCGCGCTCCCGAGCACCTGATGCTGGGAACCGGGAGCATTGCGCCGCGGCTCGAAGTCCGGGCTGTAGACGAGCCGCCACCTCTCGGCGTCGCCCCACGTGAACAGCCTCTTGGCGGGAGTCCCGAACACATTCGGCTTGTTGGCCAAGCGCTCGCTCCCGAGCGGCGTGCCATTGACCACGATCCGCAGGCTGAAGGCGGAGCCCGACCACGCGGTCGCTTCCATGCGCGCGTCGAAGGCGAGGTCCAGGTTGACATCGGTGGTTTGAACGTCGAGCACGAGCGAATCCGCGGATGCGATCGTCGCGGCATCGCGCAGCACCCGTGTGGTCGTCGCGGCGGCAGCGGTGATCGATGCGCCGGCGAGGGTCGCGACGAGAGCACGCGTGAGATTGCGGAAATCGTGGCGTCTCATCGTGACTCTCCGGGTGCGATTCCGAGCACCTCCAGCGCCGATTCGACGTGGCGTGCGGTGCGGGTATCGCCAAGCGAGCGCAACGTCGTGATCTGCCGGCGCAACACCGCGAGATCCGCCGGCACGTCGACGTCGGTCCACGGCTCCAGCAATGCGACGTGCAGGTGCAGGGCTTCGGCACGCTGGCGCGTGTCGTTCAAGGCGCGCTCGGAACTCCACTCGACCCCATGCAGCAATCCCGGCGGCAGATGCCGGCACCCGATGAGGTAGTAGCCGCCGTCCGTAGTGGGACCGAGCACGAGATCCGGGGCCGGCGTGGCCTCGAACGCTTGCAGCGCACGTTCGAGCATCGATGGCGGCAAGCTCGGACTGTCGCTGCCGACGATGCAGGCAGGTCGCTCGTGCATGGAGTCGAAGGCGCGCTCCAATCGCTCGCCCAGATCACGCCCTTCCTGCCGTTCGATGCGCAGTCGCTGCCACATCGCCGGCTCCAGACCGCGGTCGAGCAGTGCAGCGCAGAGCGCCGCCGCGGTCGGCTCGAGGTCTGCGTCCACATCGACTGCGAGGAACAGAACCGGCGCCGGCACCACGGCGCACGCGGTCTCGATCGTGTCGGCGAGGCACGCGCGGTAAAAATGTGCGGCATCCGTTGCCTGGAGCTGCAAGCGCGTCTTGACCGGCAAGCCAGTCGGATCCTTGGCGAAGATGCCCAGCACGATCGTCCCTCGGCGTCCGCGAGAAGGTTCGGGAATTGCTCCAGCGGCCCGCGGATGGAGTCGGGAGCGGTCGGTGCGTCGCTGCTCGCGCAGTGTACGAGATTCGACCGCAGTGTCGCGCCGGTGTGCAGCGCACAGGGGGAAGATGGTGTTGGGACGATTCCTCGTTCGAGCGCTGGCAGCGCTCTTCATCGCAGGCATTCTCCTGAACGCGAGCGCTCAGGCGCAGGTCGCGCCGCGCTCTACACCGGTCGCGATGGCACCAGGCGCCGATGCACGTCTGGATCTCGCGGATCCGAAAGTGCGCGAGCGTTTGCGCGCCGCCGGCATCGATCCCGAAGAGCTGGCGAAGCTGATGGCGGCGGGAGGCGCGGCGGCCGGGACCGCGACCACCGCGCCCGGAACGTCGCCGACCGCGACGCCTGCAGGCAGCACCGGCTTCGCACCGGTGACGCAGCCGCCCGGCAGCAAGCCCGCGATTCCTCCGCCGCTCGCGGCGCCGGATTCGGTGCTGGCGGTTCCGGCCGCGCGCGACTCGCTGGCGGAGCTGCAGCGCTACTTCGGCTACGAGATCTTCTCGCTGCAACCGTCGACCTTCGAGCCGCTGGCGTTCGGGCCGGTGTCGCCCGAGTACCTCATCGGTCCGGGCGATGAAATCGTCGTCAATGTTTGGGGCGCGCAAGAACTGAATGCGCGCACGGTCGTGAACCGCGAGGGCTATGTCGTGTTGCCGGACATCGGTCAAGTGTCGGCGAACGGTTACACGCTGAAGAGCTTCAGAGAAAGTCTCGAGAATCGCTTGGCGCGCGTCTACTCCGGCATCCAACGAGACGGGCGCGGCCGCACCTTCGTCGAGATCACGCTCGGGAAGCTGCGCTCGATCCAGATCTTCGTGTTGGGTGACGTCAAACAACCGGGTGGCTACAACATCAGTGCGACGTCCTCGGCGTTGAACGCGCTCTACTATGCCGGCGGGCCGACCTTGAAGGGTTCGCTGCGTAACGTGCGGGTGCTGCGCAACAACCAACTCGTGCACAAGATCGACTTCTACGACTACATCGCCAATGGCAATCGCTCGCAGGACGTGCGCATCGAGAGCGGCGACGTGCTGTTCGTGCCGCCGGTCGCGAAGCGGGTCACCCTGAGCGGGGAAGTCAACAAGCCGGCGGTGTACGAACTGCGCGACGGGGAAAAATTCAGTGACCTGGTGAAGTTCGCCGGCGGCCTGACGACGATGGCGTTCCGCGGCCGGGTGCAGATCGAGCGCATCGTGCCGTTCGAGGAGCGGTCACCGCTGGTCCAAGCCGATCGCAAGATCATGGACCTGGCGCTGAACGCCAACGGCCCCGAGTTGGGGAGCGATCTCGAGTTGCGCGACGGTGACATCGTACGCGTGTTCCGTATCCGCGACATTCTACGGAACACGGTCGCGATCATGGGGACGTCGGTCTACAAGCCGGGCAAGTACGAGCTGCGTGATGGAATGACGGTAGCGGATCTCGTGCAGCAAGCAGGCGGCCTGTTGGGGGAGGCGTACACCGGCTGGGCGCACTTGGTACGCACCCGCGACAACAAGACGCGGATTCTGCAGGCGTTCAACCTCGGCGATGCGCTGGCGCGCCAACCCGACGCGAACCTGGCGCTGCACGAACTGGACGAAGTGCAAGTGTTCTCGATCTGGGATATCCGTGACCCGGAGACGGTGAGCATCCAAGGCCTGGTTCGGAAACCCGGTGTCTACGACTTGCTCGATGGCATGACGATCACCGACCTCATCGTGCGCGCCGGCGGCCTGAAGGAATCGGCATACCGCATGCGCGCCGAGGTGTCGCGCATCGATCCCGAGCGGATCTCGGAGGGCAACACCGCGCGCACGCTCTACATCAGCATGTCGGACAGCTTGTCGCTGGCGAGCGACGCGTCGCAATTCGAACTGCTGAAGAACGATATTGTATTCATCCGCGAAATCCCGAACTGGGCCTTGCAAGAAAACGTCGTCGTGACCGGCGAAGTGAAGTTCCCAGGGACGTACTCGCTGACCAGCAAGACCGAGCGGTTGTCGAGCATCATCGAACGCGCTGGCGGCTTGGAAACCACCGCCTACTTGGAAGCCGCGACCTTTGTGCGCCGCAAGGACGGCACGGGTCGGATGGCGATCGACTTCGATGCCGCGCTGCTGCGCAAGGGGAAGAAGCCCAGCAAGTACGATTTGATCCTCGCGGCCGGCGACAGCATCAACATCCCGCGCGAGCCGAAGACGGTCAAAGTCACCGGCCAAGTCGGCTTCCCGTCCAGCATCCTGTGGGAAGAGGGCCGCAACATGGATTACTACGTGGATCAGGCCGGCGGTCTGCTCGACACCGCAGACAAAGACAAGATGACGGTCGTGATGGCGAGCGGCCGGGTGGAGAAGCCCGGATTCACGCGCTCACCGCAGCCGGATGCCGGGGCCACCATCGTCGTGCCGGCCAAGCTGCAAGAGAAGGATCACGACGCGCTGAAGAACATGGCGGCGATCATGTCGATTCTTTCAGGTGCGGCGACGACCATCTATCTCATCAGTCGCACCTCGAACTGAGGGAATGCGCATCATGCTCACCCGCGGATTCGCACCGCACCCGGCTGCGGCGGAGCATGCAACGACACCCGAGCGCGATGCCCGCGCGCGCGCCCGTTGCGAGGCATTCGAGCCCGAGCCGACACCGGCGCCCGCGAGCGACGACTGGATCGGTACGGCGTTCGATCCGAGCGCCGATCCGGCGGCCCACGTGCGCCCCTATCTGCGACTCCTGAAGCGATACCGGGTGCTGATCGTGGCGGTGTTCGCCATTTGCGTCGGCTACACGGGCGTTCGATTCCTTCTCCAAGAGCCGATCTACATGGCCAAGGCCAGCATCCTGCCGTCCGGTGGCCAAGGAAGCAGTGGCGTACTCGGTTTGATTGCGAGCGTCACCGGTGCACCGCCGCTTCTCGGTGGCTCGGAGGAAAGCAGCTCGATGCTTTTCCCGCGCATCATTGAAAGCCGTCGCGTCGGACTGGAAGTCGCGCAGACGCGATTCCGGGTCGCGAGTCGCGGTGGTGCGGAGATGACGCTGCAAGATTACTTGGAAGCCGAGAACGATGACGAGGCACTGCGCGCAATGAAGGGCATCCGCGCGGTAGATGTCGACAAGGAAACCGGCATGCTCGCGATCACGGTCAGCACGCCCGATCCGGAGTTGTCGTCCCAAGTCGCCAATCGCTGCGTCGACGTGCTGGAGCAGGTGAATAGCGAGATCCGGCGCGCATCGGCGGCGCAGAACAGCGTGTTCCTGCACGAGCGCCTGGCGGAGATGCTGGGCGAGTTGCGCGCCGCCGAGGATCGCCTGACGCGCTTCCGCGAGCAGAACGTCCGCATGAACGCGCCGGAACTGGAACAAGAACGCTTGCGGCTCGAGCGCGAGGCGGCGATGAAATCGCAGATCTACGTGTCGTTGTCCAGTCAGGCGGAACTCGCGCGGCTCGAGGAAGCCAAGAATCTGCCGATCGTACGCGTCCTGGAACGCGCCGCGGTGCCGACGCTGCCGGTGCCGGTGTCGCGCTTGGCATTGCTCGTCGGCGCGTGTTTTGCCGCGCTCGTCCTCAGCGTGGTTCTGGTCGCGGCGATCGAGGTCACGAAGGTCCTGCGCGCCGCGTCGTGGACGATTTGAGGCGGCTCGTACCACTGCAGGAGGCGCGATGAGCCTCGGCAATCAAATGTGCGCCGCTCTGTCGCTTCTCTGCCTCGTCGTGCTGGTGCGCTGTACCACTGCGCGCGGCTTCCGCTTCTCGCCGGCGCTCCTCTTTTTCATCCTGTTCATTTTGCAACAGGTCGTCGGTTGCATGTTGTTGCTGCGCGAGGACGACCCGAGCGCGGTGCGGGCGCGCCTCGGGCTCGAGCTCGGGATGATCGGGTTCACGCTCGGGGTCGCGGCCATCACCGTGTGCATGCGCTTCTCGCCGACGCGAGAGCTGCAGGCGCTGCGCGCGCGGATTCGTTTGGACGAAGCCGGGCTGCGCGAGAAGGTGATCGTCATGACAATCGGGTACGCGGTCGCGATGGCGATCGTGATGGTGTACTTCCTGCGCGGCGGCGGCATTCCGTTGTTCGAAGGAATCCGTGCCGTGGCTTCCGGCGACGAAGTGCGTGCCGCACAAATCCTGCTCAAAGAGCGCCGCATGGAGATGACCTATTTCGAGGATTCTTCCTATCGCGGCCAAGGGTACGTGGATCAATTGCGCATGGTCGTGTTGCCGTACGTGCTGGCGTGTCTGTTCTTGTGGGCGCGGCAGAGCGGCAAACGCGGTCTGCAGATCGCGGTGGGATTGTTGGCGGTTCCCACCGTCGTCTCGCTCATGGGCACCGGGCAGCGGCATCCGGTGCTGTCGTTCCTCTTGTCGCTCACCATCCTGGGCTATGTCATGACGTCGCCGCACCTGCACCGCAAGGTGCTGGGAGCCTGCTTCGCGGTCGGGTTCAGCATCTTCTTCGCGCTGTCTTTCATGCTCGGCCGCTACGCGCACACGAACTCGCTCGGCGGCGATCTCAGCATGGTGGCGTTGGGATTGTGGAATCGCATCGCGTACTCGAATGCCCTCGGGACCATGGCGTTGTTCGATCTCTTCCCGAATCCGGAGCCGTTCCGTTGGGGGACGACCTGGACGAACGACCTGTATGGGTTCCTGCCGGGACCGTACGTTGCGTTCAGTGCCTGGTTGTTCCGTCGCTTGTACGGCTTCACTGGGACGGCGTCGCCGATGAGCTTCGGCGAGATGTACGCCAACTTCGGGCTGCCGGGAGTTCTCATTGGGAGCGCGATGCTCGGCTTCGCGATGCAGGCGGCGCATGTGTGGTGGGCGCGCAAGAAGGTGTACCGAGCCGAGGACCTGGTGGTGTTCGCCATCGGCAGCATGGGCTTCGCGCGATTGGCGATGGGTGGACTGCTGGGACCGATTCAGTACGGCTTCGTGGGTTTGCCGCTGCTCTACTTCTTCGTCCGTCTCGGCCAATGGGTGCTGCGAGCGCTGCATCTGCGGGCGCGGGCTCTGATGACGGCGCCATGACCGAGCGAATCCAACAACGGTGGGCCGCATACCACGGCCTCACGGTATGTGTTCTTGCGGGACTCTTGCTGCTCATACGGGGCGTGGACAACGGCTTTCGTGACGACGACTTCGTGTTCCTGAATCATGTCGCGCAGCACCGCGCGCTCTCGGACCTGCTCGCTCCGTCGCCCGCGTTCGCGTTCTATCGACCCGGCGCAATCCTGTTGTTCGCGCTCGAGTCGCATTGCTTTGGGACCGACGCGACGGGCTATCTCGGTTTCAACATCGGGTTGCACCTCGTGAACGCATGGCTTCTAGCGAGTGTCCTCGAGCGGCTTGGCTTGGCACGAGTCGTCGCGATTTGGTCCGCGACCCTCTTCGCACTCGGGGTCGGCCACTACTGCAAGGAAGTCTTGTGGGCGTGTACCAGCGGTGGGCTCGCAGCCGTGATCTGTATGTTGGCGGCCTTGCGCTGCATCCTCGGGTCGAATGCCCGGCGACGCCTGTTGTTGAGCTTGGTTGGAATCACCATCGCGCCACTCCTGCACGAAATGGGATTGGTGGCGCCCGTGTTGGTCTTGGCGGGGCTCGCGACGCGCACGGACAGCACGCGGGCGCTGCGTTACGCGCCGCTCCTGCTTCTCCCCGCGGTCCTCTGGGTGGGCGTGTTGCTGACGTTGTCGGCATCGCATCCGGCCTATGACCTCGGGCCAAACGTGGCGCGCGCGCCGCAGATGATCACGAAGTACATCGGTTTCATGGTCATGCCGCTCCAGGATTCACAGCTCGGTGCGGCGCCACTCTTGCGAGCCGTTGCGAGCTTCACGTTGATCGCGGCGAGTGTGTGGGCCTGGCGGCGCGGGTCGGCAGTGTCACGATTGATCGCCGCGTGGCCGTACGTCGTCCTGGCTCCCTTCGCTCTCGTTCCGCTGCCCGGCGGCTGGATCGAAATGCGCTACCTTTACTGCGCCGCGATGCCGTACTGCGTGCTTTTCGCGGCGCTCACCACCAGAGCATTGCATCGAACCACGCGCCCGATCCGTCTGGTCATCGCGACGGCCGTCGTGTGCACGCTCGCTTTCGAATGGGAGATGGAGCGGCGCTGGGATGCTCTCGGTCGCTCCTGGAGTGGTTCACTCGAGCAAGAAGGCGCGCGCGCCCGGGCCGGGAAGCAGGCTTCGCAGGATCCCCGCTTCGAGATCGCGTGCGTCGCCGAAACCCGTTTGATCGAGCAGGCGCCATTGCTTTCGCGACCCTTCGATCGGAATCTCGACCGCGACCGGTGCATAGCGCTCGTTGGTCACGAGAACGAGGCAACCGTGCGGTGTCTCCCACGCACCTGCCTGCACGCCGGCCGGTAGCTTCGGGTGCCAGTCACGACGCGTTCCCGCCACGAGGGTTCGCAGCAGCACGCGACCTTCGCGCGCGCAGGTGAGCGTGCTTTGCCACAAGGATGGCGCGATCTCGGGCAGCGGCCGATACGATGTCCACGGCCAGGCCTTGCGCGCCGCGCGCTCGGGCTCGTACCGCGTCGGTTGTGAATACGAGTAAAAGAACAACCCGGTCGCGCCGGACAAGAGCGCGGCATAGGTGCAGTAGTGCAACTCGCCGAACGTCGGCGCCAACCAGTCGCGTTTCGTGTAACCGGGGACCGAGTCGCGCCCGAAGGCTTGCAGCGCCGGCCAAAACCCGCGCCCTTCGAGGCGCGCGACCGGGAAGCGTTGCTCGAGGCGCAGCAGTCGTTGCTTACGCCGCGCCGCCTGGGTGACCGGATACCAGGTGAACATCCGCTCGCGTCCAAGTCCCAAGAGCTCGGCACGATCGCGCGATTCCTCGATGACAAAACCATGTTGCGGATCTTCCGCGGTGACGATGCGATCCAGGCGCACGACGACATCGAGGTCGCCGGCCGGAACCATCTCTTCCTCGTACCACGCGAGCAGGGCGGGATGTGTGCGTAGCGCGCCGATGGCGTGACGCAGATCGGCGTCGCGCCCTGCACGCGCCCACGCACGCGGCAGGCCAAGGAGAACGCGCAGGTGCCACCGCTCGGCCGCGTCCAAGTAAGTGCGAGCGCGACGCACGTATTCATCCGCATCGAGCTGCGACGTTTCGAATTCGTAACTGTGTACGATCGTGAATCCGGCGGCGGCGACCAGCGAGCAGCTTTCGATGGGAACGGAGTAGAGCCCGAGGATGCTCGGATCACGTGGCTGGGCGCTGGTCGGCGGCGCAAGCCATAGGGCGGCAACGGCGAGTGCGCCAACGATTTCAGTGATCCGACGCCGCGCGCCTCTGGATGCGCTGGTAGACGAACGGCAACAGGACGGCGGCGAAGAACAGCCGGTTGTCATTGAGGTCACCACTCACCATCGCATTCAGGAGTGCATTGACCAGCACCGCGGCCAAGAAGAGCGTCTGCCAGGAGTACTCGCGGCGCAGCACGCGCACCATGCAGACGAGGCTGGCGCCGATCAAAACCAGCAGCCCGAGCAGCGGAATCCATCCCATCTCGCAACCGACCTCGAGCAGCATGTTATGCGGGTAGCGCAGGTCGAGCAAGGCGTAGCGCTCGAAACCGCCGAGCCCGATCCCGAGCGGATTTCGTAACGTCAGCCCCAGTGCGGTCGCGTAGATGAGACCGCGCACGATGACCGACGATCCGCCCTCCCCACTGAAGAGGAGTTGAAAGCGATACAAGGGAACGGACGGAATCGTCACCACCGTGAGCGCGACGGCGGCGAGCCCACCGCAGACCAGGAGTGGCCCGATCCCGATGATCGAGCGCCGATGCTGAACGTAGGTGATCGCCGAGATGACGGCGAATCCCGCCACAACGCTGAGCGCCGGGCCGCGGCTACCCGAGGCGAGCACGCAGAGCGCCGCGACCGCGAGCATCGCGATGGCGACGGCGCGTTCGAACGGCTGGCGCGCGAAGTGAAAACGGATCCATCCGAATGCGAAGGCAAGCGCACCAATGCGTGCGAGCGAAATCGGATTGGAGCCGTTCGCGGTGAGGCGGCCCCAGTGCGTCGTTTCTTGTGATTGGATCGCGGTCAAGCTGGCGGCGAATCCCAGCACCGCGAGTCCCAGGAGGAAGCGCCCCATCCGTCGGCGATCGTCGGCGAGGATCGCGGGCGCCACGAGTGCGAGCAGCGTCAAGGTACAGAATCGAAGTGCCTTGTCAGCGCCGTAGGCTCCGGTTGGCGACAGCATGCTTGCCGCACTCACGACCGCCATCGGAATCGCGAACACGATCGCCGCCGGCAACCGCATCGGCCGCGCGACCACGCGCGCCACGACGGCGAGAACGAGCAACGCTCCGAACACCACCGTCAGATCCGCCTCGATGAGTGCGTTGACGCGCGGATCCTGTTTCACCAACCCGGCGGTCAAGAAAAGCACGATCAACGGCTCGGGATAGCGGAATACCGCGAGCGCCAGCGCCGGACACAAGGCGACGCCCAGCGTGAGCGAGGGAGAAAAGGCGGCCGCGATGCCGGTACCGGCGGCGAGGGCGAGGATGAAGACGCACATGCGCGTCGAAAGATGCAGGGGCGCCGGTGCCGAGTGCAGCGCGGTGCTCATGGGTGTCGTCGCGGACCAGCCTCGACGAACTCGCGCCACAGGCGGCGTGGATCGGCTGCGATGGTCGCGAAAAGGGTGACGATCAGCGCGACCCCGGCGACACCGCCGGCGGCGGCGTTGCGCACCAGAGACGGTCCGGCGGGCAAGGTGGGTGCGACCGCAAGGTCGAGCACGTTGACGACCGGCACTGATTTCTCTTCCTCGATGCGCGCCAGCTCGCACTCCTTGCGAAGTGTCAAGTACACCGTCTGCGCGAACTCGACCTCGCGTTGCAATCGAACTTGGGTCAGGAGCAACGCGCGACCGATCCGCAAGTTCTCCTCGCCGAAGTTCTCGAGACGCGATTCGGCATGCGCCAAGCTGTCGGCCGATTCGGCCAGACGTTGCTCGAGGAAGCGGCGTCGCTCACGCGCTCGGCCGTTGGTGGTGTGCACATCGAAGCGATCGAGACTCCGGATGATGCAGTTGACGACGTGGGCGGCGATCTCCGGCTTGGCGTCCTGAAAGCGCAGCGTCACCACTGCGGTCTGCTTGTCGGGTTCGAACTGCATGCGGGCGCGGAACGTCTCGACCGCTGCCTCCATCTGGTGGGCGGGATCCGGTTCAGGAATCGCGAAGTACTGCAGGAGTGTTCCCTGGAATCCGACTTCATCGAGTCGGGTACGCAGGACTTCGGTGATCAACGTACGACTGAAGACGAACTTCTCGTAGAGCGGGAACTGCGTCTGCGATGCGCCCATGCCGAGCGTGCCCACGAGTCCCGCGACGCCCGCCATTCCGAGCGAGCCCAACGGATTGTCGCTGGGCGGCGGAAAGATGCTGGCCTGCGCGATGTAGTAGGGCTCCATCGTCAGCGTCGTCGCACCGCCGATCGCCGCGGCCAGTGCGACGGTGAAACAGGTCACGATGCGATGCCGCGCCAGCAGGCGCAGCGTCTCGATCGCCAAGCGGTCACGCCGTGAAACCGCCGGGATCAGCGGATCGTCGTCGAACATCGGTCGCGTGGGATGGCTCGACGGCGGCGTGACGTCGAATGCATCGGATTCGGGAACCGGGAGCGGCGGACGCTGGAATCCGGTTGGAGCAAGTGGCGCAGGCACGGGCGACGACGATGCGGTCGCACGGGGATCATGGATTCGATGCATGCGTCGTCTCCAGATCGGCGGGCACTTCGGCGCCGGGCCTCGTTGTCGGGATCGAGCAAACGACATGCCTCGGAGCATCCATCGCGGGGGCAGTCGGGAGAGCACGCCGCCGGCGCGCCGCGAGCGTCCGTTCGATTTCCATCCACCAGCCGATGCGCAGGCTGCGCAACATCGCGATCCACGTCGCGGCGAGCAGCGCTTGCTGCACGGCGAGCGCGGCGAAGTGTTGTGTTCTCCAGGCGTGCAGCAACACGCCGCATCCGAGGGTGGCTGCGACGACTCCGAAGCCGCGCATGCACGACCGGCCACTCGCCGCGACCCGGAAGCGCCGCATCGTGGCGGCGAGCGTCAAGAGGCCGAGCACGACCAGACTCGTCGCGACCGCGCTACAGATTCCGAGCAACGGATCGAGACCTTGAAGCTGACGGGCGACCGCCCACACGCCGAACAGCGACCCGAGGGCGATGAGCGCGTGGATCCCATTGAGTGGGGTCGCGGTGTCGGCATCCAGCACGCTGCGCAAGATGACGAAGAGCACGTTGCCCGCCGCGCCTGCAACCAAAAGCACCAACACGAGCGGCGGGAAGGTGAACTGCGGCCCCAGGAGGCTGCGAAGTACGTCGTTGCCGAACAGCACACCGGCGATAGCGAGGAAGCTGGCCGCGTGCACCGCCGCGCCGATGAACTGCGGCATCCGCGCTCGCACGCGTTCGGCATCGGGTCCGACGAGTTGCCCGCTCAAGCGCGGCAGCAACACGGTTCCGAGTGGCGTGAAGCCCGCCGACAGTGCGGTCACCAGGCTCAACCCGATCGCCAACGAACCGGCGGCGCGCAGGTCGAGCGCGTGTGCAGTCAAGATTGGTCCCAACGCATAGAGTCCCGCAACGCCCAAATCCCCCGGAACGCGCACCAAACCGTAGCCGGTGAGTGCACCGAGAGCTGAACGCAGCGCCGGGCGCTGCACGCCCCGACATGCGTGGCGAATCGCGCCGGCCGCCGCGTACGACGTCACGAGCAACGACCCTGCGGCGATGCCGATCAAGGTCGCACTGGCGCCTCGCCGTCCGAACGCGAGCATGACGGCGATCGGCAACAAACCGATCACCACCGACTGGAGCAGGTTG
>Ga0247727_10008563_pt1 | contig 18938 bp, 37 predicted proteins | sample WisWelCaveWW1625_FD_202498 | JGI IMG/M metagenome (GOLD analysis project Ga0247727, IMG submission 202498) | Biofilm microbial communities from Wishing Well Cave, Virginia, United States - WW16-25 | ecosystem: Environmental > Aquatic > Deep subsurface > Groundwater > Cave microbial mat | place... | reverse complement strand
TGAAGCCGAGGTCGCCATTAGGATAAATAATCTGACCGATACCGCCGCCGGGGGGTATAAAAATATGCGTGAGGTCCCCAGAAGGCGAAATAATCGTCGACGCACCACCTGGCGCGGGCGGCGGGATCACCACCGTCAGCGCACCGGATGGGCCGACGACGACCTGTGGGCCGCCGGCGAGCGCGTAGGAGTTGACCGCAAAGGCCGCCAGTAATAGCACCGTAAGACCAATCAAGGCATTCACCAGATACTTTGCCGTAGGTTCCGTCATAGCATCCTCCGTGTGATAGTGTATGGTACCACAGTTGTTCACAGAATGTCAATGTCTATCCGGGTGCAGTTTTGTCTTGGAAGCGCGCGGTCTTTTCTTTGTCAGCATCGGCGCGACGCCTCAGTCCGGCAAGTAAGGAGTCTTGGACAGACTTTTTTGTCCTATGGCTATCGTACACGTCTTCTTCTATTGTAGATTTTGCCACGATTCTGTACTCATACACGTTTCTTTTATAACCCGCCTGCGCTTGCCTAACGGGACCCAGCCGTTCTAACATCTGATCAAATTGTTCGGCGTTCCAATCGGTAGTAAATCGCACCAGCCGACAGCCTCCGTGCTGTAACGACAGGCCGTGTCCAACACTGCCGGCGTGCGCAAGTAACATTGGTATTTTTCCAGCGTTCCATCTCTCAAGAACGCCCTGTTTATGATCAAAATGTACCGCCGAGCGGAATCTCTTCAGAATTCTCGTGAGATCAGATTTGAAGTGGTACCCCACAAGTAACGGTTCGCCGGCGGCCTCTTCCACAATTTCCTCCAAGGCATCAAGTTTAGCCGAATGCGATTCGACCCACTTACGCTCACCCGGATCACTGCTATGCCCGAGGTAGCAAGCTCCCGCTGCCATTTGAAGAAGTTTTTGAGTGCGTGCTCCAGCATTGAAGGCCTCTACAGGGTGTTCCTGAATCTCCGCGTACATCGTCTTTTCCATCTCCTTGTACTGCTTTCGTGCCTCTGGCGGAAGATCGACGTAGATCGTGCGCTCGATCGGCGCCGCGAGGTCGAACCAGTCTTCGGACTTCAGCGAGAGGCAGATGTCCTTGAGCGCCGCCTGTATTTGCTCTTGGGCGTGAGGCAACGGATCAAGGCCGAACCCGTCAAAGCTATAGCGGAACCAGCGGGTCGTGAACGCGTCGTAGACACGCCCGAGCCGCTTGCCAAAGTCCAACAAAAAAATTTGCCCCCAGAGGTCCTGTAACCCGTTTGGTGCCGGGGTACCACTCAATTCAATAATCCGTTCGACCTTAAATTGATAGATAGCTTTGAGTAAGGCTTTTGCGCGTTTCCCTCCTTGTCCTTGGACCCAAGAATTTCCATCGGCGTTTGTTCGGATGTTCGCGCGTAGAGATTTTGCGCGGCTCGATTCGTCGAGGACAATGGTCCCATAGGGCCAATGCTGACCCCAGATTTTTATGAGCCACTCCAGATTCTCAAAGTTGATCGTATAAAAATCGGCCGGTGTATGAAACGCGTCTTGCCTCTGTGTGGCAGACCCGAGCATTGGCACGACACGGATGTCCTGAAGATCCGCCCACTCTTCTGCCTCATGGGGCCATACATCACGGGCCACCCTCAGGGGCGCGATCACCAACGTAGGCTTGTCCAGGTAGCCGGCGAGCTTCAACCGATCGAGCGCGTGCAACACCGCGGCCGTTTTTCCTGCCCCCATGAAGGCCCAGAGTGCACACTTGGGCTGCTCGATGATCCGGTCGATCATTAGATGTTGATAGGGGCGCAGCTCTTTCACTGCGCCGCGTCGCCAATCTTATGCTTCGACGGGTTCTCTGTCAGCATATAATCAATCCTTCTCAATCGGAAAGTGCCGATCGACCTGCTGGATAGACCAGAGCACTTTCACATCCTGTGTAAGCTCGTTGAGCCGATTGTGAAATCGCTTTTGTTGTGGCGACAGCGCCCCGTCAGTGGCTTTGGTCTCAACCCAAAACACTTCCCCGCCTGGAAGAATGACTAGCCGATCTGGGACTCCCACCCGGCCAGGGGACCTCAGCTTAAGGCATTCCCCGCCGATCTTATGAATGCGCTCGACGAGATGGCGTTCGATCGCGGACTCGCGTATTGTTATCATCGGTACGTCACCTCCTCTGGCATCAACAGGGGGAGCAGGCTAACTTTGTCGCCATGCCTTTTGATCATGTATGCGTCGTCCTTCGTCATTCTGATGTAAGGCTTCTCCAACGTCAGCGTCGTTCCGTCCGCGAGAACCCCGCGCGTCAGTACACCGGTGAGGGCCGCGATTAACGGCTCATAGGTTGGAGTTTGATTGGGGATCATTTCCACTCCTCAATAAGCACACGACCGTTGAGTTCTCGAGTCACGCGAAAGCCGACAGGCACCGTAATCTGGTCGTTGTTCACGATACAAATCGTGCGTTTCTCTTCGTCGGGCAGAAGCCCTATGTCGGCCTGGTGCCAGCTTTTCTCAGAAACAATTTCCCACATCGCTTCGTCATAATAAGTAACGCGGCCGAAAATCACCTCGCGTAATATCCAGCGTAAGGCGCCCCTAGCACCACCGTTCTCCGTCACTCTATCCTGAATCACATTCTGGTTGTGTTTCAATCGAATCTTCATGACATCACCCCCAAATCATTGAGCATGGATTGGGCCTTTCTTATATACCATTCTCGATCGAGATCATCAGGAACGCCGGCCGGCAGCTCCACGACCGGGCACGCACCAGCGGTATCAGGAACCAGGTAGTTGTTGACTTTGTAGTGCAGGGCCTCGGTGCTGTTGGTCACGTAGATCCATCTCGCCACCCGCCCAATCTCTTGACCGCAGTATGTGGCCCCGCCTTTCACGCTCCTCATACAGACAAATTCTCGTACGTTAGTAAAGCGGTTGACGGTTTCCCGGATCGAGGCGCCGAACTGAAGATAGTCCCTGACCGCGGTCAAGCAGATGGTGTGCATCTTATTTTTCGAGAGTGGCAAGCCTTCGCCATAGACGCCCTTCAATTTGGTGCCACCGTCCGTCTTGATCGCTACGTAATTTGAGACATCTCTGCTGTACACTCCGCTATAGTCGGTGCGCTCGGTTTCGAACCCCGTGGCCCGTTCCCAGGCCTTGACAGTCGCCATGACTTCGCCTTCATACTCTCGATAACACCGCACGGTCACGCCGTCGGTGTTAGCCGAGATCACTTCTGCTCCTGGCACGTCCGCCAGCGATTCAATGAACATGAGCAAGGCCAATTGGCCTGTGACGGTAATTTGAATAAACAGATCGGGAGAATAAAGTACGCTGTATTCATTCGCCAGCTTTCCGAAGGTACCCAAAATTGTCACCTTAAGCGACGCGGCTTCAATGGTACGCCCTGCTTTCTTTGCCGCCAGTCGTTGGTCGCGCAACGCACGATACACTTCTAAAAACACCGGGCCGATGTGCTTGGGATAAAGTCCTTCGTTTAGCAAAATGGCCGGGTAGTAGCTGGCCACGTCAAAATCCATAATCATATACTGGTCGTCCGCCTCGACGACCCTGCTCTTCTCCTGCGAATGAAGACCGCCGATCCCCATGCGATAGGTAGCAGCGCCAATCTGGATATTGCGCTTCGCGAGTTCCGGGGGCATCAGGACCTTTCCGGCGTCGCTCACGATGAACCACGCGCCGATCACTTGCTCAAGGATGTTTAGCCCTGTAAATTTTAACCAGGCCGGCGGGTGGTAGCGAAATTTATCACCAGAAGCCGAGCCTGGCTTCTCAAGTCGCGTCCCCAGGCGCCTCTCGCACTCTGTTTTGATCACCGCTTCGGCGACCTGCTGATCGCTTTTTGAACGGAGATCAATTCCATAGGTTGCGCTCATGCTTTCTCGCAGCTCAATCTGTTCCTTGAGCGCGTTTAAGAGGTCTGTCGTATTGTTACAATCGTTCTCACAGTACCTACGTAGGATGAGTTTTTGTTCTTCCGTAATCGTCGCACTTGGATCGATCGGTAAATCTTGAATCGAGTGCGTATGCAGACGGCCTGAGTAAACCTTTAGCCCCCCGACAAGAGGAGCGACGTTCATCAGATCTATGTGGTCTACGCCGAGCTTATCGAGCGTTACGTTCCACTCTTTTTCGAAGTGCCACCACGTCAGTCCATGAACGATAATCCTGTCGCTAGCTTTCTTAATCGTGGCCGAGTTCTCGCCGCGTAAGATGAGCATCGTAAGCGGCCAGTCATACCCGATGCTGTTAAACCCAACCAGCCGGTGCGTAGTGACGAGGTGGCGCATTACCTCAAGATCCAGCTCGTCGAGCGGAAGTTCAAAGCGCCACACGGCCTTTGTCTCGACGTTCTTAAAGACGGCAAGCGTATAGTTGCCGTAAACCTCAAGGTCCCAGACAAGGGTCGGTTTCACGCCGGCGCCTGCAAGAGCCCGAGCTGGGTTAGCCTGACTACCAACGCAATGGTCGTGGCCTCGTGGAATTTGCGCCGGCAGTCCCGCACGTAGACCGATACGGTCGCAGGCGAAATGCCGAGCCGATGCCCGATTTCCTTGCGAGACTCCCCTGCGGCCAGCCCTTCCATCACCTGTTTTTGCCGGTGGTTGAGCGTCATCGCGCCACCCTGGCTAGAATTCTCACCGCTTCGACCAGCGCGTGTACTTCAGCTTGCAGTCGTTCGGTGGTTTGGACCGCTTTGTTGTAGTCCAAAAAGATCGCATCTTTTTCCATCGCAAGAACCCGCACTCGATCACGCAACAGGTCGAGCACGGTATTGTCGGCGTCGTTCATAGTGTCCTTTCTGTTTGTGCAGCTACCCTTGTGCCCCGCATTGCCGTGGGGTAGCTAAACGTAGCATTTACCGGGACTGTGCCTCTTGCGCTCTACGCCACCGGCTCGGCGGGCGGCTCGGTGTTATCGAATATCAGCTCACCCAGCATGGAAAACTCGCCGATCTCAATACCGCCCTTTGGGTCGTTCCCAATCATCGCGAGTGGAATCGGCTTGACGTTGAGATCAAACTCCTGCGCCCGCAACGCGTTCCACTGTGACAGATATAGCGGGAACTTCTCGTCATTGGGAAAGAGCCCCCAGCCTATGGACTGTGTTTTCTCAGGGTCGCGGAACTTCTCTTCACCATACGTCTGCACGATTGCGGTGCGCGCGACTTCTATATTCGTAAACGTCGGCTCTAGCTGGTCGTGCAGCACCTTGAATCGGTACTTCGCGAGCATCGGGATCGCGATTTGACGTTCGGAAATCTGCACAATTGCCTTCATGGCGTCAAAAATTCTACCGCCTGTGAGCTTCATGCTTTCACCTCGCGTGGCGCGATCTCATGGTTTTCCAGCTTGTCGAGCGCCGCAAACAAAAACCTACGCAGATCTGTTGGATTTCCCCAAAACGTGACAGCCGATTCTCGATCAATCGCCATCAAAGAGGCGGGTGATTTGAGATGCACCCTGACACCGGTGAATGTTCCTTCGTCCGTTGTCTTCCTGACGATCGAGACGGTGCCGTCGATCTCTGGCTGGTAAATATTGATTCTCACAGGTCCTCCTTGATAAATAAGAGGAGTGCGCGGATCGAAGGAATGGCCCCCCACAAAAGACTTCGTCTTTTCGGCGAGGAACAATCCGCGCGCACCCCAGTTGATTACACGAAATCTTCTGCTGTCTCCGCGACCTCTGCGAACCCCTCGTCCGTCGCCTCCGACGCCCCGCCGAATGCTCGGCCGTGCGAGTCAAACTGCACGGTGATGAGCCCGGCGCGCATGCCTTTCCCGCTCGCGTTGTCCTGCACCCAAAACTCAACCTTCGCGTTGACCACTGCTCCTGAGTAAGGCAAGCCGGACGCTTGTGTGAGAGGGTTCATCGCCTGATCGATGACGAGTGGCGCACGATCTGCTAACCGACGGTTGGCTGACAGGATCATGTTGCCCTTATAGCCATCGTGGGTCTTCATGTCGCCGCTCAAGTAGCAGTAGGTCTGCTTTTGGCCGACGATCTCGGCGAGGTAGGTTGCTGCCTTCGCCCCCCAAGCCTGGGTTGCCGCTTTCAGGATGCCGGCTTTGACCTTCTGGTCGTTCACACTACCCGGCGTCACGATGAACTTTGCCGAATACTTGAACTTGCCGTCGCCCTGATATTGCTGGGCCACATATAGTGTCGGGAACGCGATCAAGACCTTCTTCAGGAACACAATTACTTTCTCTTTTACTTCAGCCACAGGAATCCTCCTTGGTTAGTTGTTCTGGCCTGGTTTTCAACTCCGATATGTGCCTCAACGTCTTTCAGTCTCTTTAACCGTCCCATAAGACCTCCTTATAGAAACGCGCTCACCGCATCAACTGTGTCCACCTTGCCCGCTTTTCCCAACACGTCTCTCAACTCTGCATCTATCAGCGGTTTATACTCTATCTTCGGTAGAGCATGTACAATCGTCCCTACACCGCCTTGTTGGTAGGCAATAACCACTAACCAGTGGGTGGCCGTCTCGCCAACACTGTCGGCCCACCTGTTCTTGACATTCTGCGCCTGGTCGCGGTGGACGAGTCTCATAAAAACTCGCTTGCTGGATCAACCGGCGTATCGACTACCGCTACGAAGCCGTCGGCCGGTTTCTCCACTTCAATCGCCGGTCTCCTGTCAAGAAAATTTGCGACGTGCTTCGCGCCCTCCGACTGCGTGATGAACTCCTGCACACGGCCCCAGCGTGTTGGATGCTCGTTCTTCAGCCGCTTCTCCGCGGTCGTGGGCGAAATCAGCGTGAGGTCGAAGGCCTCCTCGATCGTCATCCTGAACTGCTTCCGGAACAGGTCCTCGATCGCTTTCGCATCCGTCCATTTTCGGTTCCCCTTCTTTCCTTGAACCAGCTTATAAGGGCCGTCCTTCCCTACCACCGGCTGCCCGGCGAGGAGGTCTAATTCGACCGCTGACTGCACGGCCTTGATCCATGTGTCCACCAGGTCTACCTTATCCATGGCCATGCCGAGGATCTCTGCCCGCGTCAACGTGTCGCCCTGAGCCATTGGGACGGAGCACTTAGTCAGATCGTCAAAGCCATCGGCTGACGGCACGCCCGCGGCCAGAGCCGCGTTTACCTCGCCTCGCAGGGCGGGACAAGTGGCCTTGGCCTTGCAGAACCTACAGGCCTTCTCGCTCGGCACGAGCTTGAGCGAGCCGCCCATATTGATGGTTTGCGCAACCGCCTGTACCTTTTCCTTGAAGGCGAGTAGAGCGGCCATAGGGACAACCCACTCTTTCGGCTTGCCGTCACCAATGCGGGGCTGGAAGATTACAATTCGAACCGAGTCATACTCGCCCTCGAGCCCGTGCTTTTCAATCACGCTGAGTGCGTAAATCTTGCACTGGCGATTGTCGTCGGGCGATACCTCGACCCCGCGTCCCATTTTTAAATCGCCGACAATAAGCTCTTTTCCAACACCAACCACCACAATATCCGCTGTGCCTTGGTCCTTAGGATTACCTGTATACCAGGCAAGCGAGGCAGACTCTTCAACCAACAGGGTACCTAGCGCGGCATAGGCCCTCACCGGATCGAGGTATCCGCGTTGAAGGTACTCCGCGTCCTCTTCAGTGAGGATAGCGCCGGACAACATTGCATGACCGATCCACTCAGCGGCGTCTTGATGTGTTTCCAAACATAATGCTCCAACTTCATGTAGATCGGTGCCGTTGATCGCGTATTCAGATGTGTAGTCGGGAAGATCTTTCGTGAGCGCGACGCTGCCAAGACATGTTAACCATCTGTCTGCTGAACTTGGAGCCAAAACAGCATGACGAGAAGGTAAATCAGACATAATTGACCTTTCTTTTGCGCGTAATCTCTTTTTTTAAGATTGCAGTTGGCACATAAAACTTGAAACCCCAAGGGACCACGACGTTGGCACCCGCCTCCTATGTCAGCAGCGCGTTGGCTTTTGTCAAGAATTCTGCGTACTTAGCAGCGTTTATCTCTGACCCCCTTTTAGCTCCGAACTCCGCGAGGAGCGCCACCAGCTTATCCTTGCCGACTTTCGCCATCACCTTCGTAATGGTGACTCTCACGTCATCTAGGGTGGGCGCAGGCGCAGTCGTCGGAGTTGACGCAGGAGCCTCAATTATGGTAGGCTGCGCCACTTCGGGGGCCGTCTTCTTAGATGCCCGAGCCGGCTTGGCGTTTGGCTCTTCGGCGTTCAAAAATTCTCGCAGATCCTTATACAGACCTGCATTATCTTCGGCTGAAAATGTCAACGTAATCATAAAACCTCCTGGTTGGTAATGGCTTGCCGACTTGTAAGTGGTATTATATTCCACTTTTTGTGAAGATGTCAAGCATTATTTTTAGTTGACTTTTTGTTAATTGTCATGTTATGATGCGTCCATATGAAAAAACAACCAAGAACCCCCGGCTTGTTTATAATGTACACCCGCCGGGCGACCGCGCTCGGCCGCCAGAGACGTGCCTGGAATAAGAAGGCTACGGCATTGGCCGCCCGTATGGGGCAGCCGAAGGTAACGTCTTCCCCGCCCTAAAGGGCGTGGTTTCCGCGCGAAAGGCCCGATGACGTTAGTTGAATACCTCTACGTCGGACTTCTCACCTTAGTGTTGATATATGTCTGCGTGTTCTGGACTGGAGATGACGGATGATCTGCAACCATGGACACCATCCAGAATATGTGCAAGAATTGACATACCCTAAGTGTGACGAGGCACTCGAATGCGGGCCGTTTGGCCACGCCTGCCGGCGCCGCGATGCCGACCGATTTAGTCGGTGTTATATCTGTAACCAAGAACAGATCCGCTGTTGCTGTTAAGGAGGACCCCATTAGCCGTCCCTGTTCCCTGCGTATACATCTTAAAAAAGAAGGCCGTGGTGCGATGTCTGAGTTGGCCACCGCGCTCGGATACTCGGTTTCGCTAGTGTCCATGTGGGCCAGCGGTCATCGACGTATCCCTATAAAGATTTGTCACGACATTTATTATCTCACCGGTGTGCCGTTGAGGTTACTTCGCCCGGATGTGTTCCGTCTGGTGACTCGCACACGGAATAGTGACATAGCTCTCAAAAATTTTCTCTCAGCGGCAGCCAGGCGGCATCGGACATGAAATTCGCGATTAAAGATCTCGATCGCCTAGACGATGAGCGCGGTCTCGCGGGTGCTAAGATTCACGATGCGATGACGAAGGTGTTCCGCCTTGGCGATCGCGCGCGGTGGCTACGCGGGCAGTTCATGCAGACCGGCACGATTCTCATGGTCTCTCCGTGGGAGAGACTTCGGGTCCGCAATCATTATAGCAACGCCGAGGTGATGATTGATCTACGTAACGTGCTGGCCGCATATGGGAGTGGATACCGATGAGCGACACAGACAACAACACCAGGACGCTCGACGATGGATTCGGTAATTGCTGGCATAAATGCTCGCGACCTGGTGGCTGCATGCTACAGATCGTGCGGCCGGGGGCGGTTCAATGCGCATGCCAGTACGACGACGCGATAGAATCCTATTATCAAGAACGTGTTGAGGATCTCAGCGCGCAGCTAAAAGACGCATATGCGCAACTTGACGAGGCGTGACGTAGTGAATAACCACGTGGTCACGATCAATGGAAGACGATGAGGCCGAGCATCTTCCTTAGTTGACTTCCCCTGGTCTCGCGTGTTATACTACCGGCCCATCACCGCTATCGGAGAACATCTATGTCATGGTCAGCTACGTATGCGCTCGGTCTCCTCGCTGGACTGATGCTTGGTCTCATTTTCGGTGCGTCGATCGGTCGCTTTATATGCGAGCGCGCTCACGCGTCACCCTGTAACATGGAGGATGTCCTCCATGTTGGTGATACCCGCATCCACCCGCCAGGAGTGTATCAGGACCTGCGGGTGTACTGATGCCTCATAAAACCACGGAGGGTAGGCGGGCATACAATCGGCGCCCTGACGTAAGGCGCCGCCTGAAAGCATACCGCGCCACACCCGCTCAACGCGAGCATATAAAGGAATACAAGAGGGCGGTGTATCAGCTCGAATCTGATCATATTTTAGCTAAACAGCGCTCTTATAGAAAAAAAAACAAGGCACATGTTCTTCGACTAGAGCACTTACAACGCGAGAAGAATCCTATTGCTTATATGCTCGCCGCTGCGCGCGCCCGTGCCAAACGTCTTCGTGTTCCGTTTTCTCTTAACCCTACCGATGTCAGCATACCCGCTCTCTGTCCGGTCTTTGGCACCCCTATTTATAGAATTGCCGGTACGCGCACCGGCAATTCTCCGGCGCTAGACAGAGTAATCCCGACACGGGGTTATGTGTCAACTAACGTGTGCGTGATTTCCTATCGCGCGAATGTCATTAAAAACAACGGGTCATCTGAAGAGCATCGTCAAATCGCAGATTATATCGACAGACACTCTGAAAAGAAAGGTTGATTATGCACTATGGAGCTACGCCCGAGGAGTGGTTCCACTTTGACTTACTCGGTCTCGGCCAGTATCTCCTTCCAGTGGTGTCCAATCCGAATGCCGCGATCTCCGCGTTGTCCGCTCTGAAAACCAAAGGTAAGGTCCCCTCGCGCTACACCGCGTCGCGAGAAATTGTCGGCATACCGAAGTGGACAACCTATTGCGCCACCGACGACGATCTTGCACTCTGGAGTGCTGAGCCGGATTATGGCATTTGTATCAAGACCGACCACCTCCGCGCGCTCGACCTCGACCTGACTGATGCTCAGGCCGTCTCTCGCGCGATCGACTGCACGCGCATGGACGGTATTGTGATGCCGATCCGCACCCGCGCAGACTCAACAAAATGTTTGCTCATCTTCCTGATGCCAGGTGAGTTTCCCAAACAGACGCTCCAGACCGCGCATGGTGTCATTGAATTCCTCGCCGGGGGCAACCAGTTTATTGCCTGCGGCCTTCATAAAGACGGTGCTAGATACGACTGGCGTGCCGGCCTTCCGGATGCGATCCCCACCCTCACCCCCGAGCAGTTCCGGCTGATCCAGGCCGCACTCCGCACGGTCCTCGGCACGGCTGACTGGTCCGCGGGCCGCGTGCGGCGAACGCGAGACCACTCCTTGACCGGCTCGGTAGCGATAGGCGGAGGCGTCGTTGGCGTTGTTGAGGGCACCACCGACCCTGTCGCCGAATATCTTGACTTGGTTGGTTGGGTGGTTGGCCATGCAGCCGGTCGTGTTGACATCCGTTGCCCCTGGGTCAAGGACCATAGCGCCGGGACCGATCCTACAGCTACGTCCTACTTCCTCGCCGGTACGGGTGGATTCGCCTGCGGACATTTTCGCTGCCTGCACGCCTCTCACGCGGGGAAGACCGACCAGGATTTCCTCGATGCCGTCGGGTACACGCTCGTTGACCAGCTTGAAGGCTTCGAGACGGTGGCCCAGGCAGACGGACTCACGGCGCTGCTTGGACCGAAGACTGAAGTCGTGGTCACAGCATCACCTATCGAGGGGCCTCGGTTCCCCACATGTTATCGGGCGAACGGCTGGATCAAGCCTATCTCCCCCACACTCACTGAAGCCCTGCGCTATCCGTTATTTTGTAAGATGCGTCTGTCTATCGACCTCTTCACACAGGAAAAACTCATCGGCGAACCCGGTGCCACGATCCCCTGGTCCGACGACGACTATGTCGATCTCACCAATACACTGATGAGCCAGCGATTCGGTCCACAGAATATCCCTCACACCGTCCTCCGCGCGGCAGTCTCACATGCCGCGAAAAGTCGCGCGTTTGATTCGGCCATCAACTGGGCCGAGGGGCTCCCGCCCTGGGACAGGGTCCCCCGGGTCCCTCATTGGGCCTCTCGCTATCTCGGGGCAGAGGACTCACCCTATATGACCGCTGTCAGCCGGTATTGGTGGTCAGGTCACGCAGGCAGAGTCCTCTGCCCAGGCGCGCAGGCGGATGCCGCCATCGTCCTCATCTCAGGCCAAGGCACCGGTAAAACCTCCGCCGTCCGGCTGATGGTCCCGAAAGAAGAGTGGTACGACGCCGTGAGTCTGGAGGAACGCGATGCAGAACTCACCAGGCATCTCTGCGGCCGGCTGATTATTGAACTCGCCGAGCTTCGCGGAGTGGCGTCACGCGAGAAAGAAGGGGTGAAGGCCTGGATTTCCAGCCGGAGGGATTCCTGGCGCAAGCTTTATAAGGAAGAGCTGACCCCTCTTCATCGCCGGTTCATGATTGTCGGGACTTCGAATGAAGAGGAGTTTCTCGACGATACGACAGGCAATCGCCGCTGGCATCCAATCAGGGTGGGGCTGAAGCAGGATTTGGCGGCCATTGAACGGGACCGCGATCAGCTCTGGGCAGAAGCGCTCGTGCTCTTCAAGGAGGAGGGTGTCTGCTGGCAGGTGGCCCACCAGCTAGCCGAACCAGCGAGGCTTGAGGCGAGCTTTGAAGACGTGTTGACCGATAGAGTCAGCGAGGTGCTCCATGATGTACAATATGGTACATCTTTGGCAACTTGCGAATTTTTACAGATGAAACCCATCGTTCGAGAGGTGTTTGGGAGTGACCCGCGGGCGTGGTCCAGGCCTAATCAGAGACGTATTGGAGAGTCTCTGAGAACGCTGGGCTATGAGCGTGTGACCAAATACTACGAAGGAAAGGTACAAAAACTATGGACATTGAAGAAAACTCTTACCGACCTACTTAGAGAAGGTAATGAGCACCATTGAAAACATTGAGATGTTACCATCTTACCTTCTTACTTCTTATATCTTTAATATAGATTTTTTAATATAAAGAATAGAGAATAGAGAATAGAATAGAGGAACATTAGAAATATATAGAAAAGAATACACAGTCGATTTTCATGGTAATGAGGTTAGTGAGGTAAGAAAGTGGTTTGTATTTTTTAACGCCTTCGCTCACCGGTTGAAAAAGGAGGACCAGATGATTAGCCGATCGTACCAGGGTTTTCATACCATCACCGTCTATGCCAAGATGCCTGTGCCTGAGGCGCACGACGATCGTCCTTATCTGCTGACTGTAGAAGATGCTATGTCGATTGAGGAAGCGGGAGCAGGAGCGGGAGCGGGAGCGGGAGCGGGAGCGGGAGCGGGAGCGGGAGCGGGAGCGGGAGCGGGAGCGGGAGCGGGAGCGGGAGCGGGAGCGGGAGCGGGAGCGGGAGCGGGAGCGGGAGCGGGAGCCGCCCCCGGCAAACTTGGGCGGTCATGGCCGGCAGTTCGCGGGGAGATGCTTGCTGATGGATGGGTTGAACACGAGGTTGAGGTGAAGATTTCATCGCCACGCATCATCCTGAAGCAGGGATCCTTTACGTTTCGAACCGAACGGGATCTATGACCATCGACGAACTCATCGTAGCCCATTGGCGGGATACCGTTGTCCTACAGGGAGAGACACCCCTCGGATATACCCTCAGGCGCGAGCAGGAGAGGCTTGAGGCCGCTCGGTTGAGGGAATATTTTTACTGGCTTTTTTTACACCAAAAGGGATGCTCTCGTGGGGTTTAAATACTTTAGAGGAGAATCTCACCGTCGGCTTGGTGTGTCACGAGAGCAATACGCGGCATTGGTTACAGAGCAAGGCGGGCGTTGCTTAATCTGCTTATTACCAGAAACAGCTGTTAATAAAAACCTTTCTATAGATCATTGTCATGAAAGTGGAATAATTAGAGGGCTGTTGTGTCGCTCCTGTAATATCGGCTTAGGAGCATTTAAAGACGATCCTATACTTCTTAATCGAGCCGCAGAATACACTAGAAAATGGAACATTGTTAGAGACGCAGTAGTATCCAGGCGTCTAGGTGAGCTACCTGGCTCCAGGAGGCGCGATTGAGGGAATGGGCCTATTGGGTAGGGTTGAGGGCACGATGACCAGGAAGAGCCGCTACGAGGCCAGCGCGACCCAGTATGGGCATTATGCTCAAGGGGCCGCGCGCCGACATGAGGTCGAGGTGGTAGGGGTAGCTCCCCCGAACCCGCTAGTCGGCGTGCAGGCCGGCGACCGATGCCCTCGACCGGGTTGTGGTGGTCTAGTGATGTTTAGAGGCGTCGTCACGCTCGACGGCGCCTGTGATGAGCTGGTCTGTTCGAGCTGCGCGCGTTCGATTGCCACAACCTTTCGCGAGCCCTATCGGGCCTTGGCGCCAGCGAGGAAGAGCGATCGGTAGCTGGCGGACCCTCCCATCAGCGCACGCAATGGATATAATCCTCTCGCGCGGGGCACGGGGTCTCGTAGGTTCCCCCCACGTCGCCACGGTCACGGCAGATACCGTCAGTTCGTTTCGTCAAAATATCTCTCTTCGTTGCAGTCGGCGCACGTCGGCGTGAGAGAATCTTTCGGTAACGGATCGCCGCATACTTCACAGACGTGCGCTTGTAGTGAGCCGCCGCGCACGTCGAACAGATTATTTACATTGGTGGACATGAAAGGCTACCTCTTTTTCTAGATCGGCTATGCGAGTCTCAAAGTTATCGATGGCTTTCCAGAGGTCAAGCAACTGATCGGCGAGATACTCCGGGTCGGTACAGCGGATATGATCGAATGGCGTGCTCATACTCGGCCCTCCTGTGTGTTTCCGTCGGTCATATGTGGGCACGCCCCAGGCGCGATGCCATAAGATCGCTTCGCGTCAGAGAAAAAGTTTTTTCTATTTGCTACATCAAACGCCTCCCGGCGCGTTGAGTATTGACACTTGACCACGCTTGTGTGCTCGCAGATCGGTTTTCCCTTATAGGTCAGATGAACCATTGAACACCTCCGTTTCAACGCAATCTTGTTCTAGCACCTCGACCAGCTCGCAGTGAAACTCAGCAGCTAAAGCCCCCGGCATCGAGCACCACGCTCGCCGCTCTCTCACTAGCCGCGCGTATTGTACACGCGCCTCATGCAGATCTGTGAAGCAGCGGACCTCTTCCTCGCCGTCGAAGTCGTCTTGGATTCTTATTTGAAACTCTTCCATGATTACACCTCCCTCGCGTCGGCATCATGTACCCAGACCCAGGCCAGCACGTAGCAGCCTTTGTTGGGGTTCTTTGGGTCTTTGCTGAGTATTGCTGTGTGCCGATCAACTTCTATTTCTCCCTCAGAGTTGAATTGGCGCCAGGCTGATTCCCGGTACTGATCGTCTGTCGGTCGTTTTCTTTTTGCCATGTTACACCTTCGCTTTCTTGAGCGCCGCGAGCACATTTTGCTTTGTTTGAAGTGCCGAATCGTTCCATGCGACGATGTTCTTGCATCCTGCCGCACGCTTCAGTCTGTGAAACATCTTTCTCCATTTATCAAACGGGTAGGCACGTTGGATGCCTCCCTTTACACAGAATCCCAGCTCTTTTGTCCCATAGATTCTCTGTACCCATCCGTATCGGCGGATCAGTCCGTAAGCAGTTGCCATAAACCCTCCGTCGGCCCCGCCCACGGCTGAGCGAGGCCTGTGTTAAGTGTTGTCTGAGGCCTAAACGCAGGTCGTATCGACGACGTGAAAGCGTTCGGCCAAGTCCGGGTTCGCGTTGCGAATATTCTCTGCCTTTGCGATGGCTCCGTCCACGACAGCCTTTCGGTATTCCTCTACGACGGCAAAGGCTTGAATGTCTCCGATGGTTGATTGATCGTTCATATTAAGAAATCACCTCCTCCCGATATAAAATGGTTCTAAAGCTTTGACGGCAGTTTCAAGACGTTTTACGTCGGAGAATGTTTGTCCTGTTTCTTCCGACTCACTTGATCCGGAGTCATATAGACAGATCAGCCGCATCGGGGAGCATCGATGTGTTTTTCTAACTCGTTTTGTTCCGCTCATGTGAAACCCCCATTAAACGATGTTGAATGTCTCTTGCTTTGCCATAAGTCATCTTTATAGCTTCCCCAAGTTAAGGTTGCCTTACGTTGTGTTTGTTACCGCATTGACATACACACTTCGTCGGCTTTGGCTTTTTTCTCGCGTTTTTCCAAAACTCTGTCGCGAATGGGCCGTTGATCCACAGCACTCCGGCAGTTATATGGCCGTATTCGTTTACCTCTAGAGGCTTATCCCATTCAGCTAAGAGAAGAGTTTCATTTTGTCTTATTTTTGGTTCCGATTCTTTCAATACTTTTATCTCAGACGCGTTGAGAACTTCTGTTATTGACTCTGTGGATATTGGTTTTGGGAGTCTCATATTAAAATCTCCATCCGGTTTGAATGATGAGCATATCTAGACCAAGGTTGTGGGGTGTCAAGCCCGCGTTAGATAGATGCCAGTACTCAAGACCGACGCGGTAACGGTCATACCCTAGCAGCACTTGCCCGCCGACTTCAAACTGATACGTCATGGGCAACTCATGGCGCGGTCGGTCAGTATAGGACAGGCCCGCCTTGGGGAGCGCAGTCAGGATCCAGTCGCCCACCTCAAGCAGTCGGAGCCCGTACTGTAGGCCCAGGCCATACAACCCGGCGTTCGACGCCTTCGCGTCGAGGCCTAGGCCAGTCTCACAGGTCTGCGCCTCGATCACGGTACCGTCAACGGTTGAAGGGTGCCGCGTTTGCTGCATTTCCATCGTGAGCGCGTATCCGATCAGCACAAGGGGAGCGAAGCATAACATGTAGGTTTCTCCGTTCTTGTTTTATCGCACTTATAACAGACAAACCAGATAATTCGAGGCGGGCGAGCCGCGGGAAACGGCTGCTGTGTCCACCTATGCTCGTACATCTCTTGCTGTCTTTGCTCGTCAGTCTTCATTGGCCCACAGCATATGAGGCATACAGGCCGAGCGCGCCGTAGGTTGCCGCCAAGCCAATAACTAGAACCGCAAACAAGAATAAGATTGCTCGCAGTACGTGTAACATAGTTCCCCCTTGGTTAAGCTGTGTCTCACTCGCCTTTTTGTCTTGGTGCCTACCGGCGTGCGCGTAACTGTCGTGGTCGGCAATCATAGTAATGTCTCGTGTGGTTCGGTCTGTTGCGCGCGGTCGGCGACCCAGCAGTCTATCGCCGACTTAGCCTCACTAATAGGATAGGCATAGCGTCCGGCGACTCCTCGCCCCTCTTCAGGAAAGAATCCCCAACAGGAATCAATATGCTCTTCATCTGGTCCCTCAGCTATAAAGCCAGCCACTTCCCCGTTGAAGTAGGAATCCAGCGCGTCGATCCCACCTCGTAAATAGTCCAGGGCTTTTTGCTCGCTTGCCTTAGGCCATTCTTTACGGGCCTTCTCTTTTGTACACCATATAATCCCGCACTGCCCAGAGTCCCAGGGACAGAAAAAGCCGGTCGTGTTCAGTCGCGTCTCGCTATGAATGTAGGCGTACACTGGGAGCCATAGTACGTCTTTGCGGTCAATAATCTCCTGTATCTCCTCGCTCGACACGCGACGATCTCCAAGATTGTAGCGTGTCGAGGTGTAGAGAATCTCGCCGACGTTATCCCATTCGCGCGGGCTTTCGGGATTAAGGTCTTGATTTAGCATCTTCTTTCCTTGCTGCGAGAAATGCAGCTAGTCTCGCTCTAGCTTTCTCATCGGTATCATGACAATGCTGGCAACCGGCGACCTGATCGAGCACAATAGTTAGGCATCGCTCACACACGTAGTCAACTTCTGTGATACCGCACCAAGCATAGTAGAACTCCCGGCGTCTCATGACTACTTCACTTTGCTGATTAGACTGTTTACCATGCTAACTTGCGCGTACCATATTCGCTTGTTATAGGGATTAGGACCGACTACGCAGAACGAGCCGTTCTCTTTGTACTCAGGGCCAAAGAAACTCGTTTCAATGTAGCGTAGGGCCTGTCCTACGCTTGCCTTCAGATCCTTCTTACTCTTGTAGCTTGCTCCCATCATGGCGACCTCCTTGGTTAGTGGTTATTCACCCGGTTGTATAGCAAGACCTGGGCCAGCAGGCGCATCGATATAACTCCTTGTTATAATGCAAGCTGTGTCGGTTATGGCCCAGAGATCACGACCGGAAATGGGGCGGAAAGGTCTCGCAACCTGTCACATGTGACAATTTTGTAGGGAGCTTTTTAACATGTGGGAGCATTTCCCATGATGTGGGTGAGCTTGGATAGAACTCGCAAGTATATTGGAACGATCGTTCCAGAACCCCGTGCTAATCGCCTCCCCCCTCCTCAATGCTTTTAACGTCGCACGGATACCCGCGCCCCGCGCCCCTCCTCAATGCCTCTCTTGACTTGACACGATTAATAGGTTGTGAGATATTAAGAACGTCGAACAGATACCTGCGCCCCGCGCCCCTGCTGTCAGGGCGCTGGTATCTGTTCGACGGGCGCTGGTATCTGTTCGACGGGCGCTGGTATCTGTTCGACGAGGGATTATTATCGTTGTCGCCGGTGCCGCCGCTGTCAGGCCGCTGATATCTGTGCGACGAGGAGATATTCGGGGTTCGCACTTGTCGGGGAAATGTTCGGCGCTGCTCTCATGGGGTTTTTTCGGGAATCGAGGAACTGGGGTACAGGGGCCGTTTGGTACCATCTGGCGGGACTCCTGTACCTAGCAGTATAAAATACGCCCTCAACAAAAATTTTTTGAACGATTTTAATATAGAGAAAACTACTTAGTATGAGCAGCCTGTCAATTCCCCCCATCGCCACTGTAGAAAAATTTTGTAGTAAATGCGCTACACCGTTGCCGCTCTCCAAGTTTGCTCGCGGACAATGCCAACCCTGTATGACCGCCTATACTAGAGCCTATCGAAAGGCCGCACCTGCTGACGCAGCGTGGCGAGTAAGCCAAAAAGCCGCTCATCGCGCATATAGAAAGACTCCGAAAGGAAAAGAAGCTGCTAAACGGTACTACAAAACAGCAAAAGGTCGTAGCAAACGTCTGGCTCTTGCAAAACGAACGGCCGAGTGGGTCGATCAATTCAAACTCTCGGCCGGTTGTATGGATTGCGGCTATCGCGCACATGTTGACGCCCTTGAGTTTGATCACCGCCCTGG
>Ga0247727_10008562_pt1 | contig 18940 bp, 31 predicted proteins | sample WisWelCaveWW1625_FD_202498 | JGI IMG/M metagenome (GOLD analysis project Ga0247727, IMG submission 202498) | Biofilm microbial communities from Wishing Well Cave, Virginia, United States - WW16-25 | ecosystem: Environmental > Aquatic > Deep subsurface > Groundwater > Cave microbial mat | place... | reverse complement strand
TATCTCAATAAAGTCGATATGGTCGACGATCCGGAATTGCTCGATCTCGTCGAATTGGAAATGCGCGAACTTTTGAAAGAGTATCAATTCCCCGGCGATGAGATTCCGATCGTTCGCGGCAGCGCGCTGGAAGCGTTGACGAATCCAGACGATCCGGTGAAGAATAAATCGGTCATCGAGCTGATGAGCAAAGTGGATGAATATATTCCTCAGCCCAAACGTGAAGTCGACAAGCCGTTCTTGATGCCGGTTGAAGATGTATTTTCGATTACCGGTCGCGGTACGGTCGGCACCGGCCGTATCGAGCGCGGCAAAATCAAAGTCAGCGATGAAGTTGAAATCGTCGGTTTGAAGCCGACTCGCAAGAGCGTCGTCACCGGCGTCGAAATGTTCCGCAAGCTGCTGGATTCCGGCGAAGCGGGTGACAACGTTGGCTTGCTGTTGCGCGGCGTTGAAAAGGAAGAGTTGGAACGCGGCATGGTTATCTCCGCTCCCCGCGCGATCACCCCGCACACCAAGTTCAATGGCGAAGTCTACGTCCTGAAAAAAGAAGAAGGCGGCCGCCATACGCCGTTCTTCAACGGCTATCGCCCGCAGTTTTTTTTCCGAACGACGGATGTGACTGGCGTGGCGAACCTGCCGCAAGGCGTGGAAATGGTGATGCCGGGCGACAACATTACGATGGAAATCGAGTTGATCGCGCCGATCGCGATGGATGATGGTCTACGCTTCGCTATTCGTGAAGGTGGCCGTACCGTCGGCGCCGGTGTCGTAACCAAGATATTGGCCTAAAGGGTCGTGCCCCGAAAACGCGGGATGGCCCAAATAAAAACTGGGCATTGCCAAAAGCGATGCCCATTGTTTTGTTAAGCTGTAAGTGAAGTCGGCGAAGCCGGACTTACGCAGAGTTTTTGCGTAAGTCCGACTTCGCTCGCAAGTCCGGCTTCGCCAAAAGAAATTTGGAGCGTATCGTGGCAGGGCAAAAGATTCGCATTAAATTAAAAGCTTATGATCACCGGTTGATCGACAAGTCGACCGACAAGATCATTCGCACGGCCAAGCAAACCGGCGCCATGATTTCCGGCCCGATTCCGTTGCCGACGAATCGTTCCGTGTATACGGTGCTGCGTTCGCCGCATGCGGACAAAAAATCACGCGAGCAATTCGAGACGCGCATTCACAAGCGCCTCATCGATATTCTCAACTCGTCGCAAAAAACCGTCGAAGCGTTGATGAAGCTCGAATTGCCGGCCGGTGTCGATGTGGAAATCAAAGTTTGATAACGAGCATGAGTGGATTGATCGGAAAAAAATTAGGCATGACCCACATTTTTGACGCCAAAGGCAATGATGTGCAGGTCAGTGTGATTCAAGCCGGCCCATGCTTTGTCACTGAAATTCGCACCAAAGACAGGCACGGCTACGATGCCGTGCAGTTGGGATTCGAGGAGAAGCGTGACAAAAGCGTGAAGAAACCGGAACGCGGCCATTTTGCGAAATCCGGCGTCAAGCCGATGCGCCTTTTGCGCGAATTTCGCACGTATGACATCAACCAATATAAGCTCGGTGATGCAATCAAAGCCGACGCAGTCTTTCAGGCTGGCGATCAGGTGAAGGTGATCGGCATTTCCAAAGGCAAGGGTTTTCAGGGCGTCGTCAAACGCCATCATTTTCGCGGCGGCCCGGTCTCGCATGGTCAAAGCGATCGCATGCGCGCGCCGGGTTCGGTGGGCGGAAGCTCGTATCCCTCTCGCGTGTTTAAAGGCGTCCGCATGGCCGGCCGCATGGGCGGCGATCGCGTCACGGTTCGCAATATGAAAGTCGTGCGCGTTGATGCCGAGAATAACATCGTGATGGTGCGCGGCGGCATTCCCGGCGCCAAAAACGAAATGGTTGTGATTCAAAAGTAATGAGAGCATAGCGCAAAGCGCGAACAACATTTAGCGCCATGCGAGGATAATCATGCAAGTAGAAATTTACAGCAAAACCGGTGAAAAGACGGGACGAACTGTCGATCTGCCGGAAAATATTTTCGGCATCGAGCCGAACGAGCATGTGGTATATTTGGCGGTGAAAGCTTTTCAGGCGAATCAGCGTCAGGGCACGCACATGACGAAGAACCGCAAGCTCGTGCGTGGCGGCGGCAAGAAACCGTGGAAGCAAAAAGGCCGCGGTGTGGCGCGCGCCGGAACGATTCGCTCGCCGTTGTGGGTCGGTGGCGGCCGGGTGTTTGGCCCGGTGCCGCATGATTATGATCAGAAAGTCAATAAGAAAACGAGCCGTCTCGCGAGAAAATCAGTTCTGTCGAGCAAAGTGAAAGATGGCCAAATCACGGTCGTTGAAGATTTCACCGTTGATAGCGGCAAAACCAAAGATATGACGGCCGTTCTTAAAAGCTTTGCGGCGGAAAATGTCAAAGCGCTAGTGTTGCTGGCAAAGCAAGATAAAATGATGCTGCAGGCCGGCCGCAATATTCCGACGCTTAACCTGCAGGTCGCGCCGAACGCCTCGGTTTATGAATTGATGGATTGCAAAAAGTTATTCATACAAGAAAGCGCGATTGAAGGCATCGCAGGAGTGTTGGCATGAGACCGACCGAAGAGATATTGATCAAGCCGGTGTTGACTGAGAAGATGTTGAACCTTTCGGAAAAGGTTCAACAATACGGCTTTATCGTGATTCACGATGCCGGCAAAGACGATATCAAGCGCGCGGTTGAAATGAAGTTCAGCGTGAATGTTGAAGCGGTGCACGTGATCAACGTCAAAGGCAAAACCAAGCGCATGAGCACGCGCCGCGGCATGACGTCCGGCCGCCGCAGCGACCGCAAGAAAGCCATCGTCACGCTGCAAAAAGGACAGAAGATCGATTTCTTCGCTGGAAAATGAAACGTTGACCGGTTAAATAAAAGCGTTGGCCGGTTTGCCGGTTAGCCAGTTAACCGGGTCACAACAAGTTAACCGGCAAACTGTCTAACAGACTAACATTTTTCAATATGGGCATTAAAACTTTTCGTCCAACAACGCCGAGTTTGCGTTTTACCTCGAGCCCGACGTTTGAAGAGATCACCAAAACGACGCCGGAGCGCGCGCTGCTCGAGCCGCTGTCGAAAAGCGGCGGCCGCAATAATCACGGCAAAACGACTTTGCGCTTTCGCGGCGGCGGCCACAAGCGCATGTATCGCCGCATCGATTTCAAGCGGGACAAACACGACGTTCCGGCAAAAGTGGCGGCGATTGAATACGATCCGAATCGCACCTCGCGCATTGCTTTGTTGCATTATGCCGACGGCGAGAAACGTTATATTCTGGCGCCGAGCGGTTTGAATGTCGGCGATACCGTGATGGCCGGTGAAAATGTGGATTTCCGCGTGGGCAATGCGTTGCCGTTGAAAAGCATGCCGCTCGGGACGACGGTGCATAATGTCGAATTGCGTTTGGGCCGCGGCGGCCAAATCGGCCGCAGCGCCGGCGCGTTGATTCAGTTGATGGGCCGCGAAGGCGGTTACGCGCAGTTGCGTTTGCCCTCCGGTGAAACGCGTCGCGTGCGCGTTGAATGTTACGCGACTATCGGTCAGGTCGGCAATTTGGATCACGAAAATATTTCGCTCGGCAAAGCCGGCCGCACGCGCTGGAAAGGCCGGCGTCCGCATGTGCGCGGCGTTGCGATGAACCCGGTTGATCACCCGATGGGCGGCGGCGAAGGCAAGAGCTCAGGCGGCCGCCATCCCACTTCGCCGTGGGGACAGAAGGCCAAAGGCTTGAAAACGCGCAAGAAGAGCAAGCCGTCAAGCAAATACATTGTCTCGAAACGAACGAAATAGTTTTAGGTTAGTTTATGCCACGTAGCGTTAAAAAAGGCCCGTATGTCGACGCCAATCTGCAGAAACGCATCGACCAGATGAACAATCGCAATGAGAAGCGCGTCGTGAAAACCTGGGCGCGTCGCTCGATGGTGATTCCGGATTTTGTCGGCCATACGCTGGCGATTCACAACGGCAATAAGTTCATTCCGGTGTATATCAGCGAAAACATGGTCGGCCACAAATTGGGTGAATTTGCGCCGACGCGCATTTTTCGCAGCCATGCCGGCAAAGCCACGGCGGAAAAAACGGCGGTGAAGGCAGCGGCGCCGGCGGCAACAGCAGCAGCAGCAGCGCCGGCACAAAAGGCGGCGTAGATTAAGGTCATTAGCCATAAGATACTCAAGCTCAGAAAAAATTTTAAAGGGCAAAAGCGGAGTTAATAGAGAAAATGGAAGCAAGAGCAGTGGCGCGATATGTTCGGATGTCTCCACGCAAAGTTCGACGCGTGATCGATCTGGTGCGCGGCAAAGATGTGGATTCGGCGATCAATGCCTTGCATTTTCTGCGCAAGCGCGCTGCTTTGCCGATTGAGAAAACGCTGCGCTCGGCAGTGGCCAATATGATCAACAATCGCGACGCCAAAAAAATCAACGAGGCCAATTTGTACGTCAAGACTGCATTCGTCGACGGCGGTTTCTCGATGAAAAGATTCCGCGCCGGCTCGATGGGACGCGCCTCGCGCATTCGCAAGCGCACCTGTCATATTACGGTTGTTGTTTCCGAATACGAACCATCAGAAAAAGTCAGTAACGCGTAGGAGGTTGCTTGGGTCAGAAAACACATCCCATCGGTTTTCGTCTGGGCGTTGTCCGCGACTGGGAATCCAACTGGTTCGGGGGACGCCGGTTCGGCGATAAGCTGAAAGATGATTTGCGTTTGCGCCGCTACATTCGCAGCCGTTTGCAAAAAGCGAGCATTTCGATGATTCAAATCGAGCGCGATCCGTCCGACAAGCGCATCACGGTGACGATTCACACGGCGCGCCCCGGTATCGTCATCGGCCGCAAGGGCGCGGAAGTCGACAAGCTGAAAGAGGAGCTGAAGCGTTTGACCGGCAAAGAGATTCAGCTCAACATCAATGAGATCAAACGGCCGGAGCTGGATGCCTATTTAGTGGCGGAGAGCGTCGCCGGCCAGTTGGAATCGAAAATTTCGTTTCGGCGCGCGATGAAGAAAGCGATTATGAGCACGATGCGAATGGGCGCTGAAGGCGTGCGCATCGTCTGCTCGGGCCGTCTGGGCGGCGCGGAAATGGCGCGTCGCGAACAATATAAAGAAGGCCGCATTCCCTTGCACACGCTGCGCGCGGATATCGATTTCGCTCGCGCGACCGCCAAAACCACTTATGGCGCGATTGGTGTGAAAGTGTGGATTTGCAAGGGTGAAATTTTAGGCGACGGCCGCGCGTTGAGCGTGAATTCGTAAGTTATGTCGCTAACACGTCAAGGTCATTCCGGAAGAATCTTTTTTATATCCAGCACGCTACTTGAAAAAAGATTCCTCGGGAATGACAGAATCCTGATAGCTGATCAGTACGGTTTTGATTTCGAGAGGATTGTCTTTTTATGTTAATGCCAAAACGCGTCAAGTTCCGCAAGCAGCAGCGCGGGCGCATGAAAGGCAAAGCCCAGCGCGGCGCGCACATCGCGTTTGGAGAATACGGTTTGAAGGCGCTCGAGCCGGCGTGGGTGACGGCGCGGCAGATTGAAGCGGCGCGTATTGCGATTACTCGCGCCATCAAGCGCGGCGGTCGCGTGTGGATTCGTATTTTTCCCGACAAGCCGTTCACCGAGAAGCCGGCGGAAACGCGTATGGGCAAAGGCAAAGGCAATCCGGAATACTGGGTGGCGGTGATCAAGCCGGGACGCATTCTGTTCGAGCTCGGCGGCGTGGATGAAGATACGGCGCGACAGGCTTTGCGCCTGGCCGCGCACAAGCTGCCGATTCGCACGCGTTTTGTGAGTGTAACGGATTTTGGCGAGTAAGAAAAACGTTAGCTGGTTTGCCAGTTGGCCGGTTCGCCGGTTAAGCGATCAACTGGTTAACCGGCAAACAGGCTAACCAGCCAACAGGCAAACTGATTATGAAAATGCACGAAATCAAAGAGCTCCCGGCCAACGAATTGGAGCGTCGTTTGAAAGATTTAATGGAAGAGTATCAAAACTTCCGTTTCCAGCACGCGACCCGGCAACTGGATAATCCGTTGCGGTTGCGTCACGTGCGCCGCAATATTGCGCGGGTCAAGACCGTTTTGAAGGAATATCAAACCGGCAAGCGGAAACCGCGCCAGGCCGCAGTATAATAATTCGCAACGAAAAAAGAACCGCAACTAAAAAATGAACTCGTTATGACTGAAGTGGCAACGGCTCCACAAACAACGCAAGCGCCCCATCGCGCGCAACGCAAGACGAAGATTGGAAAAGTCATCAGCAATAAAATGCAAAAAAGCATGGTGGTGAGCGTTGAACGGCAAATCAAGCATCCGCTGTACGTCAAGTATGTCAAGAAGACTTCCACGTTCATGGCACACGACGAGAATAATGACGCGAAAGAAGGCGATACGGTGTTGATTATGGAAACGCGTCCTCTGAGCAAAAGAAAGCGCTGGCGGCTGGTGGAAATTTTGGAACGGGCGAAATAGTAATTTGTCATTAATTGTCATTTGGTCATTTCGGTGGCGCAGTTGCGGAATGACATTTAATAATATGGAAGGCGACCATGATTCAAGAATATACTCGACTCAATGTGGCGGATAATACCGGCGCAAAAAAAGCCATGTGCGTCCGCGTTTTAGGCGGCAGCCGTCGGCGTTATGGCACGGTCGGAGATATCGTGGTCGTCGTTGTCAAGACGGTGTTGGCCGGCGGCTCGTTGAAAAAGGGTGACGTTAGCCATGCCGTGATCGTGCGCACCACCCGGCCGATTCGACGTCCGGATGGCTCGTATATTCGGTTTGATGACAACGCCGCGGTTTTGATCGACACCAACAAAGAGCCGAAAGGCACGCGCATTTTCGGCCCGGTGGCGCGCGAGTTGCGCGATAAGCAATATATGAAAATTATTTCGCTCGCGCCGGAAGTGTTATAAACGAGTTTAAGTGAAGTCGGACTTGCGCATGCAGAGCTTGCAATTTAAAAGATCATCAAGCGCAAGTCTGACTTCGCCCCAATACTAAAAGAGAAACAAAACATGTACCTCCGCAAGGACGATCAAGTTTTAGTTATATCGGGCAACCAGCGCGGCAAAAAGGGACGCGTTCTCAAAATTTATCCGGAAAAAGACCGCCTGATTGTGGAAGGCGTGAATCTGATCAAGCGGCACATGCGCCCAACCCAACGCAATCCTCAGGGCGGCATCGTCGAGAAGGAGGGCCCGGTTCATTCATCCAATGTGATGCTGGTTTGCCCCAAGTGTAGCACGCCGTCGCGCGTGAATTTTCAGGTGCGTTCCACGGAAGGCAAGGCCTCGCGGCAGCGCACGCGCATTTGCAAGAACTGTGGTGAAATGATACTGGCGGCTAAAGCATAGCCAGTTAGTCTGTTAAAAAAAGATAACCGGCTAACAGGCGAACCGGTAAACAGATAAAAAAATTTTTAGTCATGAGCGAAGAAAAAGCAAAAGATCAGGAAAAAAGCAAAAAACCTGCCAGTGAAGGCAAGAAGGCCGACGCGAAAAAACCTGATAAAGCCGCGCCCAAAGCTGAGGCCAAAGCCGATGCAAAAGGAAAGGGCGGCAAGGGCAAAGGCAAAGAAGAGCAGGCGGCGGATAGAGACGGCGGCAAAAAACTTGTCGAGCGTCCGTTGGACGGTTATAAGCCGCGCATGATGACAATGTACCGAAACGACATCATTCCGGCTTTAAAAAAGCGTTTCAATTATAAGAACGTCATGCAGGTGCCGCGTTTGGACCGCATCGTGGTGAATATGGGGGTCGGTGATGCGGTGGAAGATCAAAAGCATATCGATCACGCCATCGAAGACATGCAGATCATCACCGGACAAAAGGCCTCGATCCGTCGCGCCAAAAAGTCGATTTCAAATTTCAAGCTGCGACAGGGCATGCCGATCGGATGCATGGTGACGCTGCGCCGTTGGAGGATGTACGAGTTTCTCGAACGCTTCATTGGACTGGCGGTGCCGCGCATTCGCGATTTTCGCGGTTTGCCGGATAATTCGTTTGACGGCCGCGGCAATTATACGCTGGGCCTCAAAGAGCAAATCATGTTTCCGGAAATCAATTACGATAAGGTGTCGAAGATTCGCGGTATGAACATCACCTTTGTGACGACTGCCGGCACGGACGAAGAAGCGTATGAATTGCTCGCCGCGTTTGGCATACCGTTCCGGAAGCGTTAACCACAACCGATTGCACGGATTACACCGATTAAAGAAATAAGGATTCCTCGTGGCAAGAAAAGCTTTGCGTGAAAAACAGCAGCGGCCGCCGAAATTTTCCACGCGCAAATATAACCGCTGCATGCAGTGTGGCCGCCAGCGCGCGTATTATCGCCGCTTCGGCGTGTGCCGTCTGTGCTTTCGCAGTCTCGCGCTCGACGGAAAAATTCCCGGCGTGACCAAAGCCAGTTGGTAAGAAAAGTGTTTGCCAGTTAACCGGTTAGCCAGTTGAGGTTCGACAGGCTAACGGGCAAACCGGCTAACCGGATAACATGTGAGCAAATTAAATTCGTAACAGGAAATTTAGAGCATGCAAACCGACCCCATTGCCGATTTTTTAACATGCATTCGTAATGCCGGCAGAGCCGGACATCGCAAGGTCGACGTACCGGCGTCGCGGATTAAAACGGAAATCGCCAAGCTGCTGCAGTTTTACGGTTTCATTCAGGATTATTTGATCATCAAAGACAATAAACAGAACGTGCTGCGCCTGTATTTGAAATACGATGAAGAGGGTAAGCCGGTGATCAGCGGGTTGCGGCGCATCAGCACACCCGGGGCGCGCCGATATGTCGGCGCGAAGAAAATGCCGCGTGTGTTCAACAATCTCGGGATGGCGATTTTATCCACGCCCAAAGGCATGGTGGCGGAACGCGATGCGCGCAAGCTCAACGTCGGCGGTGAAGTTGTGTGTTATGTTTGGTAAAATTGGTTCGTATTAATTTGTTTAAGTAAAAACAAAGGTCGTCATGTCGCGTGTAGGTAAAAAACCGATTAAAATTCCCACCGGAGTGCAGGTGGGCATCGAGGGCTCGCGCTTGAAAATCAAAGGCCCTAAGGGCGAATTGCAGCGCGATCTTGACTCGCGCCTTAGCGTCGCGGTGAACGACGGCACGGTGACGGTGAGCCGCTCCGGCGACGAAAAGTTTTTTCGGGCCTTGCATGGCCTCTATCGCAGTTTGATCAACAACATGGTCGTCGGCGTCACGCAAGGTTATGTGAAAAAGCTGGAGATCGTCGGCGTTGGTTTCAAAGCGGAGATGAAGAATAAGCGCCTGGCGCTGCAAATCGGTTATTCACATCCGATTGTGTTCGTGCCGCCGCCGGAAATCGATATCGCTTGCGAGAATCCGACGTCGATTGCGGTAAGCGGGACGGATAAGGAATTGGTGGGACAGATCGCGGCGAAAATCCGCGAGTTCAGGCCGCCGGAACCATATAAAGGCAAAGGCATCAAGTATGTGGACGAGGTCGTCCGCCGCAAAGCCGGCAAGACGGCCGGAAGCTAAAAAGGTAGGCCAGTGAGAGAGAACAGAGATAATAAGCCGTACAAGAAAGAGTATAACCCGGAATACAGACCGTATAAAAAAGAGTACAACCCGGAGTATAAACCGTACAAGAAAGAGTACAGCTCGGATTACAAGCCGTACAGAAACGACCGAGATTCCAGGTACTCAAAAGACAAGTCTGGAGAAGGGAAGTCTATGGGTTTTAAGCGTGTGGACAAGCAGGAAAGGCGTTTCAAGAAGAAACGGATGATCCGCAAAAAAGTTTATGGCACCACGGAACGCCCGCGTTTGGTGGTCTTTCGCAGTCTGAAGAACATCTACGGCCAGATCGTGGATGACACTGTGAAGAAGACCATAACCACCGTCTCCTCGCGCAGCAAAGAGCTGCAGGAAGAATTGAAAAGTCTTTCCGACAAAAGCCACACCGCCAAAATCGTCGGCAAAGCGTTGGCGACGAAAGCGAAAACTTTGAATATCAAGCGCGTGGTTTTTGACCGCAATGGTTATCTGTATCACGGTCGCGTCAAAGCGCTGGCGGAAGGCGCCCGCGAAGGCGGTCTGGAGTTTTAATGTAATCCCGCTAGCCTCCGGTCGTCGGCTTGTCGGGATCGTGTGGTTTTAATACTGCATTCATCGTGCAGTTTGACGGAGATAATGTGCGAAAAGACAAAGAGAGAGTCAGCTCGGGCGAGTTGGAACTGAAGGAACGCGTGGTCGCAATCAACCGCACCGCGAAGGTTGTCAAAGGCGGGCGGCGTTTTGGTTTTAATGCGATCGTGGTCGTCGGCGACGGTAAGGGCCATGTCGGCTACGGCCTCGGCAAGGCCAATGAAGTGAGCGATGCGATTTCCAAGGGCGCGGACAATGCCAGGAAAAATCTCGTCCGCGTGCCCATTCTCAAGCATACGTTGCCGCACGAGGTGAAAGCCAAATATGGCGCGGCAAAAGTGTTTTTGAAACCGGCCTCGCCGGGAACGGGCGTGATCGCAGGCGGCCCGGTGCGCGCCATTATGGAAGCGGCCGGCGTGCAGGATGTGTTGTCGAAATCCATCGGCTCGTCGAATCCGCACAATGTCGTCAAAGCGACGATGGAAGCGTTGATCAAATTGATGGAGGCGTCCACACTCGCGCGGCGCCGCGGCATGTCCATGCCGGAATTGTTCAATCGCAGTCTGGTTGAAGCATAAAAATACAATTGCAAAAATCCCAACGGATAGATGAAGCCCAACCGAGGTTTTATCCGTTGGCCTTAATCTATTCGCTGGTATTTTTTTGAATATGAGCAGCACGAAGAAACTAAAAATCACGCAGACCCGCAGCCTTATCGGCCATCCCCAGGATCAGCGGCAAACGGTGAAAGCCCTCGGCCTGCATCGCATTCGCCACACGGTCGTGCACGACGACTCGCCGCAAATACGCGGCATGGTTAAAAAGGTCATTCACCTGATTCGCGTCGAGGAGGTGTAAAATGGATTTGGGAAATTTGCATTACGCGCCGCGTTCGCGCAAAAACCGCAAACGTCTCGGCATCGGCGAGGGCTCGGGACACGGCGGCACCTCGACGAAGGGACATAAGGGCCAACTGTCGCGCGCCGGCACGAAAACGAATCCGTGGTTCGAGGGCGGCCAGATGCCGCTGCAGCGCCGCATTCCCAAACGCGGCTTCACCAATATTTTTCGCGTCGAGTATCAAGCCGTGAATGTGGAAAGCCTGGAAAAGCTGAAAAATGTGAATGAAGTGACGCCGGAGGTGCTGCATCAAAACGGTTTGATCGGCAAAAAGAATCAGCGCGTGAAAATACTCGGCAACGGCGATTTGAAAAAAGCGTTGACGGTGCACGCGCATGCGTTCAGCAAGAGCGCGCAGGAAAAAATTGAAAAGGCGGGCGGGAAAACGGCTGTGCTCGCGGCAGCGAAATAATTGGGCTTGCAACAAAAAGGAACCGCAACACCAAAGCGTCATTCCGCCGGAAGCTTTTCAAGCTTTGTGGTTTGATACAAAAAAGATTCTTCCGGAATGACAATGTCATTAATGCCATGCTCGAAAGCGTTCAAAATATTTTCAAAATTCCGGAACTGAAGAAGCGCGTTATTTTTACGCTGCTTATTTTGTTCGTCGAGCGCATCGGCACGCACGTGCCGGTGCCCGGAATCAACAGCCGGGTGCTATTGGAATTTTTCGGCAGCAATCAGGGCGGTGGTTTTCTCGGCCTGTATGATTTGTTTGCCGGCGGCGCGTTCAGCCGCGCCACGGTTTTTGCACTCGGCATTATGCCGTATATTTCGGCGTCGATCATCATTCAATTGCTCGGCGCCGTCATGCCATACTTCCAGCGCCTGCAAAAAGAAGGCGAAGAAGGCCGCAAGAAAATCACGCAGTACACGCGTTACGGCACGGTGTTGATCGCCGCGCTGCAAGCGTATGGGGTCAGCATCTTTTTGGAAAGCATTCGCGTCTCCAGCGGTTTGTTGGCCGTGCCCGATCCCGGCTGGGACTTTCGCTTTTTGACGATCATGACGCTCACGGCCGGCACGATTTTAATCATGTGGTTCGGCGAGCAAATCACCGAGCGCGGCATCGGCAACGGCACCTCGCTGATCATTTTTATCGGCATTATCGCGCGTTTCCCCGAAGCTATTCTGGATGAGATTCAACAGCTTCAGAGCGGCAACCGTAGTATTTTGACGGAAGTCTTGCTCTTTGCCATCATGGTGGCGTGTGTGGCCGTCGTGGTGGCGCTCACGCAGGGGACGCGCAAAATTCCGGTGCAATACGCCAAACGCGTCAGCGGCCGCAAAGTGTACGGCGGACAAAGCACGCACATTCCGCTGCGCGTGAACACCGCCGGCGTGATGCCGATCATCTTTGCGCAGTCGATCATGTTTATTCCGCAGACCATCGCCACTTTTTTTCCAAAAAGCGAGTTCATGCAAAGCATTGCGGTGAATTTTAGCAACGGAAAATTCGTCTACGGGTTGGTGTATGCCGTGCTGATTATTTTCTTTACATACTTTTATACGGCGATTGCATTCAACCCGGTGGACGTCGCCGATAACATGAAGAAACACGGCGGCTTTATTCCCGGCGTTCGTCCGGGCAAAAAAACTTCGGAATTCATCGACAATATTTTGATGAAAATTACTTTGCCCGGCTCGATTTTCCTGGCGTTGATTGCGATTCTGCCGGATATCATCGTGAACCGGATGAACGTCTCGTATAATTTCGCTTCCTTTTTTGGCGGTACGTCGCTGTTAATCATCGTCGGCGTCGCGCTTGATACGCTGCAGCATCTGGAATCGCATTTGTTGATGCGGCATTACGACGGATTCATGAAGAGAGGCCGAATTAGAGGGAGGCGTTTGGCATAGACTCGCCCTTTAAGCTCCGGCAGCTTTCGTCGATCCGCGTTTTATATAAAACTATTTCGCACCTCTGACAGACGCATGGAGCTTATTTTCATCGGATATCCCGGCGCGGGCAAAGGTACGCAAGCCGCTTTGTTGAGCCAGCATTTCAACAATATTCCGAAAATTTCAACGGGCGATATTCTGCGCGCGGCAGTTGCGGCAAAGACGGAACTCGGACTCAAGGCGAAGCTGTTCATGGACGGGGGCGAGTTGGTGCCGGATCATTTGATTATCGATATGGTCGTGCATCGCATCAGCGAGCCGGATTCGGCAAATGGATACATTCTTGACGGCTTCCCGCGCAACATTCATCAGGCGCAGGAACTTGATCGCGTGCTGTTGAATCATTCGCGTCCGATCGCCGGCGTTATCAGCCTCGAAATCGAGAAAAAGAAAGTCATCGAGCGGCTCACCAGCCGCCGCGTTTGCAGCCAGTGCGGGCATCTTTACAATTTGATCAGCGATCCGCCGCCGGCGAATAATATCTGCGGATTTTGTGACGGCGAAATTTATCAGCGCTCGGATGATAAATCGGAAACGGTGCTGCATCGCATGGAAGTTTACGAAGAAGCCACGCGCCCGTTGAAAGCCTATTACGGCTCGCAGGGCAAGCTGGTTCCCATCGACGGCAGTTTGAGCATCGAAAAAGTTCATGCGGAAATCGTCAATCGCGTGACCAAAGCGCTGGCGCAGTTTGAGCTGTGGAAAAAGAGGCCATCAGATAAAAGCTTGATGCAAATGCAATGAGTCAGACGAAAAGCGAGCGCGAGATCGGTCTCATTCGCGAAAGTTGCCGGCTGGTGGTTGAGACGTTCGAGTTCATTGAGAAAATTATTCGTGAGGGCATGACCACGATGGAGTTGGATTATGAAATCGACAAATACATTCGTGGTTTCGGCGGCCGCCCGGCATTCAAAGGATATAAAGTTCACGACAAAGTTTTTCCGGCCAGCAGTTGCATCTCGGTAGAATCCGAAGTGGTGCATGGCATTCCCGGTTATCGCAAGCTCAGGGCGGGAGAGATCGTCAGCGTTGACGTCGGCGTCGAGTACAACGGGTTTTTTGGCGACGCCGCAAAAACTTATGCCATCGGCCAAATCGACGAGTTGCGGCAACGCTTGATGAAAGCAACGTGGGAAGCGCTGTATGAAGGAATTGCGAAAGCGCGGGCGCGCAATCGCTTGAATGATATTTCTCATGCGATTCAAAAGTATGTCGAAGGCGCCGGCTTCAGCGTCGTGCGCGATCTGGTCGGGCACGGCGTCGGCCGTCACTTGCACGAAGAGCCGCAAATCCCGAATTATGGCAAGCCCAACGAGGGGCCGAAGTTGAAAGCGGGCATGGTGCTGGCCATCGAGCCGATGGTCAACGCCGGCCGCTATGAAGTGATTACTGCAACCGACGACTGGACGGTCGTCACCGCGGATAAACAACCGTCGGCTCATTTTGAGCATACGATTGTCATCAGAGAAGGAGAAGCGGAGATTTTAACACAAGGTTTGTAGTTCCGTATGCCTAAAGAAGAATCGATTAAAGTTGATGGCACGATCATCGAAACCTTGCCGAACGCGACGTTCCGTGTCGAGTTGGAGAACGGCCATAAAGTGTTGGCGCACATCTCCGGCAAAATGCGCATGCACTTTATCAAGATTCTTCCCGGCGACAAAGTGACGGTGGAGCTGTCGCCGTACGATCTCACGCGCGGCAGAATTACGTACCGCTATAAATAAAAAAAGATAAAATAGAGAAATAAGACAAAATGAAAAAATATTTTGTCTTTTAAACGGATAAAGGTAATAATATGAAAGTGCGTTCGTCGATCAAAAAAATTTGCGATAAATGCAAAATCATCCGCCGCAAAGGCAAGATGATGGTGATTTGTGATAATCCCAAGCACAAACAGCGGCAAGGCTGAAACCCGCATAGCGCATAGAGCAGAGCGCAAAGCGCATAAATTTACGCTACGCGCCTGGCGCTACGCCTGATTTTTTTACGGAGACTAAAAATGGCGCGTATTGCTGGCGTCGACCTGCCACGCGAGAAGCGTATCGAAGTGGCGTTGACTTATATTTTCGGCATCGGGCGCAACAACTCCCGAGTCATTCTTTCGCAGGCCGAAATCAGTCCCGATGTTCGGGTTAAAGATCTTTCGAATGAAGACGTCGCGAAGATTCGTTCGATCATCGGCGCGGATTTTAAAGTCGAAGGCGCGTTGCGCGCCGAGATCGGCATGAACATCAAGCGCTTGATGGACATCGGCTGTTATCGCGGCATCCGTCATCGTCGCGGCCTGCCGGTGCGCGGCCAACGCACGCACACCAACGCCCGCACGCGTCGCGGCCGCCGCAAAACCATCGGCGGCATGAAGAAAGTCGTCGGCAAGCAATAAAACAGGAGAAATTCCTTTGGCAACAGCAACAACTGCAAAGAAAAAACGCGGCAAGAAAAAAGAACGGGTCGAAGCCGTCGGATTGGCGCATATTCAATCCACGTTCAATAATACCATCGTGACGCTGACCGATGTTTATGGCAACGTGATCACGTGGGCCTCGGCCGGCAAAGTCGGCTTCAAAGGCTCGCGCAAAAGCACGCCGTTTGCCGCGCAAGTGGCTGCTGAGAATGCTGCCAAAGGCGCAATGGACATGGGCTTGCGCAAAATCGAAGTGTTGTTGAGCGGGCCCGGTTCGGGTCGTGAAGCCGCCGTACGCTCGCTGCAAGCCGCCGGTTTGGAAATTAGCGCCATCAAAGATATCACGCCGATTCCACACAATGGCTGCCGGCCGCCAAAACGCCGGCGTGTGTAAAAGTGAGTTGCGCAACAAAAGTTTGCATTTTTTCGTTGCGGGTCCTTTTTCGCTGCAAGTTTCATTTGTTGTAAATTTAGCCACAGGTCGTTGCGCCTTACAGGTGTAGCCTGTTGAAGGAGGTCATCAAAATCAGTTATGGCACGTTACGTTGGGCCAGTTTGTAAGCTCTGTCGCCGCGAGGAGAAAAAACTTTTTCTCAAAGGCGCCAAATGTTTTTCGCCGAAATGCCCGGTGGAGAAACGTCAGTTTCCGCCGGGCCAGCATGGACGCACGCGCCGCACCAAGCTTTCGGAGTACGGCGTGCAGTTGCGTGAAAAACAAAGAATCCGCCGAATCTACGGCCTGCTCGAGCGGCAGTTCCGCACGTATTATGAGAAGGCACTAAAGATCAAAGGCATCACCGGCGAGAACCTGCTCCGTCTGTTGGAGCGGCGTCTCGACAACGTGGTGTATCGCCTCGGCTTTGCGCCGTCGCGCGCCGCCGCCCGGCAGTTGGTTCGGCATCGTCATTTCATTGTGAATAATCGTTTGGTCGATATTCCCTCCTATTCATTGCGCCCCGGCGACATGATCAAAGTCCGCGACAAGAGCCGCAAGATGGAATTGATTCACGCCAGCATGCGCAAGATGAAGGAAGGCCGGTTGCTGCCCTGGCTTGAATTGGACAAAGCCAATATGACCGGCACGGTTCTCGAGATCCCAGGAAGGGCGGATATTCCCATCGAGGCCAACGAAAACCTCGTGGTTGAATTGTACTCGAAGTAATCATCCCGGTGACGGGATAATAAATCGGAGATGCTTGCTATGACTTGGCCCAATCTACAAATGCCGGAAAGCGTCGAGCTCGAGGAATCCAGCTATTCGAGCACGTTCGGCAGATTCATCGTGCAGCCTTTGGAGCGCGGTTTCGGCACGACCATCGGAAATGCGTTGCGCCGCGTGCTGCTGTCGTCGCTGCCCGGTGCGGCCATTACGATGATAAGAATCGACGGCGTTCATCACGAATTTTCGACGATCCCCGGCGTCATCGAAGATGCGTCGGAAATTATTTTGAATTTGAAAGAAGTTCGTTTCAAGCTCATCAACAAAAAGCCCGACCGGGTAATGTTGGAACTCAAAGGGCCGCACGAATTCAAAGCCGGCGATATTCAAAACGGCACCACGGATTTTGAGATTCTCAATCCCGATCATCACCTCGCCACGCTGAATAAAGGCGCCGATCTCAGAATCGAGCTGCGCATCGGCCGCGGCCACGGTTACGTTCCGGCCGAAGAAAATAAATTGCCGGACATGCCGATCGGCTCGATTCCGATTGACGCGATTTACACGCCGATTAAAAACGTCAGCTATCGCGTCGAGAATATGCGCGTCCAGCAGCGTATCGATTACGAAAAGCTGATCATGGAGATTACGACCGACGGCAGCATCACGCCCGACGATGCGCTGACGTATGCCGGCAAAATTCTCCGCGATCACGTCAATCTCTTTATTAATTTCGACATCAAGCCCGAAGTCGACGAAGAGCCGGTCGAGGTCGACGAAGAAGCGCTGCGCATTCGTAAGCTGCTGAAAATGTCGGTGGACGAGCTCGAGTTGTCCGTGCGCTCATACAACTGTTTGATGGCGGCGAACATCAAAACCATCGGCGATCTCGTGCGCCGCGACGAGCAGGAAATGCTGAAGTTCCGCAATTTTGGACGCAAGTCTTTGCAGGAGCTCACGCAAATTCTTGAAGAAAAGGGTTTGCGCTTCGGCATGGAGGTTGATAAATATTTGGGCAACGGCCACGAGTGAAAATAATTATTTTGCCAGAATTCATTTTGCTTATCACCCAATGCGACATTTAAAAGACGTCAAAAAATTAGGCCGCACCGCGAGCCACCGTCACGCCACGTTGTCCAATTTGGCCGTGGCGATCATCGAGCATAAACACATTCGCACGACGACGCCGAAAGCCAAAGAAATGCGCCGATTCGTCGAGCGCTTGATTACGCACGCGAAGAAAAATACCGTGGCCGCGCGCCGTCTCGTGTTCAGCAAATTGCGCCAGCGTGATGCGGTCAAAACACTTTTTGATGAGATCGCTCCGAAGTTCTCGACGCGCAACGGCGGTTATACCCGCGTCGTCAAATTGGGCCGCCGGCAAGGCGACGGCGCCGAGCTGGCGATCATCGAATTTGTCGGCTACGAAAGCGTGCAGGTTGAAAAGCAGCAAAAAGCTTTTGAAAAGCGCGCCGAGCGCAAGAAACGCGAGAAACAAACCGCTTCCGAGCGTGAGAAGGAAAAAGCCAAACAGGAAGAGGAAAAATAATTTCATCCACCTTCGTGTCAAGAAATTTAAAGCCAGAGCGAAGTCCGGCGGTTCTCTCAAACTCAGCTATCAGGGAATGAGAAGTCGGAAGCCGCGCTGGCTTTTTTGTTGGGTTATTGCTATATTAAAGAGGAAAGAAAGCCATCTATAAAAAGATCAACGCGGCAAAAGCAATGTTAAAAGCGCGCAGTTGGAACTGGACTAATTTGGATGGCGCCAAATGGATTTGAATTTTGAATGGGATGATAAAAAGGCGAAAAAGAATCTCAGAAACCATCAAATTAGTTTTGAAGAAGCAAAATCGGTTTTCAAAGATCCTTTTTTGATTACGTACCCAGATCCCAAACATTCGGTTGGCGAACAGCGTTTTCTCAATATTGGGCTTTCTGCGAGAGGGCAGGTTCTCATTGTCGTTCACACTGAACGCGGTGAGAATATTCGTATCATTAGTTGTCGTAAAGCAACCACAGGTGAACGGAGTGATTATGAAGAAGGCAATTTCTAAACAAATAGATATCGAAAATGATGACGATATGCTGCCAGAATATGATTTTAAAAATATGAAGGGTGGCGTGCGTGGCAAGTATTATAAAGCGTATCGTGCAGGGCACACGGTCAAAATTCATAAAGCTGATGGCACAACTGAAATCCAGTATTTTAAGTTGGAAGATGGCGCGGTGATGTTGGAGTCTGATGTACGCGAATATTTTCCAGATTCGGAAACTGTCAATAATGCCCTGCGCTGTTTGATTCCGATTATGACTAAAAAACATAATGCAAAGCAAAAAAAGAGCTCGACGGCACGGCGCAAACAGGTTGCTTAATAAGCAAGTCATTGTGATGGATTTGCCACAGGCGATAAAACGC
>Ga0247727_10008561_pt1 | contig 18943 bp, 18 predicted proteins | sample WisWelCaveWW1625_FD_202498 | JGI IMG/M metagenome (GOLD analysis project Ga0247727, IMG submission 202498) | Biofilm microbial communities from Wishing Well Cave, Virginia, United States - WW16-25 | ecosystem: Environmental > Aquatic > Deep subsurface > Groundwater > Cave microbial mat | place... | reverse complement strand
AGGGATAATAAAATTGAGTCCTGGTTTCAGCGTCCGTGTGTAACGCCCCAGGGTAAATACAATGGAGTTTTGAAACTGCTGTACAATGCGGATCGAAAGTGAAGCTGCGATGATGATAAAAGGAATAAAAACGAGGACTGACATTGAGCAAACTCCTTTGTCAGACTAGAAGTGTGGCACATCAAAATGTGCCACACTGAAACCTGACCTGCCATTAGATGTTAAACGATTCGCGCTGCTTTCTTATTTTGGTTTGTATCGACAAGAACGGCCGCCCGGTTGCCGCTGGTCGTGGCCGCCAGGCACGTAATATTTATCCTGGCCTTGGCGAGTTTCCGCGCCACCCTGGCGAGCGAGCCTACTTTATGCCGCAGATTTAAAACGAGCATGTCCTTTTCTTTTACCTTCAACCGAAGGCCCTTTAGGATTTTCTTTGCCTTGCCGTTATTGCTGGTCACCACCCCAAAATAAGCCGTCGGGCCTTCACCGCACGCCCAGATGTTCAGGATGTTGACCTTGGCTTTTTCAAACGCCGTCGAGACGTTGGCGAGAACACCAACCTTATTCGAGGAAGAAAACTGCAGCTCCGTTACTTTTGTCGCCATTACACTTACCTCCTTTTGTTTGGTGAACGTAAACTTGGTGGAGGCGGCGGGAATTGAACCCACGTCTCTAACCTTCGAGGTCTGCGGCCTCTACATGCTTATCAGGTTCTTTGAGCGTCCGCTTCAAACTCGAACCTGAGCGATTTTGAAGCGTAAGCCCTATGTCGCTCTCGTCCGACCGGCCAAGGGCACGCCGGTCAAACCAGCCTGTAATTTACGCCCGGTTTCATCCCCCAGGCAAGGATGAGCGGACGGTAGCCGTTATTAGGCGGCTAGCGGTAACGCCATAGGCCCCGCGAAGGGTACCTGTATTGTTTTAGCGTTTGATTTTTTGCCAGGTGTTTAAGGAGGCCTCCCGACAACCTCCGCATGCTACCAACAGATCAAAGAGCCAGATCGATACCTTTCGCCCCCACTTCCAATCATACCTGAAATTACTTTCTATTTCTATTTTTAATCGCCCGGTCTATTTCCCTGTCCGAAGACCGCTTCTTCATGTCCGTCCGCTTGTCGTAGAGGTTCTTGCCTTTCGCCACGGCAAGCTCCACCTTCACTATTCCCCTTTTATTGAAATAGAGCCGCAAAGGGATAAGCGTCAGGCCCTTCTCCAGCGTCTTGGCCTTCAGTTTATGAATCTCCGATTTATGGAGAAGGAGCTTCCGGTTGCGCCGTGAATCGGGATTTTCGCGGTTTCCCATCGCATAGGGTGGAATGTACAAATTATATAAAAAGAGCTCGTCCCCTTCCAGGCGGGCAAAGCTTCCGGCAAGATTAGCATTGCCTTCTCTCAGCGATTTCACTTCACACCCTACGAGCATGATCCCCGCTTCGTAGGTATCGAGGACAAAATAATCCCGCCGCGCCTCCCGGTGAGTCGTGATAACTTTAAACTCGCTCTCTTTTTCCTTTTTTTCTTTTTCTTTCATAGAAAGGTACTATAACACACGCATTGAACTGCCATCAATCTAAATTGACATAACTCATTGTTTTTAGTATAGTTATGGCATGCTTAATCGCTCAATCCTCTTCCCGGCCCCGCTCCTTCTTATTTTTGCGCTCTGCCCTTTCAGCGCTAAAAGCCACGCCGAAGAAGCGGTATCGACAAGCTTTACCACAACCACTTTCGACAACCTAAGCCAGCTGGAAGCCCTGCACCAAGAGGCTACGGAGCTCGTGTTGATAAATGATTTCACGGGCGCTGTTAAAGTCTACTCGGAAATCATCCTGCTTGAACCTGATGATGAAACGGCCTACACCGAGATGGGAAACACGTACATGATCCTGGGAAATTTTGAGCGCGCGGAGAGTTGTTTTCTAAACGCCCTGGATATCAATCCGGAGAATGAGGACGCTCAGCTCGGACTTCAAAAAATCCGGGACCCGGATTCTCCGACCTCTACTCCGCCGGTTACCGGCTCGGACCCTTTCGACGACTCTCCTTATCGGTAAAAAGATCCTTGTCCGCCTCTTCCACGAGCGTCTGCGGGTCCGGCGGATGATGGGCATCAAGGCTGGGGTCGTATGTGGCGATACCGATGCTGATGGAGGAGTCCTGAAGCGCGGGTTCAAGCTTTTTGGCCATGGCGTGATACATGTCCCTTAAGCGAATCCGGTAAGCCCTGGCCTCTTCGTGACCCGCGTGCCACAAGAGGATCACGAATTCATCGCCGCCGTAGCGCGAGACGATGTCATAACCCCGGACGCTTTCTTTTATCACCTTGGCGGTCCTTCGGATCATTTCATTCCCCACTTCATGGCCCAGCGTGTCGTTGATCTTTTTGAAACGGTCGAGGTCCGTCATCACAACCGAAAGCGGCACTTTCGCTTTCTGGCATCTCTTCCATTCATCGTGAAGGCGCACACGCAGGAAATCATAGGTGTAAAGGCCCGTCATTTTATCCTGGATCACCTTCGTCTCGAGGCCTTTGTTCTCCAAAAGCAGTTTGAGCGAATTGGAGACAATGCCCGTCACGAGCGAAAGAAACGGCCCCAGAATAAGAATGAGCGGCTCCAGTACCGTGTCCCGGGCGAAAGTCATTTGCGCCGCCAGGAAAAGCCCGAATAAGGCAATGACAAAACCGACGATGCCCAGCCAGAAGCGCCTCCATAAAAATAATGCCAGCACCAGACACGACACAAACCACGAAATGAAAAACGTGAGACCGTCCGGCGCAAAACGTAAAAACCGCCCCGAAACAATGGCCAAAAACTCATTGGCGTGCACCCCGATGCCCGACATGATTCCAAAAGGCGTCTGGTGCATGTCCGAGAAAAGAGAAGAGGTCAGGCCTACTAGCGCCACCTTGCCCTTCACAGCGCCTGCCGGAAATTTACCCTGGATCACTTTCCATGCCGGGATTTTTGTAAAATCGCGTTCGGCGGCGAGGTAATTGATGGTGTAGCTTCCGTCGGCGGCGAGGAAAATTTCTCTGGAGGGATCGCCGATTGAAACGATACCCCGGTCCCGATTGAAACGCGGCTCCGACCCGCGTTTGCCCGCTGCGGACGCCGCCGTAATCTGAAGCGGGAACGAACTTTCAAAAGCCTCATTTACCGTTTGGGTAAGGTACGGACGCAAGAGATAAGACCGTCGTATGGAAAAATCAGGGTCGATAACTTTTTCAAGATAGCCGACCCTCGAGACCGCTTCCGCAATGATCGGATTGGGTTTTACAAGCCGGCTTTCCTTGTCAAACGTGGCGCCGATAATGACATTTCCGTGCTCGCGGACGGCTTGCGCGAACTCCTCGGATGACGCTTCTTCCCCGCCCTCCAGTCCCGTAAACGCCACGTTCAGGCCGATGACTTTCGCGCCGCCTTTATGAAGGGCGCGAACAAGATCCGCAAAAGTTCTCCGCGGCCACGGCCACCGCGCCTGCAGTCTTTCGCATGACTCCTCATCAATCGTTATAATCACTATTTCATTGACGGCTTCGGGGACGGGTGATGAAAAATGGCGAATCCTAAAAAATAGATCCCGCGTTTGGGCGGTCGCGTTTTGCAGGGCTTCGGACTGATTAAAATAAGCGGGTAAACACCAAAAAAGAATGGAAAAAATTGCCAGGACCGAAAAAGTGTACGTGTGCTTCTTCAACGTCCACCTTTCTCGGAGGGGAAAGAAACATGCGGAAGGTGGGATTTGAACCCACAAGCCTTGCGGCACAGGCTTCTGAGACCTGCGCGTATGCCAGTTCCGCCACTTCCGCCTAAGAGTTCAGAATTACTTTCGATCTTTGATCGGAACATAGGTTTGATTGGTCAGGCCTGTATAGCTGGACACAGGCCGGATCAAACGGTTGTCCGCATGTTGTTCCAGGACATGCGCCGTCCACCCCGCCATTCGGCTGATCGCGAAAATCGTCGTGAAGAGATCGATGGGAATACCCAAGGTGTACAAGACCGAGGCGGAGTAAAAATCGACATTGCAATAAAGCTTTTTACGTTCCCAGACTATTTTCTCAAGCTTTTCCGATAGGGCGTACCACTTGGCCTGTTCGGGATTGTTATCCGCAAGCGCCTTGGCCATCGCCCGTAAACTATCGGCCCTGGGATCCGGCCCCTTGTAAACCCGGTGCCCAAATCCCATGAGCTTCTTCTTGTTTTGCAGCACGTCCTCCACATAAACCTCTACCCTGTCCACATTTCCTATCGCGATGATGCTTTCCATCGCGCGGCTGTTGGCAGACCCGTGCAGATCACCCTTCAGCGTGCCGATCGCGGACACAATCGCCGAATAAATATCGGACAAAGTGGACGCCGTAATGCAGGCGGCAAAAGTGGACGCGTTGAGATCATGTTCCGCCAAAAGAATGAGATATTTGTCAAGCATCCTCACTTCGACCGGATCCGCCTTCTTGCCGTTTAGCATATAAAGAAAATTGGCGGCCGTGCTAACGGATGCCTCGCGCTTGGGCGGGACGATTTTCTGCCCCTTCTGCACTCTCTGATTGTAAGCAACCAGGGTGGGGGTCCGCGCGATAAGCCTAATCGCCTTCCTCATTTCCGCCTCCGCTGATTTCGCGTCCGCCTCCGCGTCATAAAAGGACAGAAGGGACGCCTCCGTGCGTAAGGCCGTCATCGAATCCGCGTTTTTCGGAAAATTCTCCAATAAACGGACAAGGTCAGGAGATACTTCGCGTTCAGCGGCCAGCTTATTTAAAAAATCAGACAACTCTTTTGCGGTGGGCAGGTGTCCAAATAAAAGAAGATAGGCCGTTTCCTCAAAGGTGGAGTTCCGGGCCAAGTCATTGATCTCGTAGCCGCGATAGAAGAGCTTGGAGTTTTGGCCGTCAATCTGGCATATGGAACTCTCCGCCGCTACAATGTCTTCTAACCCCTTCGAGAATGTCTGGTCTTTGGTAATCATAGTGGCCCTATTGTGCCATCAGGCTTTTCCAAAATCAACTCTAAAAAATCTCATTTTCCGGGGATGCCGGGCTCCGTCATTTTGAATGGATCCATCACCCGTTTTATCTCCTCATCCGACAAAATTTTCCTCTCCCGTATCACCTGGATAATCGTCTTTCCAGATGCGTGGGCTTCCTTGGCGACCTCCGCCGCCTTCGCGTATCCAATAAAAGGATTGAGGGCCGTCGCAAGCCCCATACTGCTCTCCGCGTAATGCCGGCACCTTTCTTTATTGGCCGTGATCCCCTCGACGCATTTTTCGCGCAAGATACGGAGAGCGTTGCCTAAAATGGTGGCGGCTAGATTTAAATTAAACGCCATGAGGGGCATCATCACATTGAGCTCGAGCTGGCCGGCCTGTACCGCGAAGGCCACGGTTGTGTCAATGCCCAGCACCTGGAACGCCACCATGTTGGTCATCTCAAGAATAGAGGGATTCACCTTGCCGGGCATGATGGAAGAACCCGGCGCTATCGCCGGGAGATCAATCTCGCCAAAGCCCGTCGTCGGACCCGACGCCATGAGGCGCAGGTCATTCACGATGCGCGTGATTTCAAGCGACAGATTCCTGAGCGCCGCCGAAACCTCCGCCAACGGCCGTTGGCTTTGCATGGCCTCCCGCATATCGGCGGCGGGGACAACCTTAAATCCCGTAAGGCGCTCAAGCTCTTTGATTACCTCTTCGCGGTATCCCGGGGCTGTGTTGAGTCCCGTGCCTGCGGCGCTCCCGCCGATCCCAAGCTCCCGCAAGGATTTTTCCGCCTCGAGAAGCGAAAGACGGCATTTTTTAATCGCCGCCCCGTAGGCCGCAAACTCTTGACCAAGACGGATCGGAACCGCGTCCTGCAGGTGTGTCCTGGCCGATTTTAAGACCCCGTCAAACTCCTTCCCTTTAGCGGCAAACGCTTTTTCCAGCTCCTCCAGCGGCCCATGCAGATACTCCTTTAGAATAATAAGAAGCCCCAGGCGGGCCGCGGTGGGAAAAACGTCATTGGTGGATTGACCCATGTTAGCATGATCGTTGGGGTGCACAGGTATGTAAGCCCCCCTCTGCCCTCCCAAGATCTCATTGGCGCGGTTGGCTATCACCTCGTTCACGTTCATGTTGAACGCCGTGCCCGCCCCCATCTGGTACACGTCCAAAGGAAATTGGTCGCGCAGGCTCCCCGCCAAAACCTCGTCACACGCTTTGGCCAGCGCATCGGCGAGATTCTTGGGCAAAACGCCCGCTTTGCAGTTGGCGAGGGCCGCCGCTTTCTTGATATAAAGAAAAGCGTCGATGAAACGCGGATGCGCCCTCAAGCCGCTGATGGGAAAATTCTCGATCGCACGGTCCGTCTGGATTCCGTAATAAACACTCTCGGGGATCTGGCGGGTACCCAGAGAATCTTTTTCCGTGCGAACCTTAGAAGTCACTTCAAATCTGAATCCGGAGCCACTTGGGTTTGGGCTTGTGCTTGGCGAGTCTGGGCTTCCATCTGCGATTGAGCGCTGTTCAGCTTCTCCTCGAGAAGCCTTTTATCCGCTTCCGCCTGAGCAAGTCCGGTCTGCTGCTGGCCCGTCTGGCTCTGAAGCCTCGCAATCTCCGCGTCTTTCGCCGACACCTGGCCCTGCAAGGACGAAACTCTGGCGTTTAACGAATCAATATCCCCTTGATAATTTCTTCCCGTCGTCGCACAGCCTGAAACCAAAAAAACGCCCATCACCATCAATGCCCAAAAATAGGTTTTCTTCGACATGCCTGCATTCTCCTTCTCTTTTTTGTTTAAGGTGTGTAAACCCGGTAGTCTATATCGGGGAAAATATTATCGGTAGATTCTATGCCTTCGAGATATCCCCTGTCTATATAATTTTCATTTAGGCCCGACCAAAGACGTGTAAAACGCTCCAGGTGATTTTTGGTGCGCTTCTGGGCATAGGAAACATGACTGCCCGTCTTCATGATAAAAGCCCAATCGCTTGACTGCGCCAGAAGAAGCTCTCTGGCCATTTGATTGAGCGCCCGCCGCTCGAGTCCTCCCGCGCGCAGATGACGCCCAGCCGCCTCCACCATCCTCTCGGCCGCCTTGTGAAGGTGCCTGTAAATCCAATCATTGGATCCGTTCAGCCAGACTTCCGCGTACCCGTTATATCCCCAGCTCGACATTGAGGGCGTCATCACTTGATTCTTCGGATATCTCTCTAGATATTCCATGGGAGTAATGGCCTTTAGCGTGCTCTGATCATGGTGAATTTTCCGGAACAGGAAATCAAGCCACTGCGGGCCCTCAAACCACCAATGGCCAAAAAGCTCGGCGTCGTAGGGCGCCACAATAACCGGCGGCCGGCCCATTACACCCTGCAAATGCTCAATCTGTTTCTGGCGATTGAACATAAAATTACCCGCGTGGAGAGCCGCCTTTTGCCGCGCCGCCTCAGGCGAATAAGGTTCCTTGCCTGTTCCCGGGCCGGTGATGCGGTAATACTTGATCCCCGTGGCTATCCTCGTCCCGTCCGCGTTCAAATACGGGCCGATATAATCGTAATCAAGATCAAACCCGATGTCCCGGTAGAATTCCCTGTAATGAACATCACCCGGATACCCTTCATTCGCGCTCCAGACACTTTTAGACGACTCCCCGTCGCGTCCAAAAGCCGCGGTCCCCGACGGGCAGTAAACCGGCGCGTACACGCCGTACTTCGGACGCGGGCTTCCGAAGAGAATGCCGTGCGTATCCACGACAAAAAATTTAATTCCCTCCTCCTTCAAAATCTCATCAAGCCCGGGCGAGTAGCCGCATTCGGGGAGCCAGATTCCCCGCGGCCGGCGGCCAAGAATTTTATGATGCAGATCGGCGCCCACTTTAATCTGCGCCTTCACCGCCTGCCTCTGTACGTCCAAAAGCGGCGAAAAAGCGTGCGTCGCCGCGCAGGTAATAATCTCGAGTTTTCCCAAATCCTGAAATTCCTTGAAGGCCTTCGTAAGGTCGTTCTGGTAACGGTCACAGAAGATCTGTCTCGCCTCCAAAAAGAGATCGTGGTACATTTGGGCCAGCGGCCTGAAGGCGCCGTCATCCCTCGTCCGCTCGATCTCCCGCTCCGAGAGCTCGATCAGGCGATGCAGATGGCGCACGTACCTTGCTTGAAGCAGAGGGTCGACCATCATGGAAAGAAGTGTGGGGGTCAGCGACATCGTCAGGCGGAAATCCACGCCGTCGCGGACCAGGGAATGAAAAACTTTTATGAGGGGAATGTACGTTTCCGTGATGGCTTCATAAAACCACTCCTCCTCCAGGAAGCGGTCATGCTCCGGATGCCGTACAAACGGCAGGTGCGCGTGCAAAATAATGGAGAGATATCCTTTTTCCATAAAGAAGCTACGGTTTGGCGGGTACAAGCGCCGCGGTGGGAACCTCCGCGTAAGGATTGTGGTACTGGCTCCACGGCCTTTCGGAGTAAACGGCCTCTTTCAGGCGTTTTTCCGTTGTATCATAAAGCCCGTCGGGCGCCACCCACTCTTCGTCCACAATATCCGACACGCCGAAACGCGGCGTTCTCACTACGTTTGAGCGCAGCAGCATAAAAAACTTTCCCTGCCGGGTGCGGACACCCAATTCTGCCTGCCATTCCCTATCGGGCTTCCCGACATCAATATACCAGTTATCGGCCATGCCCCCGATCTCGATGTCAAAAAATGAATGCGCCCGAAGAAGGGACACTCCCGTCACGTCATAGATCCTCAACACCGTTTTGTCCCTGCTCAAATCCTCTCTGCGGATGCGCGCGGCTATCTCCCCCTCACGCCGCGCCGTCACCTCCCAATAGGCATAAATCCACCACGAATCCCGCACGAGAAGCACCAGCGTATTATCGCCATAACGGGTGGACGGCTCAAAGGAAGGGACTTTCTCCTCCATGACAAATCCGTGTCTGAGGAGCGCTTCCGCTGTCGAGCGCTTAATGGGGGTGCCGCGCTGTTTTTTTTGGCGGTGGGGCGTGACTTTTAACTTAATTTTCCGGATGAATTTCCGTAAGGAGCGAAGGGGTTTTCTCATAACTAATTTCCTCCCAGCTAGTTATGATTATAGGCCAAGGGCGAATGAAAGTAAAATGAAAAAGGCGGGAGATTATAGTCAGCAGCCTCTACTTTTGCAAAAGGCGCAGATCTTTAAAGGATCCGCCGATGGAAAGGCCCAGCCTGCCAAAGTGTTTCTCGAGCGGCTTTAGATGTTTCTCATGAACCAGGCAGACAAAACGCTCATCTTTTTCGGCGGCGGACAGAAACGAAGCCTTGTCATCCAGATAAATGCTCTTCTTCCCGAAATAAAATGCCACAGCGGGAGATTCGTGGTATTGGTACAAGTAGATAGACCCGTCCGGCAGACTCCCCGGTTTCACCACCGCCGCCATGCCTTTTATGTCGGCGCTGTAATCCTGGCTGAAAATATGGGAGAAATTGATGTGAAGAATCATGATGACGATGAAGAGCCCGCGTATAAAATTAACCTGCTCCTCCTTGAACATTCGCGCCAGAAAATAAGCCACGCTGAGCGATAACGCCGGATAAACCGGAAAAATGTACCACGGTAGTTTCGTGCGGATGAGCGTCACCACGCCAAAAATAAAAAACATCCAGACAGAAAGAAAAATTATTTCCCTCTCCCGGTCTTTGACCGCTTTGAATAAGAAAAAAGGCGCCGAGACGACCCCGACGAGAATCCAGGGATGGTACTTGTTCACAAGGGTTCGCACGTAAAAATACAAGTTTCCGCCATGTCCATCCAAAGCGGTCTGGGTGCGTACAAAAAGGTGCTTCATGACAACGTCTTGCATGAAAACTTCACGATTGGCCAGAAGCTCATACAAATTCCAGGGAAGCGCTATGGCAACAGCAATCATAACGCCTATCCAGTAGGAGGAGCGCGTCAAAATTCCAAGCTCATCCGCCCACCAGCAATAAATCCAAATGACGGGAAAGGCGAGAAGAGCGGCAAAACCCTTCGTCATGATCGCCAGGCCCAGCGTGATGCCTGAAAAAATGAGGTACCGGTTTCTTTCATGCCCCAGCCAGAACCAATAAAGCGAAAGGGAAAGGAAAAAAGTAAGCGGCGCGTCCAGCATGCCAAATCGCGCGAAACGAAGAAAATGAGATGAGCTGAGGAGCACCAGCGCGCCCAAAAAACCCGTCCAGCGGTTTAAGAGCTTGCGGCCCAGGAGATAGGTGACCATCACCGTCCCGATGCCGCATAGCGCGGAGAAGAGCCGCGCCGAAAACTCATTGATCCCGAAGAGCTTGTAAAAAAACGCGGTGATCCAGATCCCTAATGGCGGCTTGTCGGCCCAGGGCTCGCCGCCCAGGGTAAGCTTGAGCCAATCGCCCGACTGAACGATCCCCTTGGCGACGGAGGCATAGATCCCCTCATCCCAGCTCGCGAGCGAGCCGTTGCCCAAATAAAAGAGAAGAAAGATTGAGGAAAGCGCGGCTAAAAAAAGAAGATCCCAAAAAGTATTTTTTTGTGATTTAAAAGACATTAGCAGTATGCTGCTAGAAAAGAAAGACGCCCGCGGCTACTACCGTAGTATATCCGCCTTTTTCCACCATGGCGGATTGGGTAACGTTGGTCGTTTTGACTATCTTGTCCGAAATCCTGAAAATCTCTTCCTTCTCATCCCAGCCCTTGTCCTCGTCGAACTCGATACCGAGTGTCGAGGCGAGCATCGCCGCCGCTAAATCCTCGGCGGTGTCTCCCGCTTCTTTCTCCGTCTGGCCAAACGCGTAATATTCGCTGAGGTAGCCGTAGGTATTTGGGTCGGAGGGGATCGCGCAGCCGATCGACGCCGCGATAAGGCGGCGCGCCTCGTTGGACGACACGCGCGCCGTCACGGCAAATGTGATCATGCCGGGATAGATATACTTGACGCCTTCGTTCTTGGAGATAAGCTCGCAGTTGGGAGGAAAAATGCTGGAGACGTGGACGATGTTGCATTTTTCGATACCGGCATCGCGCAACGCCAGCTCGAACGCGCGAAGCTCATGCTTGTGGGAGCCGACGCCTTTGGTGAAAAACATTTTTTTGGGAACCAAAATTGGTTGGCCGTTTGTCATGCCGCTTTGTACCACTGCCGGTGCGTTATTGGCTTGTGTTACGCCCATCTTTTATTTTTCCTCTCCGAAAAATTTTTCGCTTCACTTACGGATTACTATACGGTCGTTGATTTTCAAAGTCAAAAAAAAATCATGAAAGATTTGAATTTTTTGCGCCGACTGTGTTAATCTTAATCCATGAGATGCGATACCTGTGGAAGGGAAGTGCCACAAGTGAAGCGTGTCGTCGTGAATACCGGTTACGATCGCACGCTGGCGCGCGCCCTTTACAACTGTCCCGAATGCTACGAAAAGAAAGAAAAAGTTAAGAAAGAGAAGAACAAAGACTGACCGCCGGGCACGCCCACTCGGACGAGCCGTATCTCGACGCTTCTTTTTCCCTCGCGCACGAAAGCTCCTCTTCGGTCAGCGGCGCTTTCTTAAAATCCACTTTCCACTTTTCCTGAAACCCCTCAACGATTCGTTGAACCAAAATCTCCCGCGGAAGGTCCGCAAAAACCGCCGACTGGTGCAAGACCACCCCGTCTTTGCGGCGCTGGCTTGCGCCCACGATCTTTTTGCCCCGGAGTAGAAGGTCATAACAGGACGGCGCCTCAAAACACACCCGATCCCCTTTCGCCCGCCCCGACGGCACCGTCCGGCAGTCCGCGTAATCAATGTCCGGGCAATCCCCTTTCAAACCGGCTCTTAAAGCCTCATTAATTTTTAGATAGGAAGATTTCACATCGCCCGCCAGAAACGGATTTGGATTGGGAAGCGAAAGAGAAAAAGTAAGGTCATCCCTGTGCAGGACCATCCCCCCGCCGGTGAGACGCCTTACGACGTTTATCCCCCGCTCCTGACAGTGAAAACGCCTGGCCGTTTGTTCCACGTTTTGAAAATAGCCAATCGTGTAGGCCGGCGCGTCCCAAAAATAAATACGCAAGACAGGTGTACTCCCCTTCTGCCGCTGGGATTCCATCAAAACCTCGTCGATCGCCATGTTAAGCGCAGCACCCCGAGGTGTATCAATAATAAGACGCAATTTATTAGACATATGTCGAAGCACGCAAAAGTAATAGGAAGAACGGGTGGCGCGGAGGGTGGGTGCCCAATGGCTTGGTTAAATCCCTTTGTATCTCAGGTTCGGATTTCTCGCGGCCTGCACCTCATCGATGCGGCTTACGGGAGTAGTGTGCGGGGCGTCGAGCACTTTCTGCGGGTTTTGGTCGATCTCTTTGTTGATCTCCAATAAAATTCTCACAAACTCGTCCAAAGTCTCTTTAGATTCCGTTTCAGTCGGCTCGACCATCAACGCCTCTTCCACGATCAAGGGAAAATATATCGTCGGGGCATACACACCGAAATCAAGCAGGCGCTTGGCGATGTCCAAGGCCTTCACACCTTTCTTTTTCTGGTTTCTGGCCGACATCACAAACTCATGCATGCAAAAACCGTCATACGGCACGTCGAAGATTTTCTTAAGCCGTGCCTTGAGGTAATTCGCGTTCAAGATGGCGTGTTCCGAAACGGCTGCCAACCCGTCCCGCCCCAGCGCCTTGATATAGCCGTAGGACCTCAGGATCGCCCCAAAATTCCCGTAAAAGGAGCGGAGCTTACCGATGGAATGCGGCGCGGTCTTTTCCAATGTGTACCACGCGTCTTGCTTTAGCACCCTCGGTTTCGGCAAAAACGAAATGAGCTCTTTTTTTACACCCACCGGCCCCGAACCCGGTCCGCCGCCGCCGTGAGGCACGGCGAATGTTTTGTGAAGATTAAGATGCACGATGTCAAAGCCCATATCCCCCGGCCGGCAGATACCCAAAAGCGCGTTCATATTGGCGCCGTCGTAATAGAGGAGCCCGCCCGCCGCGTGGACAAGCTTTGAGATCTCGAGGATATCTTTTTCAAAAAGGCCGAGCGTATTGGGATTGGTCATCATGAGGCAGGCGACGTTGCCGTCGAGCTTTGTTTTAAGATCTTCCACATCGACGAGACCCCTTGCATTGGTTTTCACCTGCACAACTTCATAGCCGCAAAGCGCCGCCGAGGCGGGGTTGGTGCCGTGCGCCGAATCGGGAATCAAGACCTTGGTTTTCTTCTGCTTCTTAAAGCGGTGGTAAGCGCTTGTGATGAGAAGACCGCAAAACTCCCCATGCGCCCCGGCGGCGGGCTGAAGTGTGAATTCATCCATGCCCATGATCTCGGAAAGAGCGGCCTGCATTTCATAGAGGACTCGTAAAGCTCCCTGCACATGCTCTTCGTTCTCGTAAGGGTGAATCTGCGCGAAGGAGGTCGCCGACGCGATGGAATCCAGGCACTTGGGGTTATATTTCATCGTGCAAGAGCCTAAAGGATAAAAATTGCCGTCCACGCAAAAATTTTTCTGGGAGAGATTCGTAAAATGCCTGACCACATCGAGTTCCGAGACCGACGGCAGGCCGGCCTCTTTCTTACGGAGAAATTCCTTTGGAAGCTTCTTTAGAATGTCCTCTTCGGGCTCTTTGAGTTTAGGAAGCCAGGAAGCGTCATTCCGCGAGTGCTTCTCAAAAATGAGAACGCTCATGCCTCTTCTATCGCCTTTGCCAGCACTTCGATGTCGCTCTCCGTTCTCTTTTCCGTCACCGCCACAAGATACCCTGATGAAATCTCCGGATAAAAATTCTCCATTGAAAGCGGGCCCAAAAACCCGTATTTCTTAAAACTCTCCTTAAGCTTCGCTTTATCCTTATTAATGATAACCGCGAATTCGTTAAAGAAAGGCTTTTGCGAAAATGCGCTAACCCCCTTTATTTTGAGAAGCCGATCGGAAGCCTCGTGGGCATTTCTTAAATTAAGGAGACCCACCTTCCGTATCCCCTGCTTTCCCAAAAGGGAGAGATAGATCGCTCCTTTTAAGGCACAAAGCGCCTGGTTAGTGCAGATGTTGGAAGTGGCCTTCTCGCGGCGGATGTGCTGTTCGCGCGCCTGAAGCGTCAAAACAAACGCGCGGCGGCCGTGCCGGTCCACCGTCATGCCCGAAATCCTGCCTGGAATTTTTCTTAAAAGTGGCTCTTTTACGGTGAAAAACCCAAAATGAGGGCCGCCGAACGCCACCGAATTGCCGAGCGGCTGGCCTTCGCCAACCGCAATATCCGCGCCATACTCCCCCGGCGGCTCGATCACACCCAAAGAAATCGGATTCACACACGCGATTAAAAGCGCCCCCTTTTGATGGGCGAGATCGGTGATCTTACGGGCTTCTTCCAAAACACCAAAAAAATTGGGCTGTTGAACAATAACGGCCGCCGTGTTTTCATCGAGCGCCTTCCGGAAAGCGTCAAAATCCATCGCGCCGTCCTTCATGGGGATATCGATGATCTCGGCCTCGAGGAAAGAAAGATACGTCTTCACGACCTCCCGGTATTCCGGATGAACCGTAGCCGGTAAAAGGATTTTTTTTCTTTCCGCAAAACGCACCGCGAGGAGCGCCGCTTCAGCGAGGCTGGAGGCACCGTCATACATGGAGGCATTGGACGCGTCCATCGCCGTGAGTTCGCAGATGAGGCTTTGAAACTCATACATACTCTGGAGAGAGCCTTGACTGGCCTCCCCCTGGTAGGGCGTATACGCCGTGATAAATTCACCGCGCAGGGCAAGGCGGTCAATCACCGCCGGCACAAAGTGATCGTAATTTCCCCCGCCGAGGAAGGACATGTGGTACTTGAAATTCTTGTTAAGATGCGCCAGTTCGTCCAGCTGTCTGTCCAGCTCAAGCTCCGAGATGCCCTCCGGAATATTCAGCTTAAAATTCCGCAAGGCCTTCGGAATATCCGAAAGCAGGCTCTCAAACGACGGCGCGCCGATCGTTTGAAGCATTTCAAGCTTGTCTTTTTCAGTGTTGGAAATGTATTGCAAGGCTAGTGAGCGCTTTCTTTTGCGCTGTTGTATTGGCTTTCGGTCAAAAGCGACTCAAAATCTTTTGGATTGGAGCACTCGATCTGGAAAAGCCAGCCCTCCTCATAAGGCGAGCGGTTCACAAGTTCGGGCCTCTGGCCCAGCTTGTCATTTACTTTGATGATCTTTCCCGATAGCGGCGCATAAATATCAAAAGCGGCCTTCACGGATTCGATGATCATGGCGCTTTCTTTCTGCTTCACCGCCCGGTCCAGCTTCGGCAGTTCCACAAACACCACATCCGATATTTCCTTTTGAGCGTGGTCCGTAATTCCAACCGTCGCGATGTTTCCCTGCAGATTTACCCATTCGTGGGTTTCCGCGTATCTTAATTTCGATGTGTCCGGCATGAATTAACCTTTCTTATGTTTTTTCGCTACAAACGGAAGCGCCACGACTTCCGCCTTCACAAGCTTTCCGTGAATTTCTATTTCAATGGACGTTCCAGGCGTCTCGGCCCCCTTCGCCACATAGCCCATTCCTATATTACAGCCGGCTGTCGGGCCATAGGAACCGCTCGTCACAACGCCGGCCTTCTTTCCTTCCTTATATATAGGGTAATGCTCGCGCGCGATGGGCTTATCCAGCATTTTAAAGCCAACAAGGCGCCGCTTCAAACCCTTTTCTTTCTGCACCAAAAGCATGTCGCGGCCTACAAAACCGCCTTCTTTATCGAGCGCCACTGCCCACCCGAGGCCCGCCTCAAGCGGTGTCGTGGTGGTATCCAGATCATTGCCGTAAAGGACGTTTCCCGCCTCAAGCCTCAGCGTGTTCCGGGCTCCAAGGCCCGCCGGCAAGGCGCCTTCCTTCTTGCCCTCACTCACCAATTGATCCCAGACCAGCCCCGCAAGCGCATTGGACGAAAAAATCTCAAAACCATCCTCGCCGGTGTAGCCGCTCCGCGAAACCCATACCGGCTCCCCCTTTAAACGCTCCTCTTTAAAACGGTAATAGCCGAGCTCTTTTAATCGAAAACCAAAAAGCTTCTCGAGGATTTCCTCGGACTTGGGCCCCTGGATCGCGACGCAGGCCATTTGGCCGCTTTGATTTTCGAGCGACACGGTTTCAGGCGCATATTTGTGAAACGCCTCAAAATCCCGGTCAATGCCGCCGGCGTTTACGATGAGATAATAATCGTCAGGCTTATTTTGATAAACCAGAATGTCATCCAGCGTCAGCCCTTTTTCATCGCACAAAAGGCTGTAGATGATCTTTCCATCCTTCAATTTATTCATGTCATTGGTGATACGGTACTGAAGAAAGCGGAAAGCGCCGGGGCCTTTCACGTGGAATTCCCCCAGATGCGAGACATCGAAGAAACTGCACGACTGCCTCGTCTGGTTATGCTCGGCGATGATGCTGGTGTAATAAACCGGCATCGCCCACCCGCCAAAATTTACCATCTTGGCGCCGAGCGCGACGTGCCGATCGTAAAGCGGGGTTTTTTTTAAGGAATCAACTGTTTCTAACACAATTGTCTATGTCTAAGTGTAGCCGCCGGTTTCAGTGTGCTGCGCTTTTTGCAGCACACTTCAACCGGCGGAAAAGCTGAACAAACAAGGAGCTAATCTAGCATAAAACTTTTTTAAGATCTATATGTTTCAGGAAGGCTTTGCCGGCGCAGTGCGCCGCGCAGGTTTTCATGAAGGGAAAAATGCCAAGTGACGGGACTTTGCTTATTCTGGAAATTACTTCAGGGTTTGTTTTTTCTGGAATGGATAAGAGGCCGCCCGCCAAGCGGTTAAAAATAATACCCAAAGGCTCACTCCTCCGGCCGCGCAGCGCCTCAATACTGAGGAGTGAATGATTGATCGCACCGAGCCCTGAGCGGGAAACCAAAATCGTCTCGGCCTTCATCATGGGAATAAGATCCACCACAAAAAAATTATCCGTCACCGGCACCAAAAGCCCGCCGCAGCCTTCAACGATAAGATAATCATACTTCTTGCGGAAAATACGCAGGGCTTTGGTGATGAGCTTAAGATTAATCTTTTTCTTCTCCATCGCCGCCGCCAAATTGGGTGACAAGGGGCGCGAGAGGAAAACCGGATTCACAAGCTCGATGGAGTCATCCGCCTCCGCGCAGGCCATGAGAAACTGCGCGTCCTCCCTGCTCCCGCACGCGATGGGCTTCATGACCCCGACCTTGAGGCCTTTCATCTTCAAAGCTGAAGCCAGCGCCCCAGCCACAATTGTCTTCCCGACCGCCGTGTCTGTCCCTGCTACGAATAACGCTCTCATAGGATTCTCGAAACGCTAGTCCCCGCCGAACCGAAAAGCGGGATCGATTTCTAGCGGGCGATCCAGCACAAACATGCGCCTCTGCATATTTCGCAAGGCACCGGTGCCGTCCAAGACTCTGAAAATAGACGGAAGCGCCCAAGCGACGAGGCGGTTTCTTGGAAAAACAAGCTGTGAAGCCCGCTTCTGGATTCTTTGGATCTTTTCCACATCGGCCTGCCGCCGCGCCTGAACCTCGGACAACGCCGCCGCAGAGGTATCGCCTTTTTGAACCGCCCGGCAGACCACATCCGCCGCGATGATCGCCGTCTGGACCGCCACCGATACGCCGATAGCGCCGGCCGGGGAACAGGTGTGGGCCGAGTCACCCACGAGAAGACATCCGTCTCGTGCCCATTGTTTTGCGAGACTAACTCTTGCCTGGAGCACGCTAAACGGGCTGAAATCTTTCAGACCCTTTGCGAACTGCGCCAGCACCGGATGGGCGTCCAAAAGCTCCTCCCTGATCGAATCGATTCCTTTCTTCACGTACTCTGAATACTCACCGGGCGGGACAAGAATGCCGCACTGGATGAGATCCGGATATTTTGGGAGAATGAGATAATTGTGGCGCCGGGAGATAAAGGCCTGCACGGTGCTGGGGTAAGCCGCCGGCTTTTGGGTGTTGAACCAGATGATGTCGAAGTCGTGTTCTTCCCGGATATTCTCGAACCCGCCGGCGCGCCGCACGGTCGAAGCCCGTCCGTCCGCCCCCACCACGACACGGGCCGTTACCTCAACCGGCCGCCCGTCTTTATGAACCACCGCGCCCATCACCCGGCCGTTTTCCTGAATAAGATCACGCACCGCGGCGCCAAACCACATCTGAAAAGAAGGAAGCGGCCTTGCTTTTTCTTCTAACGCGGCCAAGAGAATAGGCTGAGGCATCCAAACAGCGAAAGGCATTTGGGGTGCTATGCGGTTAAACTGAAACGCGGCGACGGGATTGCCGCAGTAAAAGATCCGCATGTCACTCAGTTTCAGATGCGGCTTTGTTTCAAGGAATTTCAGGAGCCCGATCTGGCTCATCATCTGAGAGAAACGCGGCATGAGCACCTCGCCCCGGAACTCGCGCGCGAAATCAGGATGGGATTCACAGACGAGAACTTTTACGCCGCGCTTCGCCAAAAGAAGCCCCAGCACCATCCCCGCCGGCCCGCCCCCGGCTATGCAAACATCGGTCTCAACCTTTTCCAACTGCACTCGCCCTATTCTGCTTAGACCTGACCCTTTCGCACCGACCAAATAAAGCCATCATACCAAAAATGCAGGATGGATACCGTCAAAAGAAGGCTGAAGGCCGCGTGGCTGGATTCACCCAAGAAATGTGCCCAGAGACCATACCCAATGCCCGCGCCAAGAAAAAGAAGGAGCGCCGCCCCTTTTCCCCAGCCAAAGCGGTCGAGGCGCAGGACCGCCGTGAGATTTTTATTTTCAGCCCACCAGATAAGCGCGAAATACTGTAAGGCATGGAAAAAATTCATGATAAAAAACGCCTGCCCAAAGGTATTGAATCCCCATGTGTAAATAGAACAAAGGCCTGTCGCCGCATACAAAGCAACCTTGGGCCAGGCGATGCGGTAGCCTTTGCGATAAAGGCGGCCGTACGATAAACAATAATAAGCCACGTAGCAAATCCCGAAACCCAGGA
>Ga0247727_10008560_pt1 | contig 18943 bp, 35 predicted proteins | sample WisWelCaveWW1625_FD_202498 | JGI IMG/M metagenome (GOLD analysis project Ga0247727, IMG submission 202498) | Biofilm microbial communities from Wishing Well Cave, Virginia, United States - WW16-25 | ecosystem: Environmental > Aquatic > Deep subsurface > Groundwater > Cave microbial mat | place... | reverse complement strand
ATCAGCTAAGGGTTCAGCTATGAAGCAAATCCGATCTCAGCTAGGGGTTCAGCTAGAGCGTCAGCTATGGATTCGGCTAGAGGATCAGCTAGAGGATCGGCTAGGGGATCAGCGCTGGGGCATAAGCTAGGGAGGATATATGCGCGATGGCTACGCTGAAACGGCAGCTGCGATGGTAGTGGGATATGTTATTCTCCTGTGTACGCTTTGGATTCTAGTGCATCTTTCAATCTTGTAAGGGGAGTAAAAGACCGTGTTGAATAATATGGTTAGGCGGCGCTGCTGCGAATGTGCGGATCACCAATGTCCCCTTCATGAGGGTTATGACTGTCAACGAGGGGCCGCACTAAGGCTGTATCGTGCGGATATGAATGGCATCGGCGTAGACTTCTGTCGCCCATGCTCACTGGACGCTGAAGCGTCTGGCTTGTTTTCCATTAGGCCCCTGCGGCCGTGAACCTCTACAACCAGAACCCCACCCTCGCCATAGTAGCAAAACATCGTGGCACATACGGGCGTCTTGTGGGGGGTTATGGATAATAGGAGTAAAAGATGAAGGCCTTCGGCAAAGGATTTGCCATCGGACTAGTGACACTTATAGGTATTGGGTTTGTATTTAGGATATACGAGCTAGTAATCATTATACGCAGTGGAATTTAGAGCAGACGGAAGAATAAGGCGGAAGGCAAATTGCTTATCCATGATGAATATACGTGCGTAGGAGTATTTTACAGAAAGATGGAAGGGTACTTCCGTGAGTTAGCTCTAAGGGGGTTCGATGGACAAGTTATGTATTTCTACACACAGCAGGCTAACCATTTTGATAGTTTGGCTGCCACTTATGAGTGCAGCGAGTGCACAAAGGATAAGATAGGAGAACGCAAGTGAGGACATTGTGTCTGATTGCTGTACTGTTATGGGTTTTGTATTTGTACAACCTTTATGCAGGAGGTTAAGATGTACGAGTTCCCAGCAATAGGTATGTTCGTAAAGATGGGACTATCTGAGTATGAAGTCTATAATCATCCCAGCTATAATGCGCTAGTCGAATACCATTCGCGGGCTTGCGGTAATGATGGACTAGATCCAAAAGAGTCTAAGCTTTGTCTATATCTAACCAGCAAACTTAGTTCAGCTAACTGGATGATTGTAGAACAAGAGAACGGAGGTTTGATAATCCAATTTGTTGAGGAGAGCCTAAGGTTTGAGGGGGAACCTGAACTTAGAAAGGAAGCCGAAAAGCAAGCCCCATTTGGCTGCGGGTGCCCCAACGGATGTGAACGTTGTGAGGATGAATGACTAAGCTACGCGTATACATTATTACAGGGCTAGCTTTTGGATTACTTATGTACTCTGGCCTGTGTTTTGCAGAGAATTGGAACGAAGAATTGGCTAGGAAGAATCACGAGGAGTTTGAGGCTAGACAGTTAAAAAATAGCATCAGAAACATAGAGCGTAACAATAAAGAACTGTTGGAGCTACAAAAGCCACGTATGCCATATAATTGTTATAAAGACTGGGATTGCTCTGCATTGTTTACGCCATGTAAGAGTATAGAGGTCTGCTATTGATATTCCTATAAGGAGATTTTGAGCACAGGTCTAAGCTAAGGGATCAGCTATGAAGCAGATCCAATCTCAGCTAAGGGATCAGCTAGAGGATCAGCTATGGGATCAGCTAAGGGATCAGCTATGAAGCAGATCCAATCTCAGCTAAGGGATCAGCTAGAGGATCAGCTAGGGGCTCAGCTAGCGAGTCAGTTATGGGATCAGCTATGGGATCAGCTAGGGGATCAACTAAGGGTTCAGCTAGCAGTTCAGCTAAGGGGTCAGCTATTGGATCAGCTAGTGATTCAGCTAAGAGATCAGCTAAGAGATCAGCTAGGGATTCAGCTGGGGATCAGCTATGGGTTCAGCTGGGTCAGCTAGGGGGTCAGCTATGGGTTCAGCTATGGACTCAGCTAGGGGGTCAACTAGGGGATCAGCTAAGGGATCAGCTAAGGGATCAGCTAAGGGATCAGCTAAGGGATCAGCTAAGGGGATAAGCTGCGTGTAAGATAATGGGATTTTATAAAAATTTCATTCTGAGGAGTGGAGGTATTAGGTGGCAATCGTAACGGTTACGATCTACAAGCTAAATGTCAGCTTGGGCGATGAGAAATTCTCATGCTTTGTAGACAGCAAAAACTACCACGAAGCGATAGCACAAATCACGCGGAGTGGGTACGAGTACACACCGGAAACCGTTAGTATGTCGAAGGCGGCGGCCGGACTAGTGTTGCACCCACGTTACAGTACATGCCCGGAGGGGGATCGAAGGAACGTCTAGGATCAGCTATGAAGCAAATCCGATCTCAGCTAAAGGATCAGCTAAGGGTTCAGCTATGGGATCAGCTAGGGGAGCAGCTGGAGCGTCAGCTAGGGAGTCAGCTAAGGGCTCAGCTAGCGAGTCAGCTATGGGATCGGCTAGGGATTCAGCTAGGGAGTCAGCTAAGGGATCAGCTAAGGGAGCAGCTAGCGAGTCAGCTATGGGATCAGCTATGGGATCAGCTATGGGATCAGCTAAGATGAAACGCGTGCTGGTCACGGGCGGCTGCGGCTTCATCGGTTCGAACTTCGTGCGCCTGCTCTTGGCCGAGGAGCCGCGCGCGGAGATCGTCAATCTCGACGCGCTGACCTACGCCGGAAATCCGCGGAACCTCGAAGACTTGGCGGCCGGGCCGCGCTACCGCTTCGTGCGCGGCGACATCCGGGATCCCGACACCGTGGAGCCTCTGGTGGCCGAGGCCGACTGGCTGGTGAACTTCGCGGCCGAGACGCACGTGGACCGCTCCACGAAGGAGCCGGGCGACTTCATCCAGACCAACGTGTTCGGCACGTTCGTGCTGCTCGACGCGCTGCGCCGCGCCGGGCGACGCGCACGCTTCCTTCAGATCGGCACCGACGAGGTATACGGCGACGTCCCGCACGGCTTCCCGGACGAAGAGGCGCAGCTACACCCGTCCAGTCCGTACTCGGCCGCAAAAGCGGGCGGCGACCTGCAGGCGCTCGCGTTCCACCGAACCTTCGAGCTGGACGTCATCGTCTCGCGCTGCACCAACAACTACGGGCCCTACCAGTACCCGGAGAAGCTGGTGCCGCTGTTCGCAACCAACGCGCTCGACGATCAACCGCTACCGCTCTACGACGGCGGCACGCAGATCCGCGACTGGCTCTGGGTCGACGACCATTGCCGCGCGCTGCTCTTGCTCTTGCGCGAGGGCCGAGCCGGCGAGATCTACAACGTAGGCGCGAATCAGACCCCGGAGGTCAACAACGGCGAGCTAACGCGCATGATCCTATCCGCCAGCGATAAGCCGGCGACACTGATAGATCCGGTGGTGGGACTGCGGCCGGGCCATGACCAACGTTACGCGGTCTCCACCGCCAAGCTCCGCGCCCTCGGCTGGCGGCCGACGCTCTCGCTCGAGGAAGGGATCGCGCGCACCGTCGCCTGGTATCGCGCACGGCGCGACTGGTGGGAGCCGATCAAGTCCGGCGCCTTCCGCGAGTTCTACACAAGCCACTACCAGCAGGTCGACCGGGCAAGTAGCTAATTACTCTAAGCTTTTTTTATTTCGTTTTAGCCTAGTAGCTTCCATGCTACTAGGCTTTTTTTATTTGGCTCGCGCGCAAACCTTGCCCTGTTTTGTTTACTAGATCGATCACCGGCCACTTGGGGCCGGTGACACTTTTCAGTCCCGCGCACCACTCCACTTGGTGGGATCGAGGCGCCCATTTAGGATAGCAAATATGGAAACCATTAGAGTATTTAGCAGGCAAGATGCCGAGAGATTCGAGCCTAAGACTACTCATGCATGGATCAGCATTACTACCCCCGGAGATGATATTGCTTCAATACCTTATCGTAAGACATATAGCTCCGGGATTCTACGCTCCCAATTTCACGATATAGACGATGGCGAGCGCAGTAGCGGTACGGACAGTAAAGGCAATTATTACATCATTCCTGATGAGCTTCATGCCAGAGAAATCTATCATTTTGTGAATATGTGCTACAAGAGTATAAGGGATCTATTTATTCACTGTGATGCCGGCATCAGTAGAAGTGCTGGGGTAGCGGCAGCGTTGGCAAAGATTTACTTCGATAATAATGATAAGTTTTTTGAGGCTCCTTACTACCCTAACAGACGAATCTATCGGCTAATTATGGAACTACATAACCGTATAAGTACAAAGGTATAAACGATTATGACTAAGTACACTGTTGAGGTTACTACCGCATATGAAGTGGAAGCTGCTAGTGAAGATGGAGCATTCAATATAATCACTAAGGCACTATCTTCAACGGAGCAACTCTCTGATCTTACAGAGTGGCATAAGGCTACGGACAATTGGCAAGAGATCACCGCAATCTATCCTAACGATGCATAGACTAGAAAAAAGCTGCCCTTAAGTTCATGGAGGATGTTATGTGTAGACCAATGAACCATGGAGTAGAGTATCGTATGTATAGGTGCGGATTTTGTGGATTGTTTTCTGAGGCAAGGCAAAAGATGGTTAAGGTAACCATACAGAGCAGACAACGGAATTACGATTGTCGTGATATAAATGGTGACCCTTATCAGTCAGTGGGATACGAGATAGTCAGAGAAACTTCAGGTCATCCTGAATGTGCGGAGAGAGCAGTCGAGACGGAAGGCGGATCAGTAAAGCGAATTGCGATAGCTAGCAAGACTGCGGGCAACGCTATACGGATTCGTAGGTTCTTGGCTAGCCGGCAAACAGAAGTAGAAGACGATGAGTTATAAGGTTACTTTACAGGATGAGCCACTTGATTTTCTTATGGTAACCACTGTTGCTAAGAGTCTATATGATGATTACACGTCTCTCGTAAAACCCACAGAGCCTTTAGGGTGGGACAATCTACCTCAAGAAGCTAGAGACCATTACATTTACGAGGCTCTAAGGTTCTTTGGTGTAGAGTTAGACTAGTGCATTTCTGCGTGGATGAAGTTAGAGCATTGGCTGGGATATTCCTAACCATTTTTGGTGCGAGGAGGTGTGTGGGGATGCTGAGAATGAATTTCCCTAGTAGACGCAAACAGCGTAGAACCGACGCTGACGTGCGGAACGCAGAATATAATAAGCTATCAATAGATAAGAAAGCGGAGCGCAATAGTCAAAAAGTCAGGAAGAAGCTAGCGAAATGATCTGCGTGTATCCGTTCGGGGTCTTGAAACAAGAGAAGATCCATGAGGGCTCGTAGCAAAATTGGCAAAGCAGCTGACTCAAGATCAGCGGTCCGAAAGGACACTGTGGGTTCGAGTCCCACCGAGCCCACCAGTTTAGAGCTATCCCTTCTGCTCCTACCATCAGGAACTTTTCTAGTGCAAGATAATGCTCCTGTAGCTGAATTGGAACAGCGACGGGTTTCTACCCCGTAGTATGCAGGTTCGACTCCTGTCAGGAGCCCCATCCTATAGCCCCACGAAGCGTCCGGTTGACGCTAGGAATCTTATAAATTCCGGTAGCTAGGTTCGACTCCTAGGTGGGGTACCAATTTAGGGGGATATGCCCGTAAGGTTTACGGGCACTTTGTACACAACCTGAAAATAAGAGGTAATCAATAAGGATATGCGTTCGATTCTAGTACTTACGGTATGTCTATTCGCGTTCACGGCTTATGCAAATAACAGTGGCAATGGCGGTAATCCTCATGATCAAGACCAGGAGCAGGGTCAGAATCAGGGACAGGGCCAGCATCAAGGACAGGGACAAGGGCAGGATCAGTACCAGAGTTCTCACTCTTACTCAACTTCGCGCTCTACCTCAGGGTCCTATGCTGGCTCGGAAGTTGGCAATGTGACGGCTAATGTCGAAGTTAGCAATCCCAAGCCGGCCGTTTCTTCAGCCCCTGACGTTTATGTAGCTTCTTGCAATCGTGGCATCAGCGGTCAGATGTACGACGCCGGTGGGTCGCTTGGTAGCAAGGATCCAGTCTGCACGTACCTTGATCTCTCTGTTGCTGCTCGGGCAGCAGGCGACGTTACACTAGCTAACGAGCTTTTTGCACGCGCGGTTAGTGAGGCCAACACGCGACATTTTTTCACTCGCGTGTTTAGCTGGTTGCCTGTGATAGGCTTTTTGTTCTAAGCCTTGAACGATGCCCTCTAGCTAGAGGTTAGAGGGCATTATTGAAAGCTTAGAAGTCAGTAGACTGGAGGATTACACGTATGAACAAAAGGCACTTCGAGCTTGCGGCAAGGACTGCCCTGAAATCTAGGAGCAAATTTAGATTAGGGTCAGTCTTGGCTAGGCGCACAAGAGTTATATCTGTAGGCTGGAATGACATGTACAAGTCCCACCCTATCATGGACAGGTACAAAGAACGCGGTATTTCCTACACGCTAGGATTACACTCAGAAATACACGCGTGTATAGGCGTACCTACAAGTGATTTAATTGGGGCTGAAATATATGTATACCGCATAAAGAGGAATGGTAGTCCTGGGTTAGCTAGACCCTGCCGAATTTGTACTAGCTTTTTGCGAAACATGGGTATCTCTATGGCGTATTTTTCGACGGATGAGGGTTACAGCAATCTAATATTGCAGTAGCTAGCAAGTAAGGCGCTAGTGACGGAAGAATAAGGGAGTAATAATGAAACGCGCAAAGATAATTGCTTTAACTCTACTATTAGGTTGTGCTTATAACGTTAAGTCTATCTCGGAAGACTACGAGACGGTAAAAGGTACACTAGTTGCACCGCCTGCAGTTGAGGACGGCGGGAACAGAATAGTCCTATATATTCAAATGAATGATGAAATAAAAGAAAAGTTAGAAATAGTTGTTGCCGTGGCTGAGAATGAAGAGAAGGAGAAAGTTCTAGTATCAATTAAAGACAAGCTGCTAGCTTCTCCTAACCAAACTGTATTTCTGTACGGGTCTAAGATAAAAGGCCCATGGAGAGAATACATAGACGGTATAGATTTTGAATTTGTAGCTATAGGACTATATAACCCTTACACTAACGCGTACGAAGTTATCTTAGCTAATTACGGAACTCGGACTATGGATGCGCTCCGAAGTGTTAGTTGGACAGGGTTTATCAAATCACTAGGACAAGCGGCTATAAAGAAAGCTTTGTGAGTTTTATATGTTTATGCTAAAAAAAGCTATAAACTTATACGCTAAGGGGACTACAGGAGAAATCTCATGGACAAGGGCAATAAGCTCAAGGAAGACGGTAGGAAGCGCTGGGAAGATGGTAGGAAGCTCTGGGATGAGGGCAATACGCTCAGGAATGAGGGCGAAAAGCTCATGGGGGAGGGCGATGAGCTAATAGCTAGGGCCTTCGAGGAGGATGCATCATGAGGGAATTAGATGCAGCGTTTTGAGTCATTACCATAGGAGAAATCTCGTGGAAAAGGGTAATACGCTCAAGGATGAGGGCAGGAAGCTGTGGGACAAGGGTATGAAGCTCTGGGAAGAGGGCTGGGAACTCAGGAGTGAGGGCTGGAGGCTCAGGGAAGAGGGCAGGAAGCGCTGGGAAGAAGGCGATAAGCTCATGAGTGAAGGCTGGAAGCTCTGGGATGAGGGTAGTACGCTCAGGAATGAGGGCAATAAGCTCAGGAACGAGGGCGAAAAGCTCTGGGAAGAGGGCTGGAAGCTCATGAGTGAGGGCAGGAAGCTCATGAGTGAGGGCAGGAAGCTCTAGAAAGAAGAGCTTATTAGGCTTTACGGTTTGTTCCTAACTTTATGGAGGATATAGGGGTACATGTATAATTACGGAGGCATAGTTGTCCGCTGAATTTAATGAACAGTTAGCTCGTTATATAACAAACATGAAGAGCTTTGAGCTATTAAGCCGTGACGAGGAAACTCGAATAGCCAATAGATTATCTACCCTATTAAAACAATTTACCGATGGTATTTTAGATATACCTTACACGGCGGAATATATATTTAACAGATGGCAAAAACTCAAAGCAGAGGGCCGTTCCCCTAGCAAATTATCTGACGATTATGGCACGATAAGTGCCGATGTACTAAACCAAAGAATGGAACAGGACCTAGGAGATCTAGAAAATCAAATAGCTAGGAAAGACTATGCTGCTATGAAAGCCACCCTGATAAGGTGTAATCTGTCTCAACATTTGTACTTTGATATTCTACTAGAGTTAGAAAATATTAACCCTGATGATCCATTTATAACTTTACTTATAGATTGCAGGAATGAAGTAATTGCAGCCAGAAATAAATTGATTACGGGGAATTTACGGCTGGTGATAAGTTTTGCTAAACGGTTTCAGGGTTTCGGGGTGTCTATGATCGATTTGATTCAGGAGGGAAACATAGCCCTAATTAGGGCCGTAGAACGCTTCGACCCTAACAGGAATCTAAAGTTCTCTACCTACGCGGCATGGTGGATCAGACAGGGATTCGTCCGTGCCATACGTAAGACTGGGAAAATGATACGATTACCCTCTCACGTATACGATTTGTTAATGGAGATAAAGCAGTCTCGTGATAGACTAAGCACTCCTATGAAGAGAGAACCAACACTATACGAAATAGCTAAAGATGTAGGGATTTCCGCCCTAGAGGCGGAGAGGGTACTTAGCCTAATAAATGAACCAGTAAGCCTAGAATTTAGTATAAATGCTAAACTACACGATCATGAGTCTAAACCTAAGTCTTTGAAAGATCTTTTAGCCACAGAGGAAGAAGACCCGTACACCCGTGTACTGTACAAAGCTATGTTTCATGAAATGTCTAACGCTATCAGCATGTTATCCGATACTGAGAGGCAAATATTAGCACTAAGGTTCGGGCTAGAAGGAGATAAGCCAAAGACTCTTGAGGAATGTGGTACCTTATTGGGGACTAGCAGAGAACGAGTTAGACAGTTAGAAAAAGAAACATTAGAACGACTAAGGAGTAATCCTAAGCTTAAAGAGTATAGAGGCACACTAAAATAAATGAACATGGCTAAACTCACCCAGATCGAACAAGCGAATATCCTAGAAAAAGTCCTAACGGCGCACAACAAAGTAGACAGACTCGAGAGATGGGTACTTCAATTACTTGAGGCATTGAAGGAGGCAGCGGATCTAACTAAACGGGAGGACATGACGATGAAAAATCTTCGTGCAAGTATCCTCGAAATACGTTATAATCTACAGGCAGGACCAGTCAATCCTAAGGAGTACACTGGAGAATAAACCACTGGTTGTTGCAATAATTATCTCTGTCACCCTCAGTATGTTGATGCATAAGTTTGGTGTCACCCTTAGTGATCCTGATTGGCGGCTTACCATAACCCCTATCAATATTGGTCTAGGGTTTCTGGCATCTTTCGCCTCGAATAGGAGTAAATGATGAACATATGGTCCTATCCAAAGATACATAATGTGGGCGGTAGGTTCACCGAGAATCTCTTTAAGAATCCAGTAGTAGTTGAAGAAAAAATTGACGGCTCTCAGGTAGGATTCTGTAAGAGAGACGGGGAGTTACATTTTAGGTCTAAGGGACAGGTTCAGAATATAGATGCTCCAGACAAGTTGTTTGTAGAGGGCGTGGAGGCAATTAAAAGATTAGATCTTCAAGATGGATGGGTCTACCGCGCAGAATATTTGAAAAAGCCAAAGCACAATGTTTTATGTTATGATAGAATACCTAACAATCATGTCATTCTTTTTGATATTGAGACGGCAGATCAAAGTTATCTAACGTACGAGCAGAAGAAAGAGGAAGCAGCAAGGTTAGGACTTGAAGTAGTACCCCGATTATTCGAGGGGGAAGTGAGAGGGGTCGAACACTTCCGCAGCTTTATGGATACCGTGTCCTGCCTAGGTGGGCAGAAGATTGAAGGAGTTGTGATAAAAAATTACTGTGTTTCCCCTGAGCATAAAACATTAACAAAAGATTTAGAATGGGTAAACATAGGAGATCTAAAGGACGGGGATGACTTATTAGCCTGCACAGAGGAATCTCATGTCCATGGGCAAGGTAGGAGATTTTGCTCGTCTCGTGTATTACACAAAAAGTCATCTATTGCTGATGTATTTGATATTGAGTTATCTAATGGCAAGATATTGAGAGCGACCGCAAATCATCCTTGGTTGGTCTACCATAAAAGCAAAGGAATGTATAGATGGAAAGAAACTTCCGAATTGAAACCATTTCATACATTTAAACAGTTTCTTCCTGTGTGGGGCAATAATAACTCATACGAAGCTGGCTATTTGTCGGGCATTGTGGACGGAGAAGGAACTTTATATAGATGGAAAAATAGAATTAATCAATTATCTTTCTCTCAAAATCCGGGAGCAGTATTAACGGAGGCAAAGAACTTACTTGACTTGTTGGAATTTACCTACTCGGAGAGTGGAGGAGGTAATAGCCCATCGACGAAGATCTATATTTCAGGGGGTAAAAGGGAGATACTAAGATTTATAGGGTCTATTAGGCCAAAAAGATTCTTAACTAATTTAGATTTGAACGCATTGGGGGAAATAAAGAGTAAATTTAACGAGGGTTTATTGCAGGTATCATCTATTAAATATGTCGGTAAAAGGGAAATAGTTGAACTCCAAACAACCTCAAAGACATATTTCGTAGATGGATTTGTGAGCCACAATTCACAATTCGGACCGGACGGTAAGGTGCTTATGGGTAAGCACGTTTCCGAAGCATTCAAAGAAGTACATAGAGTAGCGTGGAAGCAAGCTAATCCGGGGCCGGGGGATATCCGAGACAGACTAGTTGCTATGTATAAGACTCCTGCTAGGTGGAATAAATCAATTATCCACGCTTCAGAAGATGGCAGTTTAACAAATAGTCCTAAAGATATTGGACCTCTTATTAAACGAATACAAGAAGATATTAAAGAGGAATGCACAGAGGGTATTAAGGAAGTACTATATAAGTGGGCTATCGGTCACATAATGAGAGGATGTGTAGCTGGATTTCCAGAAACGTATAAGAATAGGTTGGTGGAGAAACAATTTAGTGATGAAGAATTGCAACAATGACTGGAATAATTGAGAAGGCAGGATGAATGCTATGTGATCTAGCACTCGAAGGTGGAGGCTGTAAGTTAGTCGCCCACGTTGGAGCCTATGCTGCTTTGGTTTCAAAAGGCTTCCAGCTATCCCACGCCTCCGGCACTAGTGGAGGCGCTATAGTCGCTGCTGCTGCTGTAGCGGGATATACACCTACTGAACTGCGGCGACTAGTAATGAATATCAATTTCAGTAAATTTCTTGACGGCAGTCAATGGACTAGATACTGGCGAGTTCTGAATAACTACGGACTCTACAAAGGAAATTCTTTCTATAGGTTCATGCAAAAAACGCTGGCTGATAAAGGAGTCTACACATTCAAAGATATACTATCTCATAATGATGTAGACAGAACTAATCCCAAGTACCGATGGCGATTGAAGGTTATAGCCGCCGATTTATCCAACGGTAGGATGATCGTTTTACCTAATGATGCAGCTCTGTACGGTCAGAACCCTGATGACCTAGAGGTGGCTTTGGCGGTACGCATGTCAATGTCAATCCCCCTGTTCTTCGAGCCTGTAAAGTTTGGAGATAGTTACATTGGAGATGGCGGGATCTTGAGCAATTTTCCAATATGGATTTGGGATTCTGATGGGGCACCAGATTGGCCAACTTTTGGATTCCTTTTGAAGGAAGAGGGCTCTGGTCGGAAACAGGACATAGACGGGCCGTTTAGCTTATTCAAAGCGCTTATTATGACTATGTTGGAGGCACACGATAAAAGATTCGTCCGGCCAATGGACTATCAGCACCGAACCGTAGCCATTCCTACTGGGGGTATTAGTCCAATTAATTTCAATCTAACTGTAATAGAGAAAGAACGACTTTATCATAACGGCTATATGAGTACGATAGATTTTCTAAACTCGTGGTCATGGGAGGAGTACCGAGAGTGGGCGACAGCTCAACGGGGCTCCTAGAGAAAGGCCTAAATGAAAGGCGCTAAGCTTATATCAGAATACGAAACGAACGTCTGTACCGTCAGAGTCTACTTTGATTCTAAACCGAATAACTATTATCTTACTTGCATGGGGGGACAAAAGAGTGAAAATAGACTATTCGGGCCATTCAAGCAAGCTTACTTAGATAATATTATCGAATGTTTAAAAGACGTTAAGGAAGCTAAAGGTAAACATTTCTTTTTAGATGCTCCTCCTCTAACGGAGACGATGAGTCAGAACACTTGGAGCGTTAGTCCATCGTTAGTGGACGTTATAAGAGATATAGTGCCAGCAGACGGAACAATACTAGAGCTAGGCAGTGGAGAGGGGACCGGGGTACTAGCTGAATACTTTACTATGTTCTCCGTAGAACATGATCGTGACTGGACAGATAAGTATAAAAGTACCTACATATATTCCCCCCTTATAGCTCACAAAGCAGTATCCGGATTTGATGACACTGAACCTATATGGTATGATCCAAGCTACCTAAGAGAAAAGCTACCTGAGAGGTATGATTTGATTCTAGTAGATGGCCCCCCCAAACACCGCAGCGGGTTTGTTAAGTACTTTGACTTGTTTAAGTCTAATGTACCGATAATTTTTGATGATGTACAGAGAAATCATGATAATACGGTTATGGTGAAAACGGCAGCTAGACTTTCTAAACCATATACAGTTTATGCGTGCCACGAGGCCAAGCACTTCGGGGTAATTTTACCATGACTAAGTTAAATATCGGCTGCTCTAGTGTATCAGGAATCTACAAAAATCCGGGATGGTTGAACATAGATAAGACACCATTTGATACTAGAAATTTTGAGCTAGGTGATCCTCTGGAGGGGTTAAAGTACAAGGATAACTACTTCGAAGAGATTCACTGCATTCATGTACTTGAGCACATAGAAAGAAAAGATCATCATGCGTTCCTTAAGGAGCTTCATAGAGTTACTAACCCCGGAAGTCTCATTTACGTCGAAGTCCCTGATTTTATTCAAATTTGTAAAGATATCATTACCGTTGCTGATAACATATCATTCTTTGAGTTAGAGCTTATAGACGAACTAGTAGAGAAGCAGCGTTGTCAGATATTATCCATATACGGGAAGGGGCGATGGGAGGGCGACGCGCATAGATGGGGATTCACGGCAGGTAGCCTATGGAAGACCGTCGAAGACGCGGGATTTAAGGTTATGGATCTAACCCCAGCAGGACCAGAGCGTAACTATCATAATAACAAAATGGTAAGTACGCATTGGAAACAAGGACCTATTATGCTAGCACGGGCAATCAAGTGAATATAATAGGGTTAATGTTTAATAAAAACGAAGGGGATATCCTAGCTGAAATAATTACTTCAGCAATGAATCATGTAGATATTCTATACTTTGCGGATGACGGAAGTGTAGATAATAGTTGGGATATCGCCACCACAGCTTTACGATATTACAACGACCGTATAGTTATCCAAAGAGAGCCAAATAAAGCGGACCCCGGGCAGAGACAATCACTGCTTGACAAAATCAGGTCTCGGCACAATCCAGCAGATTCGTGGGTCCAAATAATAGAGTCCGACATAAAAATCCTAGATACAAATGTAAAAGAAGCCATAAAGGGATTTGCAGTAAATGATATAGCCGTGACATGGCAGCTTTTAAATGCGGTAAGGGCTCCTAGCACATGGAAAGAAGTAGACACATATCCTGTATGGGATAAAAATATTAGAGAAATAATGCCCTTGGCTCACAGAATCGAATGTATGGTTTATAGCTTTAGACCGTTGCCTAAACTACATTATAACCCGGGTATATGGAGACCATGGCCTTCTGGCTTTTCACACTATAGCAAAACTCCAGTAGACATTGACAGACGGGAACCGGATTCCCCCTTGTTGGCACATTACGGTTTTCGTGGCCCCAAACACTTCTACAAAAAATATGGTAAAATGGGGAGATGGCACAAGCGTTATTCCACATGGAATCTAACCAGTATAGAGACAATAGAAGCTACTGTACCTTACTTCAACGGCCAATGGACAAAGGGTGCCTATAGTATGGGCAGAGAAGGTTGGGTGAATTGGTTGGAAGGTAAAAAGAGAGCTAGAAATGGCTAAAGCAAGACCAGGTGCGGTAGGGAGGGGGGCAGCAAGTCCTGCATTCAGGGATGCTTTATCTGAAATCAACTTAGAATGCGCTAGGCATAAAAAATGCGGGAGGATAGCCTACATAACTAAGCCCGACGTTAAAGCCGTATACGCCAAATATGGCGGCTCTTGCGCTTTCTGTGGTTACGCTCTTAGATCCCACAAAAGAGGCACTGATAGCCTTACTCTCATGTTTTACCAGCCTTTAAAGTATGGCGGAGCGATAGATAGGGAGAACCTTATTCCCGTATGTCGTAGGTGTAAATATCAACAATCTCCGAAACCTAGACCTAAGGAAAGAATTCCAGACCTGAACACGATTCCCGATCTAATAGAACGACTAGTTGTAGCAGTTAAATACGGTGAGGAACCCAGCACCATAAAGACCATAAAGCAAGAAATAAACGTCGCTATAGAGGAATTCGTAACTACTTTAACCTATAAGGTTAAACCTTATCATAGTATAAAAGCTATAGTAAATGGGGAAAATTCTGTAGCTGATGTGATAGAGAAACTGATAGGCAGCCCAGATAAGGCCAAAGAAGAGTTAAAACAGACACTAAACGTTATAATGGAAACAAAATCGTATAAGATTATTAATGAGTTCTAAAGAATACTACAGAAAATATAGAGCTACAGTAAAAGGAAAAGAAGTAACAAAAAGAGCTTCTTTAAGATATAGAACATCCGAATATGGACGTAGAAAGAGAAATATTAATACAAAACGTTATCGTTCTACTATCCACGGTCATATGCAAAAATTATGGGCACAAACCAGATCAAGAGCACAGAATAGGAATTTAGAATTTAATATAACAGTAGATTTCCTAAAAAGATTATGGAATACACAAGATGGTAGATGCGCAGTAACCTTTAAACTATTACATTATGGACTTGGAACGGGCAGACATAAAGACGGTATAAGTATCGATCGTGTAGATTCTTCTCGTGGGTACACAAAGGATAATGTAAGATTTATATGTGACGCCGTTAATATGATGAAAAATAATATGCCGGATGAAGAGCTACGAGAATGGTGCCGTGATATTTTAATGAGCGAATCCACTGGGAAGTATGTTCCTAATTTCAACACATTTGCTGATGTGGTGGATCGCTTGGCCGTTACCACACATAAGTTAGCCCACTACGAAAATTTAAAAAGAGAAGAGAGCCTAAAGACAACTCCAAATGAAAATTTAATAGTTGACTTAGATCGTAAGAGCAGAAATGAATGCGAGTATAGAAACCTATTGAAACGAGAACTAGATAAAATTATTTCGGATATAGTCAGGAAAGGGAAATACGAAACCCTTCCAGATTATCGAACATTTTTAGCTCCTCCCAAAACAGTAAGTGAATTAATTTCCGACTTGAAACCTTCAAAGTGGAAAAAAGAATTAGCAGAAGCGTTAGAGTTTGAACTTAAAATTAATGGGATAAAATAGTTGAATGGGAGAACAAGAATGAAAATAGCCCTCTGTGTATCAGGAGCAGCTAGACTGCATCTTCCAGCACTAACATCTCAGCAATCTTTTCTAAAAGAGCATGATGTAGATACATATTGTGCCCTTTGGAGCCGTACAGCGCATAGTAGTGGGTTCATTGAGGGGACCGAGAAGGAGGTACAAAGTTTAATTGAGCTGTACGTACCAAAGTCAACCCTGATAGTTCCGTATACTTTAGATGTTAAGAATCTTCTTGACGTGACTATGAAGCTTAACGGTATAAGAATGTTTTATATGATTGCGAAGTGCGACGGATTAAGAGCCCGGTCCGGAATCGATTACGATTTAGTTGTTCGTATAAGACCAGATGTTTCTATACGTAAATGGGATACTATACATATGGAAGCTAACACTATTGTATTCCCGAAAACGTCAGTAGATGAGTTAGCATTACAATTATATGAAGACCGGATGTTTTATGGACCACCGGACACGATAGGTCAAATATCTAATATTTTCAGTTGGTTACAGACATTACCAAAAGGTTCAACATCTGGGTACCACGAAGCGCTATTCCAGTATACAAGAGATAAAAAAATACACGTCATAGTAGATAAAGATCTTCTCATAGAAGGTGGCAACTATCTGGTACGTTGGAACCCAAACTACACAGGAAGAGGTAAATAATGACTGAGGAGGAAAGGGTACAATCAGCCTACAAAAGAGTAGATAGAAGGGTTACCAAGCTCCTCCGTAAGTATGAAAGAATGAAACGTCTAATACTCGAACAAAAATGGACTGGGGGGGAAGAAGATCGCGCGTGGCTCGAACAATTCGCCATAGGTGTTGGAATGGACATTTGTTGCGGGGACTTCGTTATAGGCGAGGATTCAATAGGGGTCGATCCCTCTGAGGGGATGATTGGGGCGGATAAACAAATATCCGGGGATGATATAACAGATGAGTCCTATAACTCTATGGACTATATCGTCACAAATTATATAGATGTATTCACAGACCCATTCAAAGTGCTAACCGGTTGGCATAGATTACTAAAGCCAGGAGGGACTTTGGCCTTCACCTGCCGCAATGCAGACGCATTTGACGATGATCGGGGCCCACTAGCTAACAAGAATAGAAAATCATTGTATACCCCTCGTACAGTAAAATTTTATCTACATCGATTAGGATTTAAAGTTAGCGTTGTAGAACTTTCTGAGGGGGGCAAATCCATTAGGATCATGGCAAAAAAGATATAAGCTATAGAGCTACCATTTGTGTATCTGACCTCTCTAGATTCATTATACATTAACTTATTAAGGTTGGTTACCTAGTGAAGATACGAGGCACATTAAACCCAAAGGTGTTTAACCAAGAACTACTAGACAAGTTCTGGCCAGTTCCGGACATGTCTCCTGCAGTATTTCCGGAGAGACTTGTAAATCTAAAACATGATAAGGCAGCAAGACTAATAGGAGGGATGATACTAAAGTATAGTATAGTACTGCCGTATCTAGACCCGATTAGTAGTATCCTAGACATGTGCTGTGGCTCTGCTTTTGGCGCTAATTTACTAGCAAATAGCGGGCATAAGGTATTAGCTATCGAGAGCGCAGAAGGGTGTGTAGCATTATCTAGACTTCGAAAACACAACAATCTAACCATTAAAGTTGGCAATGTTTTCAGAACTAACTTTGGGCAGTTCGATGTTGTAACTTTAGTGGACTCTATTGAGCACTTTTCAAAAGAAGACCAGGTAAGGCTAATGGGTATAATAAAGAACCATCTGAAACCCGGCGGCTTATTGCTTATAGATACTCCACTATCTGTGGAATCTAGGAGGGCTAGTAGACACCACTTATGGGAGCTTAGCTGGGATGATTTTGGTAAGCTAATAGCCGATGCTGGGTTTGTGGAGGAGGGCAAATACCTTATAAATTGTATGAATGGACTACACAGTTACATTGTAAAGACAGATAAAGTGCCAGAAGACTTGACCAGAGAAGACTACGAAGATGGAATGGACCAGGTAATAATTTGTAGAAAAGGCTAATGAGGGTATAAAGTCCATTCAGGTAATGGCAAAAAAGGTAAAGTAATGGGGGATTCTAGATATACTAATATATATCGTGTAATAGGGGAGATAGCCCCAAAGGTCATAGTAGAGATAGGTACCTATGGAGGGGCTGTAGCTAAAAATATGATCTACCAAGCCTATTACTGCAATAAGACGAAGCATAAGATTAAGTACTTTGGTTTTGATTTATTCGAGCAAGTTTCAGAGGAGTTAAAAAACAGAGAGTTCATAGGAACTATGGTTCCACCCACAGTAGATCAAGTAAAGGAAAGATTAAAGGATGTGCCGGCTGATGTTGTCCTGTCAAAGGGGGATACAAGAGAAACCTTAAAGAATATAATGTTACCTCTAGTAGACTTCATATTTATAGACGGCGGACATAGTAGGGGGACTGTCGAGTCTGATTGGAATAATTTACAGAAATTTATGCACGACAAAACTGTAGTCATCTTCGATGACTATTGGACAGGGCTGCGGGAGGATAATGGATGTCGTCCTCTGATAGATAAGTTAAATAGGAACAAATACGATGTCAGGGTTCTAGAACCATGGGACGAGTGGAAGAAGTACGGTGGTGTGTATAAGATTAACATGGTCGAAGTAAAATTAAAATGATACGTCACTTCTTTCTAATACGGTTTAATATGAATACCACTGACGAGGGGTGGTTAAAGCAAAGAATTTCCCTATTTGAAAGGTTCACGTTATCTTCTTTGCATGATCAGACGAATAAAAATTATAGAGTAATATTGTTTTGCGATGAAAGGACTACTGAAAGCTGGAAAAGAGTTATTGAATCCTATAGGTTTGATATAGAATGGACACATAGAAAATGGTTTGATAGCGAATCCGTAGTTGTAAATGAGGCTGTCTCTAAACGTATAACCAACAGTGAAGATATAATAATAACAACAAGACTAGATAATGATGACGCCATATGCCGTTCTTTTGTAGATAGAACACAGAAAGCTGCGAAGGTCAATCACGTCATAAGTTTCCCATTAGGATATCTGTATAAGAATGGAAAAATATATTTGCACGATTTTACAGGAAATCATTTCCTCAGCTACGTTAGTTCCAGCAATGATATTAAGACCATTTTTTGCGGGAATCACATGAGACTCCCCAGCAGGTATCCATGTATTTCTATACGGGATGCGGTAGGATGGATGGAAGTGATTCACGATAAGAACCTTAAGAATACCCTAGCCCGTCGAGACTTGCATGATGATTCGCCTACAATAGATCTAGAAGAAGTTCGAAAGG
>Ga0247727_10008559_pt1 | contig 18945 bp, 13 predicted proteins | sample WisWelCaveWW1625_FD_202498 | JGI IMG/M metagenome (GOLD analysis project Ga0247727, IMG submission 202498) | Biofilm microbial communities from Wishing Well Cave, Virginia, United States - WW16-25 | ecosystem: Environmental > Aquatic > Deep subsurface > Groundwater > Cave microbial mat | place... | reverse complement strand
CGGAAAAACTCCTGACGGAAGTCATCGGGCTGGAATGGACCCGGGCACACGAAGAGGCCGAGAGGATGGAACACGCCATTTCGCCGGAAGTGGAGAAACTGCTGCTCAAAAGGTTTGGCAGCAATGGCTCCTGCCCGCATGGTGTGCCGCTGTTCGGTGGGCCGGCGCGTCTGCGGAAGAAGACAGGCGCGGTGCCCCTCTCTGCGATCGAACCCGGCGAGTCGGTCGAAATCCTGCGCGTGTATGAGAAGGACGCTAAATTCCTCGAATTCGTTGCCGCGATGGGACTGCGCCCCGGCGCTCGCGTCCATGTGCTGCGAAGAGAATACGACGAGACCATGACCCTGGGCCTCGGCCAGAAAAAAATCCACTTGGGAAAACCCGCCACCAGCCGCATGTGGGTGCGAAGAAGTTCCTAGGACTTCGGTTCGGGCGGCGAAGAATCCTCCGCCGCGGGAAGGCCGCGCCCTTCGATCCGCCGCGGCGGACTCAGGTTACACACGCCGCCCCACTCCATAACCTGCTGCACATCTTGAATTTTCACCATCGCGGGAGTAACGTTGCGCCCTCGCGTCCCAGACAGGCGCCCGCGGGCAGGTGTGGCGGGAGGGGTTACAGGCGTGGACATCCAACTGCGTGTGAACGGGAAACCACAACAGGGCAACGTGGAGCCGCGCCTGCTTCTGGTGCACTATCTGCGCGACGTGCTCGGCCTGACCGGTACGCACATCGGTTGCGAGACTTCCATTTGCGGGGCCTGCACCGTCCTGCTGGACGGCAAGGCGGTGAAGTCCTGCACCCTGCTGGCCGTGCAGGCCGATGGTTCCGAAGTCACCACGATTGAAGGACTGGCGTGGGCCCCGGAAGCCGGAGGCGCGCTGCATCCCGTCCAGGAAGGGTTCTGGGAAAAACACGGATTGCAGTGCGGCTTCTGCACTCCGGGGATGATCCTGGCGGTGGTCGAACTGCTGCAAAATAATCCAGCGCCGAGCGAGGCGCAAATCCGGCATGGCATCAGCGGCAACCTGTGCCGCTGCACCGGCTACCAGCACATCGTGGACGCGGTACAGTACGCGTCCAAAAAGATGCGGCCCAAAAAGAAAAAGAAGTCATAAGCGACACAGTCCGGCGCGGTAGCGGGCAGGCGGGAGGGCGCAACAGGAGGCGGATATGGCTGCGGGAACAGCGATGACGGGCGCAAAGGGATACATCGGGCGGGCGATGAAGCGCAAAGAGGACCCGCGCCTGATCCGGGGCCTGGGCCGATACGTGGACGACATTGCTCTCCCCGGAATGCTGCACGCCGGGATTGTGCGCAGCCCGCACGCGCACGCGAAAATCCGCTCGATTGACATCAGCAAAGCCCAGAATGCGCCGGGCATAGTGGCCATCCTGACCGGAGAAGACCTCCGCGGGGTGATTGGGCCGGTGCCATGCGCCATCCAGATGCCGAACCTGAAAGTGGCGCTGCGTTCGGTGCTGGCGGTGGACCGCGTACGTTGCGTGGGGGAAGGAGTGGCCGTCGTTGTCGGCGCGGAGAAGTATGCGGTGCGCGATGCGATGGATTTGGTTGAAGTGGACTACGCGCCGCTGCCCGCGGTGGTAGACCCCGAAAAGGCCCTGAGCAAGGGCGCGCCGGTGATCCACACGCAGCACAAAGACAATGTGGCCTATAAATGGGAGCTGGAAGGCGGGGACCTGAAAAAGGCCTTCGCGCAAGCAGACCGGGTGATCAAGCAGCGGATGATCAATCAGCGGCTGATCCCCGTGGCTATGGAGACGCGCGGTGTGGCCGCGGAATACCGCGCCGGTGAACAGAAACTGACCGTCTGGAGCGCGACGCAGATCCCGCACCTGTTGCGAACGCAGATTTCCGCGATGCTGGGCGCGCCGGAACACTCCGTGCAGGTGATCGCCCCCGAGGTGGGCGGCGGGTTTGGCAGCAAACTGAACGTCTACGCCGAAGAAGCGCTGGTGGCGCACCTGGCGATGCGTCTGGCCCGGCCGGTGAAGTGGATTGAATCGCGGCGCGAAAACTTCCAGACAACGATCCACGGCCGCGACCAGATCGTCGAGGCCGAAGTGGCCGTGAAGAACGACGGCACGCTGCTGGGGCTGCGCTGCCGTGTGATCGCCGACCTCGGGGCCTATTTTCAATTGCTCACCCCGCTGGTTCCCACGCTCACCGGACTGATGATTGCCGGGTGTTACAAAATCCCCGCGGTGCGGGTGGAAATCACTGGCGTGTTCACGAACAAGATGGCCACCGACGCCTATCGCGGCGCGGGCCGTCCGGAGGCCACCTACATCATTGAGCGGGTGCTGGACCTGGTGGCCGCGGACCTAAAGAAAGACCCGGCGGATGTGCGCCGACGGAATTTTCCAAAGCCGAAAGAGTTTCCGTACGCATCTCCGACCGGCCTGGTGTACGACAGCGCGGACTATCAGGCCAGCCTGGACGCCGCGCTGAAGCTGGCCAATTACCCCAAGCTCCGTCAGGAACAGGAGCGTCAGCGGAAAAAGGGACGCTATATCGGCATCGGACTCTCCACCTACGTCGAGGTCTGCGGGATGGGCCCCTCGAGCGCAATGCCCGCAGGCGGGTGGGAAAGCGGCACGGTGCGAGTAGAGCCCACGGGCAAAGTGACGGTGCTGACCGGCTCTTCGCCGCACGGTCAGGGTCAGGAGACCACGTTTTCCCAGGTCGCGGCGGAGATGCTGGGACTCGCGCCCGAGGACATCAACGTGCTCCACGGGGACACGACCGCCGTGCCGTACGGCATCGGCACATTCGGCAGCCGCGCTACTGCCGTTGGCGGCACGGCGATGTATCTCTCTGTCGTCAAGGTGCGCGACAAACTGGCGCGGATAGCCGGACACATCCTGAGCGAGGACCCCAAGCACATGGTCTTCGAGGAGGGCAAGGTGTACTCGCGGACGTCACCCAAGAAGTCGCTGGACTTTGCGGCGGTGGTCGGCGCGGCCTATACGGCCAAGACGCTTCCGACGGGAATGGAGCCGGGGGTCGAGGCCACCACGTTTTTCGAGCCCTCAAACTTTGTCTTCCCGTTCGGGGCGCACGTGTGCGTGGTCGAAGTGGACCCGGAGACGGGCGATGTGCGGCTCCAGAAATACGTTGCCGTGGACGACTGCGGCCATGTGATCAACCCGCTGTTGGTGGATGGTCAGATTCACGGCGGTATCGCGCAAAGTGTGGGCCAGGCGCTCCTGGAAGAGGCTGTGTATGATGAGCAGGGCCAGCTCATCACCGGCGAATTGATGGACTACGCCATCCCGCGTGCCGCGGACATCCCGCGGATGGAAACGGCCCGCACGGTGACGCCGTCACCCGTCAACCCGATGGGCGTGAAGGGGGTGGGCGAAGCAGGGACGATCGGTTCGACACCCGCCATAGTCAACGCCGTCGTGGACGCCCTGGCGCCGTTCGGCGTGCGCCACGTGGACATGCCGGTCAAAAGGGAACGGATCTGGCGGCTGATGCGCCGCGGTAAGGAGACGCGATGATCCCCGCCGCGTTCGAGTATAACGCCCCGAAGACCCTGGAAGAGGCGTTGCGGCTCCTCGACCGCCACGGAGACAAGGCCAAGTTGCTGGCGGGCGGACACAGCCTGCTGCCGCTGATGAAGCTGCGCCTGGCCATGCCCCGCTACATTATTGACATCGGGCGGCTGAAGGGGTTGTCGGGGATCCGCGAGGTCCGCGGCAAGATCAGCATCGGGGCTCTGACCACACATGCGGAAATTGAACGCTCCGACCTGGTGCGGAAACATTGCAGCCTGCTGTCCGAGACGGCGCGGGAAATCGGTGATGCGCAGGTGCGCAACCGGGGAACGCTGGGCGGCAGCCTGGCCCACGCCGATCCAGCGGCCGATTATCCCGCTACCATGCTCGCTCTGGATGCGGAGATCGCCGCCGCAAGCAAATCCGGCAGCCGGGTGATTCCCGCCTCCCAGTTTTTCGTGGATATGCTCACCACCAAATTGCGCCCCGGGGAAATCCTGACCGAGGTGCGCGTTGGGCCGCTGCCGCCGCGCACCGGCACGGCCTATATGAAGCTGCATCAGCCCGCATCCGGCTTTGCCATTGTCGGGGCGGCTGTTCGGCTGACGGTCAGCAAGGCCGGGCGCATTGAAGAAGTGCGCGTGGGGATTACCGGAGTGGGCCTGAAAGCCTACCGCGCCGTGGCCGTCGAGAACGCGCTGCAAGGCAGTAACGCGGAGGATAAGGTCTTTGCAGAGGCCGCCAGGGCAGCGGCGCAGGGCGCTGAGCCCTTATCAGATTTGCACGCTTCGGCAGCGTACCGGACGGAGATGGCCGCGGTTTTCACGCGGCGCGCGCTGCATCGCGCTCTGGGGCGCGCGCGGGGGAAGAGCGCGTGAAGCTCAGCGGAACCCAGGAACTACGCGCCAGGCCGGGAGATGTGTGGGCTTTCCTGAACGACCCCCAGCGGCTGGTGCGCTGTCTGCCGGGCTGCGAAAAACTGGAACCCGCAGGAGCGGACCGTTACCGCGCCAAAGTGAAGTTTGGCTTGGCGGCAATCACCGGCGAGTATGTCGGCGAGGTGGTCTATGCCGAAAAAAAGCCGCCGACGGCAATGCGCCTGCGCGTGGAAGGCAAGGGTACTCCCGGCTTCATGAAAGCGGAGGGGCGCCTGGAGCTGTCGGAGACCAAAGGCGGTACGCAGGTGGCCTACGAGGGCGATGCGCAAGTGGGCGGCCTGATTGCGTCGGTGGGACAGCGGATGATCGAAGCCGCGGCCAGGAAAATCATCCAGCAGTTCTTTGAATGCGCCGGGAAAGAACTGAAGGCTGTTCACCGCCAGAAATGACGACGCCGGCAGCCCCCGCCTCCCAGACAAACCATCCGCGAATGTGGCGTGCAATCCATTATTACTGGAGCGTGGCAAGGGGTCACCGACTGGCGCCGTGGCGCAGCCCCTATCTTCGCTGGCGTCTGGAGACCTATTTTGGAGTTGCGGCGGAGAAAATTAATGCAGCTACTTTTTTCTCGTTACTTTGGCGCGAGCGCAGGGAAATGGCGCATTTCCTGGTCTGGGCCGAAGAGCGCGGGAGGGAAATGTCTGGCGGGCGGACCCATCCATCGCGCTGACGGCAGAGAGGCGCGGCGGGGAGATCAGTCAACGAAAGGGCGGCCGCCGTGCGCCGATGCCTCGCCCCGTTCAGCGTCCGCCATCTTCCTATACCACGCGCGCAGCACGCCCGCAGCCGATTTGCCCATCGGCGTAAAGCCGGGGTCTTGCGGCCCGCCGCCGCGTCCGCTGGAGTGCCATTTCCACCAGAACATCCCGTAGAGCCACGGCTTGTCGACAAAAGTCTGAAAGACCGCTTCATAAGCGGCCGCCTGCTCCGCGGGGGCCAGGCCGCGGCGGCGGTCCTCAACCCACGGCTCAACGGTCCCGCCGCGCACGCTGGGATAACCGATTTCGGTGAACAGGATGGGTTTGTGCCACCGCAAATGAAACGCGGTCAGCTTGGCCAGAACCGCCTTGGCCCCCGGCAGCAACTCGGCGACGACTGCCGGCGGCACAGCGGCCAGAGGGTAGTAGTTATTCAGGCCGGCGAAGTCCACGGCGTCCCAGAAGCGCAGCGTTTCAAACTCTTCGCCCCAGTTGGCGGCATAGGTGATGGGGCCGTGGTAGATGCGCCGCACGCCGGAGATGATTTCGCGCCATTCGGCATCGTAGGGAGTCATCCCTCCGAGCTCGTTCCCGATGCAGAGCAGATCGAATCCTTCGAGCTCCGCGAGCCGGGCATAATGGAATATCCATTCGCGATAGCTGCGGAACCAGCGGGCCCGCGCGGGGGCCTCCTCGATGCGCAAGTTGCCGGTAAACTGTCCGCCGCCGACCCAGATTTGCGGCTTCAGCATCACTTTTAGTCCCAAACGGTGCGCGGCGTACAGCGCCTGAGTGAGCTCCTCGTCGGTTTCATCGGCGAAGGTCATGGTCAGCGCCGGGTCGTTTATTCCCCGCATCCCGGCGTAGGGAATCACAGATATGGAATTTGCTCCAAGCGCGCGGAGTTGCTGCATCTGCGCGGCAGCCTCCGGACCTGTGTAACCGCCGCGCCGCCGCCCGAAGCCTTCGTGCGAGAAGCTGACGCCGCGAAAGAAAAAACCGGGAGGGAGCAGACGGGGTGGAGCCGGAGACTGCGGATATGCGCGGCCCAGCCGCTCCATCTGCTGCTGCCAGGCGGCTTCGAGCGAATTCGCCTCGTGCCCCAGCAAGGTGGCAAGTCCGCGCACCGTGAATTCAGCTGGCTTCGCCCGGTAAACAACTCGCACACCCTCCAGCCCGCGTGTCTCATAGACCCACGCGAGCCAGGCAGCGCCCAGTGGGACGCGCACCAGCGGGGAAAGAAAGGCATCCTCGGAGGTATGGACCAGCGCTGAGAATGGATAATGCCCGCACTCGGATTCGATCTGCGCGGCCGATGCCTCGATGGCTCTCCCGCGCCAGTCTCCGGTGAGTAGCTGCGCTGTCCACTCCCCGGCCATAGACGTACCCGGCGGGCCCCACAGCGAGTGCAGCAACGCTGTCGAGTCGGCCGAAGCATCGAGCCGAGTGATGTAGCCGTGCAGGAGAGCGTGAATCGTTGAGCCCTCCACCGTGTATGGCCGGTCGCCGATGAAGGGCCGGGCGCTGCGTGTAGCAATGCGTTTGGAGATAAAGTCGGGATAGAGAACGATGCGGATGCGCAGGCCGCCGGAGAGCGCGTCGGGCAGCGCACCGGCAGCGCCGCCAAACCGCGCGGCCAGACGGGCAAGGACCTGTTCGCGCTCATCGGCAAACCGCCGGGCGAAATCGGCGGAGAAGCCGGCGGGATCGTAGGAGACATCGTAGTGCGCGGTCGAGTGAGTCAGCATCTTCTGCGAGAGCCACAGGGCCTCGACACGTCCGGCATGGCTGAGGGCGGCATAGAGCAATGCTGCTCCGGCGACCGATGCGCTAAGGGCTTTCCAACTGTTGCCTCCCCGGACTTCATTTCCGGTGGCTGCGGCCGGGACTCGCCGGCGGTTGAGGGCCAGCAACGACAACAGCAGGCAGACCGCCGCCGGGACGGCGAACAGGGCGATCCAGCGAGTGCCGGCGAATGCGAAACGAAAGGCGATGGTACCGAAAAGGATGACCAGCACGGGTGACGGGACCAGCAGCAGCGCCATCCATCGTCGTGTGCGGCCGGGCGGGGCCAACGCGGCAAACGCATCCAGCAGGCGGCGCACAGAAACCGCGCCGGCGGTCAGGAGCAGGGCTGCCAGCAGCGTCGCCAGCGCGTAGACGGCGATGTCGGAGCCGGAAAGCCCGGCGGAGGCAAGCCAGCGCATCATTCGGCGGCGTTGAAAAAATAGGCCGGCGCACAGATCGGAGGAGAGAAACAGAACCATCCACAGCGCGCAGAAGTTCACCGCCAGCGAGGGCAGGGCGCGCGTGGGGTGGAAACATCCGCAGGCCACCGCAATCAGAGCGGCAATCTCGATCACCATAGGGAGCGAGCGCAGGAGCAGCGCCATCCAGGCCGGTCCGGCCGGGTCGCCTGAGATGAGTAATACGCGGAAGGGGCTTACCTGCCAGTCCTGCACCGGCGCGCTCAGCAGAGGGCCGATCAGTGCGTCCGCGAATACGCGGTCAACGAACAGCGCCAGCCAGTAGCCGAGGTAGGCAAGGGCGCACCATTCCAGCACAGCAGCGAACCAGCGAAATGGGGAGTGCATAGGGGAATAGGATGCGCTGCGGGAAACAGAAATTCCGCGTTTCAGTTCACGGCGGATCGCCGCTTGCCGCGGGCGGAGAACTGCACACCCTCCATCATCGATACGGCGACCTCCGCCGCCAGATTATGCGGCTGGAAATAGATGTCCAGGTCAAAGTCCGGGAAGCCCTTGCGGGTCAGACGCTCCGGCAGCAGGGTACGGATGTTGTTCGGCACATCCGTATTCAGTTCGCACAGAGTGTCGTAAACGAGCTGGTGTTCGTGGTCCACGAAAGGATAGTTGGCCAGGATGTTTACTCCGTCGCCGAAGACGCTGCCCTGCGCCGTGCCCTGGCACATGGCGCGCAAGACATACATTTCCGATTCGACGATGAGTTGGCGGCGCTGCTCCGGAGAGAACATCAGAACTTGCGCTCCGAGATGGGGAAGGGCGATCCGTATGGCATCGCCGGAAGAGTCAGTAACACAGCCTCCGGCAGGAGCGGGGACGAAGTGCGTAGGAAACGCATGAGGAATGTTAGCATTGAATCCAGCGGCGTGCATAGAATTCTTGTGGGCCGGACGCGGCCGCAGGAATGGCAACCACCCGGCGCCGCTGCCGATTCAGAGATTACCGAGGAGGGTCCGATGCCGGTCGTTAAACAACTCACGGTCACGCTGGACAATCGTCCCGGGGCACTCGCCGAACTCTGCAGCGAACTGGCCAAGGTGGCAGTCAATATCCAGGCCATTCAGGCTTCCGAAGCTGGTGCGCTCAGCCCCGTGCGACTCATCGTCAGCCAAGTAGAACCCGCCAAACGAGTTTGCGACTACCTGCGGCTGAAATGGGCGGAGAATGAAGTCGTAGCGGTGCGCGTGGGGGATCGTCCCGGCGCGCTCGGCCGAGTCACCCGCAAACTGGCAGAGAAAGGCATCAACATCGAATACCTCTACGGGACCATCGAGCGCGGTTCGCGGCAGGCGTTGATTGTCATCGGCGTCAAAAACGCCGAGGCCGCAGCCCGCGTGGCCAAATAGTGATGTACAACTGTTTTTGGGTGGCGGCGACACTCTTAGCCCTGTGGCTCGAGGCAGCGCCGGTCTGCGCCCAGGAAGTCCCGGCCGCTGCAAGCATCGCGATTGTAAGCGGCAGGCAAGTGCCGGACGCGCTTCGGCACAGGCTGGTGGAGGTCATTAACCTCGACCGCGCCGCAGCCGGGCTGGCGCCGGTGAGCTTTTCGGCAGCACTCTCTGCCGCGGCCGACGCCCACTGCACGGAGATGCTCCGTGAGGGATACACCAGCCACTGGAACCGCGACGGCTGGAAGCCTTACCTGCGCTACGCGCAACTGGGAATCCGCGATTACACCTCTGAGAACATCTGGGGCGTGGTGCAGACAGGATTCGGCGTTTCCGCCGAAGAGGTCCGGGCGGAGTTGGAGCGGGGTCATCGCAACTTTATGAGCGAAGTCCCGCCCAACGACGGCCACCGCCAGAGCATCCTGGGCCGGCATCATCAGACCGCGGGAATAGGAATCGCCTACAACGCAACGGGCTTGCGCATGATCGAGCTGTTCGCCTCCCGGCGGGCAGACCTGGATGATCTGCCGCGGCGGGCCAATCGCCGCGATACGCTAGCCGTCCGGGGCCGCCTGCCGACCGGGGGATGGGACCTGTTCGCCATCGCCGTGTACTACGAACCGCCCCCGCTCCCGCACTCCTTGCTGGAATTGCAGGCCACCGGCTCCTACGGATTGCCCGAAGAGCAAATGACCGAGCGGCCGCTGCTGAGCGGGCGGTACTACACAGACGGCACGCAGGGCACAGTGAACATCAACGTCATGCGGGAATTTACGTCACCCCTGCGCTTCTGGAAAAACCGTCCGGGGGTGTACACGGTAGTGGTGTGGGTGCGGGAGGGAAGCGCCAAGCCGGTCGTCGGGGCAATGGCATCGCTGCTGGTGGAAGAATAGGACGGGAAGGGACCTCAAACATCCTCGCCGGCAGCCAGGCGGCGCTCGGCGGCCACGAGCCTCGCCCGCAGCCCCTCCTCTAGCCGCAAGCGCAGTTCGGGGTCCTTCAGGCTGACAAAGTCCAGGTAATCCATCCCGATGACGATGGGCCACTCACCTTTTTGCAAGAACAGCACCAGCTGCGTGCGCGTGGAGTCGAGAAGCGCCTCATGTAGGCGGGCGTCGGGGTCCACTGCGCGCAGCAATGGCGCGACGCGCTCAATGATCTGTTTTCGGCGGTCCTGGGTAAACATGACTGGGTCGTTGCCTCCGCGCCTTATTCCCGCAAATGGTGCGGGACGCTGGTCACCACAATCCCCGGGCGGAAAAGCAGCGCGCCCTTCAGCAGCAGACTGGTTTGGTTGTGCAGCAGGTTATGCCACCACCGAGCGGGCACAAACTCCGGCAAGAGCACGGTCACCTTATCGTCGTGCCGCAAATCCTCTACCTCCTGAATAAAACGCAGCAGGGGCAGGACGACTGCCCGGTAAGGCGAATCGAGGACAATCAGGGGCACGTCCTGGAACTGCTTGCGCCAGCTCTCCAGAATTTCCTCACGGGGCCGGCCATCCGTGTTCAGCGTGACGGGGATGACGTCTCTGGAGATGGAGGTGGCGTATTCAATGGCCGTGAGGATTACTTTGTTGGGGCTGGCAGGCACGGGGACAATCACGGTATGCCGGGCCACGCGCGGGCGCGCCGTGTCCGACATGGAGAGCTGCATGGAGACATGGAAATAGTGCCGGCGCGTCTTCCAGAACAGGAGCATGATGGCCGGCACCGCGACGACGACAACCCATGCGCCATGAAAGAACTTGAAGTAGGCGATGATCAGGAGCACTGCTCCGGTTACCACAGCGCCGATGGCGTTGAGGGCCAGCCGCCAGCCGCGGCCCGGCGCTGTGCTGTGCCACCAGTGGACGACCAGGCCGGATTGCGAGAGCGTGAAGGAGAGGAAAACGCCAATCGCGTACAAAGGCAGCAGGGCGTGAACGCTGCCGCCAAAATAAAGCAGTAGCACGGTGGCCAGCACGCCCAGCACGACGATGCCATTGGAGAAAACCAGTCGGTCCCCCATGTTTGCAAGCTGGCGGGGGACAAAGCGGTCGCCCGCCAGGATCGAGGCCAGGCGGGGGAACCCGGCGAAACACGTGTTGGCGGCAAGGATTAGGATGAGCATCGTGGAAAACTGCATCACGTAGTAGAAGACGCCCTGGCCGAAGACGATGCGCGCAATCTGGGAGAGAACGGTCTCAGAGCCGTCGGCTTTGGGCACGATGCCGAACTCGAACGCGACGTAGCTGATGCCCAGGAACATTCCTCCCAGGATAGCGGCCATTACATACAGTGTAATTTGGGCGTTGCGCGCCACGGGCGGCCGGAACGCCTGCACACCGTTAGAGACCGCCTCCACACCGGTTAGGGCGGTACAGCCCTGCGAAAAAGCGCGCAGCACGAGAATCCCTGCCCCGGCCGCGGCCAAATCTGTTTCGGGAATAATCTGTGGCGGGGGCAGCGTGACGCCTTCGATGAAGTGACGCCACAGCCCGGCGGCAATCATAAAAAATGTTGCGAATATGAAGGTGTAGACAGGGATCGCAAAAACGCGCGCCGATTCCCGCACGCCCCGCAGGTTGGCCAGCAGGACGATGAAAATGGCGCCGACACCGATGGCGGTGCGGTAGGGAAACAGTTTTGCGTAGGCGGATGTAAGCGCGGCGACGCCGGCGGCCACGCTGACGGAGACGGTGAGCACGTAGTCAATGAGCAGCGCCGCCGCGGCCACTAGCCCGGCCCCCACGCCCAGATTCTCTTTGGCCACAGTGTAGGCCCCGCCGCCGCTGGGGTAGGCGTGTATCAGCTGCGCGTAGGAAAGAACCACGATGATCAGCAGCACAGCAATCGAGGCGGCAACGGGGATGACCGAATGCAGCAGGGCAGTCCCCACCAACACAAGGACAAGGAGTATCTCCTCGGTGGCGTAGGCCGCCGAGGAGAGATTGTCGGAGGCAAAGACGGTGAGCGCCGCCACCTTGGACAACCGCTGCTCGTGCAATTCCGCGGTGCGCAGCGGGGAGCCGAGCAGCACCCGCTTCAGTCGTGGAGGCATCTGGTCAGGATTTCACAAGTAGCACACTCTGCCTGCAGGGGCAAGCGCCCGCCGCAGGCAGCGTGCCAGGCAGATACGGCCTGCCTAGGGAGCGTGTTTCACCGTCAGCGGCGGGATCTGCGCCGCGCGGATTTGCTCGTTGAGCGCGGGCACGTCCCTGGCCGCCACTTCCTTCCACTTCTCGATGTGCGGCGCAAGGCGCGCTTTCAACGATTCGAATACATCGAAGGACTGCTGAGTGGGAGCTGTGTCCGCGCTATCCACCACCGAAGCCAGGGCCACCAGTTTGTTGTTAATCCCGATGGGGTAATTCAGAGCGTCCTGTGAGCTGCGGGACTTCACCTGGATGATGCCCTCCTCGATGGACGGGAGTTTTTTCTCCAGTGCTTCCAGCGAGCTGGCCAGCGTCTTGCCGGCGTCGCCTTCAGGCAAGCGGCGTCGCAGCGCCGCGGTCTGCGCGCGCAGGTCGCGGATGGCGTTCACCGCGCCGTGCGCGGCGTTCACCTGCTCGCGGATCTTCCAAAGCAGGTCAGACTGTCTCTGCAGATCCGCCTGTGATGCGGGGACGCGCGGGTCGAGTTTGACCTCAAACGGGACGGTCTGGGACTTGCCCCCGGCCGTCAGGCGCGCCTGATACGCACCGGGGACCACCTGCGGGCCGACTGTTGATCCGCCCCACAGCACGGCACCGGGGACATTGGTCGCATTGTCGTAGCGCAAATCCCACACAAAGCGGTTCAGGCCCGCGTCCGTGGCCAGGCGGTCCCGGCGCGGCGGCCCGAAGGGAATCTCCCCCGTGCCGAGCGCTAATGCTGCGGATTCCTTGCTGGAGAACTGCCGAACTGGCTTTCCGGCCGCGTCGAGTATCTCCAGAGTGATTTCATCCTTGCCTGCAGATTTGAGCGAGTAGTGGAAGACAGCTGGCCCGGGAGGATTCTGGCCCGTTGCGCCCGGCGCGCCGCCTCCGCGCCCGCCGCGCATGCGCCAAGCCGCGCGGGGGATGTAGAGATGGACATCGGCACCGGCGACCGTGTCATTCCACTGCTGCAGCGGGGTCAGGTCGTCGAGGATCCAGAACGACCGGCCGTGGGTGGCCACGACCAGGTCATCGTGCTTCACCACCAGGTCGTGGACGGGCGTGATTGGCAGATTCAGCTGAAGCGGCTGCCACTGCGTTCCGTCGTTGAACGAAACGAAGACTCCAGTTTCCGTGCCCGCATAGAGCAGACCCTTGCGCCTGGGGTCTTCCCGGACGGCGCGGACAAAGGTGTTCTCCGGGATGCCGGTGGAAATTTTCGTCCACGATTTGCCGTAGTCGGAGGTCTTGAAGATGTAAGGGCGGAAGTCGTCGAGTTCGTGGCGGTCCACGGCGATGTAAGCCGTGGAAGAGTCGTGCGGAGAAGCCTCGATGATGCTGATGAGACTCCACTCGGCCAGGCCTTTGGGCGTGACGTTTGTCCAGTGAGCCCCCGCATCGCGGGTGATCTGCACCAGACCGTCGTCGGTGCCCGCCCAGATGAGATCTTTCTGTTTCGGAGATTCTGCGAGCGCAAAAATCGTGTCGTAATACTCGACGCTGGTGTTGTCCTTGGTGATCGGCCCGCCGCTGGACTGCTGTCGGGACTTGTCGTTGCGCGTCAAATCAGGGCTGATGGCTGTCCAACCCATCCCGCCGTTGGTGGATTTGAACAGCACTTCGGCGGCGTGGAACAGCACATTGGAATCGTGGATGGAGATGTGGATAGGCGCGGTCCACTGGAAGCGGTGTTTCAAGTCCGCGGCCCCGGCGCCCATGGGATTTTCCGGCCAGGCGTTGATTTCTTGGGCCTGGCGCGAGCGGCGGTCAAAGCGCGTGATATGCCCACCGTAGCATCCCGCGAAAACAATGTTGGGGTCCTGCGGGTGGACGGCAATGTAGCCGCTCTCGCAGCCCCCGACTGGATCCCAGTCCTGGCGGCCGATGGCACCGGAATCACTGCGGCTGGCGATGCCGACCGTTGAGTTGTCCTGCTGCGCACCGTACACGTGGTAAGGGAACTGGTTGTCCGTGGTGACGTGGTAGAACTGCGCCGTCGGCTGCGTGTCCTGGCGCGTCCAGGTGCGCCCGCCGTTTACGCTGACGTTTGCCCCGCCGTCGTTGGAGTTGATCATCCGTTGTGGATCGGTGGGATCTATCCACAGGCCATGGTTATCGCCGTGGGGGACGCCGATGGTGGAAAACGTGCGCCCGCCGTCAGTCGAACGATAAAAACCGGTGTTGAGCACATAGACTGTTTCCGCGTGCCGAGGGTCGGCAATGACGTGGGTGTAATACCACGCGCGTTGGCGGTAGCGGCGGTCATCAGTCATCAGACGCCAGGTGTCGCCGCCGTCGTCGCTACGGTAGAGACCCCCGTCTTCGGCCTCGATGAGCGCCCAGACGCGGTTGGTGTCTGCGCCGGAAACGCTCACACCGATGCGGCCGAGGGTGCCTTTGGGCAGGCCGCCGCCTTCGAGTTTCTTCCAGGTGCTGCCGCCGTCCGTGGAGCGGTAGAGGCCGCTGCCGGGGCCGCCGCTGGTCAGGCTGTGTGGCGTGCGCTGGGCCTCCCACAATGCGGCGAACAAAATGTTGGAGTTGGTGGGCGCGAAGGTGATGTCTATGCCGCCGGTCTTTTCGTCGCGGTACACCACCTTTTCCCACGTCTTGCCGCCATCAATGCTGCGGAAAATGCCGCGCTCGACGTTGGGCCCGTAGGCGTGGCCCAGGGCGGCGACAAATACGACGTCGGGGTTGCGCGGGTGGACAATCACCCGGCCGATGTGCCGGGTATCGCGCAGGCCGATGTGTGTCCACGTTTTGCCCGCGTCGGTGGATTTGTACACGCCGTCGCCGTGGGAGATGTTGCCGCGGATACAGGCTTCGCCGGTTCCCACGTATACGATGTTGGGGTCGGAATCCGCCACGGCGATGCTGCCGATCGAGGAGACACTCTGGTTGTCGAAGATAGGCGACCACGTATTGCCGCCGTCGGTCGTCTTCCACACGCCGCCGGCCACTGCGCCGAAATAAAACGTGTTGCCATCGCCCGGGACACCCGCCACGCCGATGGCGCGGCCTCCTCGCGCTGGCCCGATCGAACGCCAGCGCAAAGCTTTAAACGGCGATTCGGGCGGCTGTTGGGCATCGACAGTCAACGACGCTGCAGCCAGCGCGCCCACGCCAGCCAGGGCAGCGAAAAGGATTCGGCGAGAGCGCATAAAGATCCCCCTTACGGCAAGTGGGGGCCTATCGTACTCGCCGAATGGGAGATGTGGAAGAAGATTCAAGCGGTAGCACAGGCATTCTTGCCTGCGGGGGCCACGGCCAGGAATGGCTGTGCCACTAAAGCATAAATCCGAGATTGGAGCTCGGAAAATTGGCCAGGTTGGGGAACACCGCCGGCAGGTCGGCCTGCGGGACGCCGAACCACAAGGCCAGCGTGGCGCCAAACTGGTCGAGCGCCGTCGTGGGAATCCAGCGTCCGTTGCTGGAGGCGTCGTCGCCGGTGGCCAGTGCAAACTGCGGCAGGCGGCCGTAGATGTCCCCTCCGCGGACAGCGCCGCCCATCACAATCTGGTGGCTGCCCCAGCCGTGGTCGCTGCCCGCCCCGGAAGCGGGTCGCAGTGTGCGGCCAAATTCGGAAAGCGTGAAGGTGGTGACTTCATTGAGCAGGCTCAGCTCCACCAGGGCGTCGTTGAACGAGCGCAGACCGGCGTCGAGCTGGGCGAACAGGGTCTGCTGATCGGGGACCTGATTGGTGTGCGTGTCGTAGCCGCCCATCGAACAGAAAAAGACCTGGCGTTGCAGGTTGGCATCGAGCGCGGTGCGTGCCTTGAGGATGCGCGCAATCTGCGCCAGTTGGTTGCCGATCGAGGTGTTGGGAAACGTCGTGGCCAGCGGCGTGATGCCCAGTAACGCGGCCGAGAGCGCCGCGCTCTGCTGCAACGCAGCGCCGGTGATGCTGCTGGCGGCCTGGATCATCGAGATGCCAGTGTCGAACGTCAGAAGCTGCTGCAACGCCGCAACGCGGGCGTTGGCTTCAGGCGAGCCAGCGCCGGAGATGCTCAGGCCGATGCTCGCCGGGCTGGTGGTGGGCGCCAGCGCGTAGGGCTGGTTCTGGATGCCGGTGCAGATGATGGCTGTGCCGGCCACCGTTGTGATGGGCGGGTATTGCGCGCCGACATTGAACAAGGTGTGCACGCGGTCGGCGGTGCGCCCGGCCCAGCCGGTGGTGCCGAAGCCGTCAAACTGCGACGTCTGCCACTGCTGCTGCTGGTCGGAATGCGAAAACAGGTTGGCCGGGACGGGCTTGGTCCGCGCCACGTACTCGGCGCGGGTGATGGGCTCATAGAGCGTGCCCATATTGGCGACCACGGCTGCGCGGCCGCTCTGAAACAAGGACCGCGTTTGCGACAGTGCGGGGTGGAAACCGAAATTGACTGCGCCACTGGGCTGCGCCGTGGCGGCGGCCACCTGAAGCATCTCCGCCTGCGTGAGGGCCAGACCGCCGCCGCTCTGGGCCGTGCGGATGGCCGCGTAATCGCTGTATTTGAAGCCGCTCGTGCCGACGTCATCGATCGGGGCGATGAGGTTGTTGCCGTCATTGCCGCCGAACAGAAAAATGCACACCAACGCCTTGTAGTTGCCGCCGCCCTGCGCCAGGGCGTTGAGCACTCCATAGCGTTCCAGCGCGGCGGCGACGCTGAGCGCGCCGGCCGTGGTGCAGGTCTTGCAGATAAATTCGCGACGCGAAACAGGCATACGGCCTCCTACCTCTGCACGTTGTACTGCGACGATGTGGCCACCAGATACATGGCCTGGCGCACGCGATCGCGGAGCTGGTTGGCTCCCGCAGGCACTGCGTTCACCGCCGTAAGGACGCTCTGGCGCATCTGCGCGGACATCGTGCCGTGCATCATCAAGATGTTCAGGACGTCCAGCAACTGGCCAGGCGCATCCGGAGTCACCGCCAGCGGCTCAAAGGCCGGCAGACTGTTCATGGTGCCGGTCAAGGCGCCATAGACGTACAAATTGACGAGGTTGTTGGATCGCGCCAGCGTAGTGGCCGAGTGCTGGATCTGGAATTCCGGGCCCAGCAGAGGCATCCCGGGGATCGAGTACTCCGGCGAGAAGTAGCTGAACACCGTGGGCGGGAAGAACAGGAGTTGGCCCGTCGCGGCGATCTGGCCCGACCAGCGGCTGCCATCGCTGATGGCGCCGGTGGCGCGCATCAGGTTGGTCATAAATAGCACCGGCTCTTTGAACTTGCCAAAGTTGGGGTCCACGAACGTGGGGTCGTCGCCGGCGCGCGCTTCCGGGTCTAGCAGGATGGCGGCGATGATGGCCCGCATCTCGCCCCGTTGCCCGTTGCCAAAGCCGAATGCGGTGCCGCTGGCAAAGGCCGCGGCCACGCGCTGCACGTACGCCGGGCTGGGATTGCTGGTTACAAATTGCTGGATAAGTAGTTTGGAAACAAACGGCGCGATGCTCGGATAGATGAACAGATTGTCCAGCGTGCCATTCAAGTCCTGAAGAGCCGTCTGGTTCGGAGGCAGCGTGATGCCCAGCAATACCTTGGCGCTGGGGTCGTGATGGCTTTCTACCGCGACCAGCGGGCCGCTGAAATTCGGCGGGCGCGGCCAGGCGTTAGGGCTTACGCCGGGCCGGGGCTGATAGGTCCAGCCGGTGAGCGCGCAAGCGTTGTTCTCGACAACGGACTGGTCGTAGGTGGGCACGGGATTGCCGTTCACCAGGATGAACGTGCCGTCCGGGTTGAGCTGCCAGACGCCGATGGTGAACAGCTGCATCAGCTCGCGGCCATAATTTTCATTGCAACTGATCCCCAGGGCCGGGTTGGCTCGGTCGTTGTTGGCGATGTCCTGGTACTGGCCCATCGCCGGGTTCAGCGTCACGTTCTGCATGATCTGACGGTAGTTGGTGAACGCGTGGCCCTGGTGCATGCGCAGGTAGGACGTAAAGCCCTCGTCAACGTTCACCACGATCCACGACACCACCCAGATTTTTTGCAGGGCAAACGCCAGGCGCTGGCGGAGCTGGTCCGGGGCGTACAGCGCGTTGACCAGGAAGCGCGCCTGCAACGGCCCGGGGCTGTTGGTCGTGGGGTCGTTGTCAGGGTCGGGATAAAGCGAAGATGGCGCGTTGAACTGGTCCGACAGCCACTGCGCAAAGCCCACCTGTTGGAGCTGATTTAAGTGGTCAAACGTGGGACCGAAGGTAGCCTGTTCGAGAAACCGCGCCGCGGCAAAGGGCGTGACCTGCTGTACGGAAACCACCTGCAAAGGCATGCTGGGGGAAGTCGTGCCGCCGGGGTTGGGGTTGCTGACCGCCACGTTGAAACTGCCTGCCTGCGAAGCGGTCACATTGGCCAGCAGCACCGTGCTGGTGAGCACCGTGGTCATCACGGGCGTGCCGTTGAAGACGATCTGCGTGCCGCTGACAAAGCCAGTCCCGCTCACGGCAAGCTGAAAATTACCCGTGCCCGCGACGCTGGGGTTCACCGAAGTAACCACCGGCAAGGGATTCAGCAGCGTGACCGCCGCCGTACCGGAGGTGGCGGGCGTAGACACGCTGGTGGCCCGGACGGAGACGTTGTTGGGGTTGGGAACAGAGGCGGGGGCGGTATAGAGGCCGCCGGCGCTGATGGTTCCGTTGATGGCGTCGCCGCCCGTGACTCCGTTGACGGTCCAAGTCACCGCGGAGTTGCCGGTACCGGTGACCGCGGCGGTAAACTGCTGCGTGTCGTTGGCGCGGATGCTGGGCGCCGCGGGCGCCACCGTCACCGTGACCGGCGGAGGTGGCGGGGGTGGCGGAGGGCCGCTTGAGCCCCCTCCACATCCGGTTTGCACGACGCTCGCCACGGCGAGCGCCAGAAGGAAAAGTCCGTGTCGTCGCACACCGACCTCCCGGGCAGACTGGGAATATCATGCCTTGCTTGGATCTAACCCTGGGTTTCAAAAAAAGTTGCAGACCCCGCCCCGCGCAGTCGGCGCCGGGAGCTTGGCAACTTCCAGCTCCAAGGCGGCGTTTCCGGTTTTCGGCACAGGCACCGGCGGT
>Ga0247727_10008558_pt1 | contig 18947 bp, 14 predicted proteins | sample WisWelCaveWW1625_FD_202498 | JGI IMG/M metagenome (GOLD analysis project Ga0247727, IMG submission 202498) | Biofilm microbial communities from Wishing Well Cave, Virginia, United States - WW16-25 | ecosystem: Environmental > Aquatic > Deep subsurface > Groundwater > Cave microbial mat | place... | reverse complement strand
GCTAGTGCAACACCCCGAAAGTTCCGATACAGGGTGGCTCAGATTCTGGCCAGGTTCGTTCGCGACGATTGAGCGAAACCGGACGCGTAGCCCTGCCTACGCAGAGGATTTCGCGATTGAGGAGCGAGCGAAAATGGCCGGAAGATGGGCCGCCTATGGATCGGAATTTTCGGGGTGTTGCACTAGTCCGAGGTTTCGAGCAGCGGCTCGAGGTGCTTCCAGAGGTTGTCGGCGAGGATCCGGTGCCCCTTCTCGTTGGGATGGATGCCGTCCCTGAGATTGAGGGAGGGGTCTGCAGCGATTTCCTCGAGGAAGAACGGCATCAGCACGACGCGGTTCCGGCTGGCGAGCCGCGGAAAGATCGCCTGGAAGGCGTCCGTGTAGTCGCGGCCCATGTTGGGAGGGGCCTTCATCCCGCACAGGAGGATCAGCACCTCTTTACACTTCGCGCGGGTGCGGTCGATGATCGATTGCAGGTTGCTCTCCGCGAGTGAGGGACTGATGCCGCGCAGCCCGTCGTTGGCGCCGAGCTCGAGGACCAGGACCGCGATCTCGTCCTTCAACAACCAGTCGAGCCGGCTCAGCCCGCCGCTCGAAGTGTCGCCGCTCACTCCCGCATTGACGACCTGATAGCCCAGGCCCTGCTCGTCGATCTTCTGCTGGATCAGCGTCGTGAACACATCTTCGGGGAGAAGGTCGTAGCCCGCCGTCAGGCTGTCCCCGAGGCACAGGATCGTCGGGCGCGCGGAACTGTGACCTTCTCCATCTTCACTCTGGTGAAGGGCGGAGTCGCCGCACGCGCCGACGACCAGGAACAGCATCCAGGACCCATGCACGAAGGGCCGGGCAGTCGTGGTGAAGCGCCTCGAGCTCATCGAATCAGCAAGAGATCGACATCCGAGGAAGGGATGGCTCTGCGTCTCTTTTCGTGAACGGATCAAGAGATGTGGGACCTGTCGGCAGTGGTGTTCAAGGGATGTGAGGGTGGGCGCATTCTTCCAGGTGACCGGACTGCCATCAACAAGGCGTCGGCGACTGTTTGCTACGCTTGCGCCATGGTCGGTGCAACCCTCGCTCCGCCGCGACGGATGATTCAAGCAGCGTTGCTCGGGCTCGCGGTCGGCTTGGGCGGCTGCCGTGTGCCACCTGCCGCCCAAGCGCCCGCGCGGCCGCACGTGGTGTTCGTCACCGGCGACTGCGAATACCGATCCGAGATCACGATGCCGATGATCGGCGGGATCCTCGAGGCGCGCCACGGCATTCGTTGCTCCTACGTGTTCGCAAACGATCCGGCAACAGGTGCGGCCGCCCCCCGGCATCTCCAGCATCTCGACGGCCTCGAGTCGCTCGAGACGGCGGACCTCGCAGTGTTCTTCCTGCGCTTTCGCGAGCTTCCGGAGCAGGAAGCCGCCCAGATCCTGTCCTACTGCGACTCGGGCCGGCCGATCGTCGCCCTGCGCACCAGCACGCACGCGTTCCGCTACCCGGAGTCGAGTCCCCTCGTGTGGCTGAACGACGGCTTTGGCGAGCGGTTCCTTGGCCAGAAGTGGATCTCGCACCACGGCCACGACAGCAGCACACATGTGCAGGTGACCCTTCGCGATCATCCGATCACGAGAGGATTGCCGCCTGCCTTCGAGTGTCGTTCGTGGCTGTATCACGTGACGCCGCTCTGCGGTGACTGCATGACGCTGGCGATCGGCAGCGCGCACAGAGGAGAGTCGTCCGCCGGCCCGCCCTTCGGACAGCCCAACCCGGTCGCCTGGACCAAAGATCTGCTCACGAGCTCGGGCAAGACCACCCGTGTCTTCTACACCTCCCTCGGCCATCCCGCGGATTTCGAGCAGGAGCCGGTTCGCCGCCTCCTGATCCAGGGAATCTACTGGGCGCTCGGACGCGAGTCCGACATCCCGGCAGGCGGCTGCGGCGCGGACCCGGTCGGGAGCTACCAGGCACCGCCGACGACGCAGGCGCTTCAACACTCCAATCTCCCGCGACCTCTCGCATCAGGCGTTCCGGGGATCTCCGCAGACAAGATGGCGACCCGTCGATGAATCCCCCGATCGAGCTCAGCGTGCGGGACCTCACTCGCTGCTACGCGAGCGGTGCGGCGACGCTGCGAGTGCTGGATGGAGTTTCCTTCGACCTCGAACGAGGATCGAGCGCGGCGATCGTCGGTCCCTCCGGCAGCGGCAAGACGACTTTGCTGGGGCTTTGCGCGGGGCTCGACCGTCCGACCCGCGGCTGCGTCGAGCTCGCCGGCCAGCGTCTCGAGGACCTCGACGAGGACGCGCGGGCACGCCTTCGCAACGAGAAGGTCGGCTTCGTGTTCCAGAGCTTTCACCTCCTGCCGACGTTGACGGCCCTCGAGAACGTGATGGTCCCTCTCGAGCTTCAGGGCGCCAGCGACGCGGCCCGGCGCGCACAGGATCTTCTCGAGCAGCTCGGGCTCGAAGGCCGGCTGGGTCACTATCCAATGCAGCTCTCGGGCGGCGAGCAGCAGAGAGTCGCGCTCGCTCGCGCCTTTGTCCATCACCCGCGGATCCTGTTCGCCGACGAGCCGACCGGAAATCTCGACGCCGACAACAAGGCGCTCATCCTGGAGCATCTCTTCGCGCTGAACGAGAAGTACTCGACGACGCTGGTCGTGGTCACTCACGACCTCGACCTCGCACGCCGCACCCGACGCATCCTGCACCTCAGCGGCGGCCGCCTGGTTCAAGGGGAGAGAACCGAGCCGGGCTCAGAGAATCGTTCGCCGGCCCAGGCCGGCTCCACGACTCTCCGAGAGGAACACGGTCGCAGCACCGGCTCTTCAGTGGCGTCGCCCTCGCAGCTTGAGAGCGATCGTTGGCATCAGCCGCCGGATCGAAGTTCGAGCGGATGACAAGAATCTCGTCGCCGTTCCAGGGACCTCGCGCGAATCCTCGGCCGGATGAAGGCTCGATCCGATGACACGAACATCGCCTCGATCGCTGAACTGGGCCCTGAAGATGGCCTGGCGCGACCTCAAGGCCGGTCGGCTGCGGGTGTTCTTCTGCGTGGCCGTCACGGCCATCGGCATCTCGGCGCTGGTGGCGCTGCAGTCGTTCGGCGAATCCCTGCGCGGTTCCGTCAAGAACGAGAGCCGAGTCCTGCTCGGCGCAGATCTGCGCATCAAGGCGCGCAGGGACACCGGCGCGGAGGCGGAGGCGGCGATCGAAGCCTGCTGCAGCAACCAGCCGCAGGCCGTGATTGCCCGCCGCCTGTCGTTCGTGTCGATGGCGCTGTTCCCGGATCTGGGCACGCGCCTGGTTCGAGTGCGGGCGATCGAGGGCGGCTATCCGTTCTACGGCGATCTCGTGACCGAGCCGGGAGAGGCGGCGGCAACCTACCAGCAGGACAACACCGCTCTCGTCGACGATGGCCTGATGCGACAGTTCGGGGCACAAGTCGGCGGCCTCGTCCGCATCGGTCGCAATGACTACCGGATCTCCGGAAGACTGCTGCGCATTCCCGGCGAGTCGATGACCCAGGCGTTGGTGGGGCCGCGCGTCTACATCCAGAGGGACAGCGTCGACCCCGAGCTGCTGTCCAAGGGCAGTCGCGTCGACCATGACGTGTTCGTGCGTCTTGCGGACGACGCCGACATCGATGCGGCGGCGCGAAAGATGAGGCGCGAGCTCAAGCCCTTCGACCTCGACGTCGACACGCCCAGGGACATGGAGGAGAGCTGGGGAAGAACGCTGGGAAACCTGAACAGCTTTCTCGGCCTGCTGGGATTCGTCGCGCTCCTCCTCGGAGGCATCGGAGTCGCCAGCAGCTCGCACGTGTACGCGCAGTCCCGGATCACCTCGATCGCCACTCTGAGATGCCTGGGCGCAACCAGCCGTCAGACGCTGCTCTTGTTCTCGATCGAAGCCGGCGCGATCGCCGTGCTGGGCGCGGCCGTGGGCGTCAGCCTGGGAATCGTCGTGCACACCTTCCTGCCTTCCGTGGTCCGCTCGTTCCTGCCGGTGGAGATCGCACGCGGGCCCGCCTGGAACGCGGTGCTGCGCGCGACCCTGGTCGGCACCATGCTGTCGTTGTTGTTCGCGCTGCTCCCACTTCTGTCGCTGCGGCGCGTTTCGCCTGCGGCCGCGTTGCGCAGCGGCTTGAGCGAGAAGGGCAGGCGGCTCGACCCGTGGGTCCTGGTGGTCTTGTTCCTGCTGCTCGTCCTCGTCGCCCTCGTTGCGTTCCGGGAAACGGGCGATCTGCGCTGGGCGACATGGTTCGTCGCGGCTCTTGGTGGCGGCGTCGCGGTGCTGTTCCTCGGAGCGAGGGCCTTGACGAGAGGGCTCCGGCGCGCCGTGCGCCCCTCCTGGCCGTACACGACACGCCAGGGAGTGTCGAACCTGTTCCGCCCGGAGAATCAGACGACGACGCTGCTCCTGTGCATGGGCCTTGCCAGCTTTCTGGTGCTGTGCGTGCAGTTCTGTCAGAGATCTCTGCTCGATCAGGTGGAGCTCAAGACCCGCGGCGACCAGCCCAACCTGGCTCTGTTCGACGTGCAGGACGCGCAGCTCGTCGATGTCCACGCGCTGCTCGGCGCGCACGGCATCGACGCGCTCGAGGACGTCCCGGTCGTCAACATGCGGCTGCTCCGAGTCAACGGGCGGACCATCGAGGAGATCCGCGCCGACCGTCGCAGCTCGATTCCATCCTGGGTGCTGTTTCGTGAGTACCGCTCGACGTTTCGCGACTCTCTGGCGGAGTCCGAGAGCATCGTGAACGGCCGGTTCGTCTCCCGGGTCGCGGAAGGATCATCGCCGGTGCCCATCTCGCTCGAGAAGCGCATCGCCCGGCGCCTGGGCGTGGGAGTCGGCGAAGCAGTCACCTTCAACGTGCAGGGGCTGCCCGTGGAATGCTCGATTGCCGGCATCCGCGAGGTCAACTGGATGGAGCCCCGGCCCAACTTCTACGCCGTGTTTCCCCTGGGAGTGCTCGAGGAGGCTCCCAAGTTTCACGTGATCCTCCTCCGCGTGGCGGACGAGACCCGGGCGGCGACGCTGCAACGCGATCTGATCGACCGCTTTCCCAACATCTCCGCGATCGACCTCTCCGGAGTGCTAAGGACTGCCGAGGAGCTGCTCTCGCGCATGGCGTTCGTGCTGCGCTTCATGGCCGCGTTCAGCGTCGTCACGGGCATCGTGGTGCTGTCGAGCACTCTGGCGATGAGCCGGGCGCAGCGAACGCTGGAGAGCGCACTGCTGCGCACGCTGGGTGCGCCGCGCCGCGTCGTCCTCTGGATCTGCGCCGTCGAGTATCTTGCTCTGGGAGCGGTGGCGACGACCATCGGGGTGCTGCTCGCGCTCCTTTCCAGCGCGGGTCTGTCGATCTATCTGTTCGACGTGCCCTGGGTCCCGTCGGCCGCTCCGGTGGCCCTGGCCTTCGTATTCGTGGCCGCGGTCACGCTGCTGGTCGGCTTTCAACACACCCGCGGCATCTGCGACGAGCCGCCGCTCAAGGTGCTGCGCTCGGAGGCGGCCTCCTAGCCCGGCCCGGATTGTGTCCGTCGGCCCTTGGGAGGCGACTCATCTTTGGCTGTCATTCCCGCGAAGGAGGGAATCCAGATCCTCGTCATTCCCGCGAAGGAGGGAATCCAGGTCCCCGTCATTCCCGCGAAAGCGGGAATCCAGATCCTTCACGGCTGGTGGTCGCAAGACCGGATTCCCGCTTTCGCGGGAATGACGGGAGGAACCGGGAACGACAGGAGGAACAGGGTACGGGCGGAGCTCATCCGCCCGAGAAGTAGCGGCGTCTCAGGTACCGCTGGTTCCCCTTGGTGAAGTAGTCCCTCTGCCAGGCGTCCGTCTCCTTGAGGTGCTGGCGCTTGAACTTCTTGCGCTTCTTGCGGTCTTCCTCGACCGCCTCCCGGAACGCGTAGTGGGCATGGAGGCGCATGAACTCACCGAGGTAGATGTCCGCGACGCCGGGTTTGCCGCGAACGACGATCATGTTCTCGTCGTTTCTCTCGGTGCTGGCCTCGCTGAAGTTCGCCGAGCCGCTGACCACCACCGGATCGGTTCCCAGCGGGTCGACCAGCATGTACTTGGTGTGGATCCACTTGACGTGCGCCGTCGGCGTGAGCTTTTTCCTTTCCTTGAGCCAGCGGTCGAAGCTGTTCATCTCGAGATTGTTGGCGACGGCGACCACGACGTTGGGCAGGCCGCGGATGCGCTTGATGTCCTTCCTTCCCTGCTCGAGCTGCGCGCCGTTCCCTTCCTTCTCCATCAGCGCGAAGCGCAGCACGCCGTCGTTCTGCTCGTAGACCTGCTGGAAGCTCTTGTGCATCCCGAAGGCGAACGTCATGAACAGGGCCTTCTTGGCGCGGTCGGCGATCCTGGCGTACCAGTCGAGGACGTTGAGTCCCTTGCGCGGCGAGAAGATCTCCATCTCGTCGTCGGTCCAGGGCTTGGGAGGAGCGGGATTGTGCGCTCCGATCCAGGTTTTGATGTCCTTGGTCTGCGGGTCGCCTTCGAGCCGGTTCCAGTACTCGAGGTAGGACCTTGCGACGGAGGCGTCCTCGACCACATGGCCGCAGTTGGAGTGACCGAAGATCCCGTTCTCGGTCAGGTTCGTGGAGCCCGTCCAGACGGCGACGGGCTTGTCGTTCTTCGTCAACACGAAGAACTTGTTGTGCATCAGGGTTCCTTCGGTGCGCTCGATGCAACGGCTCTTGATGTTGGCGTTGTTGATCGCGGCCTGGTTCTTTGACCTGGGTCCCGAGTCCTTGTCGATCGCATCGTAGACCACGCGAACCTTGGCGCCGTTCGCAGCCGCTTTCCTGATTGCATCGAGCACGGCGTTCCACTGGAACTCGTAGACCGCCCCGTAGAGTCCGTAGGCCGGTCCCTTCGCCCGCTGGATGAACGCGATCAACGCCTCCAGCAGTCCGCGCGACAGCCATCGATAGGCCGCCTCGCCGACCTGGTCGGGATCCTTGTTCTGGAAGCGGCGGGCGTATTCCTGCGACGAGACCGCGCCGCGGTTGAAGAACACCGAATGGCCTGTTCCGCTCTCATCCTCCGTTCGGACGCGTACGCGGACGTCGTCGCCTTCCTTGAGCGTCTTCGGAGTTCCGTACAGCGGCACCACCCGGTAGGTGTAGTCGTGGTCCGGCTTGGCCGAGTAGTCGCTCCACTGAAACGTCTGGAACGGGTGCTCCCGACTCGAGAACTGATCTCCCGGCCCGACGATTCCCTCGGTCGCCTTGAACGTCTTCATGCCGCGCATCCAGTAACGCTCGTCCTCCGTGTGATCCTCGCGCTGGAGGGCGAAACCCAGGCAGCCCTTGCGACGGGAGTTCGACAGGTTGAGGCCCAGAACGACCACGTGCGTTCCGGCCACTGCATTCACGGTCAATCCGGATTCCTGCTTCCTCCTGCGCATCAAAGGCTCCTTTCACAGAGTTGGTTCGCGTCTCGCATCCGTGAACGCCGGCCGGCCGTTCCGATCGAGTTCTCCGGTATTGTGTCCGCCCCTGTCATCACGTCGCCGAAGGTCCCCTCACGAGCCATGACCGCCACTTTCATCATGCACACCGAGCGGCTGTGCAAGAGCTACGACAAGAAGCTGATCATCGAGAATCTGTCGCTGTCGTTCTACTACGGCGCGAAGATCGGCGTGATCGGGATGAACGGCTCGGGCAAATCGACGCTGCTCAAGGTGATGGCCCGGGTGGAGAAGGAGTTCGACGGGACCCTGTACCAGCAGCCGGGGATCACGATCGGTCATGCCTCCCAGGAGCCGATCCTCGACCCACTGAAGAGCGTCCGGGACGAGCTCGAGGTCGCCGTGGCCGGCAAGAGAAGCCTGCTCGAGCGCCATGAGCGGGTTTCGCTAAGGCTCGCGGAGCCGCTGGACGAGCCGGCGATGCAGAAGGCGCTCGACGAGCTCAGCGCGCTGCAGGAGAAGATCGAGGCCTGCAACGCCTGGGAGCTCGACCGCGAGCTCGACATCGCCGCCGACGCGCTCGAGCTGCCGCCGCTCGAGGCGCGCTGTGCCACGCTGTCGGGCGGAGAAAAACGCCGCCTCGCCCTGTGCAAGGTGTTGATGCAGGCGCCCGACCTGCTGCTCCTCGACGAGCCCACCAACCATCTCGACGCCGCCTCGGTCGCCTGGCTCGAGCGCTTCCTGAAAGAGTTCAAGGGCACGGTCATCGCGGTCACCCACGATCGTTACTTTCTCGACAACGTCGCCGAATGGATCCTCGAGCTCGACCACGGCCGCGGCATTCCCTGGAAGGGCAACTACTCCTCGTGGCTCGAGCAGAAGAAGAGTCGTCTCGAGCTGACCGAGAAGGCCGAGGAAAAGCGCCAGCGGACGCTCGAGCGGGAGCTCGAGTGGATCCGGATGGCGCCGCGCGCGCGCACCACCAAGCCCAAGGCGCGCATCCTGGCGTACGAGCGCCTGCTCGATCAGGAGTCCGACGTCGTGAGCGAGACGATGGAGTTGATCCTGCCGCCGGGGCCAAGGCTCGGCAACCTGGTGGTCGAGGCCAGGGGCTTGTGCAAGGGCTACGGCGACAATCTCCTGATCGATCATCTGGACTTCTCCCTGCCGCCGGGCGGGATCATCGGAGTCATCGGCCCCAACGGCGCCGGAAAGACGACCCTGATGAAGCTGGTGGCGGGGCTCGAAGACCCGGACGAAGGCAGGTTGACCATCGGTCCGACGGTGACCGTCGCGTACGTCGACCAGACGCGCGAGAGCCTGAACCCCGACCACAGCGTCTACGTGGAGATCTCCGGCGGCGAGGACAGCCTCAAATGCGGCAAGCGCACGATGAACTCGCGCGCCTACGTCTCCAAGTTCGGATTCCGGGGCACGGACCAGCAGAAGCCCGTGGGCGCGCTGTCGGGTGGAGAGCGCAACCGCGTGCAGCTCGCCAAGCTGCTCAAGGCGGGCGCCAACCTCATCATCCTGGACGAGCCGACCAACGACCTGGACGTCGACACTCTGCGCACGCTGGAGGAGGCGCTGCTGGCGTTCGCCGGCTGTGCCATCGTCGTCAGCCATGACCGCTGGTTTCTCGACCGGATCGCGACTCATATCCTCGCCTTCGAGGGCGAAGGCAAGGTGCGCTGGTTCGAGGGCAACTACCAGCAGTACGCCGAGCGCCGGCGCCTGGAGCTGGGCGAGGAGGCCGACCGCCCGCATCGCATCCGTTACAAGAAGCTCGTGTAGCCCGGATCATGCTCTTGTCGCATGCCAAGGACGGCCCCGATGCGGATGTGCGCATCACCATCGATGCTGCCGAGGTCCGTTTCGAGATCTCGTTCAACCTTCTGTTCATCGACGGAATCGTCGAGGTCCCGCGCGCCGACCCGGACGCGGTCGGACTGAAGGAGTACGAAACTCTGTGGAATGCGCTGTTCGAGTGCCTGGAGGCGGGCAATCGGGTGCGGGTCGACGGAGTCGACGTCACACCGGTCGCGGCCGGGTTCGACGTGCCCGAGGCAGACCTCGCCCTCCTGTCTCTGTTTCCCGTCCACGGTCTGCGCGCGCTGCAGCAGGTGCGCCTGGTCCTCGAGTATCCGCTCAAGACCGAGCCCTCCTCGGTCGCTCTGCTGTGGAGCGCGTTTCCGAAGGAGATCGTGCCAGGCGCAGCGACGGAGACCGCCGTCGACGTCAACGCCTTCCTCGCCGCGCGCGGCAAGGAGCAGGTGATCCGGTTCTCCGAAGGGGAGCCCGAATTCGTGTGGCATGCGCCGGCGGCGGAGGCCGTGCTCCAAGGGGCGGCGGAGCCCCCGCTCAAGACGCCGCTGCTCGTGCCCTGGGTTTCAGTCGGCATGATCGCTGCCGTGGTCGTGGTGCTGATCGGGGCGAGACGAAGGCTCGGTAGTGACGGGTTCCGTCGCTGGTTGCGCCTTGCCATTCCCGTGACGGTCGTGCTCGCCGTGCTCACGCAGGGCCTGGGCCGGGCGCCGCTGCCGCTGTTCTCGAGGGGTCTGCCGGGAGCCGAGGAGGCGCTTTCGATCTTCGCGCCGCTGCACGCCAACATCTACCGTGCGTTCGACTACGACCAGGAGAGCGTCATCTACGACGCCCTCGCGCGCAGCGTGCACGGCAAGCTGCTCGACGTCATCTACAACGACGTGTACCGCGGCCTGATCCTGGAGGACGAAGGCGGGGCGGTGTGCTCCGTCGACGAGGTGAAGCTCCTTCACGGCGAGGTGTTGACGGTCGGGCGCACCAAGGAAGGAAACATCTCGTTCGTAGTGCGCGCCCGCTGGCGGGTCCGCGGCAGCGTCTACCACTTTGGTCACTCGCACTCTCGTGAGATCGAGTACCAGGCTGAGTACCGCGTGGCGCAGGTCCCCGAAGGCTGGCGCATCGTCGGCTGCAACGTGCTGTCGCAGCAGCGCACCGACGACAGCGGCGTTCTGTCCGAGGGTCCCAAAGAGGGCTCGCGGCCGTGACCGGTGCGATGATCGAGCTCAAGGGGGTCGAATTCGCCTATCCGGCGGCGAAGTTCCGGCTTGAGGTCGATGCGCTGAGCGTCGCACCGCGGGAGCGGGTCGCGCTGGTGGGCCCGAGCGGCTCGGGCAAGACGACTCTCGTCCACCTGATGGCGGGGATCCTCCTGCCGTCGAAGGGGTCGGTCGCGATCGACGGTTGCGAGCTGAACGCGCTCGACGAGCGGTCCCGGCGGCGCCGGCGGATCACGTCGATCGGCATGGTGTTCCAGGAGTTCGAGCTGCTCAACTACCTGAGCGCCCTGGACAACGTCCTGCTCCCGCATTTCGTTTCGGGAGCTCTGCGCGCGGACGATTCGACCCGTGCTCGCGCCCTCGAGCTGTTGCGCTCGATGGGGATCGAGACCCTGCTCGATCGCGGGCCCGGCAGGCTGTCGCAGGGGGAGCGTCAACGCGTGGCGCTGGCGCGCGCGCTGGTGACGCAGCCCAGGATCCTGTTGTGCGACGAGCCGACCGGCAATCTCGACGTCGAGACCGCGGGCCGAGCTCTCGATCTCCTGCTCGAGCAGACCGCGGCCTGCTCCGCGACTCTGGTGATGGTGACTCACGACGCCGCCGCTCTCTCGCGTTTCGACCGCGTCCTCGACATGAAACGGTTGATGGAGAGCCGTGGATGAAGGGGATCCTGTACTTGTGCTGGCGGCGGATCCTCCACCATCGCGGACAGGCGCTGATCCTGGTGCTCAGCGTCGCGGCCGCGATCTTCCTGCCGGTGACCACGCACCTGCTGGTCCGGCAATACCAGAGAGACCTGCTCGAGCGCGCGCGGAGCACGCCGCTGGTCGAGGGCAGCAAGGGCAATCGTTTCGACCTCACGCTCTCCGCCCTGTATCTGCGAAGGAGCGAACTCGACCCGCTCCGCTACAGCGAGACCCTCGCGGTTGCCGGCAGCGGCGGCGCGATCTCCATTCCGCTGCACCTGCGCTTCAGCGCGCAGAACCACGTCGTGGCCGGAACCTCTCCGGAGTACTACGAGTGGAAGAATCTCCGGCCGGCTTCGGGCACCTTGCCGCTCAAGCTCGGCGACGCGGTCCTGGGCGCACGGGTCGCGCGCGAGCTTTCGCTCGGCCCGGGCGACTTCCTGTTCTCCGACCCGAGCGATCTGTACGACATCTCCCGGCCGCCGGCGCTCAAGATGCGCGTGCAGGGAGTCCTGGAAAAGACCGGTCAGGCCGAGGACGAAGTCGTGTTCGTCGATCTCAAGACGGCATGGATTCTGGAAGGAATCGTCCATGGGCACGAACAAGCGGGGGCGATCGCGCGCGAGGACCTGGTTCTCTCCGGCACGGACGATCACAAAGTCCTGAGCCCGGCGCTTTCGGAGTACCAGGAAGTGACGGAAGACAATCTCGGCTCGTTTCACCGGCACGGCGACGAGGACGGTTATCCGGTCAGCTCCATCATCGTCCTGCCACAGGACGACAAGGCTGCGACGCTGATCAAGGCGCGCGTCAACGCCGGCTCGGATGCCCAGATGGTCGTTCCGGCCGAGGTGGTCGACGAGATGCTCGAGATGATGTTCAAGATCCAGCGCTTCGTCGACGTCATCTCCGTTCTTCTGATCGGGGCGACGGTGCTGCTGGTCGGGCTCGTGTTCCTGCTGTCGACGCGCCTGAGGGAACGGGAGATGCTGACGCTCGAGCGCATTGGCTGCGACCGGGGGGTGGTTCTCAAGCTGTACGCGGCGGAGGCCGGCCTGATCCTGGTTTGCGCCGTCCTGGTCGCCGCCGTCGCCGTCGCCGCCGCCACCCGGATCCTGGGAGAGGTCACGACCTGGTTGTGAGCGCCGGTCGGTTGCAGCGGGCCCCGGCCGTCGGGCATCCTCGCGTTCAGAGAGCGACTCGGTCCCGTGATCGGGGCGGATCGACCGGCGACAATCGGGACCGACGCAGGAACGCAGTGGGAGAAGACGAGGTGCGAAAGGATCGACTGAATCGTGGGTGGGGGGCGGTGCTGGCCCTTTTCTGTGCCGGAGTCGTTCAGTGCGACAGTGGCCCGGCCGCCGGCGATGACCTTGCCGACGTGGTGATGACGACGTTCTATCCCACGAAGTTCTTCGCCCACACGATCGCGGGCGACATCGTCCGGGTCGAATGCCCGGTCCCCGACGGCGAGGACCCGATCTTCTGGCAGCCGTCGCGCGCGATCCTTCAGCGCTACCAGAAGGCGAGCCTGATCATCCTGAACGGCGCTGAGTTCGAGAAATGGGTGGAGAACGCCAGCCTCCCCAAGAGCCGCATGGTCGACGCATCGGAGTCGTTCAAGGACTCGTTCATCACCTTCGAGAAGACCACGCACAGCCACGGCTTGAAGGGCGAGCACACGCACGAAGGAGTCGACGGCCACATCTGGCTCGACCCGCTGCTCGCCAAGGCTCAGGTCGAGAGCATCGAGAAGGCGCTCGCGCGCACGTTTCCCGACTTCGCCCGCCACTTCGCCCGCAACTCTCGTTCGCTGCGCGAGAACCTCGACCTGCTCGATCGGCGTCTCGGGGAGATCACCTCGAGAGTGAAGGAGGCGCAGTTGTTCGCCTCGCATCCCGCGTACAACTATCTCGCTCGCCGCTACGGCTGGACCGTGATCAACCTGGATCTCTCTCCCGACGAGACACCCGGCGACGAAGATCTGGTCAAGCTCGAACAGGCGCCCGCCACGGCCGGAAAACGCATCATCCTGTGGGAGTCCGCACCGCTCGAGTCGACGGTCGAGAAGCTTGAGGCACGTTTCCAGGCGGAGAGCGTGGTGTTCTCTCCGTGCGAGCTGCTCGATCAGAGTCTGGAGGACGCGGGTGAGGATTTCCTCAGCGTGATGATCAAGAACATCGAGTCTCTGGCTTTGGCGGTTCGATGATTTTCGGGCGATGGGCTGGATTCCCGCTTTCGCGGAAATGACGGCCAGAGGAATCCCGGATGGATCGAAACTTTCGGATTGAGCTGCTAGAAACCTTCCTTCCGGCGGACCGGGCGGCGAGCAACGCTCATCGGTCCATCGATCAAAGAGAGCTCGGAAAGCTTCAACGAAGATGAGCAGAGACAAGACAAAAGGCCCGCCTTCGGGCCGCTGTCCTGCAGCGTGGATGGTGGTCGCCGTGGTCGTTGCTGCGGCGCTGGCGTTCCTCTTGTGCCGATTGCCGTTCATGCGCTCCCTCGAAGCGCGCGTCGGTGACGCATTCATGCGCGCGACCGCCGATCTGCTCGAGGCCGACCGCACGATCGCGGTGGCGATGCTCGACGAGCAAGGGGCTCTGCGAGTGACTCTCGCCGAGAACGGCGAGCCGCTCTCCTGGCCCTGGCCGCGAGAGGCCTGGGGATTGATCTGCGAGCATCTGCGCCGGCACGGGGCGACCGCCGTGTTCCTCGACCTGTTGCTGACCGAGCCTTCACGCCCCGAGGTGCGCGACGAAGATGAGGCGCTCGGCGAGGCTGTGTCGAGCTCGGGCAACGTGTACGCGGCCTTCCAGCTTCACCGCCGGGCGCTGCCGCGCTCGGATCACCCGGTCCAGAAGGAGGTGACGGCGGCTTCCCGGAGGTTGTTCGCTGAGCGGGTCGACGCGATCGAGGCCTCCAAGGTCGCGACCTACGAGGACGTGCTGTTGCCGATCGACCCCCTGATGAGGGGGGCGGCGGGAATGGGCTTCGTCAACGTGCCCGCGGACAGCGACGGAATTGTGCGCCGGGTTCCGATCGCTGCCCGCGTCGGGGACCGCGTCGTTCCCTGCCTCGAGCTCGCCGCTGCGATCGACCTCCTCGGCGATCAGCGGTGCGCGATCGACGATCGCGGCCTGCACCTCGGCGATCGAGTGATTCCACTGTGGGACGAGGCTGAGGTCGGGCTTCGCCTTCACGGCGGCGTCGGCACCTACGACCTCGTTCCCCTGGGCGACCTGGCGCTGGACGCGTTCCTGAGCGCGGATCCCGGCTACCGCCTGCTGGTGCCGCCGGAGCGCATCAAGGGTCGAACCTTCTTCGTCGGCGTCAGCCGGTCCGGGCTCGACGACGTGATCGCGACCGCGCTCGCCGATCCGTTCCTCGGCACCGAGCTGCGCGCGCACGTCTTCGACCTGCTCAAGAACGGCGGCGCGGTGATGCCTGCGCCGTCCTGGCTCGTCCCGGTGCTGTGCTTCCTCGGAGCCTCGATCGCGGTCCTGTTGCTGCTCCTCAACCGACGGGTCGCGATCGCCTACGGCGGCGTGCTCGCATCGCATCTCCTCCTGCTCGCGGGGGTCTTCTTTGCGCTGAAGCTCGACATGGTGGTGGCGGCGCTCGCGCCGTCGTTGTCGCTGTGGCTCGGCGCCGTGTGCGGCGGCGCACTGCGCGCGCTGACCGAGGGACGGCGCAACCGCTGGCTCGAGTCGACGTTCTCGCTGTACCTGTCGCCGGCCGTGATCGAGCGGCTGAAGGAGGATCCTTCGCGCCTGCACCTGGGAGGCCAGCGCGCCGAGGTGACGGTGTTCTTCTCGGATATCGCCGGGTTCACGTCGTTCTCGGAGAAGCTCCGGCCCGAGCAGCTCGCGCGCCTGCTCAATCAGTACCTGACCCTGGTCAGCGACTGCCTTCTCGAGGAGGGTGCGACGCTCGACAAGTACATCGGCGACGCGGTGATGGCGTTCTTCGGCGACCCGATCACGCAGTCCGACCAGCGCGACCGGGCCCTGCACGCGGCGGTCCGGCACCCCGAGCTGCTGCAGAGACTGCGGCCGGTGCTCGAGGAGCTGGGCGTCGAATCGTTCAAGGTGCGCATCGGCATCCACACCGGCGATGCGGTCATCGGCAACTTCGGCTCCAACCGGCGGTTCGCGTACACGGCGATGGGCGACACCGTCAACCTCGCCTCGCGTCTCGAGGGATTGAACAAGTACTTCGGAACCGAGGTCCTCCTTTCGGACGACGTGAAACGAGGAATCCGGTCCGAGGATCTGTTCACGCGCGAGGTCGGGTTGATCTCCGTCAAGGGACGTGCGCAGCCGGTGCGCATCCACGAGCTCCTTTCCGCGGGTCGAAAGGTCAACCTCAACTATCAGCGCGGCCTCGAGCATTTCCGCCTGACGCAGTGGGAGGAAGCGAGTCGCTGCTTCGCCGACCCGGTCCTCGAGGCCGACGGCCCCTCCGAGTTCTACCGCCTGCGCATCGCCGAGATCCTCGCCGGGCAGCGGCCGCCCGACGCAGGCGGCGTGATCGTGATGGACGCGAAGTGATCGAAGACCCGCCGGCGGTCGAGGCTTGCCCTTTGCGAGACCGTCGCTAGAAACCAGGTGGGCAGGGGAGTCGGACCGAGGTCGCTCTCGACAGGTGCAGCCGCGGTCTGGAGGAGGGTTCCATGCGAGTTGTGCTCGTCTTTCCTCCGTCGTTGTGTCTTCCCAATCAGATCTATTACGCTTTGCCTCTGCTGGCGTCAGTGATCAAGTCGGCCGGACACTGCGTTCGAGGCATCGATCTCAATCTTGCCGCTGCGCACTGCTTCCTGTCGGAGGGTTGCGCGGACCTGTACCTCCGGATGGCGCGCGAGACGGTGAACAGTCATCGCGCCTACGGCCGGGTGCAGGAAGCGGCCATCGTGCGGGCGATGCTGTCCGATCTCGAGCCCAAGGTGCTCGAGGGGCCCGCTGCAAAATCGGTCCTCCAGGACCCGGATCGCTTCTACGACCAGCCTGCGTTCAAACGCGCGTTCTGGACGGTGGTCGACGCACTTTCCTTCTTCTACCAGCTCGACCCGATCATCTCGCCGCATCGAGATTCCTTCGCCCGGGACATGGTCGAGACTCTCGATCGGCGTTCCTGGACGCCGCTGCGGGACATCGAGACCGAGCTGGTCGACGAGGTCCTCGAGGACGACCCGGATCTGGTCGGCATCACCCTCGCGTTCCCCGAGCAGAATGTCGAGGCTCTGCGCCTCGCGCAGGCCGTGAGGAGACGGCGTCCGGAGGTTCACATCAGCCTGGGCGGACCGCTGCTCAACATCGATCCGCACAAGTGGATCGAGGGAGGCTGGCTGTTCCGCTACGTCGATTCCGTCGTCATCGGCGACGGTGATGTCGCCTTCCCCGAGCTTCTCGATGCACTGGACCGAGGACGAGGGCTCGATCGGGTCCACAACCTGGTGTGGAGAGACTCGACAGGCCGTGTGCGGCGCAATCATGATCCGCCCGTGCTCGCCGACATGGACTGCCTGCCGCCTCCCGATTTCGATTCGATCGACCTCTCCAAAGGACTCACGCCGACGCCGATCTTTCCCTTGATGCTTTCCAGGGGCTGCTACTGGGGGAAGTGCACCTTCTGCAGCATCGGCTGGCGGGAGAACTACCGCATGGCCTCCGAGGAGAAGATCCGGCGCGACGTCGCCGACCTTGCGCGGCGCGGGGTCCGCTACGTCCAGCTCCAGGACTCGAGCGTGCCGCCCCGGGGTGCCCGGCTGCTGGCCGAGATCATCCGCGAGCAGGGTCTGCAGATGTTCTGGGTCGGCGGGTTCAAGTTCACCTCCCAGCTGCTGGATCGCGAGTATTGCCGGGCCCTGGGCGAAGGCGGCTGCCGGTCGCTGCTCATGGGGTTCGAGTCGGCGAACCAGGACCTGCTCGACGCCATGGACAAGGGCTTCGAGCTGAGGCACGTGCCGGCGATGCTGCGCAACCTGCGAGACTTCGGGGTCTCCGCGGAGCTGCTGTGGTTCGTCGGCTTTCCTGGAGAGACCCGGAGTGACGTTCTTGAGACCGTCCGGTTTCTCTACGAGCACCGCGAGTCGTTCGGGCTCACTGCCTTCGTCGGGGACTATCAGCTTCACCCGGACACGATCGTGTACGACGATCCGGCGAGATTCGGCCTGACCGTCGTGGGACAGGACAACGGCTACTGTCACTACGTCTCGGCCAGGGGCCTCCAGCAGCAGGACCTTAGGTTGCTGAGGCAGGTGCTGTCCTGCCACAACAACCGGACGCTCGTGTGCAACGGGTCTCATCTCCCGCACCTTGCGGAGCATCCCCTTGACCTCAAGGGCCTCGAGCGGCCGGCGACGATTCCAGAGGAAGTGGTCAAGTTTGCTGCTGTTGACTGAGGTGAAGGCCGGAGCATTGACATGTTTCTTGCAACCAGCGACTATCCATTCGCCGCGTTCCTCGAGGTGCATGTGGAAGAGATCCGGGCCGAGCTCGAGCGCCTCGAGGCCGGCGACTTCCAGCCCTGGCTGTTGAAGGACGCCTACCAGGGTCGATGGACGATCTGCGGACTGTTTCACGCGGACGCGGACTGGATCCTGGCCGACTCCTGCCGCCGTGGACGGATGAAATGTCCCAGTACGTATCAGCTCATCCGCAGGATTCGAGGGCTGCTGCTCGCCGGATTCTCGCGACTGGAACCGGGAACGTACGTCTATCCGCACGCGGACGACTCCGCCGTCGAAACGGTGCGCTGTCACCTGCCGCTCGAAGTCTGTCGCGAGGCGCGCATCCGAAGCGGGGGCGAGGTCCGATCCTGGGAGTACGGCCGCTGCCTCGCCTTCCGGAGTCGCGGCGTACACGAGGCCGCAAACCCGGGCCGGACCCGTCGCACGGTGCTCCTGGTCGACGTGGCGCTCGACAGCGCCCGGCGTGCCATCGAGTCCGTGGCCGGCGCCGGCGAGGTCGCATGAGGGTCCCCATCGACGTTGGATGATGATGAGTACCGGGCGCGGGCCTAGCGCGGCCCGGATCGGATGCTACCATTCGCCCCCTGGCTGGAGCATGGAAGCCTCCAGCCGTGATCATGTCCTGCAATCGCGGGACTCTAACGGAGAGGAATCATCATGAGATGGACAGTGAGTTCGTGCTTGATGGCCACGCTGCTCGTGGCTCCCGTCGCGTTCGCGGACGTGGGGCCCGATCTGTCGCTGACCGTGACTCCCGACGATCCAGTCGGCGGCGGCGACACAGTCACTTTTGATCTCAGCGGAGGTGACTTTTTCTCGCTCGCGTTCCTCGCGGCCGGCGACACCCTCGGAAGCTCACCCTTCGGCGAAGTGACGCTCGACGTGCTTCCTGACCTGTACCTCTTTCTCGGACTGTTCCCGTCCGACGGGTCGCTCTCGACGTCCTTTGCCCTTCCCGACACGCTTCCGCCGGAGCTTTCCGGTCTGATCTTCCACCTGCAGGGGGCGAGCGTCGGCATCAATTTCGAGGACTTCACCCTCACCTGGCGAAAGTCCAACCTGGACTCGCTCAGCTTCGAGTAAGGGTGGTTTGCTGACTCCATGACTCCGCGCGCATCCTTGAGGGTGCGCGCGGAGTTTTCGTGCGCCCAGCATGAGGTGCGGCTTGGGGGTGAAAGTCCTTCCGGGACTACCCTTGGCCTCCCAGTGCACTCCTCTTGACACCCAGCACTTCCGGGGTAGAACGCTCGTCAGGCTGAAGACCGTCCGGCGGTTCTTCAGCCTGTATGGAGCGGGAAGTGTACGCGACGGCTCAGTCTGTAGACCGTCCCTTGT
>Ga0247727_10008557_pt1 | contig 18950 bp, 17 predicted proteins | sample WisWelCaveWW1625_FD_202498 | JGI IMG/M metagenome (GOLD analysis project Ga0247727, IMG submission 202498) | Biofilm microbial communities from Wishing Well Cave, Virginia, United States - WW16-25 | ecosystem: Environmental > Aquatic > Deep subsurface > Groundwater > Cave microbial mat | place... | reverse complement strand
AGGCAACCAGCTTGTTCTGGGGATCAATGGCGGCGACGGAGCGGCCGTCGGGGGTCGTCAACAGCGGCAGCGTCACGCCTTCCGGAGAGATCGGCTGCGGCTTGCCGCCCTCCAGGGATTGGACATAGAGGCGCACGCCGCGGCCCGGCTCGTTGCCCAGAACCAGGATTCGCTTCCCATCCGGCAACCAGGCGGCGCGCTGGTAGTTGAAGCCCGCGTGGCTGAGCGTCCGCGACTCTCCGGCGCCGGTCGGCAGCAGCAACAACTGGGCGGGCGTGGTGTGAATCAGGGTGGAGAGCACCCACTTGCCGTCCGGGGAGAGCGCTTCGCCGGTTCCTTGGCCGAGCCGCACGGCCGGAGAACCGTCCGTCTTGCGCAGGTAGACGGAGTAGCGGGGTCCTCCGCCCTGGCCCTGCTCGTTCAACAGCAGAATCTTTCCGTCGGAGGAGATATCCCGCGGGACGGCCCAATCGAACCAGGACAATTCCCGTTCCTTCTTCTCGCCCGGCGGAAGACACATGACGCCGCTGCGGAAGGTGTGGTGGACCACCAGGGCGCGGCCGTCGCGGGAGATGTCTTCCAGGATGAGCCTCCCGACGGCCGGGGCCACCAGCCGCTCGCGGCCGGCAAGTGTCACCGCCTGGATCCCTGAGTGCACGCCTACATCCGCGGCCGAAAACCAGATCTCCTCGCCCGAGGGAACCCAAGCCAACCCCTGGCCGCTGCTAAACCGGCGACTGAGCGTCTTGCTGGCGCGGCCGGCGCGATCGACAATACTCACGGTGCCGAGATCGTTGGGGTAAACCGGATGATCGAGAAATGCAATCGTATCTCCGTTTGGCGAGACCCGAGGGTGACTGAGCCACCCGGGCGTCTCGTAGAGAACCTTGCCGATGGGGAACTCCAGGCGATGACGCCCGGCCACCCGGCGCACGACGGCCAGAGCGGATCCGTCCGGCGACCAATCGGCCTCTTGCACGCCATCGAGAACTTCGCGCGGCGCTTCGCTGGCCAAAGGGACCCGCGCCAGGGTGCCGGTGCTGAGGTGCACCGCGAAAAAGCGCCGGCGCAGCGAAATCGCCATCTCGCCGGTGGAGGAGATCGCCAGGATGTCGGCGTCGGGCAGACCCAGCGGGCGCGACTCGGGATTCTCCGGGCGCGTCGAAAACAGGCGAATCGGATCACCCTCCCAGGCCGCGCCGTAAATGATGGTGTGGCCGTCGGGCGCAAACCGCGCTGCCCGAATCGATCCCCGCCGGAAGGTGAGCTGGCGAAAAGAAGCGGGCCGCGCTTGGTTCGTCCGCCGGCCGGCAAAAAAACCGGCGCCGGCCCCCACCCCCAACACGGGCAGCGCCGCGGCCGCGGCCTTGAGCAGCCGCCTGCGGGAAGGAGGCGCCGGGGCGGCGGTCGCCGCCGCCGCGGTAGTTGAGCCGGACAGCGCTTGCAGGGCGAAAGCCAGGTCCTTGGCCGATTGAAAGCGCTCGTCCGGATTCTTTTCCAGACAGTGCCGGACGACGCGCTCGAGGCCGGGGGACCCGAGTTCGGGTGGGTCTTCCTTCAGGATGGCGTTGCCTGTCTCGATGTGCGACTCGCCTCGGAAGGCCCGCTTGCCCGTGAGCATTTCGTAGAGGATGGCCCCGAAGGTGAAGATGTCCAGGCGGTGATCGGAAGGCTGGCCGCGCACTTGCTCCGGGGCCATGTAGCCCATGGTCCCCAGCACGGTACCGGGGTCGGTCAGGCCGGCGACGGTGGGCGCTTGGGAATCGGATAGCTCTGCCGCCTCCGGCTGCGTCAGCTTGGCCAGGCCGAAGTCGAGGATCTTGAGGCGCCCGTCGCGGGTGAGAAACAGGTTCTCTGGCTTGAGGTCGCGGTGCACTATGTTTTTTTGGTGCGCGGCGGCCAAGCCGTTTGCGGTTTGCAGGGCGTAGTCGATGGCCTTGCGCTGGGGAATGGCGCCGCTGGCGATCCGCTGGCGCAGCGTTTCGCCTTCCAGCAATTCCGAGACGATGTAGGGCGAGCCGGCGTGGGCGCCCACGTCGTAGATGGTGAGGATGTTGGGATGATTCAGGGCCCCGACGGCGCGCACTTCTTGCTCGAAGCGGCGGAGCCGGTCGGGGTCTTTCGAGAAGGCGGCCGGCAGGACCTTGATGGCCACCTCGCGGCCGATGCGCGGATCGCGCGCCCGGTACACCTCGCCCATGCCGCCCGCGCCGAGGGGGGCGAGGATTTCATAGGGACCGAGCCGCGTGCCAGGGGAGAGCATGAGGGCCAAGCCGCGATTATACAGCAAGTGAACGCGTCACCGGTGGATGCTGAGGCCGCCTGGATTGGACGCCCGCGCCGCTGCTGAAAACCCTGGCCGAGCAGGGCGGAACCTTCGCCGCCTGGGACCGGGAGAAAAGCTGAGAGACCCTGGCGGTTGGGCGGATCACCTGGCAGTGGCGCCGCCGTCGATTACGAAGGTCTGGCCGGTGACGAAAGAAGCATCGTCGGAGGCCAGGTACAGCGCCAGGCCGCCGATCTCGCCGGGCTGGCCAACGCGGGGGATAGGTTGCGTCTTCCGCAACTGCGCCATGTGCTCCTCGTTCTTCCAGAAGTAGGAGGCGAACTCGGTCTGTACCAGACCCGGGGCCAGGGCGTTGACCCGGATGTTGTGACGGCCGAGCTCGATGGCCCAGACGCGGGTCATCATCATCAGCCCCGCCTTGGTGAAGCTGTACACCAGCCCTTCCGGCTGGGGCCGTATTCCGGCGATGGAGGCGACATTGATGATCGAGCCGCCGCCGCGCTGGATCATCTTGGGAACGGTGAGACGAATCAGCCGGTGAGCGGCCAGCACGTTGATCTCGATGGTCTTCAGCAGCGCCTCGTCGGTGACTTCGAGCGCCGGGCCCTGGCCGAGGTTGGTCCCGCTGTTGTTGACCAGAATGTCGACCGGTCCGAGCTGCTGCTCGGTTTGCCGAACCAGCGCCTCCAATTGCTCCTTGCGCCCCACGTGGCAGGCGATGGGAACGGTGCGGCCGGGCAGCGATTGGAACTCCTTGGCCGTCGCCTCCAGGTTCTCCAGCTTGCGGCTGGCGATGACGACGTCGGCCCCGGCCTGGGCGAGGCGCCCGGCGATGGCTTTTCCGATGCCGCGCCCGCCGCCGGTCACCAGCGCCACCTTGCCCTTGAGACTGATCGATCCGTTCACGATTCTCCTCCGGCTCCCTGGACTTTGGCCTGCAAGCGGCGCATCCCCCGCAGCCAGCGGTCGTAATCAGCGGCTTTGCGGCGGAAGAACTCGGCGACTTCCGGATGAGGCAGAATCAGAAACCGCTCCTCGGCCAAGCCCCGGACCGCTTCCTCGGCGACCTGCTCGGGCTCGAGCGACCCCTCGGCGAGGAAGGAGAACCCCTTCCACTGTGCGTTCAGCAGCAGGTTGGTGCGAACTCCCTGGGGACAGAGACAGGAGACCTTGATCCCGGCGTCGCCGTAAGTAACCGCCAGCCACTCGGCGAAGGCCAGGGCGGCGTGCTTGGTCACCGCATAGGGCGCCGACCCGATCTGAGTCAGCAGGCCGGCGGCCGAGACGGTCTGCAGCAGGTAGCCCTCGCGGCGCGCCAGCATCGCCGGAAGCACGGCCCGCGCGGCGTAAACATGGGCCTGCACGTTGACGCCCCAGATGCGCTGCCAATCGGCGTCGGAAGCCTCCTCGCCGCCCGGGATGATGATGCCGGCGTTCGAGCAAAACAAGTCAATCTGCCCAAAGGCGTCGACGGCGCGCTGGACCAGCCGCTGGAGGTCGGCCTCCACCGCGACGTCGGCTGGAAGGGCCAGCCCCTGAAGCTCGCCCGCCATCCGCTCCGCGCCGGCGAGGTCCCTATCCGCGATCAACAGGCCGCGAAGTCCTTCGGCGGCGAACCGCCGGCACAGGGCGCGGCCGATGCCGCTGGCGCCTCCGGTGATAACGACGACTTTCCCCTTCAGGTTCATGGGCGTTCCAACGGCCGGAGAAAGACGGGGCGTCGCTTCTCGAGAAAATGCGCCACTCCTTCCCGGAAGTTCTCGCTCTGCAGGCTGGCCTGCATCTCCTTCAGGGATCGGTCGACCGCCATCGCCGAGCGTCTGAAACTGCGCGTCATAAGGTTGCTCCGGCTTCGGGGAACTGAGCCCAGTCCGACTACCGCTCGAAGCAAACCAAAGTACCACCCTCTTCCTATGTCCGCCCTATTCTTTAGCGTACTAGTCTTTTCTAAGGTGTATAGACGGTAACCCCGATTTACTTACAAACTTAGCCCGCTTATCTTCGAGCAGAGGGCTGGCCGGCATGTTCTCGATGGTCAAGCGGGGCGGCGTGATGGCGGCAGTTTGCTGCAGCTTCTGGGCAGTGCTGCCGGGGCAGGAAATCACGATTAACGTGCCGGCTGGAGGAGACTTCCAGGGCGCGTTGAACATCGCCGCGCCCAGGGATACCATCGTGTTGCAGGCCGGGGCGGTTTACCGGTCCGTCGAGGGTACCTTCGCGCTGCCGAACATGCCCGGCGCGCAGTACATTACCATCCGCAGCTCGGCGCTGGCTTCGCTGCCCGGAGAGGACCAGCGGGTTCGTCCCTCCGATGCCCAGCACATGCCGAAGCTGGAGACGGTTCATGGGGCGCCAGTGCTGGCGGCCACCGGGGGCGCACACCACTTCAAACGGGTGGGACAGGACGCACAGGCCATCGCGGGGTGGGGAGGCCCGGGGCCGTTTCTGATTCAGAACAATTATTTGGAGGGAGCCGCTGAGAATCTTCTATTTGGGGGAGCGAGCTCGTCGGTGCCGAACGTGGTGCCCAGCGACATTACCATCCGGCGGAACCATTTTTACAAGCCGCGGTCGTGGCAGATCGGGCAGGCCAGCTATGCGGGTACGCCGTGGACGGTGAAGAACCTGCTGGAGCTGAAGAGTGCGCGGCGGGTAGTGATCGAGGGCAAGATACTGGAGAACAACTGGGTGCACGCACAGACAGGGGCGGCGGTAGTGTTCCTGGCCGACACGCAGGACGGTTTTGCGGTGGAGGATGTATTGTTCGCCAACAACATTGTGCGGCACTCGGCGGGTGCATTCGCGCTGCTCTCGAGGTGAAACCCGGAGCGGGCCGCTGTCGATGCGATGGCGTCTCTGGTGTTCAGGCAAGTCGTCGAAACGCTCCGCCGCATGCCGGAGCGGAACTGGATACTGACCGAAACGCGCGTCTTCTCGGCCAACATCATTCACGAGCTCAAGGCCAACGTGACCCGGCAGAATCTGCCCTTCGTTCACACCACGATCCCCAGCGTCCGGCCGGCGCGACCCGACTCTCGATTTCCACATCCAAGCTCACAGCCTAAGTTGATGAAAACAAAAGTGGAAGTCTGGAGGCGCGCCGATTTGTGGATGGAAGGCTGGTTTTCACACAAGGCCTTAGACTTAGTCTTAGAATGAGCTCGACTTTATCCATTCAGGGCGTGGTCCAGGCGCGCCTTGAGGACCGGCGACGGCCGCCCGCGACACTCCGCCGCCCCCAGGACCAGGCGCAGGCGATCGCGTCGGCGCGTCCGGCTTCGTCCTGGTGCGCCTGCCTCCGCACCTCCGCGAAGATCAGCAGGAAATAGGCGCCCAGCGCGCCGGCCCCCAGCAAAGCGCCCAGGGCCTCGGCGCGCGCCCAGCCAAGCTGAGAAAAACCCAGGTCTCACGCGAAGACGCCAAAACCGCCAAGAAAAACCTCTTTGTCTGCTTTGCGTTCTTTGCGCCTTTGCGCGAAATGCTCGGCCCGGTTCGATTTGTTCTCACCTTCTCAGACTTAGCCTAGTCTTTGTCAATTCTTCGCCTTTTATTTTTCTTTTGTTCGCTACAAGAATCTGTGTTATTGTTCCAAACAGGGAGGGTGTGAATTGGATGTGCCTGGAGTGAGCGGAGCTTCTCTAATATGTTGCCCGCAAACACGTTGTTGCCCCTCACCCGCGGCCCGCCCAGGGCCCCGATTTCCATAGCTGGACCCACAGCTTAAGTCGCTGAAAACAAGAGTGAGGTTTTCCAGGGTGCGCGTTTTGTGGACGAAAGCGGTTTTCCACAGCCTAACGCGTTTCCCTCGACCAGGTAACATTTCTCTTGGAGCCCGAGCCCCGATCCGCTAAGCTCGACCCGCCTTCAATACCGATGCCAACCACTGCCACTGGGATGGCGATGGACAAAGGCCTGCCCGCCAATGTTGAGGCCGAGCAGTTTGTCCTGGGGTCGATCCTTCTCTCCGACACCGTGTTCTCCCACGTGGCCGGGGCTCTCGAGGCCGACGACTTCCACCTGGAAAAACACCGGCGGCTCTTCGGGCGCATGCTCGACCTGTTCTCGCGCTCCGAGAGGATCGACTATGTGACCCTGGCCAACGAGCTGATCAAGCGCGGCCAACTGGAGTCCTGCGACGGCGTGGCCTACCTCTCGACCCTCACCGAGGGGCTGCCGCGGCTGGAGAACATCGACAGCTACATCCGCATCGTCAAGGACCGGTCGTTGTTGCGCCGGCTCATCTACACCTCGCAGAACATCGTCGCCCAGTGTCTGGAAGGCAGCGAGGAGGCCGACGAGATCCTGAGCCGGGCCGAGGATCAGATCCTGCGGGTGGGGGACTTGCGGATCCGGGGCGGGCTGTTGAGTCCACGCCAGATCGTGGAGGGGTTTCCCGGCGGGATCCAGACCTTCCTCGATCCCAGCAAGCGCCTGCGCGGCCTGACCACCGGCTTCACCCGGTTCGACGAGATAACCACCGGGTTGCAGCCTTCCGAGTTGATTGTCCTGGCCGCGCGGCCGGCGATGGGCAAGACGGCCCTGGCGCTCAACATCGCCCATCACGTGGCGGTGAAACTGGGCCGGCCGGTGGCCGTCTTCTCGCTGGAGATGTCCAAGGAATCGCTGCTGTCGCGGCTGTTGTGCGCGGCGGCGCGCGTGGACAGCCACCGCTTCCGCGGCGGATTCCTGAACATGGAGGAGCGCCGGCGGCTGGCCGGGGCGCTGAACCAGCTCGTCCAGGCGCCGCTCTACATCGACGACTCGGCGGGAACGAATATGATGGAGATGCACGCCAAGTGCCGGCGTGTGCGCAGCGAACGCGGGCTGGCCTTGGTGGTGGTCGATTATATGCAGTTGATGTCGGGCAAGAGCAAGTATGAGAACCGCACCCAGGAGATATCGGCCATCTCGCGCGGCCTGAAGCAGCTCGCCAAGGAGCTGGAGGCGCCGGTGATCGCGCTGTCCCAGCTCAGCCGCGCTCCCGAGGTCCGCACCGGGGACCACCGGCCGCAACTGAGCGACCTGCGCGAGTCCGGATCGATCGAGCAGGACGCCGACCTGGTGGCCTTCATCTTTCGCGAGGAAGTCTACAAGCCGGACCGCGAGGATCTGCACGGCGTCGCCGAGCTGCTCATCTCCAAACAGCGCAACGGGCCCACCGGCAAGATCGAGCTGGTGTTCCTGAACAAGTTCACGCGATTCGAGAATCGGGCCGAGGATCTGGGAGAAGCCGAGCCTCAGCAGGCCCCCGCCGCGGAGTGAGTCGCGCTGGCGAGCGTGGATGGAAATCTCCTGCTCCACGCCACTTGATTCCCCCGGCCAAGAACATATATAATCTTCATATATGAAGTCGATACTTCTTCAGTTGGATGAGCGGACTTGCCGCTTGCTGGAACGGGTGGCGCCGGCCGCCAGGCGGCAGCGGGCGCGATTCATCCGCGCCGCCGTCCTCAAGGCGGTCATGGAAGCCGAGGAAGCCCGGACTCGCGCCGCCTATCAGAAGAAACCCGATGCCGAGAGTGAAGCTGACGACTGGTCCACTGCCGAGGAATTCCGGCCGTGAAGCAGTATGAAGTCTGGTGGGCCGGCTTGCCGCCGCCTGCCGGGCGGCTCCCGGTGCTCTTGTTGAGCCGGGAGGCAGCGTATCAATACCTGAACAAGCTCGTGGTTGTGGAGATTACCACGACCATCCGGGGTATCGCCCAGGAAGTTCCCGTGGGGCGCGTCGAAGGATTGCACAGGTCCTGTGTCGCCAATTGCGACAACCTGCGCACGGTCCCGCGTTCCTCTCTGGTCAAGCGAGCCGGGGCTCTGGCTCCTGCGCGGCAGGTGGAGGTCAAACGCGCGCTCGGCTACGCCCTGGGCTGGAAGGAACTGGTGGAACTTTGAGCGCCGTCCCCGCCCCAACGGGCTTGCGGACGTGGCTGGAAATCTCCCGGGAAAAGCTGATCCGCAACTATCAGTCGATCCGCCAAACCGTTGGGGAGGCGATCGAAGTGGCTGCCGTGGTCAAGGCGGACGCCTACGGGCACGGCGCCGTCGAAGTAGCCCGGACGCTGGAGAGCGCCGGGGCCGGCTGGTTCGCCGTGACTTCGGTTGCCGAAGCGATCGAGCTGCGCCGCGCCGCCGTCACCGGCCGGATTCTGGTGCTGGCCGAGAGCGGCCAGCTCGACGCGCTGGCCGAGTTCCGCCTGACCCCGGTGCTGCACAGCGTCGAGCAGGTGGAGGAGCTGGAATCCTGGGCCCGGCGCCGCGAGATCCGGCCGCGGTTCCACCTGAAGCTCGACACCGGCATGGGACGCCTCGGCCTCCACGAGGCTCCAGCGGCGGAAATGGCCGGCCGGCTGTCGCGCTGTCCCCATCTGCTGCTCGAAGGCCTGGCCACGCACCTCGCCTCGGCCGAGGATTTTCACAGCGGCCAGACCGAGGAGCAAGTCGAGCGCTTTCACCGCGCGGTGGAGTTGTTTGCCGCGCAGGGCCTCCGCCCGCGCTATCTCCATTTGGCCAACAGCGCCGCCCTGGCTTACCGGCCCCCCACCTGGGGCTCGATGGTGCGCCCGGGGCTGGCTCTTTACGGCTGCCTGATGCCGCCCCGCGGCCGTCCGGCGGCAGCGTCCGCGCTGGCGCTCCATCCCATCCTGAATTGGAGAGCCCGGATTCTGGCCGTTAAGGACTACGCGGCCGGCCTCCCGCTGGGTTACGATGCCGCGTATCGAACTACGCGTCCGATGCGGATCGGGGTGATCGCGGCCGGCTACGCCGACGGGCTCGATCGCCGCCTGTCCAACGGGGGCCCCGTTCTGGCCGGCGGCCGCCGCACTTCTATTGTCGGGCTGGTCAGCATGGACGTTTCCCTGGTGGACCTCACCGCCTGCCCGGAGCTTCGACCGGGGGGCTCGGTCACCCTGCTCGGTCAAGATGGCGGAGCGCGCCTCGACGCTTTGGAGCTGGCCGGACACTGCCAAACCATCCCCTACGAGATCCTGTGCCGAATCGGCAAGCGTGTGGCTCGGCAGCCCTCGGATTAGTCCTGGATTAGCCCGCAACCCGCTGAAATTTCTTGTACTGGCCACCGGCGGGTGTTACTCTGGCATTCTTACACGTGAAAACTCTCGGCCTGGGGGGGAGAAGCGTGGTGGACTTGTGGGCTGTCCGATTCCTGTTCGTAGCGATCTTGTGCCTCAGCGCCCTGTTCGTGCGGCCTTTCGGCCTGGACTCCTGGTGGCAGGCCGCGGCGGCCGGGGCGGGGTTGGGCGTGGCCATGGTGCTCGTCGAGCTTCGGTTGCGGAAAGCGAGCTTGAAGCAATTGATTGGCGCGGCGACCGGGGGGCTTTTCGGCGTCGTGGCGGCCCTGCTGATCGGACTCGCCCTTGACCTGAGCGATCCGTTTCCGGCCCGCACCGTCTCCTTCCTGCAGGTGGCCCTGCTTGTGCTGATGCTCTACGTGGGATTGCTGGTGGGGGCCGGCAAGAGCGAGGCCTTGAACCTGGGAACGGTGGGGGGATGGTTGGGGACCGACACGGCGCCGCGCAAGTCGTCGAAGATCCTGGACACCAGCGTAATCATCGACGGCCGCATCGCCGACATCTGCGAGACGGGGTTTCTCGACGGCCCGGTGGTGATCCCGCAGTTCGTTCTGCGCGAGCTGCAGCTTGTGGCTGACTCCTCCGATACGCTGAAGCGCAACCGCGGCCGGCGCGGGCTGGACGTGCTGCAACGCATCCAGAAAATGGCCAACCTGGACGTGCAGATCGTCGAGCAGGACTTCCCCCGCGTCCGGGACGTGGACATGAAGCTGATCGAGCTGGCCAAGCTCCACGACGGCAAGATCGTCACCAATGATTTCAACCTGAACAAGGTGGCGCAATTGCACGGCGTCGCGGTGTTGAACATCAACGAGCTGACCAACGCGCTGAAGCCGATCGTGCTGCCCGGCGAGATCATGCGGGTGTTCATCCTGAAGGAGGGCAAGGAGTACAACCAGGGGGTGGCTTACCTGGATGATGGCACGATGGTGGTGGTGGACAACGCCCGGCGGATGATCTCCAAGACCATCGACATGGCCGTCACCAGCGTGCTCCAGACCACGGCCGGCAAGATGATCTTCGGCAAGTACGACGAGCGCGCCCAGCATACGCCGCCCACGCAGGGACCCGAGCGCGCGCCCGGCGATCGGGAAAAGACCGGGCCTGGCTCGCGGGAAACCGGACACGGCGCTGCCGCTGCCGCTGGCCAGTCCGGCGGGCGCGAGCATCCTCAGACTGTAACCACCAAGTAGCCGCCGTCGGTGATGCTAGCCTGCGCCATTATTCCAGCCGCCGGTCTGGGCACGCGCATGGTGCGCCCGGGGCCTGAAACCGGACGGGCTGAGGGAAGCGGGACCAGCCGGAAGCAGTTCATGCTCCTGGAAGGGTCCCCGATCCTGGTCCACACCCTGCGCAAATTCCTGGCCTGTCCGGCGGTGGCCGAGATCATCGTGCCACTCCGCCCGGAAGACTTGGAGTGGTTCGGCGAACAGGTGCGTCAGGAGGCGCCCCCGAAGCCGGTGCGGCTGGTGACCGGCGGGGAGTACCGGCAAGAGTCGGTGCGCAACGGGCTGGCGGCGGCAAGCCCGGGATTAGAGCTGGTGGCGGTGCACGACGCCGTGCGTCCTTTCGTTTCCGTCGCCCAGATCGAGAAAGTGATCGCCGCGGCGGCCGAGACCGGCGCGGCCGTCCTGGCTATCCCGCCGGTGGACACGATCAAGCAGGTGGACCGGACCCGAATCCGCGCCACGCTGCCCAGGGATCAGGTGGTGCTGGCCCAGACCCCGCAAGTGTTTCGCATCGATCTGCTGAGGCGCGCCTACCAGCAGGCCGAGCAGGATGGCTTTGTCGCCACCGACGAGGCGGGCCTGGTCGAGCGCCTGGACGTGGAGGTGTCGGTGGTGCTGGGCAGCGACCGCAACATCAAGATCACCAAGCCCAGCGACATGGCCCTGGCCCGGTTGTTCCTGCGCGAGGAGGCCGAGCCGCGACCGTGAGGGAGCGGTTTTCGCGCCCCGGCCATGATCGAGTTTCGGACCGGCGTCGGCTACGATCTGCATCGGCTGGTGGAAGGGCGGCGGCTGGTGCTGGGCGGAGTCGAGATTCCCCATGATCGCGGCCTGCTGGGCCATTCCGACGCCGACGTGATCCTTCACGCCGTGACCGACGCGTTGCTGGGCGCCGCCGGGCTGGGTGATATTGGGGAGCTGTTTCCCCCCTCCGACCCGCGCTGGAAGGACGCTTCCAGCCTGACGTTTCTGACCCAGGCCCGAGAGCTGGTCGAGCAGAGCGGCTACTCGGTGGTCAACGTGGACGTGGTGATCGTCATCGAGCAGCCGCGCATCCTTCCCTATCGCCAGCAGATCCGTGGCAACCTGGCCGCCGCGCTGGGCCTGGCCCCGCAGGCGGTTTCCGTGAAGGCAAAAACGGCCGAAGGCTTGGGCCCGGTCGGAGAAGGCGCGGCCGCGGAAGCCCACGCCGTGGCCACCATCCGGAGGAGACCATGAACCGGCGCGAGTTTTCCACTTCCCTGTTGAGTTGGTGGCCCGCCGCCGCGCTGGGGCAGCCGGCAAAATCCGGCGGCGCCAAGGTCGGCATCGAGGTCAACGACGTCCACTCGCAGCTCAATGCGACGCGGGTGAGCGAGGTCCGAACGCCGGCCACGCTGGACGAGCTGCGGCAGGCTGTTTCCGCCGCCCGGCGCGCGGGCAAACCCATCTCCATCGCGGGCGGCCGGCATGCCATGGGCGGCCAGCAGTTCGGCGCCCAGACGGTGCTGGTGGATGCCCGCAAGCTGAACCGGGTCCTGCGTCTCGATCCGGACCGCGGGCTGGTCGAGGTCGAGGCCGGCCTCCAGTGGCCGGAGCTGATGGATCACCTGGCCAAGACGCAGACCGGCGCCTCGCCGGCCTGGGGGATCCGCCAGAAGCAGACCGGGGCCGACCGTCTCACCATGGCCGGGTCACTGTCCGCCAACGTCCACGGCCGCGGGCTGCGCATGAAGCCCTTCATCGACGACGTGGAGTCGTTCGTCTTGATCGACGCCGGCGGCGAGCTCCGCCGCTGCAGCCGCAGCGAGAACGCCGAGCTGTTCCGCCTCGCGGCCGGCGGGTATGGGCTGTTCGGGCTGATCGCCTCGGTCACGCTTCGGCTCGCGCGCCGGCAGAAGCTGGAGCGCGTCGTCGAGGTGATCCACATCGAAGACCTGGCGCCCAACTTCGAGAAGCGGATCGCCGCCGGCTTCCTCTACGGCGACTTTCAATACGCCATCGACCCCAAATCCGACGACTTCCTGCGCTGGGGCGTCTTCTCCTGCTATCGCCCCGTGGATCCGGCGACCCCGATGCCGGAGGCGCCCAAGGAGCTCTCCGACCAGGACTGGCTGCAACTGCTGACCCTCACGCACGCCGATAAGAGCCAGGCCTTCCGTCGTTACTCGGAATACTATCTCTCCACTTCCGGCCAGATCTACTGGTCGGACACCCACCAGCTCAGCTATTACCCAGACGACTATCATCGCGCGCTGGACCAGAAGCTCGGCGTGAAGGACCGCGGCACCGAGATGATCACCGAGATCTACGTTCCGCGGCCCGAGCTGGCGGCTTTCCTCGGCGACGTCCGGGAGGATTTTCGGAAGAACCAGGTGGAGGCGATCTACGGGACCATCCGGCTGATCGAGCGCGACCAGGAGAGCTTTCTGGCCTGGGCCCGCGAGCCCTGGGCCTGCACCATCTTCAACCTCCACGTGGTCCACACCCCGGCGGGCCGGGAGCATTCCGCCCGCGCCTTTCGCCGGCTGATCGACCTGGCCATCCGGCGCCGCGGCAGCTACTACCTGACCTACCATCGCCACGCCACCCGCCGCCACGTGGAAGCCTGCTATCCGCAGTTTCCGGAGTTTCTGCGGCTGAAGAAGAAGTACGACCCGTCGGAGCGGTTCCAGAGCGATTGGTATCGCCACTACAAAAAGATGTTCGCCGCATGACGCCTCGTGAGTGTGCTCCGTGGCTCTGGTTGCTGCTGGGGCTCTTCTTCCTGCGGGTGATCGGCCAGGCGCTGGTGACGCTGTTCCAGCCCCGCTTCCTGCCGCCGATGGAGGAGTGGTTCTCCGGGGCGGTTGCTTACCGCCCGCTGCTGGCCAGCCAAATCCTGATCCTGCTCGTTTATGGAAAGATCTGTCTGGACTTCACCCGGGGCCGGGGATGGTGGGTGCGGCCCCGGGCGCGGCTGGGGGCCGGGCTGCGGATCTTCGGCTGTGCTTACCTGGGGATCATGCTCGTCCGGTACCTCCTGCGAATGAGTCTGTATCCGCCGGAGCGCTGGACCGGCGGCTCGATCCCCATCTTTTTTCACTGGGTGCTGGCGGCGTTCCTGCTGCTGGTGGCGGGCTATCATTGCCGCCAGGCCGGCGCCCGGGTTCGCCTGCGCTGGTGGTGGGCGGCGCCGCTGGCGGCCGGCGTCCTGATCTGGGTGTCTTACCAGTTGGCGCCGTGGGCCCTGGGGCGGAGGCTGGGGTTTCGGCCGGGCCGTTTCGCGGTGCGCGCCGACAAAGACGCTTCCCTGCGGACCTCCGACGGCGTGGAGCTGGTCGCGGAGGTGTACCAGCCCCGGAGGGCGGGGCCGGCGCCGACCGTGCTGATCCGCCTGCCTTACGACCGGACGCTGGCCAACGCGCTGCTGGGCGACGTCGTTGGACGCCTGTGGGCGGAACGGGGCTACACGGTGGTCATTCAGGGAACGCGCGGCCGCTATCGATCGAGCGGGCAATACTATCCGTTGCGCCACGAGCGCCAGGACGGCCTGGAGACGCTGGCCTGGCTCCGGCGGCAAGACTGGTTCGAGGGGCGCTTGGGGATGTGGGGCGGCTCGGCCTTCGGCCATACCCAGTGGGCGATCGCCGACCAGACCGATCCCGGACCGCGCGCCCTGCTGATCTACCTCGCCAGTACAAGTCTCTACGAAATGTTTTATCCAGGCGGGGCCTTTTCGCTGGAGAGCGCGCTCTACTGGGCCCTGCGCAGCCGGGGCCGCCGGGACGAGCCTCCCTCGCCCGGGCTGATCGACCAGGGCGCGGCCGGCTGGCCGGCGTCCGACGCCGACCGCCGCGCCGCGGGCCGGTCGATTCCCTTCTTCCAGGACTGGGTCCGCCATTCGCGGCCCGACCCTCACTGGACGGCCATCGACGGGGAGGACCGCGCGCCCCGGCTGAAGGCTCCGGCGCTGTTGATGGCCGGCTGGTTCGACCCGTTCCTTCCCACGCAGCTCCGCGACTTCGAGCGCATCCGCCGGGAGGCGGATCCGGAAGTCGCCGCCGCCACGCGCCTGATCATCGGGCCGTGGGCGCACGCCTGGAGCCCGCCTCTGCCCGGTGGAGTCCAGCCGGGTAACTTCCGGCTGGAAAGCCTGCTCCCCAGTCTGCCTTGGTTTGATGAGCGCCTGCGGCCGCCGGGCGCCGCGCCGCGGCCGTTCTCGCCGGTGCGGCTCTTCGTTTTGGGCGCCAACGTGTGGCGAGGCGAGAACGAGTGGCCGCTCGCCCGCGCGCGGCCGACCTTCTACTATCTGCGCCGCGGCGGGGTCCTTTCTCTCCAGCCGCCCGGAGTCGACGAGGCGCCGGATCCCTACGTTTATGATCCGGAGAACCCGGCCCCCTCGGCCGGGGGAGCCGTGCTCGGGCCTCGGGCGGGCGTAGCGCGTCAGGAGGCCATCGAGTCGCGGCCCGACGTGCTGGTCTACACCAGCGCGCCGCTGGCCGAGGATCTCGAGGTCACCGGACCCGTCCGGCTGGTGATGCACGTCTCCACCTCGGCGCCCCACACCGACTTCACCGGCAAGCTCGTCGATACGCATCCCGACGGCGCGGCCTATAATGTCTGCGATGGGATCCTGCGGCGGGCCTACGCTCCCGGGGGCGCGCCGGTCCAGATCCAGATTGAGCTCTGGCCCACCAGCATGGTTTTCCAGCGTGGCCACCGGGTGCGGCTGGAAGTTTCGAGCAGCAACTTCCCCCGGTTCGACCGGAATCCGAACACTGGGCGCGAGCCGGCCACCGAGATCCGGCCTGTTCGCGCCAGCCAGATCATTCATCACCAGGCGAAAGCGCCTTCCCGGCTCATCTTGCCGGTGGTCCCGCCATGACTGTCGCCGAACCTGTCACTCTGATTACCGATTACCTGCTGGCCGCCGTTTACGGGACGCTGGCGGCGAAGCTCAAACGGCGCGGCGCCGCAACCTCTACCCGGTTAGCCGCGGCGGCGTTGCTGGTAACCGGAACCGCCGCGGCCTTGGGCGGTACATACCATGGATGGCCGAGCGTCCCGCTGTGGAAGCTGACCGTCTACAGCCTGGGCCTGGCCGACTTCCTCACCGTGGCCGCGGCCGTGTTTGCCGCCTTCCGGGGCCCGTCGCGCCGCTGGGTCTTGCGGCTTGCCGCGGGCAAGCTCGCCGTCTATCTGGCCTGGATCACTTTCCACGACGAGTTCCGCTACGTGATCTACGATTACCTGCCGGCGCTGGCCGCCGTGGTGGTGTTCGCCTTTCTGGCCGATCGCCGGGGCCAGTCCCGCAGCGCGCGATGGATCGCCGCGGCCGCCCTGGTTACTCTGGCCGGCTCGGCCGTCCAGCAGAGCGGCTTCGCGCTGCACCGGCACTTCAACCACAATGACTTGTATCACGTGATCCAGATGGGGGCGGCCTGGCTGTTCTACCGCGGCTTCGGTGAATTTCGGGACTATCCCTGAGCCTACTGCAAGTGCTTTTTGAGGTCCGGATTCAACAGGCGCTGCACGTCGGGGAGGCCCAACTCGCGGGCAGCCAGCACGCGGGCCGGCGAGTCGATCTTCTTGGGCAGGGACTCCCCTCGCAGCTTGGCCACCACGCTCTTTACCGCCGTGTGGCCGATCTGAAACGGGTCCTGCACCACCAGCGAGTCGATCACGCCCGTTTTCAGGTCTTCGACCAGGGTGGGACTGGAATCGAAGCCCACCAGTTTTACCTTGCCGCCGAGCTGGCGGGACTTCACGGCCTGTGCGGCGCCGACCGAGCCCGGCTCGTTCGAGGCGAACATGGCGTTCAGGTCCGGGTGCGCGGTCAGTAGATCCTCGGCCACCGCCAGCGACTTGGCGCGATCCGACATGCCGAACTGGCGCGCCACGATGCGCAGGCCGGGAAAGTCCTTCCCCAGCGCGTCCTCGAAGCCCTTCTCGCGCTCCTGCGTGGAGGCGCTCCCGGGCATGTTCATCAGCACGGCCACTGCGCCCCGTCCTCCCAGGACTTCCCCCACCCGCCGCGCGGCCAGTTGTCCGGCGGCATAGTTGTTGGTGGCGACAAAGGAGACGTAATGGTCGGTGTCGATCCCCGAATCGAAGATGGTCACGGGGATCTTTTCCCGCGCCGCCCGCTCGACGACGCTGACCAGGGCCACCCGGTCGGCGGGGGCCAGCACGATGCCGTCCACCCGCCCGTTGATCATCGACTCCACGATCTGGACCTGGCGGCTGAATTCGGTTTCCACCGTCGGGCCGTTCCAGCGAATCTCCACATCCAGCTCCCGGGCGGCGGAGGCCGCGCCGGCATGGACGGTCTGCCAGAAGATGTGCGCCTGGCCCTTGGGGACCACGCCGATGACCAGTTTGCCTTTGCGGCCGCAGCCTCCGGCGAGCGCGGTCAGAGCCAGTATCCAGGGAAGAAGGCGTTTCATGCGCCAGCTTCTGTCTACGGCCTCCTTCGCCGCAGCTCCTCAAACCAGTTCAGCACCACGTTCAACTGCGTCGCGGGCAGGGCGGGCTCGTCATGCCGGATCATCACGAACCGCCGGCCGTCGGGGGTCACGTCGAAGCTGGTCAAGCCCGACAGGCTCAGATACACTCCTTCGAACAGCAACTGCGTCTTGCCCACGCTGAAGGAACCCTCGGTGGCGACTTCCACGGCCATCATCTTGTCGCCATTGCGGTAGAACAGCTCCCGCCCGCTGCGCGCCCAGACGGGTTCCCCGCCGCCGTCGCCCGAAACCAGCCACTTGCCGCCCGGCCCCGGAAACGGCTGCACGTAGACCTCGAACCGTCCGGACTCGTTGGAGGAATAAGCCATCCAGCGGCCATCGGGCGAGAGCTTCGGTGTGCGCTCGGAGAACCGCGTTTGGAGAAACGGTTTCGGCTTGCGATCTCCTTCCATCGGCAGCACCCAGATGTCCGAGCCGGTCGAGGAACTCACTTCCTCAAAGGCCAGCAACTTGCCGTCCAGGGAAATGAGGTGTTCGTTTGGTTGTTCCCCGAGGTGGTCAACCGTTCCTCCGGACCACTGCCGTCGGCGGGCTTCCAGTAAAGGTTGTCTGCGCCGGCCTGGTTGGATCGGAAGACGATCCGCCTGCCATCGGGCGACCACGCCGGACTGGAATTCGTATTTCCCTCGAAAGTCAGCCGGGCCGCGGTATTGCGCGCGAGGTCGAGGACCCAAACATGACGACCGCCGGCCGCCAGCGGCGTGACAGCCAGCCGCCGGCCGTCGGGCGACAGGCGGGGGTTGGTGTAGGTCCGGTGAGCCGCCGTCAGGGGAGCAACCTGCCCCTTGCGGTCCACCCACACCAGGCTCGTCTCACCGGAATCTGCGCTGCCCGGGACGTAGGCCAGCGATCCGGTTGCGGAGAGCGTGAACTGCGCGGCGCCGGTGCGGGCGTTGGTGATGAGGCCGCTGAGGACAGGAACCGGCGGGCCGGTCAGTCGGAGCTGGGCCGCGTCGAACGGCGCCGCCAGCAGCCCGCCCGCTCGCGCAAAGATGAGGTAGCCGCCGCCGGAGCCGCCCGCCGCGTAGCGAGGGTTAGTCCCTCCTTCGAGCAGTGTCTTTCGCTCGCCGGTATCGAGGCGAAGAACCGCGATGCGGGCCTCCTCGAAGCTGCCGCCGGTCCACACGCTGAACAGCAGCGCCTTGCCGCCCGGAAGGATCTCCGGCCAGCGGTGGCCCGACTCGCCTTGCTTGGCGTCGGGCGTGGTCAGCGCCTGCGGCGCCCCCCCGGAAGCTGAAACCCGCATCAAGCCGGCGCCGAGGGCGCCCGACGGAGTGAAGACGATGACGTCGTCGGCGCCCCAGGCGGCGCCCCGTGAATCCTGCGCGTCGCATAGGGCGACTGGCGCCCCGCCCGAGAGGGCCGCCTTTTTCAGCTTGCCGCCGGCAAAAAATCCAACCCATTCGCCGTCGGGCGAGAAGAACGGCCCCTCGGTCCCTTCCGTGCCGGCGATGGGCGCGGCCTCGAACCGATCCATGCGGCGCAGGAAAAGCTGCGCCCGGCCGGCGCGTCGCGCGGTATAGACGAGGCGCGTTCCGTCGGGGGATAACGCCAAGCAGGGTGCGTCGGCCAGCACCAGACGATCGGTTGGCGAAAGGGTCACTTGGGTGCGTGTTACGGGACCAGGCTGGGGCCGCGTGGCGCGCCACCAGGCCAGTGCGGCCGCCACGGCCATCAGCAGCGCCAGGGCCCAGGGGAGAACGCGACGCGGCCAGGGGGCGGCGGGCCGAGCGGGCGACAGGGCGGGTGCGGGTTCCTCCAGCTCCTCCAGCAGAATGCGCGCATCGCCGATGTGCTGGAGCCGCCGGCGCGGGTCCTTTTCCAGGCACCGCCGCAGCAAGGCCCGCATTGCTGCCGGCGT
>Ga0247727_10008556_pt1 | contig 18951 bp, 23 predicted proteins | sample WisWelCaveWW1625_FD_202498 | JGI IMG/M metagenome (GOLD analysis project Ga0247727, IMG submission 202498) | Biofilm microbial communities from Wishing Well Cave, Virginia, United States - WW16-25 | ecosystem: Environmental > Aquatic > Deep subsurface > Groundwater > Cave microbial mat | place... | reverse complement strand
CCAGTAGATCGAAAGATACCGCACGAACGCCCACCGCAGCGGCCCTCGCACTGCCGCGCATGGCTGATCACCAAGCGTATGGCGCATTTGATCGCTGAGATGCGCCACCATTTGTGCGACCGTCATGCGTCCCCACCGCCGCGCCGCGTCCGGTTTCAGCGACCGCAGCCGCGCCAAGATCTCTGAGCGAGGTTTTGGCTCGAACATCGTTTGCATTGGAATGGATCTGATTTCAATTTCGTTTCTTTTTTTGCTTATAAGGCAACTTAAACTGCTTCATCTCATCCTCCATTTGTTCATATTCCGGATCTTTATGAACGAGGGTCGCCTGTTTGAATTTTGCCAATCCTGCAATGCAACAATCGGCAAATGACATGGTTTTCGTCGCTTTGATTTCACCGATGATTCTGGTCAATTGACTGTCCACCGGCTCTTAACAAGGCTTCTTTTTCCCGTTCAGTCAATAGCGCGGCAACAAGATTGCCGTTGCTCGATCCTTTGAGTTTCTTCATGGCTTCGCTCGCCTTTTGCCGTTCCACCGCTTTTTGAACCGCTTGCGCATCTTCAAATTTTACCGTCAAGCGCGTATCGGGCGGCAGTTGCAGAGATTGCAAAAGATCGTGCAATTCCGAAAGGGTGACGTGTTCAATCGTTGACATATCTAATCTCCTATTCATCTCATGACCATACACGAATTATTTTCAATGTGGTAACTCACCACTAGCCTCCGCCCGATCAAGCTCTGCTTCAAAGTCTTCCCAGCGCCTCCAAGCCTCCGGCGTATTCTCATATTGCGGAAGAACGGCAAGCGCATCGCGAAGCAGCACGTCGTCACCAAGAGAATCTTCCGGCCCTTCCTGTTTCCAATCGTCAAGAATCGAACCCACCGGCTTGCGGAGAAGCGTGGCAAGTTCTTCAATCAAAGTTTTTCCCATTCATCTCGACTAATTCCACCTTGCCGCAAGATTCTTGAAAGAAGGTCGCGACCGATGTCGCCTCCATGCGGGTTAGGAATCATCAGCTTAATCTCGCCTTTGACCATATACTGATGTTTACCACCGGCATAAGGGCCGTCGAATCCAAGTTTTCTGAGGTAGTGAATCAAATCATTTCTTTTAATTGGGCCAAAGATCGGCATCAGACAGCCTCCCGTTCAACAACCAAATTGATCCCATTCACAACAGGCAAAGAATGTCCCAGACGCAAACCCAATACGATCCAACCTTCCAAAACTTCTCGCAATTCATCACGACAGGCTTCAAGTGTTTTGGCGTTGGCATACACACCTTGAAAGCCTGAAATTTCACCATAAAAAGAGCCGTCCGGCAAAATCTCATAAGCCGCCTTGCGCATGGCGGCGCGAATATAATTTGTTAACATATCGTAGACTCGCTTTAAAATAAAAACGCAACAAATTTTCAAGTGCCAAAATTAAATGAACCATAACAAGGTATTACAGCTGATTTGTAGAACTCGTCTCCAAAGTTTTGCCGCAGAATCTACAAAGCTTCGCTTCAGCTTGAATCGTTTCTGCGCAAAATGGACATTTCCTTGTCGTTGAGGCATTGCCCGCACTCCATAAACGGCCTTTTGATGATAGGAGCACAATCCCAATTACCCCAATAATTACTCCTATCCCAATTGCAATTATTCCACTTTGATCCGGTTCGTCCATTGCTCTTGCTAATTGAGAACTAGCAGAATTGATACTGTTAATACCGTAGAGAGCCAGAACTACTCCAACTAACAATGCAACGCCGCCCTCAATCCTACGTGCCTCATCCCGAGGCAAAGCCGCAACCCGAGGCAAAGTCGACAAAGTCGATACCAATATTTTTATAACCATCACTATTATAACAACTATATAAACTATTACAGCAACGAGAATTAAAATTATCAACCCTGTGTTCATTGTCCATCTCCTTATCGTTACTTGAGTTTACCTAAGAACGTAATGGATTGTCCATTAAATCATTTAATCATTTGGTGGCGAAAAGGATAAACGCCCTATCGCTTCCGGTAAATGTCTCGGCGGTGACCAATTTTGTGAATAATGATAGTTCGTTCGACTCGAATTATTTCATACACTACACGGTAGTCACCGATCCGGAGCTTATACAATCCCGCCAGATCGCCCGTCAATGGAAACGGTTTGATATTATCTAAATTCGCAGCCAACCAATTGATTCGCTCGGCAATACGGCGTCCGACAGGTTTATTCAGTCGCGCTAATTCTTTGGTCGCCGCATCCAAAATATGGACACGATACATGATTAATCCAATCCAAGTCGTCGTACCACATCTTCAAACGGCGCACCACGTTCGCCTTTGGCAACGGATTTTTTTTGGCGTAATAGCCGATTACGCACTGCTGCTCTTATTTCAAAACCGTCATCGGGATCGCCAAGTATTTCAAAAAGTTTCCGTTCGATTGTGCTTTCGATCATTTCTCGAAGTTCTTTCTTCGTCATCGTTGCAACGGTAGTCGTCATTTTCTTGTTCTCCCGTTTTCGAGTTTTGTTCATTAATCTTCAACTCTTAAACTTATTGAGAGTTTCCCTCCGCCGCCAACTTTTGCAAGCTCGCCAGCTTTTGCAAAGCTTCCAACGGCGTCATCTGATTCACATCCATCTCCAACAAAACTTCCCGCAAGCGGCGGTCATGTTCGGCGAAAATATCCAGTTGTTGGCGCTGGCGATGATTGGTTTGTACCGACGGCAATTCGTCGCGCTCGATGGCTTGTTGCTCCAAAGTGGCCAGCACTTGTTTGGCGCGTTGAATCACCGGCTTGGGCAAACCCGCGAGCTGCGCGACTTGAATGCCGTAGCTGTGATCGCTGCCGCCTTCGACGATCTTGCGCAGAAAAACAACTTGATCGCCCCATTCTTTCACCAGCACGTTGTAATTTTTCACGCGCGGATGGCGATTCGCCAGCTCGTTCAATTCGTGGTAATGCGTCGCAAAGAGCGTCCGCGCTGCGACTTTCGAATTGTCGTGCAGATATTCAACGACGGCCCACGCAATTGAAAGGCCGTCATAGGTGCTCGTGCCGCGTCCAATCTCATCGAGCAAAACCAAACTCTGCGCCGTGGCGTTGTGCAGAATATTCGCAGTTTCGTTCATCTCCACGAGGAACGTGCTCTCGCCGCCGGCCAGATTATCCGAAGCGCCTACCCGCGTGAAAATTTTATCGACCAACCCGATATGCGCCTTTGCCGCCGGCACGAACGAGCCGATTTGCGCCATCAAGACAATCAACGCGACTTGCCGCAGGTACGTGGATTTGCCCGCCATGTTCGGGCCGGTAATGATGATGATTTGATGGCCGGTGTCGTCGAGATAGGTGTCGTTCGGCACGAACTTTTCGCCGAACGGCAACAGTTTTTCCACCACCGGATGTCTTCCATCTTTTATTTCGACTCGTAACCCATCATTTATGATGGGCCGACAATAATGCTGCTCGCTCGCCAACTCCGCAAAAGCCAGCAGGCAATCGAGCACCGCCATCAATCGCGCATTCTCCTGCAGCACCGTTGCATGTCCGGCCACTTTTTGGCGCAGGCGATCAAAAAGCTCATATTCCAGCGCGACCATTTTCTCTTCGGCCTGCAACACTTGCTCTTCGTACTCTTTCAGCTCCGGCGTGATGTAGCGCTCGGCATTCGACAGCGTTTGCTTGCGGATATAATTTTGCGGCACCTTCGCGAGATTCGGATTGGTGACTTCAATATAATAGCCAAAAACTTTATTATATCCAACTTTCAAAGAGCCGATGCCGCTGCGTTCGCGCTCCGAGGTTTGCAATTTGGCAATCCAATCTTTTCCCGACATCGACAGACTGCGCAGACGATCAAGCTCTGCGGAATATCCGGCGCGAATGATGCGGCCATCCGTCACCACCAGCGGCGGATCATCGACAATCGCCGCGGCCAATTCTTTCGTTAATTCAGCCAATTCCTGCAAACCGGCAAAAACCGTGCGCAGCAACGTCGCTTCAAATGGCGTCAAATGTTTTTTAAGCTCCGGAATTTTCAGTTGCGCGAAACGAACCGCCAACAACTCGCGAGCATTGGCGCGCGCCGTCGTGACTTTCGCCACCAATCTTTCGAGATCGCCGACGCCGCGCAATAACTCGGCAATGCTCGCCCGCTCGGTTTTCTTTTGGATCAATTCCTCAACCGCGTCGAGCCGTGCATTAATTTTATCGGCATCGCGCAGCGGCTGCAGAATCCATTGCACCATGCGCCGCCCGCCCATCGCCGTGCGCGTGCGATCCAGCACGCTCAAAAGAGTCCCTCTCTGATCTTCATTGCGCAGCGAGCGCACCAGCTCCAAATTGCGTCGCGTCGCGACATCGATGGCAACGCAATCACGATTGTTGAGCCGCGTGAGCTGCGCGAAATGCGGCAGCTCCTTTTTTTGATTTTCTTTTAAATACGACAACGCCGCGCCGGCCGCGCAAATTCCGGCGGTCAAATCATCGCAGCCAAAGCCTTTCAACGTGAGCGTCTGAAAATGTTTGGTTAGCGTTTCGTAAGCATAATCATAAGCAAACTGCCAGCCTTCGCGGCGTGTCACAAGCAACGGCGAGTTCGCCAAAATCTTTTGGCGCAGCCAATCGGCATGTTCTTCGGCAACCAGAATCTCCGCCGGTTCGATGTTTAAAATCGCTTCGCGCAGGCCGCCCGCGAGAGCTTTGAAGCCGTCCACCGCTTCAATCGCAACTTCGCCGGCGATGAATTCGCCCGTCGAAATATCCAACTGCGCCAGTCCCGCGGTTTTTTGCAACGGATGCACGGCCAGCAAAAAATTATTGCGGCGGCTGCTCAACAGATCATCCGACAAAATACTGCCGGGCGTCACGACTTCCGTGACTTCGCGCTTGACGACGGTTTTGGCCAGTTTCGGATCTTCGACCTGCTCGCAAATCGCCACGCGATAACCGGCGCGGATCATTTTGGCGAGATAAGTGTCGAGCGCGTGATGCGGAAATCCGGCCAAGGGCACTTCCGAGGCTTTGCCGTGCGCGCGGGACGTAAGCGTAATGCCCAACACCTCGCTGGCGATTTTGGCGTCGTCATAAAACATCTCGTAAAAATCCCCCATACGAAAAAACAGAATGGCGTCTTTGTGCTGCGCCTTGATCGCGAGGTATTGCCGCATCAGCGGCGTGGTCAAGTCGTCTTTGTCGATTTGATCTTTTTGATCGGTGGTTTTCAATAAGATTTTCGCCTTGCGTGCGCCAACAGTGAAAATTGCAAATTGAAAATTTTCAATTTGCAATTTGCAGTAGACTTGAACAGACGGGCCGTCTGTGTTACGCCTCGTCCTCCATCAACTCCAACTGAAACCCCTCATCAGTTTTCACCAGCACCTCGATTTTCTTTTCCGCTTCTTGAAGTTGCAATTGACATTGCTTATACAACGTCATGCCTTCTTCAAAAATTTTGATTGCGTCGTCCAAGCCGATACGGCCCTGTTCGAGCTGCTGAACGATCGTTTCGAGCCGGTTCATCGCGGTTTCGAACGTCATCTTTTTACTCATCCTGCATACCTCCATCCTTAAAAAGTTCGCGCTTGTTTGAATTATCCTGACCGTCAAAAATGCCATTCTCAGAAGGAATCTTTTTTACAATTGAACACATTTTGGGCTAAATACAAAAACGACCCTTTCAGGCCTGCCCTGCCGCAGGCCAGGGATGACATTCGGACAAAAAATTACCGCATGGATTTTTTCACTTTCTCCACTTTGGCGCCGGCGCTGCCGGCGGCAAACTGAATATAAATTTGATCATCGACTTGCAGCTCGCACGCTTCGTGAACCAGTTTTCGCTCCGGCTCGCGATAAACAATCGCAAAACCGCGCCGCAAAATACTTTCGTGGCTCAAAGCGCGCAAGCGCTGCTCTTTGGCTTTGAGCTGCTGTTTCCACGCTTCCAAACGATTTTGCATCGCCAACACCAGCCGCCTCTGCATGTCATCAAGCTGCTGGCTGCGTTGGCGCACCAAATCGAGCGGCTGGCGCAAACCATAACTCGCGGCGAAGCGATTCAGACGCTCGCGTTGTATTTGCGCGAAACGCTGCGCGTGCAGCAGGAGTTTGTGCCCAAGATATTTTAATTGCCGTTTGACTTCTTCGGCGTCCGGCGCAACCAGCTCGGCCGCGGCTGAAGGCGTGGCGGCGCGAAGGTCGGCGACGAAATCGCTGATGCTGAAATCAATTTCATGGCCGACCGCCGAAACCACCGGAATTTTGCTCGCAAAAATCGCCCGCGCCACCCGCTCTTCGTTGAACGCCCACAAATCTTCCAACGAGCCTCCTCCCCTGCCGATGATCAAGACGTCAACTTCTTTGTATTCATTAAATTCAGCAATCGCGGCGGCAATTTCTTCCGCCGCGCCCTCGCCTTGCACGCGCACCGGGCGCAGAATAATTTTGATCGCCGGCCAGCGCCGCCGCAGGATGCTCACCAGATCGCGAATCGCCGCGCCGGTCGGCGAGGTGACGATGCCAACGGTGCTGGGAAACGCCGGCAATGGTTTCTTGTGCGCTTCATCAAACAAACCTTCAGCATATAATCTTCGCTTGAGCTGCTCGAACGCCATTTGCAGCGCACCGACGCCGGCGGGCTGTATTTGCCAAACGTCAAGCTGGTAATAGCCGCGTTTCTCATAAACCGTGACCTGTCCATGCGCCAAAACCTGCATGCCATCCTGCGGCAAAAAATGCAAATTCCGATTGCGGCCGGCCCACATGACGCAGGGAATTTGTGCGTTTTCGTCTTTCAACGAAAAATAAAAATGCCCCGAAGTGTGGCGCTTGAAATTGGAAATCTCGCCGGTGATCCAGATCGGCGCCAGGCCGGTTTCGAGCAGCATCTTGATCTGCTGCGTGAGTCCCGAAACCGTCAACGTTTCCTGCTTGTGCTCAGCGCGGCGATAATCAACGAAGTCCAACAAACGTATCCTGTTTTAAAAATCTTGCACCGAAAAAAAACTTTTAATTTTGTTGCAGTTCTTTTTTCGTTGCGAGTCATTTCTATATGCGCATTACTTGCCCGTTAGTTGCGGACGGCCGGCGCGCAGCCACGCGGTGTACCAATAGCTCGCCACGGTTTTTGCGGCGGCGCTCATCTGCTGTTCGGCCATCGGCCCGACGAGGGCAAACAGTTTTTGGTAATACGTCTCGTCAAAATCTTCGGACTTCGCGTAGACACGTTTGGGATCGCGAGCGTGGGTGTCGGCGCGCAGTAAATTATCCGCCCAGATGTAACTGTTCAAAATAATTTCAAACGCCGCGCCGGTCGGATCCTCAATCGAGTCGATGCCGTCCGGCTTGAGATAAAGATTATTTTGAAAACGCTCGATCATGTGCCGCTCGAAACGGCTGTGAATGCCGGTGTTGCCGGACATTTGCCCGTCATAGTTCACGCTGGAATGCAGGGGCATGTGCAAATCGGCGACATAATGGCCGAGATCGGCGGAGAATTGAATGACGGCTTTTGTCCGGCCCTGGCGCATGGCGGCGGTCAACGAATCGGTGACTTTGGCGATATGCCACGGCGCGTCGCCGTAGCGCATCAAGGTGTCGGCGCTGAATTTTTGCGCGGCGGCTTGATAATCGCGCGGCATTTCCAAGAACGGATAACGCCCGTAATGGTCGATATCGATGTAATGATGAAACTCTTCGTTTTTTACGCGCCGGCGCCGCAGGTCGGGATCAATGGACTTTTCGACGATGGAATCCGAGACGCTTTGATAAAAATCGCGCAGCGGCAACGGCAAAAGCGCGATGGCTTCGCGGTGAATCCACTTGTGCGCCAGGAAACCCCAGCTCCAAATTGCAGAAGGCAAAACCAGAAGAATGACGACAAACAAAATTTGCCAAAGCCATTTTAGTTTGTTCACGCGAGGTGTTCCTTAATTAAAGAAGCGTTGAAGAGGCCATTAACCGGAAAATTGGCGTGACGCGGCAGCGGCAGAGAGATTGAAAAAGTCGTTCCGTATCCGACTTGCGACTCGACCGAAATGCGGCCGCCGTGGTCGTTGACAATGTGCTGGCAGATGGCCAGCCCGAGTCCGGTGCCGTCGGGCTTGGTCGTAAAAAACGGGTTGAAAAGATTTTCCAGAACATTGGGCGGAATACCGCTGCCGGTATCAGACACGACGAGCAAAACCTCGTTCGGCGCGACAAACTGCGTCGAGACTTCAACGACGCCGGATCCGGCAATGGATTGGATGCCGTTGCGCATCAAGTTGACGAGCATTTGATTGATTTGAACCGGATCGAGCAAAAGCTTCGGCAGATCAGCGGCCAGCGTTCTCACCAGCTTGACCTGCCGCTGCTGCGCTTCGGTTTGCAGCAAGTTGCACGCTTCCGCAACAACGGGATTCAGCTCGATCCGTTGAAAAGACGGCTTCGGATATTTGGTGAAGAGCAAAACGTTGGCGAGAATCTTTTCCAACCGCATGACTTCTTCGGCGATGATTTCCGCCACGTTGAGAATCGCGGCGTTGTCTTTGGCCAGGCGCCGCAACGTGCGGGCAAAACCGCCGATGGCGACGAGCGGGTTGCGAATTTCGTGCGCGACATGCCCCGCCATGTTGCCGATCGCGGCCAGACGCTCGGCGTGCACCAGGCGTTCGTGCGTGGTCTGCAGCTCTTTGTAAGCCGCTTCGAGCTTGTTCTTCTCTTGTTCCAGCCGGCGATTCGCATCGGCGCGCTCGATGGCCTGGGCCGCCTGGCTGGCAAAAATTTCAAGTGACTTGATCGCGTCATCGTCGATTTTCCGCTTGCTGTAAAGATCATCGGCGATAATCATGCCGACGAGCCGGTCTTTCGCCACCAACGGCACGGCGATGAATTCTTCCAACGCCAATTTTTCAAAAAATTTTTGACAGCTCGCACAAACCGGCTGATTGGGCAAGCGGCGATAAGGCCGTTTGCGGCGAATCGTCGCGACAAAATCCGAATTTTCCGCCGTCAGCAAAAGTTTTTGCGCGCGCACGCGATTGTTAAAAACGTCATCCGGCTCGGGGCGGCGCTTGCCGTATTTCGCCAAAAAATCCTCCAACGAAACGTGCTCTTCTTTCAGCTTTGCCCAAATGCGGCGCGCTTCCTCGCCATCGGCCGGTCCGACGCCCATGCGCCCGACCAGATAAAAGCCGGTGTCATCGGGCAAAAAAATCATCGCGCGATTGAAGCCGAGCGCCGGACCGGCGGTGAGGGCGGTCAAAATCAAATGCAACAACTCATCGAGATTGATCGCACCCTGCAGCGCCAGGCCGATGGTAGTGAGCATGCGAAGCTGATAATCATGCTTCTGGCTCTCCGTCACATCCTCGACGATGCCGAGCACGCCCGAAAAGGCCTCAAGGCCTTTCGAGGCTTCTGAGCCGTCGATTTTTTGCGGCGACAGCCACAACGGCACGGCGTGAATGTTGAGCACCGCGATCTGTCCATCAGACTTGTGAAAGTTGAAACCTTGCACTTTCCACGGCTTTTGTCCGGTGTTGACGCGCGCCACCGCGGTGCGCAAGAATGTTTCGCACAAGCCTTCTTTTTCAAAAACGCTGCTGCCAATGATCGACTCCGGCGCCAATCCCAGCAATTGGCCGAGCATCGGATTGGCTTTGCGGATATTGCCGCGCGCATCCGTCGAGAAAATTCCGATGGGCGCATTGTGCAGGATGAGCGCCAAATAGTCAAGCGTGGCTTCAACTTCGGCGCGCAGTTGCAGGTTGCGCCGGCGAATGTCACGGATGATAAAAAGATTTTCAATGACATTTGCCAGCTCGAGCCAGCCGAAAGGCTTGTGCAAGAACGCGCTCACGCCGCGCTCGATCATTTTCTTCTTCAAATTTTCGTCCGCCCCATGGCCGGTGATCATGATGACGGGTGTTTTGCGCACCGTCTCATAAAGCGGATCGGTGGTGAGCGCATGAAAAACCTTCTCGCCATCCATTTCCGGCATCATGAAATCGAGCAGCACCAAAGCGGGTTTTTCTTTGAGAATCAGCTCGAGGCCGGAAACGCCGTCATACGCCGAAAGCAGGCGATAACCGGCTTTTTGCAGATGGGCCCGCGCCAGATCGTGCAGCGTGGTCTCATCGTCGATCAAAAGAATTGTGAGAGGCTCGTTTGTGGACATTACACCATCACACCGAGGTGAAAAAATTCCATCACGTTCATCCCGCCCTTTCCATGAAAGTATGGAAAGGCGGGATGAAGCCAACCTCATCTGAGTTTCTTTTTATGGCGATTTCTTCTCAGACGTTTTTTGCGTTTGTGCGTGGCCATTTTATGCCGTTTACGCTTTTTACCACTGGGCAAGAGCTTTCACCTCCTTTGCGGTTGGTTTTTTATGAAGATTCTTATTGCAAATTTTAAATTAAAAATTTTCAATTTAAAATTTACAATGCTTTTGGTGGCGGCTACTGCCGCCCTACGAATGCAGTTTGATTTTCTGTTCGTATTCTTGAATGCCCTCTTTGAGTTGATTGCGGAGAGGTTGTTGGGAGCAGCTTTCCAATTGTGCGATGATGAGCTTGGCGCGGACGACATCTAATTCACATTCTGTATGCGATTGGAAACTGCGACTTTCCATATCATAATCGGCATGAACACGTTTTTGGCGCAAATCCTTTAAACGACCGGCAATATCCTTGATCTCCGAAATACCGGCATTATTTAATCGGCGATAAAGCAACTCATGCGAAGATGCATCTTTAGGCAAAATGAAACCCAAATCACTTAGCAGCTTGAGCCCTGTATTAAAAATACCATAATAAGCACGGCTATAAGCTGATCGGATCGATGCTTCAGTGCGCATCTGCGCCAGTTTTTGTGCAACGGTTATGAATTCTTTTCCTTCCATCACACGATATTAAATTGAATTTTCTTTGAGATCGGTTGCCTCAGCCCATAAAAGTGGGCACATCTTATCATTAAATTCATCGGGAATAGCTGTATTAATCGCGCGAATATAATTTTGATCCGCTTGCAGCAATTCCTCGAACAAGCCCGTTACATACAGATGAATCTCAAGTATTTCACGATTGGGAATTTCCGGATCACTCATGTAATCAAACCGGATATTTCGAATTTCTTTAAACGTCTCGCGCGCCAAGCGCACGGCCGTCCCGACATGCGGCACAAGCGCATTTTCCTGCGCGAAACGCCACACCTCATCGGAAGCCGGCAAACCGGCGATATAGCGCGGCTCAGGTTTGCGATGAAGTGTTGCTTGCTCCGTTTCCGAACGTGTGAGATAAGGAGAAACCGCCTCCCCAACTTTGTTGGGTTGATTCGCCGGCGTCGTCTCCTGTTCCGGATATGGTTTTGGGGTTGCCATAGTTTTTTGCTGAAAACGTTTAGGATGCCACAGTAGCTTCTTGCTCCGGCAAGCCTTGCTTGACGCCTTCACGCAGTTCTTTGGCGGGACGAAAAGTCACGGCGCGGTAGGCGGGAACGTTGATCTTTTCGCCGGTGCGAGGGTTGTGCGTGACACGAGATTTGCGTTGGACAGGATTGAAACTGCCGAAGCCGCGCAGATTCACCCGCGTATCATTGCTGACCGCCCACTTGATCGTCGCCAGGAAGCCATCGATCACGGCGGTGGTTTCAACTTTGGTCAGCCCCGTGCCCTCGGCGACGACATCGACAATCTGGGTTTTCGTAATAATTTTGTTTCCACTCACTTGACCCTCCTTGGAAAGGTTCGCCGGCTGCGCCGGTAGGGTTTGCCACTTTACCCGTTAGCCGGTTAAACTTTTTTTTCTGATTTATCAGCCGTGACCGCAAGAACAGGAGCCGCAGCCGCAGGCTGCGCCCATCGGCGAATGGCCGCTTGCTGCTCCGCTCTTTTGAACCGAGTTATTTGTGTTCGATGCAGTTGCAAACAATGAGATCAGTCGATTGACTTCACTGGCGCCGCATTTCGGACAATGAACAACCGCCGGTTTGGTTTCAAAAACCAATTCTTCAAAACGTTTTTCACACGGCGGACAATAATATTCGTAGATCGGCATAATGAAAACTCCTTACAAAACCCATTGATAACGCAGAACCGGCAATGTCTGCAAGCGAATCAAATGCTCTTCGAGATCGCCGAACATAATATCCCAAACCGTCACTTTGCGTTTGCGCGGCGTCACCACGCGCGGCCGGCCTTCGATGCCGGTCACTTCCGCAGCGAGCGCTATGGCATCTTGATAAGTGCCGAGCCGGTCGATCAAGCCGAGCGCCAACGCTTGTTGGCCGGTGAAAACACGGCCGTCGGCATGTTTCAAAACTTTCGCTTTTTCCATCCGCCGGGCCGCCGCGACCACGCCGACGAATTGTTCATAGGCGTCATCGACGTAGCTCTGGAAATATTTGCGATCTTCTTCGGACATGGGGCGAAACGGCGAACCGCTGTCTTTATACTTTCCGCTTTTGATCACGTCAAAACGAATGCCGATTTTATTCAGCAGTTCCGTCATGTTGATCAGTTCCGAAATCACGCCGATGCTGCCGGTGGTGGTGCCGGGATTGGCCATGATGGTTTCGGCAGCGCATGCGACATAATACCCGCCTGACGCCGCGACCGATCCCATCGAGGCAATGACGAACTTGCCTTTTTGACGAACGCGTTTGGCCGCTTCGTAAATTTCCTGGCTCGCGGCGACGCCGCCGCCGGGGCTGTCGATGCGAAGAATCACCGCGGTGATCGAGCCGTCTTCTTCAAACCGTTCGAGCTGCTCGACCGCATTTTTGCTGTCGAGAATGATGCCTTCAATTTCAACGACGCCGAGGCGTTTGCCGGTGTGCAGCGCGAAACCATCTTCCGAAAGGCCGAAAAAAAACGAGATGATGAAGAAGATAAAAACGCCTAAAGCCGCGAATAAAAGCAATCCCAAAAACCAATCTCTCCCGCGAGCCATACAATTTCCTTATATTTGGACCAATTGAATGATAAACAAAAATCCCTTAAAAGTCAACACCCCGACACTGATAGCAAAATGCCTGCCATGCCGCAGGCTAGGGATTAGGGCAAAATAACTTACCGCCTACTGCTCAAGCCGGACGAGGTGGAACAAAAAAAGCAACACGCAAAGACGCAGAGCCGCAAAGGATACGCAAAGTCTTCCAAAGACCAAGCAATAATAAGTTTGACCTTTTGAAAATTTTTCTTTGCGATATCTTTGCGTCTTTGCGTAAATTCTTTTGTTTTTTTGCAGAGATTTTACCCTTTAATTAATCACGACGAACTTGGCGATCTCGTGAAAATCGCCGGCGATGAGTTGGCAGAAATAAACGCCGCTGGCGACGCGGTTGCCGGCGGCGTCGCGCCCATCCCAAAATAATTTATCCGCATAAACGCCGGCGCCAAGCTCGCCCAGCTTAAAGTTGCGCAGCACTTTTCCATCTTCACGCAGGATGGCGGCATCAACCGATGTCCGTTGGCTGAGGCGAAACGGGAAAAAGAGCAGGCCCTTGCTGCGAAAAGGATTCGGTCGCGGTTTTTCCAACAAATTGGCAATCTCCAATTTGCTCGCCAGGGTGACCTGCAATTGGTAATTGGAAAAAACCGGCTGCCCGTTGCTCGCCGGCAGGCTGGTATTGACCACGGCGACGACGACGGTATCTTCACGTGAAGGCGCCGCCACGGCGATCGGCGTCAGCCCGCCGCCGCTTTGCAAAGTATATTGCCGCTGATTGTTTTTTGAAATCGCGGTGACCATCCACCGGCTCGGTTCGCCGGTTTGCAAAAAAATTTGAATGCTTTGCGGATTGCGAATGACGCGATACAAATTTGCGGCAACCGAAGACAGCCCCTCGCTGATCGTCGTGTCGCGCGACGCCGTGACGGTTTTCTTAAATTTGATTTGAGGATATTTGTCGCCTTCTTCAAAATAGCGCGACGAATCAGCGCGCGAGCCGGTAAAATAACACCAACTATAAAATTCACTAAACGCCTGCGTAAACGGTATGCCGTAGGGCGATGATTCCAAAACGGTTTTAAAACCCCGAATCGCCGATTCGAGCTTGACATTTTTCCACAAATCGAGCATGAGGCGGCTGGCACGGGCGCGTTTGACCAAATAATGCAGCCAAATGGCGGCCTCGTAGCCGTCGGTTTCGTGCAGCGGGCGATCGGGGTTGTTGAAAAAATCGCGCAGGTAAAAATAATAATCGTTGACCTCGTCATAAGCAAAATCTTCAAACCACACCGAAGACATTTCCAGAAAGAAAATATCTTCGTCGCGAAAACGATAATTGAGTTGGACGCCGTGAAAATATTCGTGCGCGACGGTCACGCGCAGCGCGGCGAGTCCGGTGGTGTTGTAGCCGATGAAATCATTGTCGACAATCGAATAGGCCGGCGCGCGCCCGGTGGCGTCGATAAAATCCCACGCCGTCTCGCCGTAACGATCCGCCGGCTCATCGATGACGTAAAAATCGTATTCGGCGCCATCGACGCCGCGATCGCTCATCGGCGGATCGAAGCCGAGCTGGTTGATCAAAAGATCATGCGCTTTCTGCGCCGCCAAAACCGCTTCGTAAATATAATCCGGCACGCCGGGCAACTTCGTCGAGTTTGGGTTAACCGCGTCGCTGCCGGTGACGGCATAATGAAAGCGAAATCGGCCATCCGGTGTGGCATACGAGAGCGGCAAGCGCGGGCGCTGAAAAGCCGCGTTGAAAAGCGCGGCAAGCTCCGGGCGTTTCGACGCGGCTTGATGCAAAGCCGCAAAAGCCGGAAGCCCGCATTTGCCATGCAGCTTGGGATCGGTGGAAATAGTCGAGGCGTTTTGCAACAACAACTGATAATTTTGCGAACGGGTCTGGCCAAAGGCGGCCGCAGCAAATATGAGAATGAAAAAACTGAATGAACGACGCATGTTGATTCACTTTCTCCGAAAGCTGAAGGTCAAGGGGACGCCGGCAAATCCGAAGCGGGCGCGGAAACGATTTTCCAAATATTGGCGATAACTCGGCCGAATCGCGTCCGGATGATTGCAAAAAAAGGCGATCACCGGCGGCGCGTGTTTGACTTGCGTACAATAGTTGATTTTGACTTCGCGTTTGTTCATCGCCGGCGGCGGATAATTTTGCACGGCTGCTTGCAGAAACGCATTCAATTCCATGGTGCGCAATGGCTTTTGCCGCTCGCGATGGACGGCTTGCGCCACGTCGAGCATTTTGAACACACGCTGCCGGTTTTTTGCCGATATAAAGAGTATGGGCACGTAGCTGTAAATGCGCAAGGCTTCGCGCAGTTCTTTTTCAAAATTTTTGGCCGTCAACGCGTCTTTCTCGACCAAATCCCACTTGTTGACGCCGATGACGATGCCCTTGTGCAATTTGGCGGCGGCGCTGATAATGTGCAAATCCTGATCGACGGCTTTTTCCAGCGCATCGAACAACACCAGCGCGACGTTGCAGCGGCGAAGGCTTACGCGCGCGCGCAGCGTGCTGTAAAATTCTATCGCCTCTTTGACGCGGGAAGTTTTGCGCAACCCCGCCGTGTCGATCAGCACGATCTCCTGATTTTTGTAACGCAGGCGCGTGTCGATGGCATCGCGCGTCGTGCCGGGAATATCGGTGACGATCACTTGCTCGTGGCCGAGCACGGCATTGACGAACGAGGATTTGCCGACGTTGGGTCGTCCGATGACGGCCAAATGCAAAGCCTCGATTTCGTCTTTTTTCTCTGCATCATCATCGCTCGGCTTTCGTTTTGCCGAAGCCGGCAGCAGCGCAACAAGTCGATCCAAAAAGTCGCCGACCTGCCGGCCGCTCACTGCCGAAACCGGCAGCGGCTCGCCGAGGCCGAGATCATAAAAATCCGCCAGCCTCGGCTCGTGATGGGTGTCATCGATTTTATTCACCACGAGCACGAGAGGTTTATCGCTACGCCGCAAAATGCGCGCAACTTCGGCGTCGGTGGCGGTCACGCCGGTTTGCGCATCGACGGCAAAGATCAAACAGTCGGCCTCGTCGATGGCGTCGTACACCTGCTTGAGCACGGCTTGCTCGATGACGTTGTCACTGTCGCGAAAATAGCCGCCGGTGTCCATCAGCGTGAACTCGTAGCCTGCCCAATCGGCCTCGGCATAATTGCGATCGCGCGTCACGCCGGGCGTTTCGTGCACAATCGCCTCGCGCTTGCGAATGATGCGGTTGAACAACGTCGACTTGCCGACGTTCGTCCGGCCGATGATGGCGATGAGGGGTTTCTTTTTCATTCCAAAACTTTCACGGCGGTAATAAAATATTCGGTTTCCCCAAACCAGTCGGTCGGCACGCCTTTGTGCTGTTCATAAACCAGCGCGACGCGTTTGCCCAGCGTTTGGTTGATTTTCGCCGCCACGGAATCTTCGCGAACGCTGAAGAAAAATTTCTCCGGCATCGTGCCGGGCATCGTCACCATCGCCAGCTCGCCCTCCCAGGTTTTGAAAATCCACCCCTTATTCGAAAATTTTTGCACGTACCCGGCGCGTTCTCCGGACGAGTAACTCCAAGTTAACGAGAGCCAGGTATAAAACGCAAAAAGCAGCGCCGGCGTGACGACTAAAATGACGAACCAGCGCAGCTTGCGGGATTTTTTTTGCTCCATTTTCCTTCCTTCAATCAATTTCTAACCAAGAATTTTAGTGATTCGTTTGCGACCATCCAATTCAAGTCGCAATGGCAATTCCATAAGCAAATTCCGTCCGGCCAATTGATTCTTCGATGACCGGGCCTCGGACAAACACAAAAGGCATCAAACCATATTGTTCACCGACCATTCTTACTTTTTGCGCTCGTGGATAATTTCGCAAGGTCGGTCCTGATTCAACGACTTTGCCTCCGCAAACCAATATCCATCTGGCGTCGTGTCGTCCAAGCTCCTGCTCGATCCATTTTGCATATTTTCGATAAGCGGAAATTTGCAGTTCATCTCGCTCTTCTTTGGACATCGCCAAATATTCCGCAAATGAAATGGCAAAAAGATCTCTCGAAACGGGCGGTGAAGTCAGAACTTGTGCGCCGCCATTTTTCTTATCACGTGCCGAGGCGAGACGCTTTTCCACACGCTCAAGCTCTTCCGGCGAAAGTTCATCAAACGTTTCTAAGAATTCATCGAGAAACGAATTTTTAGTTTCCATATCGGCCTCCTGTAATTTAGGACCGTTCCCTATATTGGTTTTACATCTTAAGTACTAACTCTGTAAATTTGTTTTCTAATATGTCAATAGCGTTCTTGCCTGAGTCTACGTATCGGAGCACCATTAATAAATCGTTTTCATCCAGTACAAGAATCTTCATTCTGTCCTTTAAAAGATTTCTAAAAATTGATTCTTGACAATTAGTTGAAACACCTTTACGAGAGAGAATGACACCAAAATTACCAAAATAAAGATTTTCCCGAATGTACTCCCTGAATGTATCAATGTCACCAGTATTAAGTTCATTTTCGTAATTCTTGGCATCGAATAGCAAAAAATCTACGCCTTTCTTTTTTAAGGATAATAAGAACGGAGATGTAGTGCTGTTATTTACGATTATAAAATCACGGACTCTTAAGCGTCCTTCATTCGGTACTTGCTTCTTGATAACAAAATTTTTGAAGCAAGATCCAAGACACAATGATAAGAATTTTTCTATATAGTCTTCAAAGGCTTTTCCATCAGAAAGATTAAGGTTTACGAGTTGTTTTTTCAGATCATAAACTTCATTGTAACCAGTAGTTCGTAATATGTCAATTATCTTGAATATGTCTTTAAAGTCTTTTCCTAGTACTCGTTGGTAAAGATACAGCCCCGAGGCGAAATTAGCAGCAGCAAAATAAAATACTAAATGGCTATGATCCAATATCTGATCGAATCCTAGATAGTCACTTATGTCTTTTCTATTTGTGAAGATCACTTTCTTGCAATCTGCTGTTTCATCCTTGATTCTATCGGCACTTAATTTCTCTGTTTTTGGTATGACAACATTGATATTGTATGCAGAGATTGCAAAAACAAGATTTTCACTGGAGAATTGTAAATTCGGTACTGTAAAGCTTATATAATCCTTTTCTTCACGATTATCTATGAAGCGGTAGTTGGATTCCAGTAGCTGCTTGACAAACTCGGTTATGTGCTTTGGCCTTGCACGTGCTAAAAGTTCTTCGATAAAAACCCATCTGAGTAAATCGAGTACACTATAGTAGACATAACCGTCGTGAATGGCGTCGCTTTTAAATCCATGATATTTGTGCTGTGGCTCTGAATCACTGAGAAACAGGTTATCGTCGATGCTATTGGATAAATATAAATGTGAACTTCTATCGACCTCTGAGTTGTCGATAAATACCAAACGTAATTTCGTTAGAAATGAATACCACTTTTTGTCATCACCTACAACTTCTAGTAAGTCAAGTTTAGCCCTTTCGAAAAATGGTATAACTTTGGAATAAAATATGTTTTTGCTGAGCAGATCAGGTAGATCCATATCGAACCAGGAGTATTACTTTAATAGTTTATTTTCTGTATCTCTATTTCCTCATCAACAACATATGCAGTCCTAACTTGCGACATCCGGCTTCGCTTCAAAACTTTTAACCACGTCAAAGGCCGAAATTTTTCCAAACTTCAAAAATTCAAAAATGCCGCTAAAATCATTCTTCAACGGCACCACCGGCACGCCGAGCTTGTCTTGCATCTCGGTGAGCTTCCTATCGTCGATTTTCGGCGGTGATCATATTGCCTCTTTAGGTAACATGATTTGCTCATCAAGTATCTGCGTCACCCTTCCGCGACCGTCCAATTTCACTTGCAACGGTAGTTCCGTGAGCACATTTCGGCCAACCAAAGCTTGGCGAAATTGATTCGGCAATCGAAATGAGCTTTTTGCCCAATTGCGCACGCAAAGCACATTGATAATTCCGGAAATCATTTTACCGCCTTCGGTGATAACTCCTACCAAAACTGGGTGAG
>Ga0247727_10008555_pt1 | contig 18953 bp, 20 predicted proteins | sample WisWelCaveWW1625_FD_202498 | JGI IMG/M metagenome (GOLD analysis project Ga0247727, IMG submission 202498) | Biofilm microbial communities from Wishing Well Cave, Virginia, United States - WW16-25 | ecosystem: Environmental > Aquatic > Deep subsurface > Groundwater > Cave microbial mat | place... | reverse complement strand
GAAGCCGTACTCGCCGACTCGCAGGAGGAATCCGCCGCCCAAGCGGCGTAACTCATCATGCCGCCGCTGAGAGTTTCAACGGGAATAGGGACACGGTCCACCTCTTTGCCAATCTCCTCATTCGACTTGCCTTCGGCGAGGAACTGCATAATCTCTCGTTCGCGGACGTTGAGGACTTCGGCATCATTAGGTCGTCATCGTTTAACCACGAAGGCAACGCATTAGTAGCAGACTTGCGAAGTCGCTTACTCGTCTCCGCCACGCCCCCCCCGCTCCCGCCTATTCCGCGAGGTTTTGCCCTGGTTGTCTTCATCGTCTTTCATGGTGCGTGACTTCAGGCGGCGCAGGCACGCAGGGAAGCGTTGATGATGTGCGGCGCGGCGCGGGGGAAGTGCGGGGGGGCGAAGCTATCGAGGCTGCCGATAACGGTGGACGGAAGGGCCATCTGGATTGAACGATCGCACGCCGCCAACAACTCAACCCCTGCAACCATGTCAGCCACATGGGCTGGTTTGTAGAGCACGAGTTCGGGACGAACGAGGCCAAGGCCGGGCACAACTGCATACTCCATCTGTGCGGTCACCACGATGATCGGGATGCGGCCCAGTTCGGGATCTTCGCGCAACGCCTCGGCAATGCGCCGGGTGCCCACGGGCTCCAAGTTCCATTCGGTGACGATGACGTCGGGGGCGGTGGCGCGCACGGAATCGATGAACTCCGACGCCTCCGCGACCACCACGCCGTCCCAGCCGTGGTCCAGCGCAATCTCTTGGTACAGCATGCGCTGCTGCGGGTTGTTGTCGACGAACAGGACTTTTGGCATTTGCGTCTTCCTTCGAGGAATTGAGTGGTCAGCGGGGCCGGAGGTTGAATCCGACCGGCCCCGCGGACCAAAAGCGGTTTACGATCACGGGGTCATCGCTGGCACACAGTCATGAGCAACTGGCATCAGCGACTGGATACCAGAATTGATACTCGCACTCGGCCAAGTCGTTGCCAAAGATGCAGTCAAACCAGATCTTAATGACGTGCTGCCGTATGCCCGGACCGCAGCACTCGCGCCCTGTCGGATCGGGTTGGCTTGAATCAAGTGGCGGGAGCGACTCCCAGACCTGCGGGCAAGGCAATGCACCACCCGGCTGCATAGGCGGAAATTGAGTTCCACATGCGTTAACATCGACGACCTTCTCATTCGGATACGGAAGGCCAACACACGCCGCATACAACACGGTCGCACTGACGAGCGCCAGGGATGCAGCCATCGCTCTGACGCGGCGAGAGAAAACAGGTTGAGTGTTCATTGGTTCATTTCTCCTTAGAGGTTCTCGAGTTCGTAGGCCGTGCCGGTGCCGATGCCGCGCGACTTAAAGCCACCGGTCCAGCTTTTGGTCACTCGGCCGTCGTAGCGGATGACCAGCGCCGGTTCATCGGGGTACTCCCAGTGTGGGAGCTCGGCGAGGGAAGTGAGACTGTCACCGATGCGAGCGTGATTGACGTTCCTCGGACGTCCAAGAAACGGATTGAGACTGCGCGGCTCGCGGTGATCGTGACAAACGACAATGGGAGTGTCCATGCCGCGGTCCTTCAACACGTCGGTGTAGCTCCGCCCGTTAGTTTGCGGACCCAGCCGGTCGATGATCCGGTGATTGAAACCGAAGTAGGTGCTCCAGGCGTGACCGGGTTTTCCCAGCCGTTTGGCCTCGGCAATACGGGAGGCCACTACCTCTGGACCGTTCGTCAGAATCAGCGGACAGATGAGTTGCTCCGCATTCACATAGCGCGGAAAGAGCTCGACGACATTGCCGGGATACTTGCCGTGGTGTTCGTCCCGGTACTGCTTGAGCGCGAGGCTGATTCCGTTGAGTTGCGCTGTGCATTGCGTCACATACACTTCACGGCGCACCCTGGCGACGCTGGGCGTGGCAATCGCGCTCAGCGTCAAGAGAATCGACAGCACAGCGACGGTTTGCACCAGCGTCATGCCGAATTGGCGTGATTTGCGTTTCATGTCAGGCTCCTGTGGATTGTGCTTGAGGTTGGTCGAATCCGAACCACTCGCCCTTGACGGTCGAGGTCGAACGTGCAGTTGCGGCCGGCGCCGTACCAGTCGTGCAGGCGGGTCGCGGAATCACAGACGAAGTACATCCGCGGTGAACGGGCAGCGGTTGCCTCCTGCTGGACCTGTTTGGGCGGTTGCGTCATCACGACGATGAGGTATTCGCCCGGATACTGTTGCAGCAGTTGCTGCCAATGCCGGTGCTCGCCAAACGGCCCGGTATTGAGGAACAGCACTCGGGTGGGATGGCCCAGCCCGATGGGCAACTGCCGTCCTGCCACATCGGTGGCACGCGGTCGGGGAAACTGCCGACCCAGCAGTGAGTTTCGGCGGTGTTCCACCGCCTGACTCATGCGTTGGCCAACCGCCTTCATGGCAGTTGCATGAAGTTCGTAGTTGGGCACGGCGGCTTGCCGCCGAATGCTCCAACTCCAAGCCAGCACCGGCAGCAGGACAAGCCCGAGGATCTGCGGCACGGGCCGCGACCGTTCTGGCCTAATTGGGCTGCTCTGTCGATAAGTCATTGCTCTTGTCACCCCCTTTCCGCAAGTGGGTCTGCGCAATGTTGTCCATGACATGCTGAGGCACGGATTGGTCGTAGCGAATCGCGTTGATTTCGATGCTGAGTTCGCGGTTAGTGAAAGCACGATACCGCCACCGGAACCGCACCAACTCGTGGCTCCGCTTGGCGATTTCAACCAAAGAGTTGACATCATTAGTCCGCGCGTCGATAACAACAGAGTCGGCCTGTTGCTTGCGACTAACCCGGGCTTCGCCCTGCACAATCGCATCGCGGAGGGGGGTCAACAAGCGGTCAGGATTCACGAGGGCTTCTACCGGGAGTGAGACGGTACGCCCTGCTCGCGCCGCGTCAGCCATCGTTGGAATTAGGGGTATGAATCTCTCCTCAGGGCCGGCAACGAAGACCTCATCTCCGACCTTGAGCCAGGTTTGCCGGTCCGGGAACCACCAGATCTCCAGTTCCGACACGACCGGAGTCGCGAGTGGAGTGCCGTCTCCTATCGGCCGGTCAAACAGTGAAGTTGACCCGACGAGCTGCACCGATTTACATTTGCGCAAGCGTGTTAGCGCATCGCCAATCTCGTCGGCGGCGCTTGGCCGGGGACGCAGGAAAAAGCCCAACGCGATTGTCGCCGGCGCGCCGACCAGCACCAGCCGGCGCGCGATCCGTGGCGCGCGTCGAGCGCGCCGCATTTCGTCCCGCAAGGCCGTCATCAACCGGGCATCGAACTCGGGCGTGGGACTCCAGCGTTCGTGCGCGGCAATCGCCGGCTTCAATTGCTCCAGCGTCGCAACGATGCCATCAAACTCGGATTGACAAGTGGCGCACCTCGCCAAATGTTCCGCGACGCGCTGCTGTTCGGTCGGCGGCAACTCGTCCAGCGCAAACGGGCCCAGCAGATCTTGTATCGAACGGCATTGCTTCACAATTGAACCTCCGGGTGCATTGGTTGCAGACGGCCTCTGAGTTTTATCAGGGCGCGGGAATAGTCGGAACGAACCGTGCCCAGCGGCGATTGCAATAGGTCGGCAATGGCGGGGTAAGACAACCCCTCCAGTTCCTTCAACACGAACACTTCACGCTGACGAGCGGGCAACAGCCGTAGCGCCTTGCGCAGCGCGTCACGTTGTATGTGTCGCAAAGCGCCTCTTGCCATGTTGTCGGGGGATCGACCGCCGAAGTAAGCTCCATCAGATTGCGCCGATTCCGGCAAATCGTCCCAGGCGACGAAGAGCCGTATACGCCGCAGCCATGAATCTCGGTAATTGCGGGCACAATTGACGGCAATCCGAATCAGCCACGGCTGAAACCCTGTCGGCGGACAGCGGCGCCGATGACGAAAGGCGCGGACGAGAGTGTCTTGTATCAGGTCATCCACATCGTCAGGCGAGTCCACCAAGTCGGCGATTACCCCGCCGACGCGCGTCCGGTACCTGCGCGTCAACAATTCAAACGCGAAGTCATTGCCGGCCAGACACTCCGCCATCAACTCGTCATCGCTGAGTGACGGAAGACCGTTCTGCCAGTTGCTGATGCTTGAATTCCTCGGATTAGCGTTCATTGGTTTGACGGCTCAATTCACCGAGCCATACAGTAAACAGTTGAGCGGCCCAAATCTATGCACTTTTCAAAAATAAACTTTGGGCGGCCCTTTCGGCAGTCTGACTACTCGAGGCTGCGCGAGGTGCCTAATCGGTCCAACCAGCGCAACCAGGCGGTGTTGTCGATGAGCTTCGTGTACGAGATGCGCTCGCTGCCGAGGTTGAAAAGAAGCAGTGCGCAGACCGCCGCGCAGTGGACGGCAATCGGCAGTTCCAGCATCACCAACGATCCCAGCGCGGCCCCCAACGCATTGCTGCCCGCGTCCCCCATCATGGCCTGACAGCGAAAGTCCAGCGGAGCGTAAGCGAGGGTTGCCATGGCGAGTGGAACCAGCATCCAGCTGTGCTGACCGCCGAACGCGACAAGCAGCATGATGAGGCTCAGCCAATATGCCTTGAGTGCGCGTGACGGGCGGCGGTCAAGTAGGTTGAGTGCGTTCGCGCCCAGGGCGATCAGTGCGCCATCCAGCATCATCAAAGTGCCCGTGGTCACCGGAGGGATACCGGAGCTGGCATGCCAAACGGAGGCTACCAGCAGCGCAGTCACGGCGCCGCCCAGCGCCTTCACCGCGCCGGTCGTCAAGACTCCACGGAACAGGGCTTTGAAATGCCCTCGCAATCCTCGGATCTCCTTCGACCCGAACCGGTCATCGATCAGCCCCAGTATAGAAAACCCAGTAACGCAGGCAACGAACAGCAGCGGGGCCAAACGGCGATCACGACTCGTCGCGCCACCGCAGCCGTCCACACACTGCCACACCAGCGATTGCGGCACCAGCAACGCCGTCACGATGCCGAACGCCAGGCCCACGGAGGTCGGGATGGTGCGGCCGGCGAAGTTGCGGTCGGTAAATCCGCGCTGCGCGTGGAGCCGGTGCACGAACGCCACGACGATCGCGCCGATAACAAGGGAGGAGATAGCCCAGGGAATGAACTGGGGGGCGGCAATCACAGGTCACATTCTCGCGCGCAGCGCCTCGCAAATGTCGCGCAACTGCCGCGCGCGGTGCGCGAAACCGGCCGCGCTCTTCCCGTGCTCGCGATGGTCGAGCGCCAACGGCACTTCGATGATGCGTGCGCCGACCAGCACGGCGTCGATGTCGAGCGCGGTTTCCACACCGTAGCGATCGGCGAACGGCCGGCCGCGTTGCGCGGTGATGCGGTCGAGCACCCAGCGCTTGATAGCGCGCTGGCCGGACAGCGGCGCGGGAAACCACCGACCGGTGGCGCGATACACGCCGAGCCGAGCCGTGCGCACGACGAGGCCCGCGCCGCCGCGCTGCGCCGGCGGCAGCACCGCAATCGTCATGTCGGCTTCGTCGCGCAGCACCGGTTCGAGCAGCGGCGCGGCGTTCTTCGCGGTTGCGCCGAGGTCGGCGTCGAGCATGAGGATCACGTCGCCCTTGGCTTCAGCGAAGCCGGCGTTGAGTGCCGCGCCCTTGCCCTGATTCGTCTCCAGCCGAAGGACGCGCACGCCGTCGACTTGCGACGCGACTTCGAACGTCTCATCGGTCGAGCCGTCGTCAATGTAAATAATCTCGTCGATGCCTGTGAGCGTCGTCACCGCGCGCAGCGCGTCGCCGATGCGGTCGGCTTCGTTGAACGCGGGCAAGAGGAGGGAGACGGAGGGCATCGGTTAGCGGAAATCGTTGAGCCAAACGAGACGGTTGCGCAGGGTATCGACCTTCAGAATGGTCAACAACTTGCGAGCGCGGGCAACCATCGTTGACAGAGACTCTTCGGTCGAGAGGATGATCCCAGCGTGCTCGCGCCCTGCGACGACCACTCCCGGTGCAGCGGCTCGAAATCGCACGCATTCATGGTTAACACGGCCCGATGCTCTTGCGTCGCCCACGCGAGAATCAGGGAGTCCTCGGTATTGCGAAGGTTGGCGTCGAGTACGGTGAGCACGTCGAACCCTTCTCGCCGCAGCGCAGCGGCAAGACGAACATCGATGTGCTCATCGAGCAGAAGCTGGGGCAAGTTCCCGATCCATCTCGCGGCAATGTCGCTGATATGCCTCTTCGCGCTCGAGAATCAGCACTTCGATTTCATCCTTGTGGTCGTAGTAATAAGAAATCGCATCGTGCATCTGGGCGGGAGTGATGTTCGGGTAGGCTTCGAGCAACTGCTCCACCGGGTATCCGTGTCGCGTGTGATAGGCCGCGAGCGTGGCGACATCGAGCCGCGTGCCGGCGATGACCGGCGTGCCACCCTGGACGCCAGCATAGCGGGCGATGTGTGGGTGCTCGGTCAGCACGGGAACTGGCTGGACAGCAGTTGCGGTTGCCATGACACTTGCCGCGTTCAGTTTATCAGAGGGGATTCCGGACGGCAAACCCTGTCACCCCGTCAACCCTGTCACCCTGTCACCCCGGTTCGGATTCGGCGCCATGAATGCCAGTGTCACGAGTCGCTGCTCGCTGCGGTTGACGACGCCGTGCACGACGCCGCTGGGCGCGAGAATCGCGTGACCGGGGCCGACCGTCATGGTCTCATCGCCGATAATGAACTCGCCCTCGCCCTCCAGCACCATGTACACCTTGTCGGCGCCGTCGTGCGTGTGCGGCTTCTGCTCCTGCCCAGGCTCGAAGCAGTAGGCATCGAGGAAGAAATGCTCGGCGTCGAAGACGGGGTTCTTCTGCATCTTCTCGGCGCTAAACGCCGCACGATCGGCGATTGCAACGACATTGGGGAAAGCCATCAACCTCACCTTTCACTTCCGGTAGCGCGCAGGATCATCACGACGCTGATCGGTATTGTGCGAAATCTCCGACCCAGCCAGGCCGCGGGCCGGCGCTCCAGCCGGCCCAGGCACTCGATGAGCGGAAACAATGCGCGTGGCGGCCGCGGCGCGTAGTAGAGGGGCGCCAGAGCGCGAACCATCCCGAACATGGGCGTCCACACTCCAGCGACCTCGAAGCCCACCGTGCCCCACAGGCGGTCGCTTTCCCACGCGGCATAACCACGCAGATGTTGCTCGCCGCTGTACGCCTTGCGCCGCATTAGCCGTCGCAGGAGGCGATTCTCCTTCGCGCGATCGAGCGCATTTTGCAGAAGATTGTGACGGTTCGGGTGCGTGAGCAGGAGCCAGCCGCCCGGACGCAACACGCGCCGGCACTCGCGCGCCACACGACGCCAATCGGGCAGATGCTCGATGACTTCGGCCAGGACGACGACATCGAACATGCCATCGCCAAAGGGCAGCCATTCGCCGTCGGCTATCGCGTAGTGCGAGCCTGACGTGAGCGGGCCGAAGGAGAGGTCCACGCCAAACGTCCGGTAGTCCGGCAACGCGCCAAGCAGGAATCCCTTGTTACATCCGACGTCCAGTATGCGCGCGCCAGCTGGCGCGAAGCGGCGCACCACGTCGGCGTTGAATTCAGTGCACAGCCGCTCGAAGCAATTGGGCTGCGAGGCGTCGTCGAGCCGGGAGGCGTAAACGCTGCGGTAATCGGAGGTCATGATGGTTTACCCGCCAGCACGACGATCGGTCCGCTTCATGACTGATTGCCATCGACTTGTATTCATTCATGCATAATTCGGGACAAGGTCAGCTCGATACGTGGATCACGACTCCGGGCTTTGCCCTTGACATTGCTTCGAGCACCATGGGCATCAGCGGTCGCAGCACCGTGACATCATTGCTGGAGGCGTGAATAACGATAACGGCGAGCGCCAGATTCGACAGGTTTTGCTGATACTCCAGGTTGCTATCGACGATGAGAAGGATATCAAACTCCCTGGCCGCGAGCTGCAGCAACACGCCATTCTTCAGGCCAGCCCAACCGGCCTCGGCGACTGTCCGGACGTCGTAAGCGCAGCGATCGCGAGCTCCCGCGTAACCGTTGGGAAGTCGTCAAGAAACTCTTCCAGTGGATGCCCGCCCTCCAGGTAATCGATGAGTGCCTGAACGGGGACTCGTGTGCCGACGAATACCGGAGTCCCACCAAGGATGTCGGGATCCGAGTGGATGACTGTTGTGTGGTTCATGATTCCTATCCTCAATTAGGACGACTGTTTGCGCGCCGCCATCTCATCTTGAACACGACGCTTCACGCGCGAACAGTCGATGGCCTCAATGCAACGACCATACTCGCCCTCGTTCGAAGCCGCCACTACCCGCCCACCATCCCGTAGCGGCACAGAAACTGCGGCACCGATTCGCGGCCAATCTTCCAGCGCTCGTAGGTGCTGATCATGCCGCGTAGAGCGTTCGATTCGAGCGGACCCATCAGGGTGAATACAGCCAGCTCGTCATCGGTGTGACGACCGGACCAATTCTTGAACGATTGGCCGTTCTCGCGGCCCTTGTGATAGGCTCGCACCAACTTTTCCGCGCCGAATTTCACTTCATGCGTCTTCACCTTGACGCCGATGCGCCGCGCGACGCAGGCCTCCTGCCCCAGACCGCCGCCGACGAAGAAGTCGTACGCCTCGTCGCCTTTGTCGCGTCCGCCCTGTAAACCGAGGTCGGCAATCCAATGCTGGCCGCACGAATTGGGGCAGCCGGTAACGTGAACCTTCACCTCGCCGTTGAACTCGGGAATCGTCACCGCAAGATGATTGGCAATCTGCTTGCTCAGCGCCTTGGTCTCGGTGATGGCGAGCTTGCAGAACTCCATGCCCGTGCAGGCGATGGTTCCGCGCCGGAACGGATTGGCCTCGATCAGCAACGGCGTGTCTGCCAGCGCGTCACGCACCGCATTGACGTTGGCATCGGGTATGTTGAGCAGCACGAGGTTCTGCATGACGGTCGTGCGCACGGTGCCATCGCCGTTGTGTTCAGCGACGTCGGCGACGAGTTGCATCTGATCGGCGTTCAGCCGGCCGGCGAAGACCGAGAGGCCGACGAAGTTGAGTCCCTTCTGTTTTTGGCGATGCACGCCGACGTGATCACGGAACTCGTTGCCCGGCACTTCTTCGGGTACCGATCGATGCAGCGCATAGCCGATGCGCTTTTCGAGTTCTTGCTGGAACGACTCGGCCGTCCAGCCTTCGCGCAGGAACAGGAACTTCATCCGCGCGCGCTCGCGGTGCATGCGCAGCACTTCGCTGTCGCGGAAAACTTCGGTGATGCCGCGGACGACCTCGCACACCTCGCGCGGCCGCACCCAGGCGTTGAGCTTCACGGCCAGGTGTGGCGTGGTCGACAGCCCGCCGCCGACGCGCAAGCTGAAGCCGACCTCGCCGCTGTCGGGATGCACCACCGGCGTGAGCCCGATGTCGTTGATTTCCGGATACGGGCACCAGACCTTGCAGCCCGTAATGCAAATCTTGAACTTGCGCGGCAGGTCGTAGAAGTCGCGGTTGCCGAGCAGCATATCGCTGATTTCGCGGACAAGTGGTTGCGGGTCGATGAGTTCTTCCGGATCCACGCCGCCCACCGGGCAGCCGACCACATTACGGGTCACGTCGCCTCAGGCGCCGAGCGTCGTCAACCCCACGCCGTTCAATCGGCGAACAATGTCGGGGAAGTCCTCGATGCGAATCCAGTGGAACTGAAGGTCCTGCCGCGTCGTGATGTCGGCCAAGCCGCGACCGTATTCGTGGCTCAGCCTGCCGAGTTCATGCAACTGCGCCGCCGACATCGCGCCGCCCGGCACTTTGATGCGCAGCATGAAGTACGGCGCAACGTTGGCCTCTTCCTTGCCCTTGGGAATCCCCTGACCGTCGGACTGCGTGTACAGCCCCCACCAGCGGAAGCGCACGTTGCGGTCTTCCAGTGGAATCGCGTCGAACCCCTCGCGCGCGTAACGCTCGATATCGGGCCAGAGGTCGTACGGATTGCGCGCACGCTTGATCGCCTGCGCCTTCTCCGCCTTCGGCTGCCACTTGCGATCGGACGGCGCCGGCAAGACTGTGGAACTCATGTTTTCCCGCCTAACCTAAACATCACAAATCTTCGCCGCCTGCGCCAACGACCCGAGGCCGTTGGTTTGCTTCGGAATGAACTCGTGCGCGAAGTAGCCTTTGAAGCCGCTGTCGACGATGGCTTTGCTGATTGCGACGTAGTTGAGTTCCTGCGTGTCGTCGATCTCGTTGCGACCGGGGACGCCGGCGGTGTGGTAGTGACCGAAGTAGTCCTTGTGCTTCTTGATGGTCGCGATGACGTCGCCTTCCTGAATCTGCATGTGATAGATGTCGTACAGCAGCTTGAAGCGCTCCGACCCGACCGCCTTGCACAGCTCCACGCCCCAGTCGCTGCGATCGCACTGGTAGTCCTTGTGATTGAGCTTGCTGTTCAGCAGCTCCATGTGGATGGTGACTTTCTTCTCTTCCGCCAGTCCCACCACTTGCTTCAGTGCGGCCGCGCAGGTCTTCAGCCCGGTGTCGTCGTCCAGCCCGGCGCGGTTGCCCGAGAAGCAGATGACATTCTTGATCGGCCAGTCTTCCTTCGCGACGGCCTCGATGGCGTCGCGAATCTTAGCCAGGCACATCGCATGGTGCTCCACCCGGTTCAAACCCGGGTTGATGCCGTGGCTCATGACCATTGTGCAAACGAGGCCGTGTTGTTTGAGCGTGGGGAAGTCGCCCGGGGTTAGCAGGTCAATGCCGACCAAACCCATGGCCTTGCATTGCTTGGCCAGTTCATCAAGCGGAACCCGGCCGAAACACCACTTGCAAACGGATTGCTGCATGCGGCCTTTCTGGACCGGCTTGTCATCGAATGCCATCACCGATGAGTTGCCAAGTGTGGTGGCAGCGGCGCCAGCGACCAGCACCGAACGACGTGAGACCGACGAAGCAGACATGGAATCCTCCGGGCAAGAGCGTTGCGGCACAGTTTGCCGCGAGCTGCTCGGCAACGCCAGCGGGGGCGGTTTGTCGAACTGGTCATGGTCTTGCGCTTCTACCACGACCCTGAGACCGGACTCCCGCACATTTATCGGCATAAGGTTTACGGAGAGCGAGGTTGAGGAAGTGCTGTCACATCCAGTGGAAGATGGCGCGGGAAACAGTGACTCTCGTGTTGCGCTTGGTCAAACTGAATCGGGTCGTTCTTTGCGTGTCATCTACGTGCCCGACCCCAATCCCGACAGCGCGTTCGTAATCACCTCGTACGAATTGCGCGGCAAACAACTGTCGGCATTTCGGCGCCGAAGGAGGAAGCGAAAATGAAACACTCCAATTTGCCTGCTGGATGGACGGACGCACGCATTCGCGAAGTTGTGGCACATTACGAAACACAGACGGACGGTCATGGAAGTGCCCTTGCCGTTAGTGCCGGTGGTCCGTGAGCTAATTGCTCACCATGCGCTGATGCCAGCACGCCGACCAACTTGCATGAGCAGCTCACAAATGACAAAGCACCCCGTTCTCGAACAACAAACACTCGACCGCCGCTCGTTTCTAACCTCCTCGGCGAGCGGCGTCGGCGCGCTGGCGCTGGCGTCGCTCCTGCGAGACGAGGCTCTGCTCGCGGTCGAGGCCGACAATGCACTCGCGCCTCCTCTCGCCCACTTTGCACCGCAGGCGAAGGCGTGCATCTGCATTTACCTCGAGGGCGCTCCCAGCCAGCTCGACCTGTTCGATCCCAAGCCCAAACTGAACGAGGTTTCTGGCCAGAAGCTCCCCGACTCGCTGCTGAAAGACGTGCGCTTCGCCTTCATCCAGAAGGACTCGGTCCGACTCATGGGCAGCCCGCGCACGTTCGCGAAGCACGGTCAGTGCGGCATGGAACTTTCCGACTTCCTCCCGCACCTTGCCACTTGCGCCGACGACCTCGCGCTCATCCGTTCGATGCACACCGACCAGTTCAACCACCACCCCGGACAGTTGATGATGAATTGCGGCGTGCCGCTGTTCGGCAAGCCGAGCATGGGCGCCTGGCTCACGTATGGCCTCGGTAGCACCAGCCGCAACCTGCCCGGCTACGTCGTGCTCAGCGCGGGACGCGGCACCAGTGGCGGCGCCTCGAACTGGTCGAACGGTTTCCTTCCGAGCACCCATGCCGGCGTGCTGTTTCGCAATCAGGGCGATCCCGTCCTCAACCTCAGCAACCCGCCGGGGTTGACGGCCGCGATGCAGCAGCAGAGTCTCGACGCGCTGGTCGAACTCAACCGCGAGCGCTACGGCAAGGTCGGCGACCCGGAAATCCAGAGCCGCATTGCCGCGTACGAACTTGCTTTCCGCATGCAGTCCTCAGCGCCGGAGTTGATGGATTTGTCGAAGGAGTCGCCGGCGACCCTCGAGGCCTATGGCGTTGGCCGCACCCAGGTGAAGAAGGGCGGTCGCGGCGGCGGGGCCGAAGTCTTCCGCGCCTTTTCGACCAACTGCCTGCTAGCGCGACGACTGGTCGAGCGCGGCGTGCGCTTCGTCCATCTCTTCCATGCCTCGTGGGATCATCACAGCGACCTCGACGCCGAGTTGGCTTTCAACTGCGAGATGGCCGATCAACCGGTCGCTGCATTGCTCAAAGATTTGAAGCAGCGCGGTTTGCTCGAGTCGACGATGGTCGTCTGGCTCAGTGAGTTCGGACGCACGCCGCTCGGCGAGAACCGCGTCGGCTATGCGAAGGTCACTGGCCGCGACCATCATCCCAACGCTTTCAGCCTCTGGCTTGCCGGCGGCGGCATTAAGGGCGGACAGGTCATTGGCGAGACCGACGAACTCGGCTGGAACGTGGTTCGCGACCCCGTCCACGTCAACGATCTCCACGCCACCATGCTGCACTTGTTCGGCCTGGAGCACAAGCGGTTGACCTACCGTTTCCAGGGGCGCGACTTCCGTTTGACCGACGGCGGCGGCGAAGTGGTCAAGCCGTTGCTGGCTTAATCAGTACTTCGACCTGGTCAGAATCTCCACCTGCACCACGTCGCCGACCAGCCGCTTGAACTCCTGGGCTGCGGAGTCGTTGTCTGGTCCGTAGTGCATGGGCACCGCGATCTGCGGGCGCAGTAACTTTACGCACTCGGCAGCCTCGCGCGCATCCATGACGTTGCCGCCGCTGACCGGCACCAGCGCGACATCGATCCAACCGATGCCGTTCATCTCGGGAATCTGGTCGGTGTCGCCGAGGTGATAGATGACCTTGTTGTCGACGGTTACCAGGTAGCCGACGTAACCGGCGGCGCGCGGATGCACCTTGTCGCGGCCCGCGGTCAGGTTGTACGCCGCAATGGCGCGGATGGTGGCGCCCTTCATGGTGAACGATTCGCCCATGTCGTCGAGTTGCTGCCCACTGGCCGCGACCGGCACCACGACCGGACGGCGTACCGCGACGACCGGCGCCGCGCTGACCGCTGCGGGCTCGACGCGTCGAGCCCGCAGACCGCCGCCGCCCAGTGTAGCAGCCGAGGCGGGCGCTCCCAGGGGGGTGGAGGCTGGTGTCGGTGCGGTGGTGGAGGCCGGCGCTCCGCTGGGTGCCGCTGCGCCTCCGAACCCGCCCGACCACTTCAGGCCGCCGCCGAATCCGCCGCCGCCAGAGGTCGCTGCTGGAGGGACTGGTTCCGCTGGGACGGGGATTGCCGCGACTGCGGGAATCTCTGCGGCCGGCGCCAGTTCGCGTTGCGCTGGAGTGTGGTACTGTCCGGCCCAGTGCACCGAAAAGATGGAGTGCGTTCCGTCGAGTCCCTTGAGTTCGAACGCGCCCTTGGCCTCCAGCGTGATCTCCTGCATCTGTCCCTGGATGAGCACATAGGTCTGCTCGGAGATTGTGATTTCCTCCGGGCCGGCTTTGCCTTCCACCCGCGCGGCTTTGTCGACCGAGGTGCCGACGTAGTCGGTTCCCTGCCGAATCACCGGCCCCGTGTGCAGGCCGATGCGAATCTGCAACGGGGGATTGCCCGGCAGCGGCGTGGTAATTTGCGCTGCGTCGAGGTGGCGTTGCATATCGATAGCACAGCGCACCGCTCGCACCGGGTCGGCGAACGATACGAAGAAGCTGTCGCCGATGGTCTTCACTTCAAAGCCGTGATGCTCGTGCAGGCAGTTGCGCATGATCTCGTGGTGCGGCGTCTGGTACTTGTCGATCCACACATCGTTCCACTCGCCCTCGAACCGGCCGAGATAGGGTTTGATCGCCGTCGAGTTGACGATGTCGGTGAACATCATGGTGATCGTGCCCTCGGGTGCGGAGGCCTCCTTGCTCAGGCTGGGGCTTACTGTCTTCAGCGGAATGTTGACCAGCCGGCGGGCGGCGGACTTGGGCCCGACGATCCATGCGTCTTTCTTCTTGAGTGCGCTGATTGATTGCGGGTCGCAGTGCTTTTCGTGCTCGTGGGTGAGCAGAATGAGGTCGGCTTTTTCGCCCTCGCCCAGCATGGAGGCCGCGCGGGGATCGATGCCGACCGGGTCGAGGTACATGACAATGCCGGGCGCGGTGATGCGGAACGCATTGTGGCCCAGCCAGAACAATCCTACGCGTTGATTTACTTGCATCGTCCTGATTCCTGATGATTGGGATGGGATAATTCCAGCGGTGAGTTTGCCGCGTGTGGCGGTTAGACGAATCCTCCACTCCGCTCCCTCGCTGCTGCGAAATGTTCTCGCGGTGACATCGAACGCCGCCGCCATGAGTCGAACTCCGACAATGCTGCCGCCCGCTCCCGTCCCGCCGCTGCCGACCGCCCCGGTGCTGTCGGAGCAATACCGGCGCTGTTGGTGGTTCCTCGGCGTTAGTTGGCTCACCACGGTGATGGCGCACGAGACTTACCTCCTGCCCCTCAACTTCCTGCTCAAGGATCACCTCCATTGCACCGCGGCGATGACCTCCCTGTTCATCTTTGTCGGGCGCTTCGCCAACTATGTGAAGCCGGTCGCGGGCATTTTCACCGATGCCGTTCCGTTGTGCGGCACTCGCCGCCGGCATTACCTGCTGTTCAGCCTGGCTGCGTGCGCGCTGGGCTGGCTGATTTTCGTACTGATTCCGCGCCAGTACGGTGTCATGCTGGCGTGGTACCTCCTGCTCTACCTGGCGATCGTTTTCGTCTCGACCACGCTCGGTGGCGTGATGGCGGAGGCGGGCGCCCGCTTCCATGCGACCGGCCGGCTCAGTGCGCAGCGCATTGCCATCTTCAGGATTGCCGCTCTGTTCGGGGGGCCGCTCGGTGGCTGGCTCTCGCTGTTCGACTTCCGGTGGACCGGGGTCGTCATCGCCGCCTATTATCTGATTCTCATTCCCCTGATTTATCGTGAGTTGCTGGAGGGTCCCTCTCGGCCTGGGGATGTTGTCGTTGAGACTGACATGGGCGTCGAAGTTTTCAGGAATGGTGTCAGAGTCGGGCCGCCGGCGATCGGCGCCGCTGGGATGTCGGCCACTCTGACGGAGATGTCCAGCCAATTCGGGGTGTTGCTCGGCTCTTCCACGCTGTGGAAGGCTGCTGGCCTGGTCATTCTCATCATGGTGGCGCCAGGGTTTGCCACTCCCCTGCTTTACTATCAAACCGACACGCTAATGTTTCCCAAAACCTTCGTGGGTACGCTCAAAATGGTCGAAGGTGCTGGCGGTATCACGGGGGCGCTGATCTTCGGCCTCCTGTGTCGTCGCATTGGCCTCCGCCCGTTACTCAGTCTTGGCATCCTGCTCCACTGCGGCGGCGCCCTGTTGTTCCTTGCTTACCGGTCTCCGACCAGCGCCCTGGTCATTACTGCCATTTACTGGTGTGGGCAGACGCTTGCCGTATTGCCGTTGTACGATCTTGCCATACGTGCGACGCCTCGTGGTGTGGAGGCGATGGGTTATTCAGTGATGATGAGCGTTTGGAACCTGACGTACCAGCTTTCCGATGTCGTGGGCGCCCGTCTCTTCGTGCCGCTTGGCTTCAACACTCTGCTATTTCTTAATGCTGGTACGACAGCGCTCGTTCTGTTCTTCATTCCCATGCTTCCGAAGGCCTTGACCGAATGCCGGGATCAGTAGTTCGCGCCTACCAGTCCAACGTAGACGCCTGACGATTCGACGTAGGCGGAAAACGTCGGCCTCCCAGTGACCTACGTCGGCCTCCGAGTGACCTATGTCGGCCTCCAAGTGACCTATGTCGGCCTCAGAGTGACCTATGTCGGCCTCCAAGTGACCTATGTCGGCCTCAGAGTGACCTATGTCGGCCTCAGAGTGAGATACGTCAAACTGACGGTGAGTTGCGTTGGCTTGACGGTGGCGTGCGTTGGCTTGACGGTGAGTTGCGTTGGCTTGACGGAGGCGTGCGTTGGCTTGACGGAGGCGTGCGTTGGCTTGACGGAGGCGTGCTACGCTTTCGGGCGAAGCAAAGGGAACAAGATCACCTCGCGAATGCTTTCCTTGCCGGTGAGGAGCATTACCAGGCGATCTATGCCGATGCCCAGGCCGCCACAAGGCGGTAAGCCGTACTGCAAAGCCAGTACATAGTCGCCATCGTAGGACATGGCTTCATCATCACCCCCCGCCTTGTTGGCAGCTTGAGTGCGGAAGCGCTCTTCCTGGTCAATTGGATCGTTCAACTCCGAGAAAGCATTGCCAATCTCTTCTCCGCCAATGAAAGCCTCAAAGCGGTAAGCGAGCGCCGGCTGCTCCGGTTTGCGCTTCGCCAGTGGGGAAGCTTCCGTCGGGAAGTCGAGCAGGAACGTCGGCTGAATCAGAGTCGGCTCCACCCGTTCCTCGAACAGCGCCATGATGACCTGGGCGGTTGACCACGTATCGTCAATGTGCGCACCAGCCGAGCGAGCCGCCGCAATCGCCTGGTCGGGCGGCGTCACAATCGTCAGGTTGAGACCGGTGGCAAGGTTAACGGCCGCCGTCATCGAGAGACGCCGCCACGGTGGCGTCAGATCGATCGCATGTCCCCGGTAAGTGATCGTCGCCGTGCCGCAAACCGTCACCGCCAGATGGTGAATGAGCGCCTCCGTGAGCTGCATGATCGCATGGTAGTTCACATAGGCCCAATACAGTTCCATCATCGTAAACTCAGGGTTGTGGCGCGTATCAATGCCTTCGTTTCTGAAGTTACGGTTGATCTCATAGACCTTCTCCAGTCCGCCAACGACCAACCTCTTGAGGTAAAGCTCCGGCGCAACCCGCAGATAGAGCGGCAGGTCGAGCGCATTGTGATGCGTGGCGAACGGACGCGCCGCCGCACCGCCGGCCAGCGGCTGCATCATGGGAGTTTCGACTTCCAGGAAGCCCCGTTCGTCCAGAAAGCGGCGCATGGCGGCCACCAGCCTACTGCGGGTGACAAACGTCGCTCGCACGTCGGGATTAACCATGAGATCCACGTAACGCTTGCGGTAGCGGAGCTCTACATCGTGCAAACCGTGCCATTTTTCCGGCAGCGGGCGCAAACCTTTGGCGAGCAGGACGTAACTATCGATGGCGACGGAGTCCTCACCCCGTCGCGTGCGGAAGAGTTTGCCGTGGACGCCGATGATATCGCCCAAGTCGAGATCGCAAACGGCGGCGTAGGCCTCATCACCCAGTGCCTGCTTCGAGGCAGATAGTTGAATCTTGCCGCTAACGTCGTGCAGGTCGAAGAAACTGGCCTTGCCCATCACGCGTTTGGCCATCAAGCGACCGCAAACGCTCACTGGGGCGCCATCAAGTTCGTCGAAGCGAGCATGGAGCTCGGCGGCGAGATGAGAACGGGAAAACTCGGTCTCGTTGAAGGGGTCGCAGCCGGCGTCACGGAGGGCCTGGAGCTTATCCTTGCGCTGTTCGATCAGTTCATTGGATTCGTCCACAAAAAAACTCTCCGGGGGATTAGTCCGGAGAGTATGCCGTCACCGCAGCTGCGTGGACGCTGAGCTACTTCGCCCCGTTAATCCAGTCCACAAAGGCCTTAAGGTCCGACGAGCCTTGCCGAAGCTGCACGCCCCCGCCATGACGCTCGAGATTGAGCGGCTTTCTCACCAACAGACTCTGGGCGGGGTTTTTGAACCGGATCCGACTCACCGCCTGCTGAAAGTTGCTCTGCATCTGCTGTTCCGTCTGGCCCTGCGCAATCGGAAATTTGGCGCTGGCCGGGGAGGAAGCGTTGCCATGACAGGTGGAACAGGTCTCACGCATGACGACGTTGACCGTCGCCTTGAAGAAAGCAAAGTCCGGCCCCGTCGCGGCGGGAGGATTCGCATTGCCGCGACCGATCGTTCCGCCGGGCGGAGTCCCGGGGAACCCGCCGGGCGCCGGCGGATTCGGCTTGGCCGGCGGATCCGGCTTGGGGTCGCTGGGTTTCACGTCACCCGGCTTAGCCTCAGCAGGTTTGGGGGGAGGACTCCCCGGGGCGAGACCCGGAAAACCACCGCTATCGCCGCCGATACTCAGCTTGGGAGTTTCGGGCAAAGTGCCAAGCGGGTTCTCCACTTCACCGCCACCGACCTTCGTCGACAACAACAGGCTGCCATCCACGCGGACGACCCGACCGGCCCGCCGGGCGACCGAACGATTCGGCAAACAGGCGGGATCAGGATAGTAACCGAGGCGAATCAGGTCGGCCTCGCTGCCGCCAACCAACCCCGCGCCCGTGGCAGCGGGGACCGTGCAGGTGGATAGGTGATACAAGTCGTCACGGGAGTCGGCCCAGAAGGAGACAACCGGCTCCTTGGGAGCTTTGGCTGCCCGGCGGGTCCGCTTGCCCGCCGCGCTGGCCGAGAAAATCATCGCCGCGAGCAGGCCCCACACGATCGAATTGCGCACAAGAGATTTCATCATGGTCCTCCGTCGTTGGCAGTTGAGTCGTTAGACTTGAGGTTGTCCCGTTCACAGTTGAAAGTGTACAAGCGACGGCGGCGCTCCGAGGGAGGTTAGGCAGCGAGCTTGTCCGGGTGGACCACCTCCTTGCGACGATGGAGCGCGACTTCAAGC
>Ga0247727_10008554_pt1 | contig 18953 bp, 14 predicted proteins | sample WisWelCaveWW1625_FD_202498 | JGI IMG/M metagenome (GOLD analysis project Ga0247727, IMG submission 202498) | Biofilm microbial communities from Wishing Well Cave, Virginia, United States - WW16-25 | ecosystem: Environmental > Aquatic > Deep subsurface > Groundwater > Cave microbial mat | place... | reverse complement strand
CCGGACAGCCGCCGCTTACCTACGCGGCAAAGGATGAAACTAATTTCACAGCTATCGAATTTCAAGGAATCAGCCTCACGTTTAACGTCGAAGGTGAGCAGGCTAAGAGTTTCACGTTGCAGCAAGGACAAGGCAATTTTGTGTTCGAGCGCGTTGTCGCGGATGAAGCCAAGCCCGCAGAAGCCGCGATTGCGAATAAGTCCGCGCCCGAAGCGAAACCTGTTGCCGTTGCGCCTTCTAAAAACAAACCGGCGAACGGTATCGTCTCAAAACACTGGCCTTCGTTCCGAGGCATGAATGCTTCGGGCGTTGCACATAGTCCGAATGCGCCGGTGCGTTGGAATGTGGAAAAATCCGAGAACATCAAATGGAAAGCCGCCGTGCCGGGTTTGTCGCACGCCAGCCCGATTGTGTGGGAGGATCGCATTTTCATCACCACGGCCATTGGCAGCGACACGAGCTCGAAACTGCGCGTCGGACTTTACGGCGACGTTGCGCCCGATAAAGATGTTTCGAAGCACACTTGGAAGCTTTTTTGTTTGGATAAAAAGAGCGGCAAGATTTTATGGGAGCGCACCGCTTACGAAGGCGCGCCGAAAGTGAAGCGGCACACCAAAGCCACGCAAGCGAACTCCACGCCGGCGACGGATGGCAAGTACGTGGTCGCGCTGTTCGGCGCGGAGGGATTGTACTGCTATAACATGAACGGCAAGTTGGTTTGGAAGAAAGACCTCGGCAATCTCGATAGCGGTTGGTTTTACGATCCCGATTATCAATGGGGCCACGGCAGCTCGCCGATCATTTACAAAAACCTCGTGATCGTGCAATGCGACGTGCAGAAAAATTCTTTCATCGCCGCGTACGAGCTCAAAGACGGCAAACAAGTGTGGCTCACCTCGCGCGACGAGATTCCTTCTTGGGGCACGCCGACGATTCACGAGAGCAACGGCCGCGCGCAATTAATCACGAACGGCACGAAGCACATTCGCGGCTACGATCCGCGCACGGGCAAAGAGCTGTGGAGACTCGCGGGCAACTCGGAAATCGCGGTGCCCACGCCGATCATCGCGCACGATTTGATTTACGTGACGAGCGGTTATCGCCCCATTCAACCGATTTATGCGATTCGCCTCGATGCCCTCGGAGACATTTCTTTGCAAGATACGGCCACGACGAACGCGCACGTCGCGTGGAGCAAGAAACGCGGCGGCCCGTATATGCCCACGCCCATCGTGTATGAAGATTATCTCTACATCTGCGCGAACAACGGCGCTGTGACGTGTTACAACGCGAAGACGGGCGCGCAAATGTATCGCGAGCGTTTGGGCGGGCAGGGCAGCGCATATGCTTTTACGGCCTCGCCGATTGCGGCCGAGGGCAAGCTTTATTTCACGAGCGAAGACGGCGAGATTTTCGTGGTGCACGCCGGGCCGCATTATGAGCTGCTCGCCACGAATGCGATGGGCGAAGTGTGCATGGCCACGCCGGCCATTTCCGAAAACGTGTTGATCGTGCGCACGCAGCAGCATGTGTTTGGTATTGGGAATTGAAAACACGGCTTGCGGCTCAAAACCTAGCGCTGTCATTCCGCCGGCACCTTTTTATGCGCCGGGGAGATTCTTTAATCGAAAGTTTTGCTCAGTGCTGAAAAAGGTTCTTTCAGAATGGCGAGTTGAGGGGAGTTACAAAACGACCTTTGCGCAGTATTATTTCACCCCAAAGAAGTGATTGCAAACCGAACAATTCAAATCTGGTTCCTCGCATCTTTAATCCCAAGGAAGGTATGCTGAAATCTCAAGTTCTGTCGCGCGCCGCAAAAGTTTGTTTTCTTCCTCTCGCGAAAATTTTTGTGCTCATTCTCTTGCTGTCGTCAACCCCGGTGTTCGCGCAATATGTCCCCGGCGTGAATAACAACATCACATTGCTCGGCCAGCAAGACAAATACAACGGCTATTCGAATATCTGGGGCTACACGGATACGAGGGGCAATGAATATGCGCTGGTCGGCGCGGATGTCGGCCTTTCGGTGATCAATATCACCGACCCGACCAAGCCCGTGGAAGTGGACTTTGTACCCGGCCCCGGCCCTACGGGTTGGCGCGAGATCAAAACTTTTTCGCACGATGCCTATGTCGTGAGCGAAGCCTCTTTCCCCGCGCAATACTCCGGCGTGCAAGTCGTCGATCTTTCCACGCTGCCGGATTCGGTGAAATCCTTTCATTCCTATATTTGGCCGAACGTGAGCGCGGGCGAAGCGCGGGCACACTCGATCTCGGTTGATGAAGCGGGCTATCTCTACATTCAAGGCGGCAATACCACCGCGGGCACGGGCGGCCGCAACGGCGGCGTGCGCATTCTCAGTCTGGCGAATCCGGCAACGCCGGCGCCGGTGAGCGTGTTTAGTGCGCGCTATGTGCACGATTCCTATACGCACAAGAACTTGCTCTTCAATAGCAATATTCAAGACGGCGGCCGCGTGGACGTGGTTGATGTCACCGATCGCGCCAATCCGAAAATTCTCACTGCAATCACTTACCCGGAAGGCTTTTCTCATAATTCCGGCACGAGTGTGGACGGCAATTATCTCGTCACTACCGATGAAATCCCCGACGCTTCCGTCAAAATTTGGGACATTCACGTGCTGTGGGATAATGATCCGAACAACAATAGCAACCTCGAGCTTGTGGCCGAGGTTCAGGTGCCGGCGGGCTCGATCGCGCACAACGTTCACGTGCGCGGCAACTATGCGTTCATCGCGCATTACACCGAAGGCGTGAAAGTGTTGGACATTTCCGATCCGAGAAATCCCGCGGAGGTCGGCTATTACGATTCGTTCCGGCAAACGGGTTCCGGCTTTGCCGGCGATTGGGGCGTGTTTCCATATTTGCCCTCGGGCAATTTTGTGCTCTCCGATATGCAAACCGGTTTGTACGTGCTGCGTTTGGATCAAGCCGGCGTGGGCGAGGTGCGTGGCAAAATCACCAATCGCGAAACCGGCGAAGCAGTGGCCGGCGCGACCGTGCAACTCCAGGAAGCGAATCGCACTTTAACCACGGATAGCAAGGGCGAATATCGCGCGCGCACGAACGCCGGCACGCACACGATGATCGTCAAAGCGTTTCCGTTTAAAACGGACACGGTAAAATTTGATTTGACCACGGGCACGCCCTTGCAACAAGATCGCGCGTTGCAATCGTTGCTGGCTTTGAGCGCCTTGCGCGGCAACGTGCATGACGCCAACGGCAAAGCCGTGCGCGCGAAAGTAACGCTCTTGGCGAGCAGCAACACCATCGCGGACTTCACGCTCACGGATAGCAGCGATGCCGAGGGCAATTATTCGTTCGAAAACATTTTTGTGTCCTCCCCGCCGTTGCTGGCGTATGACAAGCTCGTGATCGAGCCGGTATTGCCCTATGTGGCGCAAACGGAGGAAACGATCACGGTCACCAAAGAGGCGCCGGCCATTCACAATTTCGCGCTGCAGCCCGCGCAGGTGTTGTTGGTGAATGATGATCCCAAAGGCAGCTACGGCAGCTACTATCTCGACGCGCTGAAGAACCTCAACGTCACGGCTTATCCGTGGTCGCGCGCGGAGCGCGGCCCGGCGCCGGTGAGCGCGATTTCGCAGTTCCAGAGCAACGTCATTATTTGGTTCACGGGCGATGCCCTTGGCAACGACGTGCTCACCGCGGCGGAGCGCGATAGCATCAGTGCGCACCTCAATCGCGGCGGAAAAATTTTGCTCTCCGGCCAAAACATTGCCGAGAGCTTGCAGGGCACGGCGTTTCAGCGCGACCGTTTGCACGCCTCGTTCGTGCAGAACACTTCCGACTTTCTCCTGCACGGCGCGCCCGGCGATCCGATTGGCAACGGCTTGAACAGCATCGTCACCGCGGGTGCGGGTGGCGCGAACAATCAAACTTCGCGCGACGTATTGCAGCCGGACGCCGTCGCGCAAGCAAGCATTGTTTATGACCTCACCACCAAGCTCGTCGCCGGTGTGCGTGTGGAAGATGCGGGCAACAAATCGCGTTTGGTGTTGCTGGGCTTTGGCATGGAAGCGATCATTAAACGCACCGGCTTTGCCTCGCGCGAGAATGTTTTGCAAAACGCCCTCAATTGGCTCAACGACGTCACCGCGGTCGATGAAGCGCCGGAGGCGGGTGACGTGCCTAGCGCATTTTATTTGAGCGCAAGTTATCCCAATCCATTTCAAATCTCTGCGCGCGAAACCGTGGTGCGCTATGATCTGCCGGCCCAACTTGCGGCGCAACGCGTCACGCTGAAAGTTTATGACAATTTGGGCCGCGAGGTTGCGACACTCGTGGATAAAGCTTATATTCCCGGCGCCTTCACCGCGCGCTGGAACGGCCGCACGACTCGCGGCGAGTTGGTGAAGAGCGGCGTGTATTTCTACAAGCTGCAAACCGGAGAAATGCAACAAGTGAGGAAAGTCGTGGTGGTGAGGTAAGCTGCGCTTCAGGCCATTATCGCTTTTGTAAAAGTTTGAGCAGCACAAGAACGAGCGCAATGGTGCCATATGATCGGCATTACGCTAGATTATATCCATGACGAAGCTGAAAAGCAGGCTTATGAAATATCTTGGCATGCGGATGAAGAGCGTTTAGCGTTTAGCGGATAGCATCAGCGTCGCGCAACTTGAATTTGTTCTGTTGCATTGCGAACTTCTTGAACAGTACCCGGATGATCATCGTGGAGAAAGCTGCTTGGTTTGTGGTTTTACTTTTGAAGGAGCGCCCGTTCATGTTGTGTGCGGCAAGAATCGAAACGGCCATTTGATCATCATTACGGTTTATATTCCGACCATGCCCAAATGGAAGGATCCATATAACCGAAATCGTTAGACTTAAACGAAGGAGTCTAGTATGCCCGTTTATAGCGACTGTTTCTACTGTGGAGGAGCAGTAGAAGAGCGCCTCGTGCCTCGTGAGGTACGTTGGCAAGGAAAGCTGTTTGTCTTCGAAGATGTGCCGATCGGGGTATGCACGCAATGCCAGGAAAAATTTTTGAAGCCCGAGGTTGCGAAATCTTTTGATCGCATCCTTCAAAGCAAGAAGCAGCCTGCTCGCACGATTCAGGTGCCGGTCTACGCCTATGCGAGTGAAATGGTTTGATTGGAAGAAACACGAAGATTCAAAACCGCATGACCTTTTATGGAAACTCTCAACCAACCTCTCTCTGAAAAAATCTCTGCCGCCCGAAAGCGCCTCGATGCGCACGTGCGCGAGATCGTGCAATGGCATTTCGATCCCGCCACGGGCTGTCCCTTTTGGCTGGAATTTGCAACCAAACTCGATTTTGATCCGCGCAAAAAAATCTACGGCTACGGCGATTTGAAACTGCTCGGCCATTTCGATGATGCGTGGCTGCGCGGCGGCCCGGTGCGGCGCTGGGTTCCGAAAGCGCTCGTGAATCAGCCCACCTACGTGTTCGAAACCGGCGGCACCACCGGCGTGCCTAAAACCCGCGTGAACATTCGCGATTTTCAAACCGACTACGAGCTGTTCAGCGAAACACTCTCGAACGAAACGTTTCCCATGGGCAGCGATTGGCTCATGCTCGGCCCTTCCGGCCCGCGGCGTTTGCGTCTTGCCATCGAACACCTCGCGCAGCATCGCAACGGCATTGTTTTTCTCGTCGATCTCGATCCGCGCTGGGTGAATAAGCTCATCAAGCGCGGCAAGCTCAAAGAGCTGGAAGAATACAAAACGCACGTGATCGATCAAGGCCTCACGATCCTGCGCGCGCACGAAAACCTCAAGTGCATTTTCACCACGCCGAAATTGCTCGAAGGGTTGTGCGAGAAGATCAATTTGGTGAAATACGGCATCACCGGCATCTTCTGCGGCGGCACGGAAATGACGCCGCAGTTTCATCGCTTCGCGCGCGAAGAATTGGTCCCCGGCATCGACTTCGTGCCGACCTATGGCAACACGCTCATGGGGCTCGCTTGCCACAAGCCGTTCGACCCGGCGGACAATTACGCGATCATCTATTACCCGCCCTCGCCGCGTGCCGTCATCGAGATGGTCAATCCCGATAATCCCGAAGAGACCGTCGATTACAATCAAACCGGCCGCGTGATGCTCACCACGCTCACCAAGGAATTTTTCATGCCGCGCTTTCTCGAACGCGATGAAGGCGAACGCGTCGCGCCGATTGCAAAATATCCGTGGGACGGCGTGAAGAACGTGCGCGTGTTTTCGCAGTTGCAAGACTCGGTCGTTGTCGGTGTTTATTGAGGCAGAGCGCAGAGGGCCTAGCTAAAAACAAATCTTTCGGCTAGCAGCTTTGCTTCAGCATATTCGCCCTCAAATGTTTCTCACCAGTGTCAGGAGGAGGTAGGAGCTATGTTATCATCCGTTTTGCGTTTCGTGCGTCTGCCGTTTGTGCTGTTGGCGATCTGGGCGGTCGGCCGCTTTACCATGGGCTTTTTCGCGGAGTTCTCGCCGCGCACCAATGCCACGTTTTCCGTGGTGGTGATGACGTTGATCACCAGCCTCTATTTCGGCGCGCTTTCGAAGTCCGTCGGAGGTTTTGATTGGAAGGGCACGGCCCTAGTCGGCGCTGCCATCGGGGTGTTCGCGCAACTTCTCATCATCTTTTTCACGGCGGTGAGCTTGGTCGCCCATCTCGAAGAATCTTCTTTTTTCCTGATTAGGGAAGCGACGGGCTTAGAGCCGGATGCTCCTATCACGTGGTCGACTATGGTGGTTGCGCGCGGCACCGGTATCATCATCAACACGATTCTCGCTACGCTGGAAGCGTGCGTGGGCCGCTTGTTGTTTGCAGGGTTCGCGCCGGGGTCTAAGGCATAAGCTGAACCATCTCTTCGTGGTCGTGCTTGCGCGGAACGTTTTGGGAAGATCACGTGCAAGCACGACTTTGATTGCAGAAAATGTTCTTGCCTCGGCTTTGCCGTTGCATGAAAAACCGCATTCTCGCGATTCGCACGGCTTAGAGGGCATTTGAAAAGTCCGAGCACTCAACAATTCCCCCCTTGAGGGGGGTTAGGGGGGTGTTCTCTAGCACGAGTAAGCTCCTCAAAGCTAATAAATGTCGCTGTTGCAGAGCGATCAAACCGCAGCTTTGTACTTCATTGTTAGCTTGTAATGCGAGGACACCCCCCTCAAGGGGGGACTTTTCAAATGCCCTCTTAGGCAACCTCGGCCAAGCCGAGGTTGGAACATTTTGGACAGACACTCAAACAAGGAGGAAGGCAATGTTGTCATCCGTCGTTCGTTTTGTGCGGCTGCCGCTAGTGCTATTGGTGATATGGACGGCGATTCGTTTTACGCTCGGCGTTTCGGGCGTGCCCTATGCGCCGCGCGGCAATGCCATGTTTTCCGTCTTCGGGCTTTCTTTGATCAGCAGCATTTATTTCGGCGCGCTCTCCGCGCGCACCGGTGGCTTCAATTGGCTGGGAACGATTCTCATCGGCGTGGTCATCGGCTTTTGCGCGCAGTCGTTGATCTTTATTGCCACATTGATCAGCTACCTCGGCGGATTCGAAAATTCTTATTTCATTCATTGGGATGCGCTCAATGTCCCGGAAGACACGGTGGCACCGATGGCGAAAGGCATGACGACGCGCGCCGCCGGATTGTTTTTCGGCTCGCTCCCGCCGGCTATCGCCGCCGTGATTGGACGGTTGTTGAGCACACTCGCTCCCAAGCCCAGCCCGGCGTAAAATTTTTTGCCGACATCCCCAATCTATAATTTGCCACTTCGCCCGGACTTGGAGAGGCCGACTGCGCCTGCAAATCCGGCTCGCCTTTGTGCCGGAGAACAAGGCGGCGCTCGCCTCGGGCAAAATCAACATTTGAAAATCGCCTTCGAGTAGCTTAAATTAGGCGCATGCCTTGGCAAAGAAGATTGTCATGCCTTTCGTAAATGAAGCAAGGAGAAATAACACGATGTCGTTTGTCGCAAGTTCGATTCAAATATTAAGAGACTCCAAAGAAAATCCCCCCTTGAGGGGGACAGGGGGGTGTCATCGCCGGCCTAACAAAGCTCGGGTGCTCTTGTGCTTTTTTCGAGTCAAAAAACATCCCCCTAGCCCCCCTCGAGGGGGGAATATTCCGCGCGCTTTGAGAAACTATCCGTCCATGCTCGCAACCTCGTTGCTGCTGTTTTTCATTCAAACCGAATCATTCGCGCAAGGCGCGGGGCGCGCCAAAGTTTTGGAAGGCAATCGCGCATATGCCGAAGAGAAATTCGACGAGGCGAACGACAAGTATCGCGATGCGCAAGTTGACAACCCGGAGTCGCCCATCATTCACTTTAACATTGGCGATGCGCTCTATCAAAAGCGCAATTACGAAGAGGCGCTGAAGTCTTATCAAAGCGCCGTGCAAAAGAGCAACGATCCGCAATTGCAAGCACAGGGTTATTATAATCTCGGCAACACGTTGTTCCGCATGGATAAATTGCAGGAGAGCATTGCGGCCTATCAGCAAGCCTTGAAGCTGAATCCCAATGACGAAGACGCCAAGTTTAATTTGGAATACGTGCGGCGCAAGCTGAAAGAAAACGCACAGAAGCAGCCGCAGGAGCAGAACCAGAAAATAACGCCATCAGAGTTTGCAAAAAAACTCAAGGCGCAGGCCGAGGCGCTGGTGGCGCAGCGTAGCTATAAAGAAGCACATGAATTATTACAAAACGGCTTGAAGCAGGATCCCACTGTCGCCGCGTTTCAAGACTTTATTCAACGCATTAAAGACGTCGTCGATATTGGAGGTGAGGCATGAAGATAAATCGTCATTTGAAGCTGATTGTTTTGCTGGGATGCGCTTTGGTTTCTCCGCTTATGGCGCAAACGACCGAAGATTTTTTTCACACGGCGGCGCAGCAGTACATTAACGGCCAATATGAAAGCGCAACGCTAACAGTCTCAACCGCCTTGCAGCGTTTTCCCAATGATCCCAAGCTCAAGGCATTGGCTGAAAAGCTAAAAAGGGAACAACAGGAACAGCAGCAGAATCAGGATGAACAGCAAAATCAAGAACAACGCCAAGAGGAGCAGCACGGCGGGCAGGACAATGATCAAAATCAGCAGGAGGAACAGCAACAGCAGCAAGAGGGCGAAGAACAACAGCAGCAACAGCAAGCCAAGCCTGGCGAGCTTTCCAAAGAAGAAGCCGAGCGTTTATTAGAAGCCTTGCAGAATCAAGAGAAAGAGGCGCGGAAAAAAAAGCAAGCGCAAGTGCGCGGTCGCGTGCGCGTGGATAAAGATTGGTAAATCGACAAGCCTCTCCCTGTCATTCAGAAGGAATCCTTTTAAGCGCTGGTGTTAATCTCAAGCGCCTAAAAAGATTCCTCCGGAATGACACGTTACGAAAGCGCGCGCCGAACTCGAAAATAAAACACACACGGAGTTTTAGAGTACCCCTCATGTTCAAACCGTCATTCAAAGCGTTACTGCTCATCTTCCTCCTCGCCGCAGCGCTGCCCGCAATCCTCCGCGGGCAAGACGTCACGGTCGTTGCCACGGTTGATCGCACGCAACTGGGCCTCAACGAAGCCTTTAGGTTGAGCGTGGAAATTTCCGGACGCGGCGCCGGCGATCCTAAGCTGCCGGATATGTCGCAGTTCGCCCAGCTCGCCGAAACCAGCTCGTCGCAGAGTATTCAATTCATCAACGGAAGAATGTCTTCTGCCACGACGCTGCACTACACCTTTCTCGCGCAGGCCGCGGGCACGTTTGAAATCGGCGCGGTGGAAGTCGAAGTCAACGGCGAGCTCGTGCGCAGCAAACCGATTCGTCTCGAAATCACCCCAGCCGGCGGTGCGACGCCGCAATCCGGCGCGCAGCCCGGCACCGCGCCACCGCGCAATGATCCCAGCCTGCAAGGCGAGACCGGTGTGTTCTTGAAAGCCGAGTTGGATCGCGCGCGCGTTTATCAAAATGAGCCGGTCGTCATGAGCTACAAAATCTATATGGTGCGCGTGGTCTCAAGCTACAGATGGGTGAAGCAGCCGAGCTTCGCCGGTTTTTGGGTGGAGAATTTCGAAATACCGCGCCTGCCTGAAACGCGCCAAGAGGTCATCAATGGTCAGCGTTACTTCGTCGGGGAAATCAAACGCACTGCTTTGTTTCCGCAAAGCACGGGCAAACTCACCATTGAGCCGATGACGATTGAATGCGAAGTGCAAGTGCCTGCGCAACGCCGGCGCGCGCGCGATATTTTCGAAAGCCTTTTCGATGATCCGTTCTTTGCGCGCACGGCACGAATCTCCGTTTCTTCCAAGCCGGTTGAGCTCGAAGTTCTGCCTCGGCCTGGCAATAAACCCGCGAACTTCGAGGGCGCGGTCGGCAATTATTCTCTCAAAGCCACGGTTGATCGGCGTGAAGCCAAAACGAACGAAGCGATCACGCTGAAAGTCACGGCGAGCGGCCAGGGCAATATCAAAACGTTGAGCGCGCCGCGCCTTACTTTCCCTTCCGATTTTGAAGTGTATGACCCGAAAATCTCGGAAGACGTCAACCGTGCGAACAATCAAATCTCCGGCAGCAAGACCTGGGAGTATGTGATCGTTCCGCGCTTTCCAGGCGAGTATGAGATCGAGGGACTGCAATGGGGGTATTTTGATCCGCGCGCCAAAGAGTATCGCGTAGCGAGCACGGCGCCGATCGCGTTGAACATTAGCAAGGGCCTCGGCGAAGTTGCCGTGGCCGGGGGCGGCGCGACCAAAGAGGACGTGAGGCTCTTGGGCCAAGACATTCGCTTTATCGTGCTCACGCAAACGTCTTTTCAAGAAATCGGCCGGCGGAATTATACGCAGCCCTGGTTCGCCGCGTTAATCGTGCTGCCTTTGCTGGGCCTCGCGGGCGCACTCTTCTATCAACGTCATCAAGAGAAGCTCGTTACGAACGTGGCGTACGCGCGCGGCCGCAAAGCCACTCGCGTCGCGAACAAAAGCTTGCAAGCGGCCAAGAAATTTTTGCAGAGCAACGACGGCAAACAATTCTACACCGAGGTGCAGCGCGCGCTCATGGGCTTTCTCGGCAACAAGCTCAACGTCGCCGAAGCCGGTTTGGTTACGGAGGACATCCAAAAAATGTTGGCGGAGAAAAATGTCGCGCCCGCCGTGGCCTCGGCTTATATCAATTGCCTGCACGCGTGCGATTTCCAACGCTTCGCGCCTGCGCTATCCCACGGCGTGGAGATGAAACAGTTTTACGATCAAGCGCAAAGCGCCATCGCGCAGATGGAGGAGGCGCTGTGAGATTGCACATAAAAACTCCCATCAGCAATTTCCTCCTTGAGCGAGGCCCGGGGGGTGTCGTACGGCGCTCTGATTACGAAACGAAACTTAATCGCAGCAGAGCACACCCCCCTAACCCCCCTCAAGGGGGGAATAACCGGCTTGCCGTTTTTTTCATTACCATAATGCTCTTCGCATCCCTAGCTTTCGCCGATGAAGCTGCAACGCTCTTCCAACAAGGCAACCAAGCCTATCAAGCCGGCAATTATGAACAAGCCGCGGCGGCGTTTGAGCAAATCATTGCGCTGAAAAAAGAAAACTGGCAGGTTTATTATAATCTCGGCAACGCCTACTTCAAGCAACGCAAAATCGGCTGGGCTATTCTCAATTACGAGCGCGCGCTGCGGCTCAATCGTACGAACGAAGATATTCGTTTCAATCTCGACCTCGCGAATCTTTCCATCACCGATCGTATCATTGCGCCGCCGCGCTCCGCCGTGTTAATTTGGCTCGACAGTGCTTTGAAGTTTTTCCCGCTCGAACAAACCGCGGGTTGGGCTTTGCTTTTTTGGTGGGGATTGCTCCTCGGCCTCATCTTGTTTTTGGCCGGACGCAAAGCGAAGTGGCAACAACTCGGAGGCGTTTTGGCGTGGAGCGCGGGCGCGGCCTGCTTGCTCTTCAGCGCCATTTTCTTTTGGCTATGGTACGATCAAAAGAACCAGCAATACGTCATCGTGTTGGACCGGCGCGTGCCCGTGTATAACGAGCCCGTGGCAGATGCTACGGAAGTGTTCATCATTCACGAAGGCGCGAAAGTGAAGTTGCAAGAGCAAGCCGGCGCCTGGCAACGCATCCGTCTGGCCGATGGCAAAGTCGGATGGCTCAAAGCAGAGAGCGTTGTGAAGATCTAGGCATTGGAGTGTTGGAGTAATGGATTGATGGAGTATTGGAGTTTTGCTTTTCCCATTACGCCCTCAATCCACCACTCCAATAAGATTTCTAAAACCCGCTCGGCGTGAGAAAATAATTTTTTTGAAAATTCCCTTCCTCCAACCCCGTCACCGTTTCGGGAAAATTCCACCGCTTCACTTTATCGCGCACACTTGCCGCCACCTCCTCCAACTCCGGATTGAGCGCGAGCACTTGGGAATCCGCAAGATTGCCTTCCTCATCCAGCACACACTTAATTAACAACTGCCCGGCCAGATTGGGATTTACGCTACGCGCTTTGCGATAGGCATAGTTGATCGTCATGTTCAACTTGTCGATGATGTGCAGCGGCGCGCGGGTATCGACGCTTTGCCGCGTTTCCTCGCGCGCGTGCGCGTGCCGGCGCGGCAGAGCTTCCTCCCGCTTATTGATCGGCGCGTGAGCCGTCACGTCGTTTCGCGCCAGGTCATTCTCCTCCAACGGCGATGTTACCGCTCGCGGCCGCTCCAATTTCCCCCGGATAAAATTCAGCTCGTTTTCCAGCCGGACGTTGGCTTTCTCCAAATTGCCGAGCTTTTCTTCAAGCTGAACGATCTTGACCTGCAACGTTTCGAGGGCTTGCACCTTGTCCAGATATTTTCCCACGCCGGCAATTAACGAAGTGATGGAAACGCCGATCAATCCCAAGATCAAGCTGAAACGTTCGAGGCTCTTCCACCAGCGCGTGTTGGAAGCCTTCGTTGCGCTCTCGCTCGGCGCGCTTGTGCCAGCTTGAGAAGTGCGTCTCGCAACGACATGAAAGTTTGGGCGGCCCGAGTTGAAGTTCTGCTCATGCATCATGTTGTTATCCCACGGTTCGAAAGTCCTCTTCGCGCGATTGCTTGTCTTCCCGTTTGAGAAAATGGCAATTCATCTGCCAGCAAGGAAGTGTGGGAGATAATTTTACAAAAGAAGATTTTGCGCGGTAAAATTCATGATCGGCGCGCTGCTGCAAGATCAGTTCGCAGTGATGCCTTCAGGAGTCAAAACGTGACGGTCACGGCTAACAATAATGTGTTCGAGGAAGGAGTCTGAGGCAAGATCACGCCGAGAGAAACCGGCGCAGCGGACGCGGGCGAGAGCAAAGCTTCGAGCACGTTGGCGCTCCATAATACGCCCAGGCTCAAAGCGAGATTGTTGCGGAGAAAATGGTAGCGATTGAACGCATCGTAACGCGGCATGACGTTTTCGGAACTGGCCTTGCGATAATCGTCTTCGGCTGCGGCGCGCAGGAAGTGTGAGGTCAAAGTAGCCGCGGCTAAAGTCGCGGCCGCGGAAGTGAAGAGCAAACCGCGCGTGCGTTGGCCTTTGGCGCGTTGACCCCAGCCCGGCAGCACGAGCGATTTGCCCGCGGCTTTGATGCGCGGATCGGGCACAACGACATAACGCGTTTCAACGCGCATCGGCGCTTCAACTTTGGGCAGCTTGGCGCGCAACTGTTCGAAGCGCGCTTGCAATGCCGGCGAGAAAAAAATCGGATCGAGCTGGAGCTCGGGTGCGAGCTGCAATGTGGACATGAAGTGCGCGTCGGCGACCGCGGATTGATTTTGCTCCAAGGCGATGAGCGCGCGCAGCGTATGAATCACAGCCAAGTCGTGGGGCGCGAAGAGCTTGAAACTCGCAATCGCGCTGTCTGCGAGTGTTTGGGCGAAGGGGTAATCCGCGCGCTGCAACGTGCGTTGGATTTCTTTCACGCGGTTTGCGGTATTGGTTTGAGGAAAGGCCGGAGCCGCCGACCATACGCCCCAAATAAATGCCGCCAGTAGCGTCGAACCGCAAAGATAAAGGCGCGCTATTTTAGTTGAAGTGTGAAAAGACATGCTCGAAGAATCATCTCGAGATGACAGCGACAATTATCTGCGCACGTTTGTAGTTTGGCTTTTAGTGGCAAAGCTGATGAGCGTCGACTGCGCCTGAAGGCGCTACTACGAACGCTTATTTTCAAAACATATTCACCGCCAACCTGCGCACCTCACCCGCGCGCAGCGCTATTGTTTCCGTTTTCTCTCCCAACTGCGCATGGACGAAGCGCAAATTATATCTCCCCGGCAAGAGCAACAAGCTCTTTTCGCCCTCCGCCAGAGCGCGTTTTTCGTCGTTGATATATACCTCGGCCCACGGTGTGATCTGCAATTCCAACTGCGCGACTTGCTCCCACAAAGAAAAAGTGATTGTGTCCGAAGTTTGCGTTTCGAGCCGCAGCGCAATTTCCACTCGTGGGAATTGCGGATTCCTGAGCGCGAGCTGCTGCGGAGGCGTGGCCGGGTTCATCGTAACCGTGAGCGGCGTCATGCCTAAGGAATCGCCGTTCAAAAAAAAATATGCCCACGGATTGCTGCGCATCAAGATCGTGCGCACGACCGGCGTTGGCGGAATGAACACCGCCGTGCTCTCGGGCATTGCCGAAGTTTTGACGACGGGGTTTGCTGCCGAGATCGTTGGCGCTTTGCGCTCTTCCGCTCTGCGCGCCGCATCAAAACTTTGCCCGTTGAACGAGGAATCTGCTTTTACTTTTTGTTCTTGCAACGAAGCCAACGGCGGCTGATTGATTTTTCCAGTCTCGCGTTGCGCTCGCCAATAGAGCCAGCTCATGCTCAACAAAAGTATTCCTGCAAAGCCGGCGGCGTAGGCCCAACCTCGTTTCGCCGTGCCTGCCTTGGTCGCGGGCGTGGGTTGCGCGCGCACGATTAAGCCCGCGGTTTGATATTGCTCCGGCGCTTCAAGATAGCGCCGAATGAGCTGCGCGCGTGTGTCGTGCGTGCCGAGCTCGAACTGTTGCTCGAGCCTTTGTTGCGCGGCACGAGCCGTGGCGCACCGCTCCGTCGCGCGCTTGGCGAGCATTTGTGCGAGCAGCTCTTCCACGCCGGGCGCATTCTGCGAAAATTTATTGAGCGGCAAGTGCGCGAGCCGCACGATGGCATTCATCTCGCCGCCGGGAGTCGCGGCTTGAAAGGGCCGCGCGCCCGCGAGCATTTCATAAAACACGACGCCCAACGAAAAAATATCCGCAAGCGGCGTGATCTTCTCCCCCAAAATAACTTCCGGCGCTACGTAGCCCGGCGATCCGGTTAAGCCGGCGGCGGCTTCTTCCTCTTGCAACGCGAGATCGAAATCGCAGAGTTTGACTTCGCCGTTGTGGCTGAGAAGAATATTCTCCGGCTTGAGATCGCGATGAATGATGTTTTGCTTGTGAATTTCCGCCAGCCCGTGGAGCGCCTCATGAAGAATCGCCATTGCGATTTCAACCGGCAGCGCGCCGGCCGGCTGCAGCACGCGGCGCAAATCTTGGCCTGCGACAAATTCGAGCGCGAGAAAACACGTGCCTTCGTCGAAGCCGTAATCCCACAGTTTCACGACGTTGGGATGATCGAGGTGCGAGTAGGCTTCGGCTTCACGCGCGAAACGCGGAGAGCAACCTTCGCCGCGCGACTTAAAAGTTTTGATCAACACCACGCGCTGATTCTGCGCGTCCCAGCCGCGATACGTCGCGCCGTGCTCGCCGCGTTTGATCTCCGCGATGAGCTGATAGTTGCCGACTTTCTTCACGGCTGCCATTCCTTGAGGCGATAGTGCAGCCATCTCCGCGACACGCCGAGCGCCTTCGCGGCTTCGGTGACGTTGCCCTCGTGCTCTTGCAAAATTCTTTCAACCACCCGGCGCTCGTGATCGCGCAGGGTTTGAATTTCCGTTGCTGTGGGCATGGGCTGCAAACGCAAATCCGCGGGCGCGAGGTATTCGCTCTTGGCCAAGAGCACCGCGCGCTCGATGGTGTTTTCCAATTCGCGCACGTTGCCCGGCCAAGCGTGCGCGAGCATGCTGTCAATCGCCTCATGCGAAAAGCCCGTGATCGCACGATTATTCTTGTTCACGGCGCGATCTAAGAAGTGCTGCGCGAGCAAAATGACGTCGTGGCCGCGATGGCGTAGCGCCGGCATTTGCAGCGCGATGACGTTGAGCCGATAAAACAAATCTTCGCGGAAGCGCCCGGCCTTTACTTCCTCTTGCAGATTCTTATTCGTGGCCGCGATGACGCGCACCTCGATCTTGCGCACTTTGGTTTCGCCGACGCGCCGCACTTCGCGCTCTTGCACCACGCGCAAGAGCAGCGTTTGAATCCTGGGCGTAATGTCGCCGATCTCGTCAAGGAAAATTGTGCCGCCGTCGGCTTCTTCCAACAAGCCTTTCTTATCGTGCGTCGCGCCTGTGAACGCGCCTTGCTTGTGGCCGAACAATTCGCTTTCCAACAAGCTCTCCGGCAGCGAGCCGCAGAACAGCGCGAGGTACGGCTTGTCTTTGAAGCGGCTATTGTAGTGCAACGCGCGCGCGATAAGCTCTTTGCCCGTGCCGCTTTCGCCGAGAATCAAAACCGTGGCCGGTGTGTCCATCACGCTGCGCACCATGTCGAACACGTGCTGCAGCGGCTGGCTGTTGCCAATGATTTCTTTAAATTCGCTCGTGCTCGCGAGCGTTTGCCGCAGCCGGCGATTCTCGCTGCGCAGTTGATCGTACATTTGCGCGTTCTCAATGGCAATCGCGGCTTGATGGGCAAAGGCATTGAGGAACGGCTCCATCTCCGGACGAAACTTGCCGCGCGTTTCCGTGCTGTCCATGTAAATCGCGCCGAGCCTGCGCGTTTTGATGCGCAACGGCAAACATGCCGCGGCCACGATTTTCTGATTGGCAATGCTCGTCGAGGCCGTAAAGCGCGTGTCATCTTCGGGATTGTATGTGATCAACGTTTCGCCGCTCACGAGCGCGGCCTCCACAATACTGCGCGAGAACGGCGCGAGTGCGGAAATCGCGTTCGCGTCGAGATTGTGCGCGAGCCGCACTTTTAATTCCGAAGGGTCGTCGTGCTCCGACATGAGAATGACGCCGCGCTGCGCATTCACCGTGCGCAGCGCAATGTCGAGAATCTTTTTGAGCACCTCGTCGATGTCATACAGCGTGTTGATGCTCTCGCTGATCGTTGACAGCGCGACCAGAGGGTCGGAGAATTTTTGCATGGGATTGATGGATTTCTGGATTAATGGATTTCTGGATTGATGGATTTCTGGATTGATGGAGCGCTGTTTTCCCAGCAATCCAATAATCCACCGATCCAACAATCCCAAGGGTCTGCTATTGCACCTGGAACGTTGCTTCTTTCGAGCGGCTGCTGTTGCCGAAGCCGTCGACGATTTTCACCGTCCAATAATAAGTGCCGCTCGACAACCTTCCCGGATACGGCAAAGCGTTTGTGCCCGCGCGGACGTTGCGCGCCGTGAAAAACTGCGCCGGAAAGCCGGCATCCAAACGAAAAATTTCTACGTTAAAAGTATGATCAAAGCTGATCGCCGGCAATTGCCAGCGCAGAATAACGGCGCTGGGATTGGGCGGAACGTCGCCGTTGCTGGGAGAGATTGGCAACGGCTCTTCGTCAATAATGCGCGCCAAGCGCACGACAACGGGCGCGGCGCTTTTGCCGGCGCCGTCTTCTGCGGTGATTGCGACCGGCATGCCCACGAGGTTGTGCAAATTGAGCGGCGCGAGCTCGTCGCTCGCAATCGTCCGCTCCCAACGCGAAATGCCAAGCCCGCGCGCCAATGAATCCGCGGTTGCGCGCCCGGATATTTTAGCCCGCGCGCGCACGACGTCGTTCGCGCCATCGGGGTCGGTGATCTCGGCATTGATCTCCAAAAACAACCGCGGCGTCGCTGCTTCTCTTGTGGCGATGCGCGCGCCCGTGATTTGAGCGGAAGCCACAACCGGCAACGCATCGAGCCGGAGATCGAGCGTGCGCACTTCGCGCACGAGCACTTGCGCGGCGAGTTGCACCGTGTCATATCCGGCCTTCGAAGCAATGACCGCGTAATCGCCGCTCTCCAATTCTCGAAAGGTATATTGCCCTTCCGCATCGCTTTGCACTTCCACGCCCGAGGGGAGCAAACGAATGCGCGCGCCCGCGAGCGCTTGATAGGGAGGATAATACGTCGTCACCCGCACGCGCATCGCGCCGCTTTGGGTGTAAGCGGGCGAATCCGGATCCAACGGGTTGCTATGCTCCGCGGGCGTTGTGCAAGCGAGCCAGAACGCGCACGCGCTCATGCCAAGAGTCACGCGATGCGCGCAATACCATTTAACGAAAAACGTCATGATCTAATGAGTGGCGAAGTGAATCACAGCAGGAGGATGGCAACATGCCTTTGCAAAGGTTTCAAACCTTCGTAAAGGTATTGTGAGCACCGCAAATTTCAAACCTCCGATGATAAACAATATAAAGCTTTGCGCTTCAAAAGCAATGGCAAGCTCGAAATGCTGCACGTGCACAATCTGCTCACGGAACCTCTTCGCGCGAGCGCACAATCTGCGCGTGCGTGTGCGCGTGCGATGGCCCGTGTTGCTTGTCGCGCTGTTTTTTTTGATCAAAAAGCCTAAGGGCTTTGCGTCGGCAATGGCACCTCGTTTGAATGAAAGCCGCGTGTGAGTTTGGTCTGTTTGACATTCAAGAAAATTAAACCAGGAGGTTTTATGAAGCATTGCAAGCCATTGCGGCGACGCCGCGTGCTGCTCGTGTTCAGCGCGATCGTGTTGTTCGCCGGCGCTCAAGGCTGGGCGCAGTCTCTTCAGCTTTCGAAACACGCGGACTTTTCCACGGCGGATGGCATCTATTCGTTTTCGGATACGCTGCACGCGAAAGTCGTGGCGCGGAACATCAATTATCTCGACCTCAAAAAGAACGAATTCGAGTTGAAATCCGCGAGCGGCGGCTACGA
>Ga0247727_10008553_pt1 | contig 18954 bp, 9 predicted proteins | sample WisWelCaveWW1625_FD_202498 | JGI IMG/M metagenome (GOLD analysis project Ga0247727, IMG submission 202498) | Biofilm microbial communities from Wishing Well Cave, Virginia, United States - WW16-25 | ecosystem: Environmental > Aquatic > Deep subsurface > Groundwater > Cave microbial mat | place... | reverse complement strand
AACCTTTTTAACCAGGCGCTGTCATCATCCAATTCAAGCCACTGTTTATCGTCAAATGCAAGATCATATCTGTCTTTGGGGAGCAAGCTTGTGGATACAAAACGTTTTTCGACTGATGCCGGCCTGAAGTTGATGAGCTTGCCGTGCTGCAGTCCGAGCAAAAATAAATAATTCAGCGCTTGCTTATCGTGCTCCGGGTTCAAGCGATTAACGGTTTTCAGCTCGTAAACGATCGAATCCTGCACGAGCAAATCGATGGAGTAGTCTTTGTGAAAACTTTTATGCCTGACGATGACGGGCACTTCCGTTTCAACATTTTTAAATCCCGCCTCACGACAACGGTTTGCCAATTCGTTTTGATAAATCTTCTCATTCCACAATCTTCCGAATTCATTGTGAATCGCAAAAGCGAGACCGGTGATCTCGAAGTCGATTTTATGAAAATCCTGTTCGGCGATTCTCGTGATATTGCGCTTGATTTCGATAGGCATAAAAATCTCGCAACAAATTATTCTGTCAATGTGTAATCATAGCAGAATTATTGATCGACTGAATAATTGTTTTAAAATCATTCTGTCGATAAATTATTCTGCCTTATCTTTTTATCTCACAGAATGATTGATCGGCAGAATAATTATTTTGAAATCATTCTGCCTGACTTCATCATCCGGTGAAATAAAGATAAGCCATCAAAATCAGCGCCAGCACAATTCCCGAAGCGATCACGTCACTCTTGCTCCAACTGGCGCGGGAGGCTTCGCGATCTTCGCGCGAAGTCGTCGCGTAGGTCAGGCCGCTGATTTTTTCATAGGAAGGCTCTTCCGTCATGTAACTGACTGCGATCATCACGATCACACAGACGACGAAAATAAGCAGGCTGTAGTATTGAAAGAAAATGTTGTTGATGATCCAGAAAAAAGAGCCTTCGGTGTAAGCAAAATTTTCAATCAACTTGACCGGCGTATCGACCGCGAGGCGAAAAAGTCCGAGCGCGAAGCCGGCAATCAACGCCGCGAGGCAACCTTTGGCGTTCAATCGTTTATTGAAGACGCCGAGAAAGAAGACGACAAAAATTGGAGGAGCGAGATAAGCCTGAACGCCTTGGAGATAATCATAAAGTCCTTTGCCGCCTTGAATCACCGGGATCCAGAGCAGGCCGATGAAGACCATGACTGCGGTGGCCACTCGTCCCATCCACACCAATTGATGTTGCGTGGCTTGCGGCCGCAGCTTGGAATAAAAATCCATCGTGAACAGCGTGGAAGAAGCATTGAAAACGCCGGCGAGCGAGCTCATCAATGCCGCCAACAGGCCCGCCACCACCAGGCCGCGAACGCCGATCGGCATCACATGAGCAACGAGCAAAGGAAAAGCTTTTTGCGCATTGTCACGCAACAGTACGCCTTCGGCGCTGAAGAGTTGCTCGCGCAATGCCGGTATTTTTCCGCTTTGCGCCAGCGCAAAACAAATGAGGCCGGGGATGATAAAAATAAAAACCGGCAGGAGCTTGAAAAATGCCGCCGCAATTGAGCCGCGCCGGGCTTCCGTTTCATTTGGCGCGCCCAAAGTGCGTTGCACGATATATTGATCCGTGGTCCAATACCAAAGGCCGATGATCGGCGCGCAGAACAACATGCCGAGCCAGGGATAGCTGTCGTTGAAATACCAGGCCATGCGACCCGCTTCGCGCACCGGCGCCCAGGTGCCTTCAATTCCCGCGGGCACGAGCGGCCTCCAAAGGTTGAACATCTCCGGCCCCGCAATCGCACGCAGCTCGCTCCAGCCGCCCAACGCTTTCAGGCCGAAGACGGTGACCAATGCCGAGCCGATGACAAAAATGATCGTCTGCAAAGCTTCGGTGTAGGCCACGGCGCGCATGCCGCCGAAGATGGTATAAAGGCCGGTGAGCACGATGACCAGAATCGAGCCCGTCCAAAAACTGTCGAGGCCGAGAAAGTTGAGGTCCGGCAGCAACACGCTGAAGACGATGCCGCCGGCGAAAATGCCCACGGCGATTTTGGTTAAAACATAAGCGACGAGAGAGATGATCGAAAGCACGGTGCGCGCGGTCGGCGAGAAACGCCGCTCCAAAAATTCGGGCATGGTGAAAACTTTGGAGCGCATATAAAAAGGAATCATGACCCAGGCCAGCACGAGCAAACACCACGCGTGCAATTCGTAGTGCGCCATTACGACGCCGTCGGTGGCGCCCGTGCCGGCCAGGCCCACGAGATGCTCGGAGCCGATGTTGGAGGCAAAGATGGAAGCGCCGATCACAAACCAGCCGAGATGGCGATCCGCCAGAAAATAATCCGCGGGCGTATCTTTTCTCTGCTTCATCACCCACCCGGCCAATCCCAGAATCACGGCGAAATACGCCGCGATGACGATCCAATCCAGCGTTTGTAGTGCCACGTTTGTTTCCTCCTCTCAACGTTCACAGCTTAAAATGGTTTAATTGGATTTCACCAATAAAACATCGTCCCGTCCGTTTTCCGGTTCACCGGCAAACAAGCGGTTTGATATGGAAACTGCTCCGCCTTATCTTCATTCAATTCCACGCCGATGCCAGGTGTATCGTCAATGTGCAGAAATCCGTTCGCGTAGCGGTAGTTCGCAGTAAAAACTTCTTGCACCACTTCCTCATGCGGCATGTATTCCTGAATGCCAAAATTATTGATCGCGAGATCGAAGTGCAGCGAGGCGGCCAAGTTTATCGGCGAGAGATCCGTTGCGCCGTGAAATCCGGTTTGGATGTGATAAATGGAGGCGAAGGCAACGACTTTTTGCAGATGGGTAATACCGCCGCCATGCGACAGCGGCATGCGAATATAGTCGATGAGCTGTTCGGTGATGAGCGTGGTGTAATCGTAAACCGAGTTGAAAACTTCGCCGATGGCAATCGGCGTTGTCGAATGTTGGCGCACGCGCCGCAGCCCTTCTTGCAACTCGGCTGTTACCGGATCTTCGAGCCAGAACAAATGAAACGGTTCCAACTCTTTGGCCAGCCGCGCCGCTTCGATGGGCGTGCAGCGATGATGCACGTCGTGGAGCAGGTGCAACTCGTCGCCGAAAACTTCGCGGACTTTCATAAACATCTTTGGCGCGTAGTTTAGATACTTTGCTGTGTCCCAGCTCTCTTCTTTCGGCAAGCCCTTTTGCGCCGGCTCATAAGGTTTGTCATCTTTTGATACGCCATAAATTTTCTCGAGACCGGGAACGCCGGATTGCACGCGCACCGCGAGAAATCCATTCTCAACTTTCTTGCCGACGTCTTCAATCGTTTGCTCAAGATTTTTTCCGGTGGCATGCGCATAAACCAACACGCGCTCGCGACTCTTGCCGCCCAGCAGATTATACAGCGGCGTGTTCAGTGATTTGGCTTTGATGTCCCAAAGCGCCATGTCAATAGCTGAGACGGCGGCCATCGTGACAGCGCCGCGTTTCCAATACACGCCTTTATAAAAATAGTGCCAGAGATCCTCGATGTTGCGCGGGTCTTTGCCGATGAGCGCCGGAATGCAGTAGGCTTCCAAATAGGTTGCGACGGCTTTTTCGCGGCCGTTGAGCGTGGCGTCACCCAAGCCGTAAATGCCGGTATCCGTAAAAATTTTGAGCGTGACAAAATTTCTGCCGGGGCAGCAGACGATGACTTTGGCATCAATAATTTTCATTGACTCTTCACTCCTTCCACGAGAACGGCAAAACCATTTTGAGCAGAACTATTTAAGAGCACAAAAAACTTTAGGCAGAATGATTTAACGGCAAAATGATTCTGCCGTTAAATCATTCTGCCATCAATTTTAGCATCAAATCAGCAGAGTGTATCAATTGTTTTGCCCTGAATAGTTTTACCTTAAATTCCCGGCGCGTACGGAAACTTGAGCTGCATGTAATACTCCAGTGTTTTATCCGGCTTTTCATACTCCGGCGGTATTGGCATTTTCGAAAAGGTCTGGAAATACAGAAGGCAGGCGTTGCGCCACCAGACGGCTTCTTTTTCTTGGATTTTTAGCAAAGTCTGTACTTGATTGAAGCGTTCGTCGTCGATACGTCCAGCCAGCCTATCCCAAGTCTTGCGCATATTGCGGACGCTGTCAACTCCGCTGTAGTATTTGGAGCACAACTCCTCCCAGAGATTCTTGCCTGATTTCATTTTATAAACCCAGGGTAGGTGATGAAACCAAAGCAAATACTTTTCCGGACATGATGCGAGGTTATCAAATTTTTCTTTCACCGGAGAGAAATACTGGCTTGCGGCATTGCTTCCAGTCGACGAACGTTCGAACCCAATGCCGATGGAATCTGCACGGTGATAATAAACCGAAGTCCAGTCGGGGCGGCCTTGGTTAATCCATGGCGCCGGGCCGTAGTGGTGGCTCCAGCCCATGAGATGGTGCAAGCCGAGCGGCGTCATGTAGCTCACGGCAATTTCGCGTGAGGATAACAGCATCGACTTCGCCGGTTCGATAAATTTCTCATCGTTGGTGAAAGTCATTTTCATCCAATCGTCGGCGATGGTTTCCGAATTTTGTCTGTGATCCCAGGCCAGACGGCCAAAGGCAAACCAGTTGGCCTGCGCGAACGGATGGCCGCACCAGTTGCGATCCGTGCCAATGTTGGAAACACCGGCGATGCCGCTCAGTGAGTGATCGTCAAGCGTACCGTCAATCACTTTTGCCACCGGCGAGTTTTCGCCTTTCGCGTAGGTATCGGTATCTAAAACTTCTTTGAACAGCGGCGCGAGATAAACCAAGTGCGTGGCAAATCCCAAATACTCTTGCGTGATTTGAAACTCCATCATCAACGGCGTGCGGGGCATCGCACCGAACAGCGGATGAAACGGCTCGCGCGGCTGGAAATCAATCGGGCCGTTTTTCACTTGAATCAAGACATTGTTCTGAAACTTGCCGTCCAATGGTTTGAATTCGTTGTATGCTTGTTTGGCGCGGTCCTCTGGAACGTTGTTGTCATAAACAAAGGCGCGCCACATCACACGGCCACCGTGCGGACCGACGGCTTCGGCCAGCATGTTCGCGCCATCGGCATGCGTGCGGCCATAATTCTGCGGTCCGGGTTGGCCCTCTGAATTGGCTTTCACCAGAAAGCCGCCAAAGTCTGGGATGTAGTGATAAATTTCGTCGGCTTTGTTGCGCCACCAGACGCGCACCTGTGAATCGAGCGGATCGGCAGTGGGCAAGCCGCCGATTTCGATTGGCGCGCTGAATCTCGCGGTGAGATATACTTTGATGCCGTAAGGCCGAAAAACTTCAGCCAATGCCGCAACTTTTTCCAAATACGTTTCAGTCAGCACCAGCGCATTCGCGTTGACGTTGGTCAACACCGCACCGTTGATGCCGATGGAGGCGTTGGCACGGGCGTAATCTTTGTAGCGCGGCGAAATATAATCGGGCAGTTTGTGCCAATCCCAAAGCGACGCGCCGGCGTAACCTCGTTCCACGGTGCCGTTGAGGTTATCCCAGTGATTCAGCAGTCGTAATTTGATTTTAGGCGCGCTGAGAATCGACAGCGCGTCGATGTCCTTGTGGGTTTGCAATAATCGCAGGAAATGAAAAACGCCGTACAAAACGCCGAGGTCGGTATTCGCGGCAATCACGGTACATTTTTTTTGATTTGCTGTCGTGGTGAGAATGACAAAGCCTTCTTCGCCTGCGGCTTGCAGTTTATCCTGAAGCTGAAACGCTGCAATCGTCTCCGAGCTTTGCGGCGTGCCCACGACGAGGGTGCCGTGTTTCGTGATCGCCCGCACGAAAGGCAGCCGTGTCCCCAGCAAACCCGCGAGTCCGTTGCTCAACTCCTCGCTTGCAGCTTTGAGAGTCGGCGAGTCTCCTTTCATATTAATCTCGGTGAGAGCGGCTTGATATGCGCCCAGCTTTTTGCCGTCGGCGATGCGATCATATCTGAGCCATACCCGATAGCCATCTTCAACCCATGAAAAGTTATATAATGAGAGGAAAACGACCACCGAACAAATTTTTTTCATAATATAAACTTTTCTCTTGACTTGATGTCAAAAATTTGTTATATTTTGACGCTTCAGTATTTGAAACGTTTCAAATATAGCAAATAGCGCGTCGCAAGTCAATAGCTAATTTGAAAAGTTTGTAAATCATCTGTTATATATAATCATTTCCATCCCATAGTTTCTTTATCGAAAGAAAGTTTTTGTCTAAAAGTTAACTTTTTGGTGTTTTATTGAAACGTTTCAAATTTTTGAGGAGTTCTTCCAGGAACGGTTGACTCCACCATCTTCTCTCCCAGGACAAGACTGTTTACAAATGCCTTAAAGCGTCTTTGTCGATGGCAAGAATTTTTGTAAAATTTGACGGGAGATTGTGCATAGCTTCTCCTTTAGTCTTTGTTGGATTCAACAAAAGCTAAGGAAGATAAAAGCTTTGTGCAATCTCCTTTGTATTTTATACAGGGAGAAAAACAAATGAATACGAAAATATTTTTGCTGCTTTTGGCGCTGTTTGTAACATCATCCTTTTTATATGCAGCACCTTCCGGAAAAATATCAGGCCAGGTAAAAGCGGCTGACTCCGGTGAATTGCTTCCGGGAGCCAGTGTTTTCCTCAAAGGCACCAAATTGGGCGCCTCGACAGATCTGAATGGCAAGTTTGTCATTCCGATCGTGCCGGCTGGCCGTTATAAATTGGTGGTGAGATATATTGGTTATCAGACTAAAACGATTGATGTTGCTGTTGAAGATGATCGTGAACTCAAAGAAATTATTGCCTTGGAATCTGAAGCTGTTGAAGGAGATGTCATTGTCGTGACGGCTCAGGCCGTAGGACAGTTAGGCGCAATTAACCAGCAGCTTGCTTCCGATAAAATCGCCAATATCGTCTCCGAGCAAAGAATCCAAGAGTTGCCAGACTTCAATGCGGCGCAGGCCATAAGCCGTTTGCCCGGAGTCTCAACACTCCAAAGTTCAGGTGAAGCGAACAAAGTTGTCATTCGCGGCTTGGCTCCGCAATACAATGCGGTATCGGTTGAAGGTGTTAAGCTCGCCTCGACGGGAAGCACCCAGATTGGCGTGGCTTCGCAGGGTGGAACTGCCGGTGCAATTAATAATGATCGAAGCGTCGACATTTCCATGGTGACGCCTTATATGATCAAATCAATCGCAGTTTATAAATCGCTGACGCCGGATTTGAACGCCAACGCCATTGGCGGCGTGGTGAACCTGGAGCTGCGGGAAGCACCAACGGAATGGCATTATGATTTGTTGTGGCAATCCGGCTATACCGAGAAGAGCAATACCTACGGAAATTATCGAGGCGTGGGGGCGATTAGCAAACGTTTCTTTACCGACAAGCTGGGCGTCTATTTTCTTGGCAATGCGGAAAAGTATGATCGCGATGCCGATAACATGAATGCCTCATATTTGATTTCTCAGCACCAAACCGGGCCGAATGGCTATGAACCGATCAAGGTAAATACCGTGCAGCTCAATCGCCATCTGGAAACCAGAAACCGCTTCGGGGGAAACTTGATCCTTGACTACAAGCTGCCTAACGGTTCCCTTAAAGCTATCAACCTGTTTACGCGCTTGAACTCGGATTTTCAAGATCATCGCACGACCTTGGATTACACGAATAAGAACCTGAATTTCAGCTACAGGAAAGGCGAGAATAAGATCGATCTGGCCGTCAATTCTTTAGACTTTAAGTACGACTTGGGATTGCTGCAAATGGATATGAAGTTTGCCAACACCTCTTCCCGAAACAATCTGCCCGAAGCGCCCGACATCCAGTTCAGCCAGACCGGGTCGATTGTCGGCGCCATCGCGGATAATATTATCCCGAATAGTTTAACCCAACAGGTCTTTTATCGTGGTGCTGGAGAAATCTATTCACGTAATCTCAGTCTCTTCAGTTCCAACTATAAGGAAGACAACCAATCGTACAAAACTAACTTTAAGTTTCCTTTGACCGTCGGCTCGTCCCTTTCAGGCTATTTTAAGTTTGGCGGTGAATACCTGCATGAAGACCACGAAAACGACCAGAGCACGCCTTACGTTGATTTATCTGCCGCCGGCGGTGGTTTTCAGCGGACCATGATAGACTCTCTGGCGGCGCGTTTTGGGGTGACGGTGGCGTCGAATGGCCGATTTGCGGCGACGAATTTTACTTCCGGCAACCGCGATCTGACGGCGGCTTTTTTGGGCAACCGCTTTGGGGAGTTTTATTGGGCGGTTGATCCCAACCTTCTGATCGGAATGGCCAATTATTTGAAAAATAATCCCATGTTCTCAGGAAGAGCTACCGGAACGGAGACGGGAGGATGGTTCGACGGGATTTATCAACAACTTCCCAACGACTATAAATACATTGAGAACTATTATGCCGGCTACTTGATGTCGGAGTTGAATTTTCTCGATTTTATGGTCGTCGGTGGCGCGCGTTATGAAAAAGTCAAATCGGAATATTCCGTCTTTAATATGGTGGATGAGCGCAATCCGGTGACTCAGCACGTTTATCCGGAAACAGCGCGTCCGCAGAATGAATTCTGGCTGCCTATGGCGCAAGTAAGATATAAACCATTCGAATGGGGTGACATCCGCTATGCGTACACGCAAACGCTCGCGCGCCCCGATTATCACCAGCTTTCGCCGCGCCGGAATATGGATTTCAATCTCACCAATGTGTGGGCAGGCAACCCCAGTCTTAAACCGGCACGGGCCTTTAATCAGGATGTGGTCGTATCATTTCACAGCAATAAATTGGGCCTCTTTTCAATTGGAGGATTCCACAAGACGGTGAAGGATTTCACCTATTTCACTCAATACCGGCTGCACACCGCTGCAAATACACCGCGGGGACTCCAAAGTCTGGAGTCACTCAGAATCGGCTCACCTCAAACCGGTTACATCACACCTAAGGACGGCGCAACGCTGTACACGTATGTCAATAGCCCATACGAAGCCACAGTCAAGGGGTTTGAGTTGGACTTTCAAACGAGTTTCTGGTATTTGCCATTTCCATTAAAGGGAATCGTGTTCGGGATCAACTATACTCATATCCAGTCCAAAGCCACGTATCCCTGGAGAGATGACAAAACGGTTTTTGATCCTGGCCCACCCCGTCGAACTTACAGCGTCGTGTATGATAGCACGCGCACGGGACGTTTGATTTTCCAGCCTGATGACATCTTGAACTCTTACGTTGGGTTTGACTTTAAGGGTTTTTCCACTCGGGTATCGTTCGTCTTCCAGGGCAATTCGGTCAGTGGCATCGGCGCTTTTGCGGAGCAAGACGGTTTTAGCCGGGATTATTTTCGTGTCGACGCCTCTGCCAAGCAAAGATTGCCCTGGCCAGGAAGTGAAATTTATTTGGACTTCAGCAATCTCAACGGCGAGACCAATACTTCGGCGCAACGCTCGATTGGCGGTTTCACCAATGAACAGAATTACGGTCTTACCGCCAATCTTGGATTTAGATATAGGTTATAACCCATGTAAACAACCACAAGGAAAACGATGGCAGAATTGAACCTCTTTCAAGAATTTTAAGGAGGAAAGACATGAAACGTTTTTTTACAATGCTAACCTTTACGGTAATTTGCGTTACTTCATTGTTCGCGCAAAAGGTTACCGTAAATGTTCGAAGCGACTTCGGGGTTGGCGAAGGAAGTCTCAACCGCGCCGTCCAAGCTGCGGGAACGCTGTCCAACACCATTTTTAAACTGGAGGCGTATGGCCTTTACATCCTTACCGGCACGATTGTCGTTCCGGCTGGACAACATCTTGAGATCGAAGGTCCGGTGCCGGGAAACACCCAGGAAACCGCTCCGCCTCAGATCGTTTGGACCGCCAGCGGCGGTGTGACGACGAATTTCAACTTCGAGTGTTTCGGCAACATTACGCTGCGGAATCTTTGGTTGTTGTATGCGAACACCGGCGGCACGCAAGTGGGTTCAAGTTTACAGATACAAAATAATCCGAATCCCAACGTCCAGGAAACGGCCGTTTTCGAAAATGTTATTTTCGATTATGCCCCCACTCCCCAGAATGCCGGCGGGGCGGTAACCGTCACGGCTGACCGTTTCGTGGGGACGTTCAAGAATTGCTATTTCCGGAACTGCATCGACACCCACTTACGCTATTATGGAAGAGCGCTTTCCTTCCCGTTTGGCACCACGGGATGGCACCACGATTCTGTTCTCTTCGAAAATTGTACTTTTGCAAATATCGGCTACGTTTATATGCAGGAACAGGGTGAATACGGCGACAATGTTCATTTTAACCATTGTACCTTCCTGAATACCATGATGTTTGCCCTGCAATCCGGCTGGTGGTGGAAGGCGTCCGTGACCAACTCCATTTTTGTAAATACATTCATGTTTGGCGACATCCCCGCAATGGGAGGTGGTGACCCCAATGGCGGCACCATGCGAATCGATAGCGTTAGAACTTTTGGATTTAGTGTTCCATTTACGGAGCAGGACCGCCGTATTCTGTTTGCGTACAATAGTTATTACCTCGAGGATTGGCTGAAAGATTGGATGGCGAAAAGTCCATACGCTGACACGGTGCGGAACCGAAATGCAGTTCCTCGGCCGCAGCCGATGCTGAGTCCGGCAACGCGGGTTTTCTTCGATTCAACGGCAAACGGCAAGAAGCTTTTTCCTTATATGAACCGGGGATTTCTCTACGACAATGCCAATCCGAATTTTCTCATTACTCCAACCAATATACCGGACCTCAAGACCTTCCTGCTTTATAAATGGACAACGAACGCCGATATTAACTGGGCCTTCGATCCCGCGGCCGGCACCAACCAAGTATGGCCCATCAATGAAAATTTGTCTTACTTAAACAGCACGTTAAGAACTGCGGGAATGGGCGGCTTCCCATTGGGAGATTTGTATCGCTGGCATCCGTCGCGATATACCGCCTGGAAAGCGCAGGAAACTGCCGAGAATACGAGAATTGCCGCTTGGCTAAATTCGGGCAAGGATCCGGTTACGAGCGTTAAGGAGAAGCCGGGCAGCGCTGTTCCTGAAAGTTTCATGCTCGGCCAGAATTATCCTAATCCGTTTAATCCGACGACGCAAATTGAGTACTCGGTTCCACAAACCGGCCACGTGTCGTTGAAAGTGTATAATACGCGTGGGCAGGAAGTGGCAACGCTGTTTAACGGCATACAGCAAACCGGAAATTACGCCGCCACCTTTGACGGCGCCGGGTTAGCCAGCGGCGTTTACTTTTATCGCTTGCAATCCGGAAAGGTTACGCTCACGAAGAAATTGGTTCTAATGAGATAATAAGGTCCGAGGTCGAGAGTTCGAAGTCCGAGGTCAATGAACTAACGAGCTGGAGCCAAACGGGTTTCCACACGGATAAAAAAACCACGCTGATAAATCCGTGTGGTTTTTTAATCCGTGTGGAAGTGATGTTCTTTTTTTTGCACCGATTTGATTGTTAACAAACTCATTTGAAATAACAGTCACTCAACAAATTTACTGAGAGGAAAGATGATGAAAACTTTTCTACGTTTGATGACGGCAGGGACACTCTTATTGTTGTTGGGATTTAGTCCGTTAACCGCGCAAGAAGTAGTTTATTCTGCGGGTCCAACCACTGGAGCAACAAACCTACAGGGCCTTGGCTTCTCGTGGGCGGACGTCAACAAAGACGGGTTCCTTGATTTGTTCGTCGAGCCTGATAACCTGATCATCAATAACGGCGGCGCGTCCTTCACCCGCCGGACCTCGAGCGGCGTTCCTTTTCAAGTGGCCATGGTGGGCACTGTTTTCGCCGACTTTAACGGCGATACATTTCCGGATGTGCTGACGACGCAAGGGGCTGCGCGGCCCCTGTTGTATTATTATAACAACACGACTGGAGCATTTGAGGCGGCGGCGGGAATTGGCGATCTCGCTACCGTCCCTCCCGGTGCGACGAGCCAAATGTTTGGCCTCGCTGCCGGCGACTACAATGGTGATGGCTACGTCGATATCGTGTGGGCCGGAGGGGTAGCTGAAGGTGCTGCCAACAGGGTGCGGTTGCTCAGAGGAGGTCCAAACGGGTTTACCAGTGTCGGCGGCGCGGCCACTGCCCCGGCTGTGATTGACACCACACAGCGATTTGAAAGCTGGAATGCCTGTTTTGTGGATGTCAACAACGACAGACGTCCTGATTTGTTCCTGCCAAGTATCCGAAACGGCATTCTCGCCGGTACCACTCCGGGAAGCGCTCTCTATCTCAACAATGCGAACGGGACGTTTTCTTTGCCCGCTCCGGCTGCTCCTGGGTCGACAGCGTCGACAGGATTGGTTGTCGGCGATACGGTTCGCCATTATTCCGCCATCGCCTCGGCGTGGGGTGATTATAACAACGATGGAATTATGGATTTGGCTATTTCTGCCCTGGGGGCTGATAACAGCGGATTTCGATTGTTGAAGGGTGCAGGTAACGGCAAGTTCACGGATGTATCTGCCGCCTCGGGAATAATCTATAACAATGCCTGTCGCGCGCTATCGTGGGGTGACTACAATAATGACGGAACCGCTGATTTGCTGATGAGCCGGGGCTTTAATCCTCCGACCATGTGGAGGAACAACGGCAACGGCACGTTTACCGATGTAACCGCGGCTATTGGCATACCTCCGTCGGGTTTTAATACTCGCTCTGTTGCGTTTATCGACTATAACAGTGACGGCTTTCTCGATTTTTATGCCGTGGCCGGAGGAGGTGACGCTTTGTGGCGTAATGGCGGCAATCTCAACAACTGGATTGCTTTCAAAGCCCAAGCCGCAGGCAAAAACGGAATGGGCACGTCCGCCCGCTTTGCCGTGTATACGAATAGCGGGGCGACGAGACAGATTCGCGACATCGAAGCCGGTGGCTCCGGCGGTTCTACCGGTGGGAGTGTCTGGGCAAATTTCGGCATCGGCACGACCGAAAAGGTTGACAGCGTCGCGGTGTGGTGGCCCGATGGCTCAAAACAGACGTTTACCGGTCTGGCGATAAATCGGTATTGGACAATTATACAAGGTTCGGTCGTTCCGAGCGTTCCGGCGCTGGCGAGTCCGGCGGACGCGGCGGCCAATCAAGCGGGTTCGCTCACGCTTTCGTGGAACGCGGCAACCGGCGCGGCATCATATCGCGTACAAGTTTCTTTGGATCCGGCCTTCGCCGACGCCAAAAAATTGGCGGTGGACAGAACCGTAACCGGTGTGAACCTCGCCGTGAATCTCGGTCTTGCCAGCACATATTACTGGCGGGTGTCGGCAACCAACGGCGGATTTGCCAGCGCCTACTCGACGGCGAGGAGTTTCTCGACCGTTCAGACCGCGGCAACGGCAGTCGTGAGATTGGTTTCGCCCGCGAGCAACGCCGCCAATCAAGCCGCGCTGCTTCCGCTCGTCATCCGTCGCACGGCGGACGCCGCGCAATATCGTTATCAGGTGTCGACGCTGCGCTCGTTCACGGCGTTTACCGTCAATCAATTAACCGTTGATACCACGAATACCGTGCAATTGTTCTCCGGCACGAAATATTATTGGCGCGCGCGCGGAGAGAACGGCTTGGGTGCGGCGGCTTTTTCAAGTATTGATTCATTTACCGTGATGGCCGCTCCGCCGACGCCGGGGCTGGTTTTTCCGGCGAACAACGCGCAAAATACGCGCGCCGATACTTTGATCCTGAGATGGCGCACGGTGGCGCGAGCCAGCAGTTACAAGATCGAAGTCTCGCGTTCTGCCGCCTCCGGCTTGGTGCTCAACACGTTTACGACGGCAGACACGTCGCTTCAGCTCACGGGGCTGCTAAGACTCACAACCTATTTCTGGCGCGTGCAAGCGAGCAACATTGGCGGCGCGAGCTTGTTTAGCGGGGCGAACGCTTTCATCACGCTTATCGCCGCTCCGGCTGCGCCTGCCGCGGTGGCGCCGGCAGCGAATGCCACTAACGTGCCGGTACGGCCAACGTTTTCGTGGAATGAAGTGGTGACGGCGACCAAGTATCATCTGCAAGTTGCCGCCGATAACCAGTTCGCGCAAGTGGTTCGCGATACGGTGGTCTTCGAGAGAACGTCCGTGACGTTGCTGAGGCGACTCCTCGGCGAGACGCCATATTTTTGGCGGGTCAGCGCGGCGAATATCGGCGGGGAGAGCGCCTTTTCGACGGCGAGACTTTTCACCACGGAGCCAGTAACCGGCGTCGAAGAGAAGAAAGAGGCTGCCATACCAACGGAGTTCTCGCTCTCCCAAAACTATCCGAACCCCTTCAACCCGACAACGACGATTCAGTTCGCTTTGCCTAAAAGCAGCGAAGTTAAGCTCGTCATTTATGATCTTGCGGGCCGGGTGGTTGCTGAATTGGCCAGAGGCAAATTCGAAGCCGGTTATCATAAAGTCGTCTTTGACGCCACGCGGCTCGTTTCGGGAATTTACTACTATCGACTCAAGGCCGGAGATTTTCTCAGCGTGAAGAAATTGACGCTGTTGAAATAAAAGTCCGAGGTCGAATGTATTCACTGACCGGTCAGCATTGCATCCCGACGACGGGACTCTTTCTACAAGCAACAGTTATTGACCGGTCGCTTTGAGCGACCGGTCAATGAGTTGCTTAGAAGTTGGCCTGATCAAATTCTTTGATCATGTTCTTGATTTAAAAAACAGCCTGTCCGCAGTCGAGGGGCAGGCTGTTTTTTTGATGAGAGCAGTCGTTGATTCAAGAACTTTAAAAAAAGTTCCAACCTTTTTTTGAACGCGGATTTTCACAGATAAAAAATCCGTGTAAATCCGCGTCATCCGCGTTCAAAGCTTTTGCTTTAAAGCTTCCCGTAGGGTTTAAGTTTTTTGTTTGCCTGAAAATTCGACGCAGTTTTTATTAAACGAAAACCGTCATGAAAAATATTTTAATAAATTACGAAAAAAATAATAGAACTGTAATTATTTTCCTTGCTCTGTCGATAATATTGACGTCCCATGTCAATGCCCAAATCGATACGATTCAAACCAATGTTCCGGCCCTCAAAAATGTTTATAAAAATGATTTCTATATCGGCTGCCTTTTATCTTACACGCACGTCGGCTTTGCGACTGATCCAGCGGTGCCGGGGCAATCGGGAGTTGTTGCTCCGAACGGCGGCAATTTAATAAAATTCCACATGAACAGCATGTCGCCGGGCAACAACATGAAGCCGCAATTTACCGTTGATATCAATGCCAGCGCTTCGGCTTATGCCTCGGCTGCTGCGGCGGCGAAAGACTCGGTGGATACGCATCCAGTGGTGAGATTTAACGGAAATTTAATTGCGCAACTCAACTGGGCGAAAAGGCAAGGATTCACGTTTCGCGGGCATACGCTGGTTTGGCACAGTCAAACACCGGGCACTTCTTTTTTCCGATCCGGATATACGAGCACCGGAACGCGCTTGACCAAAGCGAAAATGACCGAGCGGATGGATAATTACATCAAAGAAGTCATACGATTGCTCCACGAAAGTTGGCCGGGATTACTCACTGCGATGGATGTGGTGAATGAAGCCGTTAATGACAACGGCGTCGATCGCACGACGGATAGTGAATGGTACGTCACCTTCGGCGATAATAGCTATTTAATGAAAGCATTTGAGTCGACGCGCAAGCATGCGGTTGCTTACGGTGAACCCCAAATCAAACTTTATTACAACGACTACAACACCCACAATCCAAATAAAGCCGATGGCATCGTCAGAATTTGTGGCCCGATTTTTCAAGCGGGATTTTTGGATGGCATCGGCATGCAGGATCACGACGCGCTTTCCACTCCTACCGCAGCACAGTGGATAGCGTCATATAACAAATTTGATCCGATCTGCACCGAGATGGCGGTCACTGAATTGGATGTCAGAACCGGCAGTGCTAACCCCTCCCCTGCCGTATTAGTCAATCAGGCCAATCAATACGGGCAGTTGTTTAAATGCTTTGTGGAACGCAGTTACTTTTCCGGGCGCGGCAAAATTATCAGCGTTTCCAAAGATGGTTTGAATGATCAGTATACATTCATCGCGAATGAATCTTCTTCGTTGTGGGATGCTCGATACCAGTGCAAGCCGGCATTTTACGCCGTTGCCAATGTCGGCATAAATTATAACGCGTTGGATTCGCTGGTTGCTCATGCGGATACTTTACGGGAAAGCGAATACACCGCGGCGTCATGGTCAAGTTTTACTGTTGCATTGGCTTCGGCCAAAACTGCAATGGCGCAAAACTATTCTGCTTCGCTATCCGCCGCCGACGCTTTGGGCAACGCTAAGAATAGCTTGACGGCTGCCATTGCAGGTTTAGTAAAGAATACGACCGGCGTCGACGAAAGGAATGGTACGCTTCCGAAAGTATTCGCACTCAGCCAAAACTACCCGAATCCATTCAATCCGACGACTCAGATCAGCTACTCGGTTCCGCAGAGCGGTTACCTCTCGCTGAAAGTATATAATCTTCTCGGCGAAGAAATCGCAACTCTGTTTGAAGGCTTCCAGCCCGCCGGAAATTACGTTGCCACATTTGACGGCAATAGGCTTGCCAGCGGTGTTTACTTGTACCAACTGAAAGCCGCGAACTTTGTTGAAACCAAGAAACTCATTTTGTCGAAATGAGGAACTCCGTTAGGAGTGAAATGTTTATAGCAAATGCAGTTTTCAGAATTTTTTCAACTCCGTAGGAGTGACATGTTGGATTTCTGTGGAAGAACGATTTAAGCGTTCGAGAAAAAAACATCTCACTCCGAACAAAGTTTAAAGTGTGCGTCCATTAACTGCTATATCACCATGATTAAAATGAGATCAAGTCGCACTGAAAAAAGCACTTCCGCTCCACAAATTCAGCACAGCTCCGTTCCGTTGAGAAAGCGCTTTTACCTCGGCTGTTTTCTTTATTGTTTATGTTCAACCGCAGCCGCGCAACCCTCCGGCGGGCCTTATGGCCCGATTCGGCAAACGTATAAGTTGCCCGTCGGTGCGGGCAAAATATATCACGTCGCAACCGACGGACAAGCCGAGCAAACCGGTGAATCGTTGAGCAAGCCGACAACACTTGAAGCCGCCATCGAACGGGTACGTACCGGCGATGCGATCATCATGCGCGGTGGAACATATCGCACCGGCAATCTGGTCTTGAATCAGGGAATTACGATACTGCCGTATGCCGATGAACAGCCCGTTTTAAAAGGCACCTTTATAGCTACTGAGTGGAAGAAGCAAGACAACGGAATATGGGTCACCAAATGGTTGCACCTATTTCCCTCCAAACCTCAGGACTGGTGGCGGCGTCACCGCGAAGGCAAGAAAACACCGCAGCATCGTTTTAACAATGACATGGTTTTCGTAGACGGCAGGTTCCTGCAGTCCGCCGGTTGGGAAGGCGAAGTGGATGAGAATAGTTTTTACATCGACTACGAAACAGGTTTGGTTTATCTCGGCGTTGACCCGACGGATAAATTGGTGGAAATCACCGCTTTCGACATCGCGCTGCTCAGAACAACCAAAGAGTGCCACGGCAAAACCACGGATCGCAAAGGCTACACGATTCGGGGAATCACTTTCACGCAATATGCCTATCGCGCGCTCGAAATTGAAGGAACAGAACCGGAAGGAATATCCGACGAGTCCAAGCACGGAAAAGAAGTGGTGGGCACGACGTTGGAGCATTGCACGATTTCCTACTGCTCGCGGGTCGCGGGTTATCTGCGCGGCGATCACATGACGATTCGGCATTGCAAAGTGAGCGACACCAGCACGGAAGGCATCTATGTGATCGCCTCAAACGACGTGTTGTTGGAAAAAAACATTTTCACGCGCAATAATATCGAAAACATTACCGGATATTATCCAGCAGCCGTGAAGATTTTCAATCAATCTTACCGGGTGACGTGCAATGATAATCTGGTGATCGATCTTCCCAATTCAAACGGCATCTGGTACGACGTCGGCAACGTGGATGGCGTGTTCATCAACAACTGGATTGAAGGCGTTGGTCGCATTAGCAAAACAATCAACACCGATCAACTCTGGCCGAGCGACAACGGTTTCTTTTTTGAAATCTCCAAAGGCGCCGTATGTGCCGGAAATGTTTTTGTCAATTGTGATCATGGCCTCATGGTGCTCAATGCCTCGAACGTTCACATTTATCAGAACACATTTGTAAACAGCATGGCCTGCATTGGGCGCAACGCGCGAACTGCGGCGGGTGATCACTTTGGCTGGCATCCCAGCACCGGGCCGGATGTTGACAAGCGGGATGGCCACATCTTCGCCAATAATCTGCTCACCGGCGACGCGAGTTTTAACCGACCCCTGCTGTTCGTTTGGCAGCCCGCCTCACTGTGTGCGACGCTTAATAAACCGCAACTGCAACAACTCGATTACAATGTGTACGTGCGCAGCGCCGACAAAACCTCTTATCCCTTGATGCTGTGGAGCCCTGCATCAAACGAAAACTGCCAAGTGGGATTTGAGTCATTGGAGAATCTGCGAAAACTATATCCGGAGTTCTCGGCCAACAGTCGCAATTATTTAAGCTATGATGGTCCTTTATTCAAGGGCATGGAATTAGGAAACTTTCAATTATTATCGGCTTTTCCAGCATCGAAATCGGGAATGCAGCTTCCGGCGGAGATCAGTAAGTTTCTGGGCCAGTCTAAGAAAGGTGAGCGATACGTTGGAGCGTATCCTCCGATGCCATGAAGGAATTTGTTCCTATCAAGATAAGAATTCGTGCGGCACAGCGAGACGAGTAAACGTCTTGAAATGCAGCAGAAACGCGAGCCGCCGCATAATTCTTTTAGCCAATGCAAACACAAAATATTATTAGGCCTAAGAAGTGAAATGTGTGCAAAAAAAGCAAAGATTTTTTGGATAACTAAACGGCTGCGTGTGCGAATGTCGGGATGACATAGAGTTCTCGAAGCTTCAACGCCATGACCGTCACCTGGCGGCCGAT
>Ga0247727_10008552_pt1 | contig 18955 bp, 23 predicted proteins | sample WisWelCaveWW1625_FD_202498 | JGI IMG/M metagenome (GOLD analysis project Ga0247727, IMG submission 202498) | Biofilm microbial communities from Wishing Well Cave, Virginia, United States - WW16-25 | ecosystem: Environmental > Aquatic > Deep subsurface > Groundwater > Cave microbial mat | place... | reverse complement strand
GGCCACTCGTGCCTTGCCATCAGTCTTTATTCTGTCATGTATCCAAGAGAGCAGTTCCTGGCTGCCTCCTCTGATTTGCAGCACGCCTTCAAAATAATCCTTTGGACGTTCCTTCATACATATATATGCTAAAACACAACCTTTTTAAGTCTTTATAAGAAAATTGACTGAATGGGTTTCAAAGAGTTGTTGAAAAGAATTTGGTATTTCCTTTGGGAGGAAGATAGCATTTGGAGCTGGATTGCCAATGTTGTTCTTGCCTTTGTCATTATAAAATTCCTGCTTTATCCTGGACTTGGCTTTGTTTTGGGCACTCCTGCGCCGATTGTCGCAGTTGTATCCGGAAGCATGGAGCATGAGGGCAATTTTGAGCAGTTTTGGACTGACCCGTTGTGCTGCAATGGGCTTTGCACAAAGGCAGAGCCGCAGGGAAAATATTATGAGAATTTAGACATCACAAGAGCTATGTTCCATGATTTTGATTTTGTCAATGGCTTTAACAAAGGAGACATCATGATATTGTATAGCCCCAAGAATGCGGAGTTGGGTGATGTCATCGTGTATCTTGTTCCTCAGAGGCCTGATCCTATAATTCATCGGGTGGTAGAAATCGGCGAAGAGGATGGAACAAGATTGTTCTGGACTAAGGGCGATCATAATTGTGATGTTGGTTCGTTTGAAAATCATATTCCTGATAGAAATGTTATTGGAAAGGCAGTCTGGCGTGTGCCTTTGCTTGGTTGGGTGAAGATTCTTGCTGTTGAATTATGGCATTTGATTATGGGAGGATTAAGATGATGTTTTGTCCGAAGTGCAAGAGCATTATGATGCCGAAGACGTCCGGTGGAAAGAAGCAGTTTGTCTGTGGCTGCGGCTACAAGCAGGCTGCAGAAAGCGTGACTATTACCGAGACTGCCAAGGAAAAGCCAAAGGATTTTGTTGTTATTGAGAATGAAGTTTCTGTGAACGTCATTATTGATGCTAATTGCCCTAAATGCGGTCCTGTGAAGGCAGAGTATTGGGAAATTCAGACGCGTTCTGCTGACGAGCCGCCTACCAGATTCCACAAATGCAAGAAGTGCGGGCATACTTGGCGTGAATACAAATAACTTTTCCGGAAGAGTAAAAATTCTCGTGAAACCTAACGCCAAAAAAGATGAGCTTCTTGGCTTTGATGAATCTCGTCAGGCTTGGAAGGTTGCAATTTCTGCTCCGCCTGAAGACAACAAAGCGAATATTGCTGTTATCAAGTTTTTCTCCAAATTAACAAAGAAGAAAGTTCGTATAGTTTCCGGATTAACTTCTAAAGAAAAATTACTGAGCATATCGTAAATCGTCCTAAAAGGTAGGGGAAGTCAGACGAGGGCTAACCTGAAGATCTTTTTAGACAGTCTTTCTTGAAGAGTTCTCCAACTTGTTCGCACAAAGCCGGGTTTTTTGTTGAGATGGCGATGAAAGATATGCAGTCATCACGTTGGTCGATGGTTTGTTCGCACAAATCAAGGTTTGATGATTTAATGGCAATTCCGAATATACACTCTCTTCTTTGTCGCTCATCAACTATTTGTTTGCACAAGGCAGGATTGGTTGTTTCTGTGGCAGCGACATAAAAGCAGTTACGTTGTTTTTCATGCCCGCCAATTTGAAGGCATAGAGCAAAATTTTTCGTTTTTCCGGCGACTTCATACAAGCAGTCATCACGAAACATGGTTATCTGAAGGCACGCATCGGCATTATTTGTCGATATGCCAACCATGTACAGGCAGCTTTCGAAATTTCTCTGTTGTTTAATTGGGTCGTATCGTTGTTTGCATCCCGCAGGGTCAGTTGGGCCAATGCCATCAACAAAAGTCCTTTGGCCGCAGGCTGTAAGAAGTATCAGAAGCGCAATTAAACCGGAAACAATTATGATTTTTTTTGAAATCATATTGATTTTATCAAAACAAAAATACTATTTAAACTATCCCCTTTCTCTGCCGTTTCTTCACACAGTCATCCAATTGATTATTCAAACATTAATTTCCGGCAGTCATCGTAAACCTTCCGGTTTTCTCGTCGATAGAAATATTAATCACCAAAGCCTTATGTTTTTCATGTCATACGTTCACTTGTTAATCATCAAGGATGATTGTGTTTATCTTGCAAGCGTTCATTATAGAACTGCCATGAAGCTTCTTGAGAAAGGTGTTGACAGTGTTCTTCCTTTGCTGAAATCTCGTTTTCTTGATGCCGGCTATATTGTGCTTGATGTTAACAGGCAGGTTATCGTCAACGGCCAAAATGCTTTTCCTATTGGCAAGGTTATTGGTAAGAAGAATATTTGCGTTATAGAAGCGTAGAAAATTGCTTTTAGGATATTTTAATCGAGTGATTTTCTAAACCCAAGAACCGCTTATTTATACTGTAATAAGGCGGTTCTTGATGGATAGATTTTTAAATCATAAATTCTTTCACAGTTTAAAAGATGGTGAAGAAGACTATTATCGCTGTTTTAGCAATTGTTTTGCTAGTTGTTGTTTTTGCAGGTGCTGCACAAAGATGGCGGTACGGCTATTATCCTTACGTTTACTATCCTTACGGCTACACTTATACTCCATATTATACGCAGTATTATCCTGCGTATTATGATACATATCAGACGTATAATTATCCTTACTACGCGCCATGGTCATCGTCTTTTATGTACAAATATGGCACGCCTTCGACTATATATCCGTCATATCCGTCTTATGAACCTCAAATTTCATATCCCGCTTATACTCAGTATACGCAGGAGCTGCCGCGCGGCATGGAAGGCCAGTTGTGCGGCGTGGTTGCAAGTACTCAGTATGGATGCAATTACGGTCTTGTGTGTGATTACACAACAACTAAGCAGCCTGGTGTTGGTGTTTGTTCTCGTCCCTGAGAGATACATTTTTAAACCCCAAAATTGTTCTTAACTCTGAAAAAGATGGTGAAGTCGCAAAAATCTTCGATTTTTGGGAACTCAAAAAAAGGTTTTTTGAGTAAGACTATTATCGCAGTAGTAATGGTTGTGTTATTGCTTGCTGTTTTTTCTTCAGCCGCTAGCAAGTGGGGTTACACTCGTTATGGCGCCGTTTATTATTACGATGGCTATCCATTTATGACTTATTATCCTGTGTTCCATGACTATCCTATTCCGAGCACGCAGAATCCGTATGGTTATGGTATTTATAACCCGTACTTGTATGACGGCTGGTATTCTGCAAATCCTGAGTATAATTACCCTTACAGTGCTAACCCTCCGCGTTTCTATTATAACCCGCCTGAATATGCTACTGTTAACATGCCCCGCAGTGCAGAGGGCCAGTTGTGCGGTACGTTGAACAAACAGCAGTATGGCTGTACTCCTGGCTTGGTATGCGATTACACCAAGACAAACTCTGTAGATGTTGGCATTTGCACAAATGTAAGGCAAAGACCAACAACTTATCCGTATCAGGTAACTTATCCTTCTAAGAATTATCCGTATTACGGCTGATTCTGCTTAGTGTTGAAAGTTTTTCTTCAAGATAAGCCTTCAGAACATGTTTATCTGTTGTATACAATGGCGGGCCCACTCTTACCCAGATGTTTGAGCCTTTCTTATTAATGTCTTCATACTCATTGCCTACTGCATAAAACGGCCCGCCGGTTTTCAGGAGTCTGTCGAGTGGAGAATTTTGAACGATATTTATCGCGTCCATTTTCTTGTACTTTCTCGTTTTTTCTTGGTATATGACAACAGGCTCTCCTTCTTCGAATCTGTGGACTGCTATCTGGCCTGCGCTTTTGTTTACGTACGCTTTCTCGTCTTCCGGATATCCATCTTTTGCTCTGATTACACTGATTCCTCCGTAAAACTTGAAAATGAAATCTAAAGGCTCTATAAACGGCCTCATCAGGAAATTTGCTGTTCTGCCTGTTTGACGTATTAGAAGGCCTTCAAGAACTGGATCGAGCATGCTTTGATGTTTTGGTAGGAGCACATAAGGACCTCTTCTTGGTAGTGTTCCTTCAAAATGAATGCAATACCTTTTGTTCAGGAAATGCTCTACTATCGGCACACTGCAACCCCATATAAAGTCTCTTATCATGCAAATCCATCAAGTCTTGACTGCTTTTTGTCGTATTCTTCTAGGTATTTTGGCGGCTTGACTGATACAAACTCAAATCCCCAGTCGTTTAGCATTCTTGCCGCGTTGTCTGTTATTTTTGGCGCTGCAAGTATGCCTCTTACATGCGTGATGCCTTTGCTGACCATTATCTTCTCAACATACCTGCGCAGTTGTGTTACTGCTGATAGTTCTGCGCAGTATCTTTTGCATTCAACAACTGTTAAAACTCCATTTTTGTCTACACCCATCACATCAATAAAGCCGTATTTTGTCTGTTCTTCCTGTGATATCGGTCTGAATCCTTCTTCTATTAAGTCTGGATTCTTGTATATCATGTCGCTCATATCGTCTTCTGTTCCTGCTATGCTGATGACTTGGCCGTCTTCTAGTTTGTGCGAGTTAAAAAAGTGTATTTTTTCTATTGTAATGTCAATTCTTTCTTTTTGTATCAAATTTTGGCTGTTCAGGATTAACTTTCCATCTTCAAGCTTCATCGTGTGGCTTGTTTGCGGTTTCATGTAGTTTATTGGAGCGTTTCCTGTTGGCTGGTGTACTAATAGGGCGCCGTCTGATTTTATCATCACTATTCTGTCGCCTTTGCCCAGATAGCTTTCTGCTCTTCCAGAGTATCTTATAGTGCAAGTGCATGAGAAAACAATAGTTTCATTTCTCGCAAGAGCGTCATTCAATAGTGTGCAGTAGTCTTCTGGATTCATGAGAATTACATTTTGGCGTATCTTTCAAGGTCATCCTTGATGACATCAAGTTTTACGCCTGCTTGTTTGAACCATTCTCTTGTAAGCTGTGCTCGATGGTATCTTTTCAGGCAGACTACGCGCTTTATTCCTGCGTTTATTATTGTCTGCGCGCATACGTAACAGGGTTCCATTTTGCAGTATATTGTTGCGTCTTTTATTGATACTCCGTGCCTTGCTGCTTGGGCTATTGCGTTTGTTTCTGCGTGTGTTGTTCTGATGCAGTGCTGGCTTTCCGTGCCGTCTGTATTATGCACTTTGTGCATTAAATGCCCTGCTTCGTCGCAGTGAGACAGTCCTGCCGGCGCTCCAACATAACCTGTTGAGATAAGTCTCTTGTCTTTTACTATGACACACCCGCTTTTTCCCCTATCGCAGGTCGCTCGTTTACCGACTTCTATTGCTAGATTGAGAAAATATTCGTCCCAGCTTGGTCTTGTTTTGTCAAGTTTTTTTTTCCATTCCTTGAGTATTTTTTCTGTTTTATTTTTTAGTTCTTCAAACGTCCCGTCGTTATTGATTACTATGTCCGCCATTTGGATTACTGCATTGACCTGCTGTTTGGCAGGGTCTGTGCTTTCTGCTTCTTGAATTTCTCTTTTTTTGAATTCTTCAAAACTGCCGAGGTCGTCGTTCCGTTTTTCCTTTTTGCGCCTTTCCTGCATTCGTTTCCAGCGTACTTTATCTGATGCAGTTACGCTGATGAGTGCGAAGTTTGATTTGGTTTTGAGAATTTCTACTTCTACAGGGTTTCTGATGCTGGTGACGACATAGTTTTTGTCCCATTCCATCTTGTCAAGCGCCCAGCGTGCAAGCACGCCATGGCCGTGTTTTTTCCTTAATTCATTTCCCAGATTAATTAAGTTCTCTCTCGTGTCTTTTATGTGCCTTTTTTTGGCTTCTTCTCTGATAAAATCAGAGAGTGATATGTGAAAGAATCCTTTTTCTTTCAGAATTTCCGCAATGGTGTCCTTGCCTGATGCAAGATGCCCTGTTACCCCCAGTATCATAGTAAATGCAGATTTGAGAGTGGTATTTAAAATTTAGTAAACTGCAGTAGCATAATTGCAGTAACCACATTGCAAAGGATAGAAAGCGCGCCATAAATGAATTTAAAGCGGTTATCTATGGCAATAATATCCTGGAGAAAAAGAGGTGATTCCCCTTCGGGGGATTCGCAGAATCACACGAAGGGACCAGACAAACTTGTTTGTCGCTGCCCCTTCGGGGGAATAATATTAACTCATTGCTTCTTCTGCGTTCTGATCGTCTGAATCTCGAAAGAATGAGTCAAGGTTTTTGTTTTTGAGTTTTTCTTTGTAATTCACTGCTACTGCCATGCAATCACCTTTTTTGATGTCGTCTGTCTATTTTTTAGTATGGCCTGCTTGTATATAAAGTTGGTGTTGTTACGCTTTTGTGAAAATAATTAGCCGAATTCTGCCAGACTTTGCACCGAGTGCTTGAAAATTTTTCCTGTCTTCGCATAAATCTTTATGTTTATCGTCTTCAAGCTCTGCGTGAAATAAGTTATGTTGAACATCGCGTGCCCTTCTGCGTGCTGGATGATGAAAAATTCTTTTATCGGTTTTTCTCCTCGATAGTTCTCTTCAAGGCATTTTTTTGTCGTGTTAAGCGCGTCTTCAACTGAATGCGTTACTTCCTCTGGCTTCAATGGCTGTATGTCTGCTTCTGATCTCAAAACTTCCTGCTCTTCTGTGTGCTGTACGACTTTGTCTGAAAGAATAAAAGTTACCATTTTTTCTTTTTCTGCATTGTAGAATCCTATCTGCCAGGTGTTTTTGTTTGCTTCGTCCAGCATTACGAATGCGTGCGCGAGAAAGTATTCTTTGTTTTTCTCATGCCATTCAATAAAAAGCGGATGTCTTGTGAGTTTTGCCAGCGTTTCGTGCAGGTCCATTCGTGAACGGAAAAGTCAGGGCTATAAATAGATATTGGAACTGAAAGTTTTATAAATGCTTGAATTCTAGAGAGCGTATGTCGGATGAGTTTAGCATTCCTGCAAGAAGAATATGTTCCTCTGCTGAAAAAGTGGCGGAACGATATCAACATTCAGCCATAAGTCCTGAACATATTCTATTAGGAATTGCTGAGGAAGTTCAGGCATTTCATTCTATGGCACATAAAATTCTCAATGAGCACAATTCAATTGAAATTCTGAAAAAGACGCTCGAGGAAGCGCTCAGACAGATTCCTCCAAAGCCAGCTAATGGACCGCTTTCTTTTACGCCCGAAGGCACACTTGTTCTGGAAGAGGCAAGAAAATATTCAAAAAGTGTTGACCACGGGATTGTTGGAACAGGACATCTTCTTTACGCCATCGCCTGTTTAGAAAGTTCTGCTGCTTCGCAAGCGCTCAAAAAAGCAGGCATTACTATGAAAGATCTGGAAAAAGCAGTAAATACCGTTTATGTTGAGATGAAAAAAGTCTGATTATTTCTCCATCAATCCTAATCCGGCAGCTATTTTTTTGACAACGTGTATTCCGTGCACGATTCCTCTTCCTGGATGGAAGTGCATGGCTTCCCTGAACACGTATATAAGCGGATATTCGTGTTTTGCTCTCGGCTCTTGTATTTTGAATAATAGAAGAATGCTCAAGAATCTGAGAATGCTGCTAATTACGAATACAAGAGGTATTCCTGCTAGAATAAAAACAACATTCTCTGTCATCCATCCGCCGAGTATCGGCGCAATAATTAACGGGATTGCGCAGTAAAAATTGTATTCTGCTACTTGCATTGCTCTCTTTTTCGGATCTGCAAGTCCTAAGAGCAGATTGAATCTGGAGATGTCTGCTGCTGCCCATACTATTCCGCTTAATATCTGTACTGGAATTATAAGCCACAGTGATTGCTTCGTAACAGCAAGCCAGACTAATGGTATGAGTGCTGTGCCAAGATGCCCCCAGATGGCTATGGGTTTGTCTCCGTATTTGTCTGTAAGTTTACCTATGTAGTGTGAACCCATTATTTGTGCAAGCGTGGCAATGGCTGTTGCAATGCCGAAGTATTCATAGCTTATTTCAAGTGTTTTCAGCATATACACTGTAAAGAATGGCGACGCCAGCATAAAGGCAAAGTTGAACGCAACACCGAAGAAAACAAGATGCTTTATCGGCCCGTCAAGCGTGAAGAATTCTTTGATTGCGTGATGATTGTGGTCTTTGTATGTTGGCTCTTTGACCCGCATCATGATGAATGTTGCAAGTATTGCGAGAAACAGTCCGCCTGCGAACATTGTGGCGAATCCGACCGGGCTTTCTTTTGGGAATTGTTTTAGCCATAATCCGCCTAAAACAAGCGTTATTGTGCCAAATGCAGCTATTAACCTGTATCTTTGGCTCGTAAAATCTCCGAAATGTTCTCTTGGAACAATGTCTGCCATCATGGATGTATAGGCAGGGTCTGTAATCATTTCTCCAAACTTGATTAGAAGATAGAATATGACGATAAACAGCAGTGGCTTTGTGAAAAAGAAAGGCGCTGCGAGCAGTGGCAGCCAGAACAGTCTTCCTATAAGACTGAACAGCACGTAAACATTTTTTCTTCTGAAATGCTGTGATAATTCCGAGCCTGGAATTTGTGTAAGAATGCTTGCAAGCCACGGCAATGCTCCCAGTAAACCAATAATTTCATTTGATGCGCCAAGTGCCAGTGCAAAAGCTGCGAGATAGGCAGACGTCAATCCATCATATGCTGCCCAGAGCGCGCTCTGTGTCAGCAGTATGCGTTTGTTGTTCATAGTATGAACACCATGCCTTCTGGTCCTGGATTGCAGATTAGCGTTTTGCCTTGTTTGTGCTTTACGCCGAAATTCTCGTGCAAGTGTCCGGAAAGTGCAAGTACAGGCTTGTATTGTTTAATGAACGCACCATAGCTTGCACAGCCAACGTGGTCATCCAGCCATTCTAAATAGTCTAGTTTCGTATAGCCTGGAGGCGCGTGTGTTATCAGTATTAGCTTGCCTTTCAGTTTTGTCTTTTTCTCTTTGACAAATCTTTCAAAGTCTTTGTCTCCTGCTATTTTGCCTTGTCCGTAGAATCCTCCTCCACCGTGCGCGACAAGAGTGTAATCGCCAAGCTTTGTCAGTGTTCTGTGTGCGAATTTGATATTTGGATATTTCTTGCACAATCTTCTGACAATGATTTCCATCTCGTGATTTCCGTGGATAATAAACACCGGCTTCTTGAGCTCGCTTATCTTTCGCAGCACAGCGTCAATGTTCTGTTCAAATATGGTGAAGTCTCCAAGGCAAAGAATGTAGTCTGGTTTTTCTTTCTTGACTTTTTGTACTATTTTCTTGTAATCTGTTACGCCTGCGTGCAAGTCTGTAAATGCGAGTATTTTCATGTTCTTTTTAGAAAAATCTGTCATTTATATTCTTATCTGGGGAATGCGATATTAATTATTGTTCTGTAAACGTCAAAATTGCCCAGCACATATGTCTCAACTAACATTCCTATCGCCAGTACGGCTATTGCTATGAGCAAAAGCGCAAAATTGTACTTGAAAATAACGCTCATGTTCTTTGAAAACATTTTTTCTTTCACGATACCATCTGAGAGCGTCGTGCCTGATATTGTTGAGAGCATATAGCTTAGTCCTTCCAGTAAAGTGTGCGGGAATACGCTAAGTATTACCAATACAAACAGTATGAAAGGGTTTGCTGTTGATACTACCGCAGCAGTTTTTGCCAGGTGTCCGAATACTGTTCCCCAGACGCTTGCATTCCATGCTATGAAGAGAATTGCGCCATTGCCTGCTATTAACGATAATAAGAAGCACATGCCTAGTACTTGCATGTTCCAGCTGAACAAGTCCCACCATAGTGCCCAGCTGAACTGTGTTGCTTTGCCTGTTACAACGTCAAGCTGTATTTGGAATAAATGGCCTGCTGCGAGTTTTGGTAATATTATTGAAAAGAATGCAAATGTGAAGAATATTCCAAAAAAGATTGCGATGTAGACTTTTGTGTGCGGTATGGTTTCTTGTATGAAATTTTTGAACTTGAATACTTTCCTGCTTGTTATTTCCGCGCTGTCTGTTAGGTCTGAGAGTGATGATATTAGAAATAGCGAGGTTATTCCCACTGCAATCACTGCAGGGTCGTTTGGAAATATCATTATTGCTATGAAAATGCCAAGAATCGTGTATCCTACTCCCAGCAGAAAACCATACCAAGGATGGTCGTGCAAGAATTCCGCTGAATATAGGCGTTCAAAGACCATACGTCGATAAAAGAAGAGATGGCTTTTAAAGATGAGTGATGACGGTGGAGTGATTAAGACCGTCTTAGAAGCTAGAGATTTTCAACGTTTTCTTTCTTTTTAAACCGAAAGATTAATAAGTTTCAAACGCTTAAATTTAATGATGCCTGACGAAAATCAACCTCAACTATCATCTGAGGACCGCAAGTATGTTCTCCGAATGTACGAACGAGCGTGTTACGTCGGTCTTGCGGCCATGGTTGGCATTCTTGCGATTACTGCAGGCACTCTCCTAGGCAGCATGTATCTATCTCCGGGTTCTTTCAAGGAAAATCAAGTAAAAGTCAGTGAGCGCAGGTCGTTAGATTCATTAGTTCAGCCTAAGGCGGACGAGAACAATAAGGACGGGTTCTCGCCTAATTATTGAATAGTCAATTATCTCACTGCATAATAATCTTCTAACACAATACTTCCAACCGCATCAAGATTTTTGACTAAGCTAAACCTTCCTTCGCCAATCTTCGTGATATTCTTGGCCAAATCAATGCCTGCCTTGTCTAATTGCACTCCAACAAGAGAAATAGTTATGCCTGCACTGCGCGCAGTACTCACTGCCCGTAAAGTTTCTTTTTCAGGCTCTTTTCCAACTGTGGGCAAAGCATCTGTTAGAATTATCAAGTGTTTCGTCTCTCCTGTTGGTGGAAACAACTCCACGCTTTTTGCTATCATTGCCGCAAAGTCTGTCTGTTTGCTTGCCTTAATGTGAGAAATCGCGTTCAATAATGCAGAAAAGTCTCTTGTTGGCGGCACTGCGCTCTTAATTTCGCTTCCAAACACAACAAGTCCAACGTCGTCTTTGTCCTGTATTGCTTTATAGGCAAGTGCAATTCCTGCTTTTTTAGATGTCTCAAGTTTTTTGCCTTTCATGCTTGCTGAAGCATCAAGCGCAAAGATAACAGATACTTTTCCTCTTCCTTCTCTTTCCGATGTTATCAGGTCTTGCGCCATTAAATTCTTGTGCGCCCGTCTTATTGCCATGTGTATGGACCTTTTGATATTGATGTCTTTGTACCTGTCTCCTTTTCGATAATTGCGTATTCCGGCTTTCTCGCCGTAATGTCTTGTCTGTTTGTTTATTTTCTCTCCCATTTTGTCTTTTGCGATGAAGTTGTCTAACTCTTTCACCAGCACCATTGCTCCAAGTTCTGCTCCTTTGTCTGTTATAACGCCTTCAGAATCAAGAAGATTGTCGTCTTTCAATTGGCCAACGTTCTCGTAAAGCGCTTTCTGGAGTTCTTTCCTGAACTCAGGTATTTTCAGATTTTTCTCTATATAATTCGGGTCATATCCAGTCAATAACCGTATCAGTTTCTCTCCGAGCAGTTGTTTCGCAATTGAGAAATTCTTTGTCATGCTGGCAAAAAGCATGTCCGGTGTAAATGCTCCTATGCCTCTGTTTGTCGCTTCCTGTATCATCTCAGCATGATCTATGGTTTTCTTGTCGCCTGCAAGCACTGAATTCATCAGTTTGTCTTCAGTATATTGTTTGTGCAGTTTGCCTTCGGCGCTTTCGCCTTGAGAAATGTCTTTTATTTCTTGCTCGATGTCAAAGGCCACCACCACCGGAAAGCTCGGGGTGTTGCCCTGAGAACGCGTCAAACTGCTCTTTGATGAATTCTTCATTCGTCTGCAGGTATTTGACGCTTGGTTTTAGTTCTATGCGATGAGCGAGTACTGAAATCATTGCTTCTGCTAGGTCTTCTGATGTTACATTTTTGCGTTTTGCAAGGAACGCGTTTGCCTGTGCGCGTTCATATATTCCTAATGATGCGCGCACTGATGGCTTTTTCATAATGTTCTTGTGTTCTCGCAGTATTCTGACAAATAAAATTCCTAATGATAATAAGTCATCTTCAAATGTTAATGACAGTTTTTGTCCTTTATCAAGCACTATCCTTTTCTCAATGTCGAGCGTTTCCGGATATCCCATATGCACTATGTCAAATCTGTCCATGAACACGTCAGATAATTTCTCCGTTGCTGCTGTTTCCTCTGGATTTAATGTTCCGATAAATATGAAGTTGGCGGGCAAATCTACTGTATAAGCTCCTAAAGTGGATTTTCCTTCTTCAAGAACTTGCAATAGGGCGTTTTGTAATTTTTCTGGGCATCTGTTCAGCTCGTCAAAGAATAGTATTCCTTGGTTTGCCTTGAATATTTTGCCTGGCGTGAATGCTTGTATGCTTGTTGGACCAAATTGTAATGCTTTTACCGGATCTATGTCTCCCAAAAGGTCTTCAACAGTTAAATCCGGGCTTCCTTGTACTCTGACAAATCTCTCCTCGCCTGAAACTTTTTTGGTCTTCGGCTTTTTTGTTTGGCATTCCGGGCATAAAGGATTTTTTGGGTCGCAGTTGTACTGGCAGTCATTAACAGTTAGCGCTGGCAGTAATCGCGCAACGTTTTTGGCAAGTGTTGTTTTGCCTATTCCAGGTGGCCCAAGTACGATGACGTGCCTGTCCATCAGCAGTGCGCTTTTCAGCTGCTGTTTTGTCCTTTCCTGTCCAAGTATGTCCGTGAACGGGTCTGCTTGGAGGAATACTTTTTGGAAATGTTCGCTCATGGGGTTTAGTAATACGTATAGAAGCTTTAAATACTTACCGCTTGCGTCTCAGTCGTGAAACCGCTCTTTTCACAAGTGGTTTTGCTTTCTTTAATCCTCTTTTCAGCTCTTGCTTGGCAAACTGTTTAATGCGTTCTTTCTCTGTTCTTACTTCTGCTGCTATTGCCCTAAAGAGTTTTTTTGCCTCTCCCCTGTTGATAATTCCTGATTTTACGAGCATTCGCATTTGCTTGTCAAGTTTTTTCTTGGCAGCTGCTGCCACTCTTGTTCCGAATTTCACCGCTTTTCTGATTCTTTTTGCCATATTATCACCTGTATTTAAACAATATTTAAACTTTATGATTCATCATGCTTATCGTATCTTGGTCTGCCTTCTCTTGTAATCGAAATAAACAGCACCATAACAAAAAATCCTGCAATGCTCAAGCTCAAAAGACTTATTATGCTGTAGCTTTCTATTCTTGGCCCTATGTCTATCATTAATGACCCTGCTACAATCAATGCTGCTGCCACTAATGCATAGCTTAGTCTGTTGCTTGAAAGATTGATGTCTTTTCCGAGGTGTCTGAATTGGTTGTCGCGGAGGTTGATGCTTACTCCTTCTTCTCTTATCCTGTCGATTGTGTCAAGGGTTCTTGACGGGATTTCAGACAGTGCTTCTGCAAACACGCGCGCTCTTTTGGTAAAGTGTTCCAGCAGTGTTCTTGGCGCTCGCTGCTTTTTGAGCAACTCAGCTATTTTTGGCTGTGAATAGGATACAAAGTTGAAGTGCGGGTCGATTTGCTTGGCTGTTGATTCTACTGTTACCATGGCTTTTCCAAGGAGTATCGTGTCTGCAGGCAATCTTATGTTGTGCCGGGCGCTTAGAATGAACAGCAAATGCATTAAATGTGAGACTTTTCTTTTTTCTGGATTCGTGTCCCACCAGGAATTAACCAATTCTGTTACGTTCTGTATGAATGCGTCGGTGCTTGTCCTGCTGCTTGGCGTTCCATATTTCAGCAAAACTTCTGCTATTTCTCTAGGATCTCTTTCGAGCACTGCCAGATAGAGCTCGAGTCCGAGTTTCTTTGTTCTTGCATCAAGGTGTCCTACAATACCGAAGTCCAGCATTCCGAGTTTTCCGTTTTTTAGCATTAATACATTTCCTGGGTGCAGGTCTGCGTGGAATGTGCCGCCTTGGAATATTTGGTCGACAAAAGCGTCTAATAGCACTCTTGCTGCATGCGGCTTTGCTGTCTGCTTTATTTCCGAAAGCTTCGTGCCGTCAAGGTATTCCATTGTAAGTATTTTTTCAGTTGTTTGCGCCCAGAAGACTTTTGGAACGATTATACTTCGTGATTTTGTTTCTTCGCGTATTTCATCTATGTGGCCTGCTTCGACTGTGAAATCAAGCTCTTTTTTTGTATAGCGTTCAAATTCGTCTACAATTAGCGCAATGTTGATGTTGTTCTGCAAGTGCTTCTGCAGCTTCTTTCCAATAAAACGAATAATGTCTATGTCTGCGTAGAATTTCTGCTTGATGTCTGATCTTTGTACTTTTACAGCGACTGCAGTGCCGTTCTTCAATCTTGCCTTGTGTACTTGTGCGACGCTTGCGCTTCCTAATGGCTTTGGGTCTATGTGAGTAAATATCGCGCTTACAGGTTTTTTGAATTCTTCTTCAATTGTTTTTTCAACAGCAGCAAGTGATTCTGACGGCACTTCATCCAAAAGTTTTGAAAATTCATCGCAGTATTCCTGTGGTATCAAATCAGGTCTTAGGCTAAGGAGTTGTCCAAGTTTGATGTATGCTCCGCCTAACTCTTCCATTGACAGCCTTAGTTTTTTTGGCAGGTCTTGTGGAAGTTCTGTTGTTCCTCGTTTGAATATCGGCAGGTACCATGCAAAGCCGTATTTGCTTAGTATTCCTCCTAGTCCGTGTTTTGCAAGAACTCTTATTACTGTGGCAATGCGAGTAACGTCCTCTTTTTTCATTGACTGTACAACAGTTTGTTTATTTATATACCTTATGCTGTAAACAGCGCTTACTATATTATAGCAGCGAAGCCTTTTTAAACAACGGCTTAACTGTGGTTAACCAGATGTACGAATTAATCATCACAGAGAAGCCTAATGCAAGCAAGAAGGTGGCTGAGGCACTTGCAGAAGGAAAGCCGATAAAGAAGGATATCAAGGGCATTCCGTATTACCTTGTTACTCATGGCAAGAAGGAAATTGTTGTCGGAAGTGCTGTTGGTCATTTGTTCGGTCTTGCTGAAAAGAAGAAGTCAAAGGGTTTTGCTTACCCTGTGTTTGACATTGAATGGCTGCCGACTTATGAGATTTCTAAGCATGCTGCTTTCACAAAGGCATATCTTGATGCGTTGAAGAAGTTGTCAAAAGATGCCAAGAGTATTTGCGTGGCAACTGACTACGATGTTGAAGGAGAAGTCATTGGTCTTAATGTTGTACGCTACATTTGCAACAGAAATGATGCTAAAAGAATGAAGTTCTCAACATTGACAAAGGACGAGTTAATAGAATCTTACGAAAAAGCGTCTGAGCATCTTGATTGGAAGCAGGCAGAAGCTGGTGAGACACGGCATTTTCTTGATTATTTTTACGGCATTAACTTGTCAAGAGCATTGACAAGCGCTATAAAAAATGCAGGAATGTTCAAGATTCTGAGCACTGGTCGTGTTCAGGGTCCTGCCTTGAAAATAGTGGTTGACCGCGAGCGTGAGATTAAGGCGTTCAAGTCTACGCCTTATTGGCAGATTGAACTGCAGGCAAAAGTTAAGGATGGCGCTTTTGTTGCCTGGCACGAAGCTGACAAATTCTGGGAAAAAGATAAGGCAGATGTTGTCATGGACAAAGTCAAGGGCAAAAAGAAAGGTGTTGTTAAAGAGGTTTCCAAGGGCCAGTTCAAGCAGAATCCTCCTGTGCCGTTTGACCTGACAAGTTTGCAGACAGAAGCTTACAGGTGCTTTGGAATTAATCCGAGTGTCACGCTGGCAATCGCACAGGACTTGTATACAAATGGATGGATTTCTTATCCCCGTACCAGTTCTCAGCAGTTGCCTCCAAGCATCGGTATCCACAAGATTCTCAAAGAGCTTTCAAAGCAGTCCGAGTTCAAGGAGCTTGCGGGAATGTTATTGAAAAAGTCAAAGCTTGAGCCGAATAATGGCAAGAAGACAGACCCTGCCCACCCTGCTATTTTCCCTACGGGCATTGCGCCGAAGGGATTGGAAGCAAAGCAGGCAAAAGTTTATGATTTGATTGTCAAACGTTTTTTCGCGACATTTGGCGATCCTGCTGTCAGGGAAACTGTTATTGCAAAAGTTGGTGTGAACAGCGAAGTGTTCATAGCAAAAGGAACCCGCACTATTGCCGCTAACTGGCACGTGTTCTATGCTCCGTATGTCAGATTGGAGGAGGAAGAACTGCCTGCGATGAAGGAAAAGGAAGAAGTTTCTGTCAAAGACATAATCCAGCATGCTGATGAGACAAAGCCTCCAAAGAGATACACTCCTGCAAGCCTTATCAGGGAGCTTGACAAACGCAATCTTGGCACAAAGGCAACCAGGGCAGAGATTGTTGAGACGCTTAGAAAGAGAAATTATGTCCAGGGTGAGGCGATTACTGTTACCGAGCTTGGAATGGAGATAGTTGCAATTCTTGAAAAGTATTCTCCTAAGATTCTGGACGAGGATTTGACAAAGCATTTCGAGCTTGATATGGAATCTATCAGGGAAGGCAAGAAGCACCGCGAGCAGATTTTGGATGAGGCCAAAGAGGTCTTGACTGATATCCTGACTGAGTTCAAGTCAAAGGAAAAAGTTGTTGGGGAGGAGCTGAAAAAGACTTTTACAGAAACTCGCGCCGCGATGACTACTGTTGGCCCTTGTCCGGTTTGCAAGAAGGGGCACCTTATACTGCGTTTTGGCAAGTTCGGCAGGTTTATTGCCTGTGATAAATATCCTGAGTGTAAAACAACTTTTAAGCTTCCTGCCAGCGGATTAGTTGAAGTTACTCCAAATATTTGCACGCATTGTCATTTCCCTATTGTCAAGATGATTAGGAAGGCAAAGCGTCCTCAGGAAGTCTGCATTAATGTTGATTGCCCAAGCAAGGCTGTTCCTAATATTGTTGAAACGCCTTGCCCTAAGTGTAAAGAGGGCAAGATGATTCTTAGAAAAAGCATTTATGGTGGTTTCCTGGCCTGCAATCGGTTCCCTAAATGTCGTAATATAGCAAGGATTCCTGGTTTGAAGCAGGAATATCCTAAAAAGGAAAAAAAGCCGGATTCTGAATCACAAAGTTCTTAAAGGTCTTGTAAGTAATTTCCTGTTGTCAAGAACCACTGATAGATATTATTGTTATGGTTCTTGAGCATGCTCGGAAACACCGCCTAAATTAAGTGTTTCCGCGCGGAGTTTCCGACATATGAAATGGGTGATTTTGTTCTTGCTGCTTACAACTGCAGCAGCTGCACAGGAAGTCATCTCTAAGGGCAATATTACTTTGCTTGCTTTGATGGAGAATGGCACCACGAAGTCAGGCAGTGTTGCTGCTTTAGTTCTGGAACTTCGTCCTGGAGACGAGCGTGTTTTCTTGGAAACATTCCCAATGACAAAAGTTACCACACAGGCATCATTGAGATTTGCCCAGCAAATGGCTTGCAAACAGCTTGAAATGGATTGTTCCAATTATGATTTCCTTTTCACTATCCGCTCTTTGCCGGGCATTGTCGGCGGTCCAAGCGCTGGCGGTGCCGCTGCTTTATTGACGGCTTCTCTTTTGCTTAACAAAACAATTCCTGCTGATATTGCAATGACTGGCACAATAAACAGCGGAGGAACAATCGGTCCTGTTGGTGGTTTGAAGCAGAAGGTTGAGGCTGCTGCTGGCAATCACATTAGGCTGGTTTTGCTTCCTAAAGGCACCAAGGATGTAAAAGAAGGCAATAAGACTCTTGACTTGGTTCAATATGGGAAAGATTTGAATCTGACTGTGCAGGAAGTTTCAACTTTGGGGGAAGTTCTTGAGCTTGCTCTTGGTGTTCCTCAGGAGATTTCTAACGAGTCTTTGCAGATTGAAGGCAGGTATCAGCGCTTAATGAAAGAAGTTTCTGAAGACTTGTGCAGGCGCAGTGCTGAATATTTCTCAAGGCCGTTGAAGGAGAATTTGACGCAGGCAAAGAACTTTACTGAAAGGGCTGCCGTGGACTCTCAGAGGGGCGCATATTACGCTGCCGCTTCCTATTGTTTCCGTGCAAATGTTGAATATAAGAGCGAATGGTATCTTGAGCAGAACTTTAGCAAAGAAGAGCTTGAAAAAAGAGTGGTTGCTCTTAAGAATGATGCGGAAAAAATCCAGAAAGAGATTGAAGCCCGCAACATTACTACATTGACTGATTTGCAAACTTTTATGGCGGTTATGGAGCGCATTGATGAAACCAAAAATCTTGTAAGTGAAGTTGAAGATGATTTGAAAAATAACAGGACAGACAGTGCTTCAAAGGTGGGATTTGCCGAGGAGCGCTTGTTCTCTGGAATTACCTGGTCTCGTTTCTTTAATGGCCAGGATAAAGCTGTTGTGATTGATAAGGCTGCCTTGCAGTCGGTATGTATTGAGAAGATTTCTGAAGCTGAAGAACGCTATAATTATGTTAAAAGCGTTGTTCCGGAAGCGTTGGACGCTACCAGAGGCGATATTGACAGAACATATTCTTTGCTTAACGATGGCAAGTACATAATGTGTTTGTACAATGCTGCGAAGGCAAAGTCTGAGGCTGATGTGCTGCTTAGCTTGATGGGTGTTGAGGAGCAGCGTTTCAACGAGGTTATTGATTTGAAGCTGCAGATTGCCCGCCAGGCTTTAATGAAAGCCCAGAGGAAGAACATTTTCCCGATTATTGCTTACAGTTATTATGAATACGCCAGCTCATTGAAGGACTTTGACAGGGTGTCATCGTTGTTGTTTGCAGAATATGCATTGGAGCTGGCCAATTTTGACATTTATTTCGAGCTTCAGAAGCCTGTTAAACCAAGAGTTCAGCTGCCAAAGAAGCTGCCTCCCGAGTTCTTTGCGTTTGTTACTGGTTTTGCTTTTGGCGGAATTATTATCTGGATTATTATGCGGCAATTGCAGAAATCAAAGAGTCTGAAATCTGATAGTAGTTTTCAAACCCTGCAGACGCCGCGTAAGCGACGCCTGCGAGGGAAAAAGAGGTGATTTTGAA
>Ga0247727_10008551_pt1 | contig 18956 bp, 18 predicted proteins | sample WisWelCaveWW1625_FD_202498 | JGI IMG/M metagenome (GOLD analysis project Ga0247727, IMG submission 202498) | Biofilm microbial communities from Wishing Well Cave, Virginia, United States - WW16-25 | ecosystem: Environmental > Aquatic > Deep subsurface > Groundwater > Cave microbial mat | place... | reverse complement strand
GACCTACTGGAACGCCGATGGTTTGTTCGGCCTCTATCGCAAGCGGCGCCTGGTGCCGTTTTCCGAGTACCGGCCGGCGCTCTTGGGCCGTTGGGCCCCGCAGAACGTCATCCACGGGCTGCAGTTCGCCTACACGCCCGGCCAGGGCTCCCAGCTCATCCGCATTAGCCCCCTGACCCTCGGGACCTTCATCTGCCAGGAGGTCATGCTGCCCGGCCTGATCCGCCGCAGCGTGCGCGAGGGCGCGCAGCTCTTGGTGACGACGGGCAACGACGGGGTCTTCACGAGCCCGATCGTCGCCTGGGAGCAGGCGAATTTGGCCAGGCTGCGGGCGGTGGAAAGCGGCCGGTATGTGCTGCGGTGCATGAAGACGGGGGTGAGTGCCGTCATCGACCCACGGGGCCGCGTCGTGGCCGAAGCGCCGTGGAACGCCCAACGAATTGTCACGGCCCTGGCCGGCGCGCACAACACCCTCACCTGGTACGTCCGGCTGGGCGACTGGGTGGCGTGGCTCTGCGGCCTCGTCGTGTTCGGTGCGGCCATCCGGCGCAGGCGTGTCGGCGGGGTTTACAAGGTGGATGAGGCTCCCGTATAATAAGGCATTCCTGGTGGGCCCGTGCGCCCAGCATTCCTCCCCATCCGAACGGTCGAGCGGACAGAACGTATAAGGAGACGCGGTGATGGCCGTGCGAGAGCAAGAGAAGGAGCGGCAAGACCGGCAGAAGGCGTTGGAGCTGACCTTGAGTCAGATCGAGAAGCAGTTCGGCAAGGGCTCGATCATGCGCCTGGGGCAGGATACGAAGTTCGACATCCCGGCGATCGGCACGGGGTCGCTGGCGATCGATCTCGCCCTGGGCATCGGGGGTGTGCCGCGCGGGCGGGTGGTGGAGATCTTCGGGCCGGAGTCCTCCGGCAAGACGACGCTGAGCCTCAGCATCCTGGTGGAAGCCCAGCGCGCCGGCGGGGTGGCCGCATTCATCGATGCGGAGCACGCCCTCGATCCGAGCTACGCCAAGACGATCGGCGTGAACCTAGACGATCTGCTCGTTTCCCAGCCGGACACCGGCGAGCAGGCGCTGGAGATCGCGGAGACCTTGGTGCGCTCCAACGCGGTGGATGTGATCGTGATCGACTCGGTGGCGGCCCTCGTGCCCCGCGCCGAGATCGAAGGCGAGATGGGCGACCAGTTCATGGGCCTGCAGGCGCGCCTGATGAGCCAGGCGTTGCGCAAACTCACCGCGGCCATCGCCCGCTCGAAGACGTGCTGCATCTTCATCAACCAGCTCCGGGAGAAGATCGGCGTCATGTTCGGCAGCCCGGAAACGACACCGGGCGGCCGGGCGCTGAAGTTCTACTCCTCGGTGCGCATCGACCTGCGCCGCATCGAGAGTATTAAGGTCGGCGACCGCGCCGTGGGAAACCGGGTGCGCGCGAAAATCGTCAAGAACAAGGTCGCCCCGCCGTTTCGCCAGGCGGAATTCGACATCCTCTTCGATGAAGGGATCTCGAAGGCCGGCAGCCTCCTGGACGTCGGGGAGAGCGTGGGCCTGATCCAGCGGCAGGGCAGCTGGCTTGCCTCCGGCGACACGAAGCTCGGCCAAGGGCGCGAAAGCGCGCGGATGTTTCTGAAGGAGAATCCGAAGTTCATGCGTGAGCTGGAAGCGCGCATCCGCGAGCGGGCGGCGCAGGAGGCCGCCGCCGCGCGGAGCAAGCAGCCCGAGGCCGCTGACGTCGCGGCCCCGAGATCGTAAGCATCGAGGAGGTCAGCGAATGGCACGAGGCGTGTTGGGGTGGAAAGGCGTGACGCTCATTGGGGGCGTGCTGCTCGTTGGGCTGTTGAGCGGGCGGATGGAGCTGTGGTCGAGCAACGTCCAGCCGGCCTCGCCCGGCGCGATCGCGTCATCGGCCCAAGCGGCCCCGGCGGAGGCGGATTCCCTGCAGGCCTCGTTCATCCGCATCGGTCAGCAGGTTGGGCCCGGGGTCGTGAGCATCTCGACCGAGCAGATAAAGCAGGTCAAGCAGTTCTTCCGGGGGCACCCGTTCTTCGGCGACGACCCGTTTGAGGAGTTCTTCCGCCAGTTCTACGGGGATGTCCCGGAGCGGGAGTTCCGCCGCTTCGGGCTGGGCTCCGGCGTCATCATCGATGAGCGGGGCTACATCCTGACGAATGAGCATGTGGTGGCCGATGCCGAGAAGATCAAGGTGACGCTGACGGATGGGCGCGAGTTTGAAGGCACGGTGAAGGGCAAGGATGCCCGCTCGGATCTCGCGGTGATCAAGATCGACGCCAAGAAGCTGCCGGTGGTCCAGCTGGGCGATTCCACCGTCGTGAAGGCGGGGCAGTGGGTGGTGGCCCTCGGCAACCCGCTGGGGCTGGCCGGCATCGGGCCGGCCGCGCAGGCCTTCGGCTCTGAGCCGACGCTGTCGGTGGGGGTGGTCAGCGCCCTGCACCGGCAATTGCCGCGCACCTCGCGCTTTGACCGGGACTACTCCGATCTGATCCAGACGGACGCCACGATCAACCCGGGCAACAGCGGCGGGCCGCTGGTCAACCTCAACGGCGAGGTGATCGGCGTCAACGTGGCGATCATCGCCGGGCCGGGCAACGCCTATGGGTTTGCGATCCCGATCAACAAGGCGAAGGGGATCCTTGACCAGTTGATCGAGGGCAAGCGGGTGATCTACGGCTGGCTCGGCATCCAGATCCAGGACATCACGGAGGATGTCGCGACCTATTACGGGCTGAGCGATCGGGATGGGGTCGTGGTCTACCAGGTGCTGCCGGAGAGCCCGGCGAGCGTGGCCGGCATGAAGGACGGCGACATCATCAAGTCGTTTGACGGGCAGCCCATCCGCCATTCGCGGGAGCTCATCGACCGCGTCAGCGGCACGACGGCGGGCCGCCGCGCGACCGTTGAGATCTTCCGCGACGGCAAGCAACAGGCGCTTCACGTCGAGATCGGCGAGCGGCCGGTCGACGCCGAAGAGACGGGGGCGGCCTCCGGCGAAGCCTGGCGCGGCCTGCGGGTGGCGTCGCTCTCCGCCGAGCAGGCGGAGCGCTTCGGCCTGCCGGCGGACGGCGTCAGCGGCATGTTGGTGGTGGACGTGGAGCAGGAGAGTCCCGCGGAGCGCGCCGGGCTGCGGCCGGGTGACATCATCAACGAGATCAACCGCGCCCGCATTGAGAACCTGGGCGACTATCGCAAGGCGGTTGCGCAGGTCAAGGGCAACGCCCTGGTTCGGACCAACCGAGGGTATGTCGTCGTCAAAGCCGGGGAGTAGCGCATCACGCGCCCTGGCTTTGGTGATCCGCTACACCGGCGCCGGGGCACGCTCAACCCGCGACGTCCGGACGCACCTCACGCGGCATGGCGTGGGGGAGCGTCTTGCGGCGCGCGCGGTCGCTGAGGCCCGCGTACGTGGGCTGGTGGATGACCGCGCCTGCGCGCGCCTGTGGGCCAATCACTGGGCTCGGCAGGGGTATGCCTGGTCGGCCATCCGCCTGAAGCTGGCGGCGAAAGGTCTTGAAGGGCAGGCAGTCGACGATGCAGCCAGAGACGTGGGCGCGGCATCGGATGATGACCGCGCCCAGCTTATCGTGGAGCGTGTCACGCGCGCTGGCACCGCTGGGCCCATGCGAGGCCGTCTGGCCCGGGCGCTGGCATTGCGCGGATTCGATGCCGAGTTGATCGAGCGCATACTCGATCAGGCCGCTGGTCCACCCCCACCCGATGCACAGCCGTGAGCTGCGTCAACGCTTCCTGGACTTTTTTGCCGCCCACGGCCACACCGTCGTGCCGAGCGACGGCTTGATCCCGAGCGGTGATCCGACGGTGCTCTTCACCTCGGCCGGGATGAACCAGTTCAAGGACTGCTTTCTCGGCCGGCGCACCGACCTGAAGCGGGCGGCCTCGTCGCAGAGATGCTTGCGCACCGGCGATCTGGAGCACGTCGGCAAGACGGCCAGCCACCACTCGTTCTTTGAAATGCTGGGCAACTTCTCCTTCGGCGACTACTTCAAGGCCGAGGCGATCCCCTGGGCCTGGGAGTTTTTGACCGGCAGCCTAGATCTGAAGGCCGCCACCCTCTGGGTCAGCATCTACCAAGAGGATGAGGAGGCGTTTTCGCTGTGGCGCCAGCTCGGCGTGCCGGAGAGCCGCATCACGCGCTTCGGCCAGGCGGACAACTTCTGGCCGGCCAACGCTCCGACGGACGGCCCGAACGGACCCTGCGGACCGTGCTCGGAGATCTACCATGACCGGGACGGCACGGTCCGGGGCCCCAACTCGGTGGAGGTGTGGAACCTGGTCTTCACCCAGTTCGACCGGCAGTCCGACGGCACGCTCAAGCCGCTGCCCAAGCCCAATATCGACACCGGGATGGGGCTGGAGCGGCTCGCGCGCATCGTCCAGGGGGTTGAAACGGACTATGAGACGGATCTCTTCGCGCCGATCCTTGCCGCGATTCGCTCGCTGGGTCACGGCAAGAAGGCGAAGCAGGGCCAGCGTGTTGTTGTGGAACGGGCGATGGCCGACCATCTCCGGGCCAGTGCGTTGCTCATCGCCGAAGGGCTGCTGCCATCGAACGAGTCGCGCGGCTATGTCTTGCGGATGCTGATCCGCCGGGCGCACCGGCTCGGCCGGGTCGGGTTGGATCTGGCGTCCCGGAAGCCACTGCTCGCCGGCCTCATCGGATCGGTCGAACAGGCGATGGACGGCTCGCCGTATCATGCGATGCTCCAGAAGAAACGCGAGGTCATCACGCGCGTCCTCGAGCAGGAGGAAGCACAGTTCATTGACACGCTCGAGGCCGGCACCAATCGCCTGGAAGAGATCATGCGGGGGGCCGCGCGCCGCGCCATTGCCGGCGCAGACGCCTTCAAGCTGTATGATACGTACGGCTTCCCCTTGGAGCTGACCATCGATGTCGCCCAGGAGCAGGGGTTTACGGTGGATCGCGCCGGATTCGAGGCCGCGCTGGCAGCCCAACAGGAACGGTCGCGGGCCGGCAGCCAGTTCACCGGCGGGGTGTTCGTGAGCGACGCCGTGCCGGTGCGCACGGCCATCAAGGATCTGCCCGCCAAGGAAGCGCAGTTCGTCGGCTACGAGTCGCTGCAGGCCGATGGGCTCATCAAGGGGCTCTGGGATGGGACGGCGTGGGTGACGAAGGCCACCGCCGGCCAGCCGGTCGGTATTGTGCTGGATCGCTCGCCGTTCTACGGGGAGTCCGGCGGCCAGATCGGTGACGCGGGGACCATCGAAGGGCCGCGCGGGGCGGCCGACGTCGGCCAGACGAGCTGGATCGACGAGGTACTGGTCCACCATGCCACGGTCCGGCAGGGCACGCTGGCCGTCCAGGAGGCGGTCCGCGCGTCGGTCAGCGCCGAGCGGCGCCTGAAGGTCGCCCGCAGCCACACGGCGGCCCACATGCTCCACTGGGCGCTGCGCACGGTGCTGGGGCCTGCAACCGTCCAGGCCGGCTCGCTCGTGGAGGAGGAGCGCGTGCGCTTCGACTTCTCCTCGCTCAAGGGCTTGGAGGAGGAGCAGCGCCACGACGTCCAGCTGCTGGTCAACCGCCGCGTGGCGCTGGCGGATGAAGTCCGCGCCTCGCCGATGCGGCTGGAAGAGGCCAAGCGCCACGGCGCGCTCGCACTCTTCGGGGAGAAGTACGGCTCGACCGTCCGCGTGGTGACGATCGGTGACTACTCCAAGGAGCTCTGCGGCGGCACGCACCTGCGGCACACCGGCTTCGTCGGGACGTTCATGATCGTCGGCGAAAGCTCGATCGCCGCCGGTACGCGGCGCATCGAAGCGCTCGTCGGCGAGCACGCCGCCGAGCGGCAGCGCACGGAGCAGCGCCTGCTGCATGATGTGGCGAAGCGGCTGGGTCGCTCCGCCGATGACGTGGTCGTCGGACTGGAAGAGCTGCTCGAGCAGCTCAAACGCGCGGAGCGGGAGCGCAAGGCGCTCCAGCACGAGGCGGCCAAGATGCAAGCCCAGCGGCTCGTTGCCGAGGCGAAGAAGATCAACGGGATTACCTTCGTGAGCTCCACGATCAAGCATGCGGACCGGGAGCTGTTGGCGGCATTGGCCGACGCCGTGCGCAACGCATTGCAGAAGGATGGGGTCGTGCTGCTCGCCTCATCCGAAGGGCCGGTGCATGTGTCGCTGGTCATGGCGGCGACGACCGATCTGGCCAAACGGATCCACGCGGGCAACGTGTTGAAGGCGATCTCGCCGCTGACGAAGGGCAGCGGGGGCGGACGAGCTGAGTTTGCCCAGGCCGGCGGCAAGGATCCCTCGGGGATCCCGGCGGCCTTGAGGCGGGCTGAAGAGCTTGTGCGCGAAGCGCTCAATTAACGATAGGCAGCGGACTCTTGAAGATGAAAATCATCTCCACCACGGGGCAGGAATGGCAGCGGCTGTGCGCCCGCCAGCTCGTCCGCCGCAGGCGGATCGAGGAGCGGGTGCGCAAGATCGTCGATGACGTCCACCAGGGCGGCGACGAGGCGCTGCTGCGCTATACCCGCCGCTTCGACCGGGTCCGCCTCGCGCCGCGGCAGTTGCGGGTGACCGAGGCGGAGATCTCGGGGGCCTTCCAGCATCTGGATCCGAAGTTCGCGCTGCAGCTCAAGAGTGCGATCCAGAACGTGCAGGCCTTCTACAGCCGGCCGCGCCTGAAGCCGGTGCGCACCGTCGACGGCGACGGGGTCGTCCTCGGCGAACAGTTCGATCCGATCGAGCGGGTGGGCATCTACATCCCCGGCGGGACGGCCAGCCTCGTCTCCACCGTCTACATGACGGTGATCCCGGCCAAGAAGGCGGGGGTCAAGCGGGTGATTCTCGCGACCCCACCGCGCACGGACGGCAGCGTCGACCCGCACATCCTGGTGGTCGCCAGCCTCCTCGATGTGGACGAGGTCTACCGGATGGGCGGGGCGCAGGCGATCGCCGCGATGGCCTTCGGCACCAAGACGATTCCGAAGGTCGACAAGATCGTGGGGCCCGGCAACGCCTACGTGGCGGAGGCCAAACGGCAGGTCTTCGGCTTCGTGGACGTCGATACGATCGCCGGCCCCTCGGAGATCGCCGTCATCGCCAACCGCTCCTCCAATACCCAATTCGTGCTGGCGGACTTGATGGGCGAGACCGAGCATGCCGGTGGCATCGGGTTTCTCATCACGACGTCGAAGGCGCTGGCACGGCTGGCGAGGAAGCAGATCCCCGGCGGCTACTGCGTCGTGACCAAGAATCTGGATGAGGCGGTGGAGGTCGCCAATCAGCTGGCCCCGGAGCACCTGGAGATCATGGTCCGCCAGCCCCACAAGCTCGCCCGGCGGGTCACGCGAGCCGGAGCGATCTTCCTGGGGCCCTATTCGCCGGTGACGGTGGGGGACTACATCGCCGGCCCGAGCCACGTGCTGCCGACCGGCGGGTCGGCGCGGGCGTTCTCGGGGCTGGGCATCGACGATTTCATTCGGCGCACCCACCTCATCACGTATACGAAGAGGGCGCTGGAGCGGGTGCGGGAGCCGCTGGAGCGGCTGACGGCGATCGAGGGCCTCCCGCGCCACTTCGACGCGGTCAAGGTGCGGTTGACGTAGAGATCCCCCATGAGACGAGCGACGGTGAGGCGTAAGACGAAGGAAACGAACATGGCGGTGAGCCTGCGGCTCGATGGGACCGGCAAGACATCGGTCCGGACGGGGATCCCATTTCTGGACCACATGCTCACGCTGCTGGGCACGCACGGGCTGTTTGACCTGAGCGTCAAGGCGCGCGGCGATCTGGCCGTGGATCTGCACCACACCAACGAAGACGTCGGCTTGGCACTGGGGCAGGCGTTCGATCGCGCCCTTGGGGACCGCCGGGGGATCAACCGCTATGGCTGGGCGTACGTGCCGATGGAAGAGGCGTTGGCGCGCGTGGTGGTGGACTTCTCCGGGCGGCCCAAGCTGGTCGTCCGCGATCAGCGCCCGGCGTCCATCCAGAAACGGCCCGCCGGATCGCGCGGGGCGTACCAGTGGGGCGATGCGGAGCATTTTTTGGAATCGTTTGGGCGCGCCTCGAAGACCACGCTCCACATCGACATCCTCTCGGGCGCCGATTTCCACCACACCTGCGAGGCGGTGTTCAAGGCGCTCGCCCGGGCGCTGGAAGCCGCCACGCGCCGCAACCCGCGCGTCAAAGGCGTGCCGTCCTCGAAGGGCCGCCTCTAGACCCCGCTGATGATCGTGGTCGTGGATTACGGCATGGGGAATCTGCGCAGCGTTTCCAAGGCGTTGGAGTCGCTGGGGGCCTCCGTGCGCGTGTCGGATCAGCCGGACGACGTGGCGAAGGCCGAGCAGCTCATTCTCCCCGGTGTCGGGGCGGGTCCGGCGGCCATGCGGGAGCTGAGCGCTCGGAAACTCGTGGAGCCGATCAAAGCCGCCATTGCCGCCGGGCGGCCATACCTGGGTATCTGTCTGGGCCTCCAGCTGCTCTTTGACCGCAGCGAGGAAGGAGAGGGGGTCGCCGGCCTTGGCGTGCTGGCCGGTTCGGTCAGGCGCTTTGCGTCGAACGGCCTGAAGGTGCCGCACATGGGGTGGAATCAGATCAGGCCGCAGGCGGCAGGCGGCAGGCGGCAGGGAAACTGTCCGCTCCTGAAAGGCATCGAGGATGGCAGCTTCTTTTACTTCGTGCACTCCTACTATGCCGATCCGGCGGACCGGTCGGTGGTCGCGCTGGAAGCCGACTACGGCGGGCCGTTTGCGGCGATGGTCTGGCGCGGCAACCTCTATGCCACGCAGTTCCACCCGGAGAAGAGCCAGGCGCTCGGGCTGACCCTGCTGAAGAACTTCGCCGCGCTGGGGTCATGATCCTCCTGCCGGCGATTGACTTGCTCGACGGCCAGGTTGTCCGTCTGGCGCAGGGACAGCGCGACCAGGTGACCATCTACTCGACCGATCCGATGGCGATCGCCGCGCGCTGGGCCCAGGCCGGCGCGCAATGGCTGCACGTCGTCGATCTCAACGGCGCCTTCGATGGGACCTATACGAACCTGCCGGTGGCCGAGCGGCTGATCAAGGCCTGCGGCCTGCAGGTGGAGCTGAGCGGGGGCATCCGCACCCGCGACACGCTGGATCGGGCCATGCAGGCCAAGGCTGCCCGGGTGGTGCTCGGCACCACGGCGTGCGAGGATCCGGATTTCGTGCGGGATGCCGCGCGCCGCTACCCGAGCCGGATCGCGGTCGCGATTGACGCGAAGGCGGGCCAGGTGGTCTCGCGCGGCTGGGTCGCCGGCACGGGTCTGACCCCGGCGCAGCTGGCGGGCGAGGTAGCCAGCTGGGGCGTGGAGACCTTGATCTGCACCGACGTCAGCCGCGACGGCATGCTGCAGGGGCCGAACCTGGCGCTGCTTGAGGAGGTGTTGGGCGCTGGCGCGCGCCAAGTGATCGCCTCAGGCGGCATCTCATCGGTTGAGGATCTGAAGCGATTGAAGACCTTGGAGCCGCGGGGTGTGATCGGTGCGATCATCGGCAAGGCGCTCTATGAGGGAACGATCGACCTCGGCCAGGCGCTGCGAGCCCTGGCGTGATGCCGAGATGCTGGCCAAGCGCATTATTCCGTGCCTGGATGTGGACAAGGGCCGGGTCGTGAAGGGGGTCAAGTTCGTCAGCCTGCGCGACGCGGGCGATCCGGTGGAGGCCGCCAAGGCGTACAACGACGCCGGGGCGGATGAGCTGGTGTTTCTGGACATCACCGCCAGCCACGAGCGGCGGCCGATCATTCTGGAGGTCGTGGCCAAGACCGCGGCGGCCGCCTTCATGCCGTTGACGGTCGGCGGCGGCATCCGCAGCGTGGAGGATATCCGTGCGCTGCTCAACGCCGGGGCGGACAAGGTGTCGATCAATACCAGCGCGGTGGAGCGTCCCGATTTCATCGGCGAGTCGTCGGAGCGGTTCGGCTGCCAGTGCATCGTGGTGGCGATTGACGCCAAGCGCGTTCGGAGTTCGGAGTGGGTCGTGTACACGCATGGGGGCCGGACGCCAACCGGCAAGGATGCCGTCGAGTGGGCGAAAGACGCCGAGCGACGAGGGGCGGGAGAGATTTTGCTGACGAGCATGGATCGCGACGGGACCAAGCAGGGCTACGACGTGGAGCTGACCAAAGCGGTCAGCGGGGCGGTCGGCATTCCCGTGATTGCGTCGGGCGGGGCCGGATCGCCCGACCATTTTTACGACGCGGTGACGGCCGGCGGGGCGGATGCCGCCCTGGCGGCGTCGCTGTTTCACTTCGGGACGCTCAGCATCGGCACCGTGAAGCAGTATCTCGGCTCGCGGGGTGTGACGGTAAGATCATGATCAAGGCCAAGCGTCTTGCGGGATTTGCCGCGCTGGTGAAGCAGCTGCGCTTTGACGCGCAGGGGCTCATCCCGACGGTCATCCAGGAGGCAAAGACCGGACAGGTGCTGACCTTATGCTATCTCACCCGCTCGGCGATTCGCAAGAGCCTGGAGACCGGCACCGTGTACGTGTTCCGGCGCTCGCAGCAGCGGCTCATGCAGAAGGGCGAGACCTCAGGCCACATTCAACGCATCACGGACGTGCGCATGGACTGCGAGGGCCAGTCGCTGGTCCTGCGCGTCCGGCAGCGGGTCGCGGCCTGCCACGCGGGCTATGTCAGCTGCTACTTCAGGCGGCTGGACGGCCGCGGCCGCGTGGCAGTCGCCGGGCGGCGCGTCTTCGACCCGGCAACGGTCTATCACCGCTGATGGAGATCCGGCCGACCGAGTCGGAATTCCTGCGGCTGGCGCGCCATGGCAACGTCATCCCGGTCTACGGAGAGCTGCTGGCGGATTTGGAGACGCCCGTGAGCGCCTTCCTGAAGCTGGACGACGGGCGGTTCAGCTACCTCTTGGAATCCGTTGAGGGCGCCGAGAAGGTCGCGCGGTTCTCGTTTCTCGGCAGCCGGCCACGCCTGCTCGTGACGAGCGCTGGTCGCCATGTGGAAATGTCTGATCTGTCGACGGGCAGGCGGCCGACGACGCGCCGCGTGGACACGTCGCGCGATCCGCTGCACGAAGTCGAGCGGCTGCTGCGCGCGTTTCGCTTCGTGCCGGTGGCGGGCCTGCCACGCTTCTGCGGGGGGCTGGTGGGCTACCTGGGCTACAACGTGGTGCGGTGCATCGAGCGGCTGCCCGCGCACCAGGTGGACGACTTGCGGGTGCCGGATCTCATGCTGATGCTCACCGGCGCGATGGCCATCTTCGACCACGCACAGCACAAGCTGCTGCTCGTCGCCAACGCGCACACCGCAGGGATGAGCCCGCGCGGCGCCTACCACCGCGCGGTCGCGGAGATCCACGCCATGGCCCGACGGCTGCGTGGCCCGCTGCCGCGGCGCAGCCTCCGGAAGCCTGGGAGGCGGTCCCGCCTCTCGGTTCGCTCCAACATCAGCCGCAGCGAGTTTATGCGCATGGTGGAACGGGCGAAACAACATATCCGCGCCGGCGACATCATCCAGGCGGTGCTCTCGCAGCGGCTGGAGGTGCCGATTCGCTGCCGGCCGTTCGATATCTACCGGGTGCTGCGGTCGCTCAATCCCTCGCCCTACATGTACTTCCTCCGCTTCGGCTCACTCTGCCTCGTCGGCTCCTCCCCGGAGATGCTGGTGCGCTGCGAGGACGGCCGTCTGGAGACCCGCCCGATTGCCGGCACGCGGCCCCGCGGCAAGGACGAGCGGGAGGATGAGCGGCTGATCCACCAGCTGCGCACCAGCCCCAAGGAGCGCGCGGAGCATCTGATGCTCGTGGATCTGGGGCGCAACGACCTGGGGCGGGTGGGGCGGACCGGTTCGGTGCGCACGCCGGAGCTCATGGTGGTGGAGAAGTATTCGCACGTGCTGCATCTGGTCAGCGGCGTGACGGCGCGGCTGCGGCCCGGCAAGACCGCCATGGATGTGCTCCGGGCCACGTTTCCAGCGGGCACCGTCACCGGCGCGCCAAAAGTCCGGGCCATGGAGATCATCGCGGAGCTGGAGCGCCACGACCGCGGGCCCTATGCCGGCGCGGTGGGCTACTTCAGCTTCTCCGGCAACCTGGACACGTGCATCACGATCCGGACGATCCTGGCGAAGGACCACCGGGCCTCCATTCAGGCCGGGGCCGGCATCGTGGCGGATTCCCAGCCGGCGCGCGAATACCAGGAAACGCTCAGCAAGGCGCGTGGGATGGTGCAAGCGATCGAACTGGCCGAAAAACGATTCGGTCGTTGAGGCGGACCAATGATTCTGATGATCGACAACTACGATTCGTTCACCTACAACCTCGTCCAGTACCTCGGGGAGCTGGGCGAGGAGCTGGTGGTCAAGCGCAACGATGCCATCACGGTCAAGGGCGTGGAGCGGCTGCGGCCCTCCAGCCTCGTGATCTCTCCCGGGCCGGGACGGCCCTCGGACGCCGGCGTCTCAAATGAGCTCATCCGGACGTTTGCGGGCCGCCTCCCCATCCTCGGCGTCTGCCTGGGCCATCAATGCATCGGGGAAGTCTTCGGCGGCGAGGTCGTGCGGGCCGCGCGGCCGATGCACGGCAAGACCTCGCGCATCTACCACAGGCAGACGGCCCTGTTTGCGGGGCTGCCCAACCCGTTTGAGGCAACGCGCTATCACTCCTTGATCGTGAGGCGGCAAGGCCTGCCCGCCGCCCTGGCCGTGACCGCCTGGACGGTGGAGCAGGAGATCATGGGGTTGCAGCATCGCCGTCTGCCGGTCTACGGGGTGCAGTTTCATCCGGAATCGATCCTCACCGAAACCGGGAAGGACCTGCTCAGGAACTTCCTGGCCATCGCGCGCATCAGCCGTCGCCGGCGCTCGCGGCAGGGCCGCTCGTGAGTCGCCATGGACACGCTGACGTTTGAGCGGCCGCTCAGCGCTGAGCAGATGACGCGGGTGATGACCGCGATCATGGCCGGCCAGCAGGCGCCCGAGGAGACGGCCCGGTTTCTCACCACGCTGGCGAGGCGCGGGGAGACGGCCGAGGAAATCGCGGCGGCCGCGCAGGTGTTGCGCGCGCATGCCGTGCGCCTGCCGCTGTCACGGTCCTACGAGCTGTGCGACACGTGCGGCACCGGCGGCGACGGGCAGGGCACCATCAACGTTTCCACCCTGGCCGCGCTCATCGCGGCCGCCGCGGGGGTGCGCGTCGCGAAGCATGGCAACCGCGCGGCCTCCAGCCGGTGCGGCAGCGCGGATGTGCTCGAAGCGCTGGGCGTGTCGCTGGAGGCCTCGCCTGCCGTCGTGGCGCAGTGCATCGAGGAGGTCGGGTTTGGCTTCTGCTTCGCGCCGCGCTTTCACCCGGCGATGAAGGCGGTCGCACCGATTCGCACGGCACTGGGCATCCGCACGCTCTTTAACCTCATCGGCCCGCTGGCCAATCCGGCGCCGCTGACGTTTCAATTAGTCGGCGTCTCGGACCTGCGGCTGATGCGGCCGATTGCCGAAGCGCTCCTCCGGCTCGGGATCCGGCACGGCATGGTCGTCCACGGCCGCGATGGGCTCGATGAGGTGACGACGACTCGAGAAACCGCCATCCTGGAAGTCTGTCAGGGGGCCTTGACGGAGCGCCGCGTTCACGCAGAGACGTTCGGGGTCGCGCATGCGCAGCTGGGCGATGTGCGAGGGGGGACGGCGGCCGAGAACGCGCGGCTGGCCCGGGAGGTCCTGACCGGCACGCGCTCGGCGATCCGTGATCTGGTGGTCGTGAATGCCGCCTGCGCGATCTATGTGGCCGACCAGGCCGCGACGCTCGAGGACGGGGTGCGCAAGGCCAGCGAAGCGCTCGACTCCGGGCGCGCCGCGATACTGCTCGAAGAGGTCAGGAGGCTCAGTGCCCATGCTGGATGACATCGTGCTGGGCAAGCAGGAAGAGGTCGAGATGGCCAAGGGGCGGCTGCCGCTTGAGGATCTGAAGGCGCGCGTGGCGCATCACCTGGCCGAGCGCAACGTCCGCAAGGCGCTCAACGTCCCCGGCACGCTCTCGCTCATTGCGGAGCTGAAGCGCAAGTCTCCGTCGCGGGGCATGCTGCGGGAGCGGTTTGATCCGGTCCAGCTCGGCCAAGCCCTCCAGGGGGCCGGGGCTGCGGCGCTCTCCGTCCTGACCGACGAGCCGTACTTCGGGGGGCACCTGGACTTCCTGCGCGACGTGAAACAGTTCACCGAGGTGCCGATCCTGCGCAAGGACTTCGTCATCGATCCCTATCAGGTCTATGAGGCGGCCTTCTATGGGGCCGACGCCATCCTCCTCATGGTTCGCATCCTGACCGAAGAACAGCTGGCCCAGTGTCTCCAAGCGGCGGACAGCGTCGGGCTGGAAGCGCTCGTGGAGGTCCATTCCATCGGCGAGCTGGCCGTCGCGGTGGATGCGGGCGCCCACACCATCGGCATCAACCATCGGGACCTCAGGACGTTGACGCTGGACCCATCGCTCTCCGAGCAGCTCATCCCGCGCATTCCGAAGGGCAAGCTGATTGTGGCGGAAAGCGGCATCCAGACGCCCGAGGATGTCCAGCGAATGAAACGGCTGGGGGTCCACGCGGTCCTCATCGGCGAGGCGCTCATGAAAGCGCCGGATCCGGCGGCCAAAGTCCGCGAGCTCTTCGCCGGCACCTGGTGATGGTGACCGATCGGAACAGCACTCCGCCATGCCATATTGTGTGCTAAGATGCCCTCCATGCTGCGCACGCTGACCGTCCGGGATCTGCCGGCCTCCGAGCGGCCCCGCGAGCGCCTGCACCGCCTGGGCGCGGAGGCGCTCTCAGAGCAGGAGCTGCTCGCCTGCGTGCTGGGCCATGGGATCGCCCGGGAGTCGGTGCTGCTCAGCGCCCAGCGGCTGCTCCAGAGATTCGGCACGCTGCGCGGGATCGCGGAGGCGTCGGCGGAGCAGCTATCCGGCGTCCATGGCATCGGGCCAGCGAAGGCCGCACAGCTGAAAGCGGCCATTGAGCTCGCCCGACGCGTGGCGATGCCGTCAACGGTCCAGCGGCCCGTCGTGGAGAGCCCCGAGGCCGCCGCAGCGTTCGTGCGTCCCCACCTGATCGACAAGCAGAAAGAGCACGTCGTGGCCCTCCTGTTGGACGCCCGCCATCGGCTCATCCGGATGAGCCCGATTGCCGTCGGCACGCTCTCGGCGAGCCTCGTCCATCCCCGCGAGCTGTTCAAGGAGGCGATCGCCGCCAGCGCGGCCGCGGTCATCGTGGCGCATAACCATCCGTCGGGCGATCCTGCGCCCTCGGACCACGATGTGCGGTTGACGCGGCGGCTGGTCGAGGCGGGAGCCGTGCTGGGCATCGAGGTCTTGGATCACCTCATCCTCGCCGGGTCGCAGGTGGTGAGCCTCAAGGCGGCGGGGATCGTCAATGGGCATCCCTCGCAACGAGGCAGCAGGAGGAGGCGCTGAGATGCGCACCATGCGGTGCTGGATGATCGGGCTGCTGTGGATGCTCGGCCTCGGGATCTCGCCAGCGGCCTGGCCGCAGAGCGAGGGCCCGCCGCCTGCCGCCGTTGAGCAGGACCGCGTCGATGAATTGATGGGCAAGTACAATCTGCACCCGGCGTTTGAGAAGCTGGGCCGCGGCACGTCCAACTTTCTCGGCGGATGGATGGAGGTGCCGCTCCATATCGACAAGCGCTACGCCAAGCATGACACGGGGGGCAGCTTCTTCACCGGGGCGGCGCATGGCGTCTTCCGGGGCGTGTTACGGACCTTCGTCGGGCTCTACGAGATGGTGACCTTTTTCCTGCCGTACCCGGAGAATTTTGCGCCTATCCTGCCCACGCTCGAGTACTATCGGAAATCGCCGCCCCGCCAGCCCTTGCTCCTCGAATAATCCGCAGGCCCCGTTCGCCTGATGAAACACTTGCTCGTCGTGGGCCATCCGGGCGTCGGCAAGACGACGCTGATCAAGCGGCTCGTCCAGGCCCTGCGCGATCGGGCCATCGACGGGTTCGTGACCGAGGAGCTCTGCGAGGAGGGTCAGCGGGTGGGGTTCTGGTTGAGCCCGCTGGACGGGCGGCAGGTCCTGTTGGCCCATCGCCGCCTGGAGTCGGGCCAGCGCGTCGGGCCCTACCGGGTGAACGTCTCGGTGCTCGATGACGTCGCGGTGCCGGTGATCCGGCGCGCAGTCCAGCACGCCTTTGTCCTCTTCTTGGATGAGCTCGGCAAGATGGAGCTGTGCTCCCCGGCGTTTCAGCAGGCGGTGCGCGACGCGTTTGACCGCGGCCCCTCCGTCGTGGCGACGGCAGGGGTGGCCCCGGTGCCGTTTCTCGATGCGCTGAAGCGGCGCCGGGATGTGGAGCTCATTCCGCTGACCGCCGCCAACCGCGGCGCGGTCGAAGAAGAGCTCACCGCGCGCCTACAGGCCCTCTGCGCCGAAGATGAGGCGGTGCGTGCCCTCCAGCGGCAGGCGGACCGCATCTCGGAGATGATCGTCTCCGAAGACGCCTCGCCGATTGACATTGAGATTCAGCAGGCGGCGCTGCGGGAGGCGATCGCCAAGAGCTTCCCGGACAAGCAAGCGTTGTACCAGTTGCTCTTCGAGAGCCGCTTCCGGCGACTGTGGCAACAGTTCCGCCACCAGTGACGGAGCGCGGATGGGCACGAAGCTCGGCCTCGTCGGATTGCCCAACGCCGGGAAATCCACCCTGTTCAATGCGCTGACCGCCGCCCACGCGGCGGTTGCCCCCTATCCCTTCACCACGACCGACCCCAACGTCGGGGTGGCCCAGGTGGAGGATCCGCGGTTGGTGGCGCTGGCGGCCTGCCTCTCGCCCGAGCGCGTGATCCCGACGAGCATCGAGTTTGTCGACATCGCCGGGCTCGTGCAAGGGGCCCACCAGGGGGAAGGGCTGGGGAACCAGTTCCTCAGCCACATCCTCGGCGTCGATGCGCTGCTGCATGTCGTGCGCTGCTTTGCGGATGACCACGTCGCCCACCCGATGGGCGCGGTCGATCCGGTTCGCGACATCGAGGTGGTCACGACGGAGCTGCTGCTGAAAGATGTCGAGATCGTGGAGCGCCGCGCGGAGAAGGAGCGCAAGCTGGCGAAAGGCGGCGACGCGCGGGCCGTCCAGCTGATGGAGCGGCTCGACGCCTGGTCGGCGGCGCTCTCCGCGGGCAAGCCGATTCGCAGCCTGGGGCTGCCGGCCGAGCACCATCCCAGTACGTTCGGGATTGGCCTGCTCACCAGCAAGCCGGTGCTCTATGCGGCCAACATCGGGGAGGGGCAGGGCCGCGACTCCCCGACGCTGGTGGAGGCGGTGCGCGCGCTGGCGGCGACGGAGGCAGCCGAGGTGGTGGCGTTTTGCGCCAAGCTGGAAGCGGAATTGACCGAGCTGGAGGCCGCCGATCGCGCGGCGATGATGCGTGAATTGGGCGTGGCGGACTCCGCCCTGCCGCAGGTCATCCGGCGGGGCTACGCGCTGCTGCGGCTCGTGACGTTCTTCACGACGGCGTCGAAGATCCTACAGGCATGGACCGTGCCGCAGGGCACGAAGGCCCCGCAGGCGGCCGGGACGATCCACACGGATTTCGAGCGGAAGTTCATCCGGGCCGAAATCATTCAGGCCGACGCACTGGTGCGCTGCGGCAGCGAGGCCAACGCCCGCGCGCAGGGGCTGCTGCGCCTGGAAGGCAAGGAGTACGCGGTGCAGGACGGCGACGTGGTCCATTTCAAGGTGGGACAGTAGAATGCCTCCAACACCTGTTGAGGCGGGTCCTGCCGCTGCGCCACCCCACGGCCGTCCTCGCCGCGCCGCACTATCGGCGTCGTCGGCTGCGGGCGGGCGTGGGGGCCCCGCTCCGCGTCACCCGCACAAGGGGTGTTGGGAGTGATATCTAGTAAACGAGTCACGACATTAGTGTTAACGCAGCGCGACGTCGCGCGGCTCATCGATCTGCGCACGGCGATCCGGATCACCGCCCAGGCGCTGCGGGCCGCGGCGCGCGGCCAGACGGTGATGCCGCCCAAGCTCTACCTGCCGCTGCCGGGCGGCAACGACTTTCGCGCGATGCCGGCGTACCTTAAGTATCCGGCAGCCTGCGGGGTCAAGTGGGTCAACGTGCACGCGCGCAACCCCCGCCGGGGGCTGCCCAGCGTGATGGCGGTCATCGTCATCAACGATCCATCGACGGGCGTGCCGCTCGCCGTCATGGACGGCCTGCTGATCACGAAACTGCGCACGGCGGCCTCTGCGGCGGTCGCCGCGCGGGCGCTGGCGCGTCCGGAGAGCCGCCTCGTCGGGCTGGTCGGCTGCGGGGCGCAGGCCGACGCGCAGCTGTTGGCCCTCGCCGAGGTCTTCCGGCTGGCCCGGATCAAGGTCTGGGGCTACCTCCCGCGGGAGGCCGAGCGATTCTGCCGGCGGATGAGGCGACTCCTTCGCGGCGTGGCCTGCGAGCCGGCGGGCTCGATTGAGCGCTGCGTGCGCCAGGCGGACCTTGTCGTGACGCTGACCCCATCCCGTCGCCCCGTGCTGAAAGCCAGCTGGCTGGCTCCCGGGGTGCACATCAACGCCATCGGGGCGGATGCCCCAGGCAAGCAGGAGCTCGAGCCGGCCGTGCTGCGTCGTGCGACGGTGGTGGTGGATGACCGGGACCAAGCCGTCCATGCCGGCGAGATCAATGTGCCAGTCAGCCGCGGCCAGTTCGCCCCGCGCCGGATCCATGCCACCCTGGGCGAGGTGCTGATCGGGCGACGGCCCGGCCGGCGCTCGAAAATGGAGTGGACGGTGTTTGATTGCACGGGGTTAGCCATCCACGATGTGGCGCTGGGGCATGAGGTCGTGCGGCGTGCGCGACAGCGCCGGCTCGGCCGTCCCGTCAGCTTGTTTACCGCCTGAATCCGGTGATGGTCACGTTTGACGGGTCCTGCCGCTGCGCGACCCCACGCGTCCTCGCCGCGCCGCACTATCGGCGTCGTCGGCTCC
>Ga0247727_10008550_pt1 | contig 18958 bp, 16 predicted proteins | sample WisWelCaveWW1625_FD_202498 | JGI IMG/M metagenome (GOLD analysis project Ga0247727, IMG submission 202498) | Biofilm microbial communities from Wishing Well Cave, Virginia, United States - WW16-25 | ecosystem: Environmental > Aquatic > Deep subsurface > Groundwater > Cave microbial mat | place... | reverse complement strand
CCTTCCGAAGTCGGTTGGGCCGCACGGACCCGACTTGGCGGAGGTCCGGGCCTGGGCGCCGCGCGTTCGGGAACTCAAGGAAATTTTCTATCGATACCTGGCCCGGGAATCCGGCTGGAGGCCGCAAAACGAATATTGGCTTCCCGAAGCGTTTCTGCGGGAAGAGCCGGCCCCCCTTCCGGGAGTTGAACAATGACTCCCAAACCCCGCTCTCCCCGCGCCGGCGTCGCTTACCTGGGGAACCGCTACCTGGACCACGCCCGCCGCGATTTGGCCCGGATCGCAGCGGTCGCCGATCATATCGTGCACACCGTCAGCGAAACGGACTTGTATTTTCACAAGGCGGCGTTGACCCGCATCGTGGCGGCCAGCCGGGAGGCCGGCCTCGAGGTCTGGGCCGACCCCTGGGGCCTGGGGGGCGTGTTCGGCGGGGAAAGCTATTCGAAGTATCTGCTCGAACATCCGGAGGCCTGGCAGGTCCTCTCCAACGGGCGGCGCGTTCCCGCGGCGTGCCTGAACCGGCCGGCCTTCCGGGACTTCGTCAAAGAATGGGTGATCACCGCTGGCCAGATGGGCGCCCAAGTGGTTTTTTGGGACGAACCCCATGTCTATTTCCATTGGGACCTGGAATGGGAAGGTGTCTATGCCTGCGTCTGTGAAGACTGTCGGGCGGCGTTCAAAAAGCGGCATGGGCGCAACCCTCCGGCCAAACTCGATGACAAGTCCCATGCCTTCCGCCGGGAAAGCTTGTCAAATTTTCTCGCTGAGTTGATGGCCTACGCCCATCACCGCGGCCTCAAAAATGCCCTCTGCCTTTACGCCTTCGAGGGTTACGCGGAATACGACAAGATTTGGACCGCCCTGGGGTCCCTGCCGGGGGTGGATGTGTTCGGCTGCGATCCCTATTGGCGCTGGCGTCCGGCGCGGCAGGATCCCGACGCCCACGTGCGCCGCTACACCGAGCGCGTGGTGTCGCTCGCGGCGCCGCTGAAGAAGGGCGCCCAGGTGTGGATCCAGGCCATGCGTTTGCCGAAAGGCGCGGAGGGGGAGATTGAAATCGCCTGCCGGGCGGCCACGGCCGCCGGGGCGACGCATCTGACGGCCTGGAGCTACGACGGCGGCGCGTTATTGGATCCGGTCCTTTCGGAGGACCCCGGCCGCGTGTGGGAAGCCGTGGAGCGCGCTTTTCGGGCGGTGCGGTCGGGCTAAAGCGGGGAGGAGAATTTCTCCGTGATTTTGAGGCCGCGGCGCCGGACGGCCTCCAGGTAGGGCTTCGGCGAGACCGAGCGCTCCAGCGAGGCAACGCCGGTTTTGACGATCTCGCCCTGGACCAACATCTGCAAGACAATGGCCGCGGAAAACCCCGTGGTCCGTTGCATCGCCGAAAAACCCGTCTTCGCGTCCTCGTATTCCAACACATCGTAGGTGATCCTTTGCGGGCGGCCGCCCTTCTTTCCCCGGACGTCCACCCGCATCACGAGCAGGTCTTTTTCGCCCGGGAAACGCAGGCGTTCCTCCGCCGCTTTCACGAAGACCCGCCGCGGTGAAACCTTGCGGCCGTCGAGCAAGAGGGGTTCCTCCTCAAAGAGGCCCAGGTCGCGCATCGCGGAGATCTTTTCGTGGTGCCCGGGATAGCGCAGGGTTTTGTAGGTCAGGGTTTTGATTTTCCCTTCGTAGGTCCAGGGGCAGGTGGAGGTGGCGCCGCCGGTCACGAAGGCCTCCAAGCGCCCCAGCGGGGGTCCGAAATCCAGTTCCTCGCGCTCGGAAAAAGAGGGGACCAGCGTGACGCGTCCGTCGCGGATTTCGTAGCTCTTCCCGAAATAGTTCCCCAGCACCCCCTCCAGGTTGAAGACCAGCTTGTACCCCAAGGGCGGCAGCGGTTTTTGGGGGAGGCCGCCGCAGAACATGCGGATGTCCTCTGTCCGGTCCAATTGTTCCATGCCGCGGGCCGCCAGGGCGTTGCAAAGTCCGGGAGACACGCCGCAGTCCGGCGTCAACGCCACCCCCGCCTTTTGGGCCGCGCGGTCAAGGCGCAAAATCTCCTGGGTGGTGTCGAAGTGGCCCCCCAAGTCAACGTAGTGGGCGCCCACGGCGATGGCCGCGCGAGCCGCGGAGGGATTGAGGTAGTAGGGGAGAGCGCTCAAGATGCCTTGATGGCCTTCAATGACGCGCGCGAGGTCCGCGGCCCGCCGACCGTCCACTCTGCGGGCGGCCAGCGCGGTCCCGTTTTGCCCGAGGGCGTCCCCCAGAAGGTCTTTAAGGCGCTCCACCCCGGCGCTGGCCAGCCCCGGAGAGGTGTCCGCCAAAGTCACCCGCGACGCCCGGCCAAACAGCGCCAAATCGTAAGCTGCGGCCACGCCCTGTTTTCCCGCGCCCAGCACGATGTAGGAGTGTTCCCGGGACATGCGTAAGTTTATCCCCGGAGGCGCTGCGATTCAAGTCGGAATTTTCCGCGCGGCCGCGCGGGGGGGCGACTACGAGTGCTTGCCGTAGCCGTTCTTGCTAAGGAGGGGGGCGAGTTGCTTGGCGGGCATGGGCCTTCCCAGGAGATACCCCTGTCCTTCATCGACGCCCTGGGCTTTTAGGAAGCTGAGCTGTTCCTCGGTCTCGACGCCTTCGGCGACGACGGAAAGACCCAGACTGTGCGCGATCCCGATGATGGCGTTGGTGATCGCCGTGTTGTCTTTCTCCTTGGGAATGCCCTGCACGAACCCCCGGTCGATCTTCAGGGTGTTCAACGGGAACAAGCGAAGGCAACTCAAAGAGGAATAGCCGACGCCGAAGTCGTCGATGGAAATGCGCACGCCCATCTCCCGGAGGTTCTTGAGGATCTTGACGGTGGCGTCCATGTCCTGCATGGCGGCGCTTTCTGTGATCTCGATCTCGAGCGGGAACCCCGTGTGCCGGCACCGGCTGAGCACCGTGCCCACGGCGGTGAGAAGACTTTGCTGCTGGAACTGTTTGGGGGAGAAATTGACGGCGACGGCGAACGGGGAAAACCCTTCCTTGTGCCAGCGCCGGGTTTGCTCGGAGACCTCCTGCAGCACCCAATCGCCGATGTTGAGGATCAGCCCCGTTTCCTCCGCGACCGGAATGAAATCCATCGGCGAGACCAGGCCCCGGCCCGGGTGGTTCCAGCGGATCAACGCCTCCACCTTAATGATGCTCGCGTCTTTCAGGGAGAAAATCGGCTGGTAGTAGAGCTCGAACTCCCCGCGTTCCGCGGCCTGGCGAAGATCCCCTTCGATTTTAAAGCGGGACACGAGGCGGCCGTGGGTCTCCCGGTCGAAGATTTCATGGCGGTCCTTGCCGTTTTTCTTGGCGCGCTGCATGGCGCTTTCGGCCTCGTTCAGGAGGACTTCGGCGGTTTGGACGTCCGCGCCGTTCAAGGCGATGCCCATGCTGGCCGTGACCGAGACGACCTCGGGCCCCACGTCGCAGGGGGCGCCGATGAGCTCGCGCATCCGTTCGGCGAAGACCAGCGCCGAGCGCTCGTTGACGATGCCGTCCAGGAGGACCGCGAATTCGTCGTCGCCCAGGCGGGCGACGGTGTCGCCGACCCGCGCGTAGGAGCGGAGGCGCGCGGCCACCGCTTGGAGGAGGCGGTCCGCCGCCTCGTGGCCGGCCCGTTCGTTGATGATGCTGAAGCGGTCCAAATCCACGTAAAGAACGGCGAACAGGTAGCCCGGCTGGCGCTTGACGCGGTCCAGGGTGTTCGCCAAGCGGTCCAAAAAGAGGGAGCGGTTGGCCAGGCCCGTCACTTTGTCGTGAAAGGCCTCATGGCGGAGTTGCTCTTCGGCGGACTTCCGGGTGGTCACGTCCGTTTGGGAGCCCACGAGCCGGTAGGCCACCCCCCCATCGTCCCGCACCGCGATTCCGCGCGTCAGCGTCCAGTGGTAGGTGTTGTCCCGGTGGCGGATCCGGTATTCGATTTCCAGAGTGTCTTTGCCGGGCTGGCCGATTTCGGCCAGGGCGCGTTTCACCATTTCCACGTCGTCGGGATGTATGCGGTCAAGCCACACGCTGGGGGCGTTGCCGATCTCCGCGTCCGAATACCCGAGCAGGGCCTTCCAACGAGGGGAAAAATAGATCCGGTTGGTGGGCAGGTTCCAATCCCAAAGCCCGTCGTTGGCGGCCCGGGCGGCCAGGGCGTACCGTTCCTCCGAGGACCGCAAGGCCTCCAGGGCGGCCTTTCGACTCGTGACGTCCCGGATCAAGACCACCAACTGGCCGTCGTCCAGCGGGCGGAGGCGGGCCTCGTAATAGCCGAGAGAGGAGCCAGCCACGAGCGCGTATTCCAGGGTCGCCGGCCCGCGGGTCTTGCGGGCCTGCTCCAGGGCCTCCTGGAACCGCCGCCCGATGTCATCGTTCGGAAACTCCCGGAGCGGCCGGCCCAGCCAGTGGACCGTTTCGCTCGTCTCGTCGAAGGGAGCGCCGCTGGATTCGGCGATCCGCCCTTGATCGTCCACCACCAGAAAAATGTCGGGAAAAGCTTGAAAGATGGCGCGGAGTTGGGCGTTCCGACGGGTCACTTCCCGCGAACTGATGTCGAGGGATCTTTCCAGAAGTTTTCGGTCTTGATCCTCTTGATGGTAGGCGCCGTTGACCGCCCTCAAGAACGCGCGGAACCGCCACAGGAAGGGCCCCGAGCGGTTCTTAAAGAACCGCTCGTAATGGCGCTTCAACGATTGGTGCAGCCGTCGTTCCATGCGCTCGCCCTTACCTTTCCCCGAGAGTGGTGATGGCCATGGTGTGGTTGTTGAGCGCGTCAGCGGCCGCCCCATCCGACGAACCGGGACGGCCCCTAGCGGCGGCCGCCCCCGGAAAGGAGGAAATTTCTCCGTAGGCGTAGAAGCCGGTCAGGACGGGCCGCCGGCCCAGAACGCGTCTCGCGCCCTGCACTTCCTCCTCCGCCCGCTCCCGCAAGACCATCTTCCGTCCCACGTCGCTGATCAAGACCGCGAGTTCCGGTTCCGCGCCTTTGAATTCGTCCCGGCAGGCGTCCGCCGCCGCCGTGGCGCCGTCAATCAGGCGGTCGGCGTTGGCGCGGAGAAATCGGGCGAAATGTCCCTGGGGAACGGGACCGGTGAACGTCATGCGCTTTTCCAGTTCGTTGACGCTCAAGAGAGTCCGCGCGTTCCAGGTCTTCTCCCCGGGTCCCCGGACGCTCAAGGGGAACAAAAGTCCCGCCGCGGGAAGCCTCTGGGCCTGCTCGCCCAGGTAGCTTTTGTAGAGATCCAACGCCGACTGACCGTCCAGTTCATAGAGATCGTTCCCGGCGCCGCGCGTGATCAATCGTTCCGGTCCCAGGAAGTTCCAGCCGCCCAGGGACCCGGTTCCCACACGCAGGTCGGCGCCGTAAAAGCCGATGGCCGCCACATGGTCGGGGGACGCCGGCGCGTCGGCCATGACGAGGGTTTCCTTGAACCTCGTGCCGTCCCCCGCGAACCCGCCGCTGACCCGCACGCCGGCGGGCAGACCATTCAGGAGTCCCTCCACCAGTTCGGGACCGTTGACCCGCATCCCCTCCGACAGGATGAAAAGATGCGCGAGGCCGGGTTCTGCGGCGTTTTCGGCGATTCGTTCCCCCAAGGATCGACTGTCGGCGGCTCTCCCGGCCGGAAAGGCCCGGCCCTTTACCCGGCATTTATCAAAGCCCACGGCCGTCACCACCACCGTGTCCTCCTCCACGCTGGAACCGCAAATTTCCCCCGCCGTTGAGCAACCTGACAGGTACGCCCGGGGATAAGCCCGCCGGATGTCTTCAAAAACGGCGAGGGAACGCATGATCTCCGTCGAGCCGAAGATCAGGACCCATTGCGCCGAGGACAACTCCCCGGGCGGCGTCGGCCGCCATCCGGCGCGGGAGCTCCATGTTTTTTGTTCGATCCGCAAGAGGCGACCTCCGTCCCGCACCTCCTTTCTACCCCCGGTCGGACTTAATATCAAGGGGAAAGAAAAGGAAAAGCGGAAAAGGTTTTTATATTGATCATCAGAGGAAATAAAGTGCGTTTTTGAGGTGGTAAAAGGTGAGAGGAGGATACACTCCTTTTAAATTGGTGCCTTGCTATCGTTGGTGCTTCAGGGTGCCCACGAGAGACTTAAATCGTATTACGGTTTGATGTCCGGGTATTCGGGGAGGGGGATGTCGATGGCGACGGCCCGGGGCCGCCCGGGGCCGCGCCAGTCGATAGGACCCGTGAGAAGCCCCTGGAGTCGTTTCGGCGCGGGTCCCGGTGGGCGGCCTATTTTCAAAACCCAGGCTTCGGTCTCGGCCAGAGGCCTCGACACTTGGGGCGTCAGAGCCGCTGATGCGGATTCCCGCCGGGGGTCGGCCGGAGGGCGCGCCGCCCAGCCCAGCGAACGGGGGAAGAAAATCAGCGGCGCCTTATTCCCGCCCGCTTCGGCGGTGAACACGAGTTCCCATCCCCCGGGGACCGCGCGGGCCGTCGCCTCGTCCCATTGTTCGTCGGACGGGACGGGGGCCTCCCCGGAGGGCGCTTCGGGAAAGGTCGGCAGGAAGAGTACGGGTTCGGCCCGGCCCGCCCGACAATCGTCCCTGCACTCCAGCCAATCCACCCGCGCCTGGAAGACCCAGCCCGCGCCCATCGGCACCGCGTCCCGCAGCGTCAGCGGCGTCCACAAGACTGTTTCGCCGTCAAGAACATGGGTCACGATGCCCCGCGACTCCCGGCGCTCCGGCCAGGGCCAACGGATCTTTCCCCGGACCGCGCGCTCCGGGGAGACCCAGCGCACTTTGGTGGCCAAACCCGCCTCGCCGGGGTTTTCCCAAAAGGTGCGCCACCCAGGGGGAGGCCGGAGCCGCACGCCCACCCACACCGTCTGGCCGGGGGCGGCGAACGTGGAAGGGGAAACCAGATCCACCCGCGTTTCCGCTTGTTCGGCCCGCAGGGGATCCGCTCCGGGAAACATCCCCAGGACAAAAATCATCGCTTCCCACCGTCGTCGGAATGGCAAAAGGATCATTTCGCCCCTATTAAACCACTTCCGCTCGTTACCTTGCCATTAAGGCCGGTTTTTTTTATACAATACACTTTGAAACGGCGAGGATTTAAAACCCGAATTGGCCCGGCCGTTCGTTGGTCCTTTTTCCGCTTTCCCTCCCCCCATCACAAATATGAGCATTGAAGTTCGCGGTCTGACGAAACAATTCGGCGCCTTCCGGGCGGTGGACGACGTGTCCTTTCGCTTGGAGAGCGGTTCCCTCGTGGCCCTCCTGGGTCCTTCGGGGTCGGGGAAAAGCACGCTCCTGCGCATGATCGCGGGGCTGGAGCGGCCGGACGCGGGGGAAATCCGATTAACGGGGGAGGAGGCCACGAGCCAATCCGCCCGGGAGCGCAACGTCGGCTTCGTGTTCCAGCATTACGCGCTCTTCAAGCACATGACCATTTGGGACAACATCGCCTTCGGCCTCGCCGTCCGGAAGGCGCCCCAAGCGGAGATCGCCGGGCGCGTGGCGGAGCTGCTCCAACTCGTTCAATTGGAAGGTTTTGAAAACCGCTACCCTTCTCAACTGTCGGGCGGCCAGCGCCAGCGGGTCGCCCTGGCGCGGGCCCTGGCGCCGCGACCCAAGGTCTTGCTCTTGGACGAGCCCTTCGGGGCCCTGGACGCCAAGGTGCGGGATGAATTGCGAAGCTGGATCCGCCGCCTTCACGATGAGTCCCGGGTTACGACCCTGTTCGTCACCCACGATCAGCAGGAGGCCATGGAGATTTCCGGAAAGATCATCGTGATGGCCCAGGGGCGCATCGAGCAGGAAGGAAGCCCCTTTGAAATCTTCGACCACCCGTCGACCCAGTTTGTGGCCCAATTCGTGGGCGAAACCAACCATGTGGACACCGTCGTCAGCGCGCCCGAACTCGCCCTCTGGGGCCCCTTCCGCTTCACCGTGGGCGGCGGCCCCCCGGTGGGCGCCAAAGTCCGGATCTATTTCCGCCCCAACGACGTGTATTTGAGTTCCGTTCCCGAAACCCTCCAAGTGGAAGGCCGGATCGTGAAGACCCGGTTCCGCGGGCCCCTGATCGAGCACGCCGTCGAGGTGGGGGGAGAGCGGCCGATCATCGCCCACGTTCCCAAGGGCGTGTCCCTGGCCAGCGGGTTCGAAGTGGGCCGCCGGGTCTGGGTGGGCGTTACGGCGTACCATTCCTTTCCCCTGTCATGACTCCCACAGCGCGCGTCAGCCTTAATCTCACACGGCACCGGGGCGGTTTGACGGAGGCGGAACGGGTCCGAAAGCTCGGCCAGCGGGGCGCCGTCCTCTGGCTGACGGGCCTCTCCGGGTCCGGCAAGTCCACGGTGGCGTACGCCCTGGAGCGGATGCTGGTGGGCCGGGGGAAGCACGCCGCGGTCTTGGACGGCGACAATCTCCGCTTCGGATTGAACAAAGACGCCGCCTTGCTCAAGGAATCCTCCGGTTACGGCGAGGCCGCGGCCCGGAGGTTCGGCCTCGGGTTTTCGCCGGAAGACCGCGCGGAAAATATTCGTCGGATAGGGGAAGTGGCCAACCTCCTGGCCCGCAACAACGTCATCGCCGTCACGGCCTTCGTTTCGCCTTACCGCACGGACCGGGACGCGGCCCGGTCCCTGGCCTCCCCGGGCCGGTTCTTTGAAATCTTTGTCGCGGCGCCCCTCGAGGTGTGCGAAAGGCGCGACCCGAAGGGGCTCTACAGGAAGGCCCGCGATGGAAAAATCAAGGATTTTACGGGTCTTTCCGCCCCCTACGAAAGGCCCCTTCACCCCGAATTGACATTGCACACCGAGCGGGAATCGCCGGAAGAAAGCGCCCAGAGCGTGATCGCCTTTTTGCGGGCAAAAGGGATTGTCTAGTCCCGTGGCGACCGTCGACGCCAAGCTTCTCGCCGCCCTGGAGCCCCTCGCCGACCCGCCGACCTTGTTGAAGGCCCTCCACGAGCAATTCGGGGCCCGGATGGCGGTCGGGACCAGCGGCCAATTGACCGGCGGCGTGATCCTGGCCCTCTGCGCCCGCGCCGGGTTTAAGCCCCGGGTGTTCACCAACGACACCGGCCGTCTCTTCCCCGAAACCCTCGCGCTGTTTGACCGGCTCGAAAAAAAATTTGATCTTTCCATTGAGCGCTTCGGTCCCGACCCGGACATTTTGGCGGAGATGGTCTCCAAATACGGTGAACACCTCTTCTTTGATTCGAAGGAACGCCAGGAACTCTGTTGCCGGGTCCGCAAAGTGTTGCCGAACGACCGGGCTCTCCGCGCGTTGGACGTCTGGGTGACGGGCCTGCGCGCCGACCAGTCGCCGGGCCGGGCCCAAACCCCCCGGCTCCAGATCATCGACCATCAGGAAGACGGCCGGACGCGGCCCATTCTGAAAGTGGCGCCTCTGGTGGATTGGACGGAAGAGCGGCTGCGCGCCGCTTCAAAGGAGTTCGGCGTTCCGGTTCATGCGTTGCTGGAGAAAAAACTGCCGGGGGGCTATTACTACGAATCCCTGGGCTGCGTGATCTGCACGACTCCCATCGGGCCCTCCGAGCCCCGCCGGGCGGGCCGCTGGCGATGGTTCAACGCCTCCGATGACAAAAAAGAGTGCGGCTTGCACGGCGACATCCCTCCCGCCGGCTTGAAAGACCCGGAATAACAGGTGGCCGCGCCCGCGGACTTCCTCCCCGCCGTCCGTGACCTGGCCCGCGCCGCCGGCCACCGGGTGATGGAGTTGCTGAAGGACCCCCTTGTCAAGAGCCGGAAGGCCGACCGTTCCCTCGTGACCAACGCCGACCACGCCGCCAATGATATTTTGAGAAGCGGCCTGCGCCGCCTTTTCCCAACCCACGGTCTCCTCAGCGAGGAAACCGGCCGGGAAGGGCCCGCCGGATCGGAATGGCAGTGGTTGATCGATCCCTTGGACGGCACGCGGGCCTACGCCCGGGGCGAACCCGGGTTCAGCGTGATGGTGGGGCTGTTGGAGGGAGGCCGTCCGGCGTTGGGGGTGGTTTATGATCCGTTGACGGACCGATTGTATGAGGCGGTTCGCGGCGGCGGCGCTTTCCTGTTCACGGGGAAGACCCGGGGGTCCCTCCGCGTTTCCGGGCGCGACCGTTGGACCGAGATGCCGGTCATTACGTCTTCGGGTTTTCCCGAACCTCTGCGGCGCCGCCTCGAAGGGACCCTGGGCGTCGCCTTCTTGAACCCCATCAACAGCGTGGGAGTAAAAGTGGGATACTTGGCGCGTCAGGAGGCGGATCTCTATATCAACCACCACCCCGTTCATTACTGGGACACCGCAGGCCCACTCGTTGTTTTGGAGGAGGCGGGGGGGCGGATGACCCAGTGGGACGGATCCCCGTTAACGTATAATTTGGACGGGATCCCCGCTCACGCCCAGGCGACGCTGGCCACCAACGGGCGGCGGCATCAAGACCTTGTGGACCATTTGCGCGGGACGACGCTCGACCATCCGGTTTCGGCTTGAGTCCATCCGGACCCTTGATATCTGTCGATGGTTTTTTGGGGGTGCCGTGAATTCGGACCATAAGGAACATGATCTCCGCCGGGTCAAGGAAACGGATCTGGTGGCCGCACTTGCGGACCCTGACGAAGGCCTTCGGCACGCCGCTTTTCGAGAAATTTGTGCCCGCGGTGAAAAACGCGGGTGGGAGGCCTTCGGTCTCCTGACCCAGGACACCGTCCTGGCCGGCCAATTCCTTTCGCTCAAGACGCCCTTCAACGCCATCGGCATTGCCGTGGGGCCGGACACCTACGCTCGGGTGAAGGAACGGTGGCCCTTCGGCGTGGAGGGGTCGGGCCCCGATGGTCGCCTGGATTTCGGCATTGATTTCCGGAATCAGCGCCTGGGCGTGATGACGATCGCGCCCGGGTCCTGGCCGCCGGGGGAAAAATACCCGGCCGGGCACGAAGGATTTAGCGAGGTGGAGTTCCGAGTGAAGGACGTCTCCGCCTTCGCCCGCCGTGTGGAAAGCCTCGCGGGGGATTTGAAAAGCCGCCTCGTCCTTCTATCGGGGGATCCCGCGGCCCCCGAAAACGGAATGGCGCTCCTGGCCCACGTTCGGGCCCCCCGGGGCGCCCGCACGCTCCTGGTCAAAATTCGGCAGGATTAACCCTCTTCGAAACACTTTCCGCCAACATCTCCCGAAACGCCTTCGCGTCCCGCCGTTCCTCCTCCGTTAAAGGAAGTCCGAGGTATCTCTCCACGCTTTGAAAAGCCATGACTGGCTGATGGGCGATCAACAGGGCTTGGGTCAACCGCCAATGGTACGTCTTGTCCTCGGGATGGAGGTCCCGGAGGACTTCCCATTGCACCGCAGCGTCTCCCGGACGGGCCATTTTTTCCAAAAGGTCGGCCAGACGGACGCGGAGCTCATCGGCGGCGGGATTGAAAAGTACGCCGCGGCCCAGGGCGTCGATGGCGTCGAGCGTGTTCCCTTCCGACAGGTCCGCCGATGCCCGTTCGCCGCACAGTTCCGAAGCGAGGACGTTGTCTCCGTCCGCCGCCCCGTCTGACAGACCGGGACGGCCCCTGGCGGCGGCCGCAATCGCGCGGGTGAACAGGAGCGCGGCCCGTTTGCCTTCTCCCGCGCCCAGACACAAACGGCCGAAGGAGCGGTTGGTCGCGATGTCGTTGGGTGTTAGAGCCAGGGCTTGTCGAAATTCTTCTTCCGCCTCGTTCGGAACTCCCGCCTGAGCGAAGGCCTCGCCGAGGCGCCGGTGCGCGGCCGCCGCCAGGGGCCGTCCCTGTTCGTCGGACGGGGCGCCTGCGATGGCTCCGGGACCCTCCAAAAATCCGGACCGCGGCCCCAAAAAGAATAGCGGGACCCGGCCCAGGGAAAGCGCTGCGGGGGTGGCGGGAAACCCTCCCCCGGCGGGCGCATACCGGACGACGACACCCGCGGGACGTCCGTCGGCGGGATGCCCGCCCGGAAGGGCTTCAAAGGATTCGGCGTAGAGCCCCCGGGCGGCGTCCTCCGTGGCGTCGCGGCCCGGAACGGGAGCGGCGGCCGCTCGCGGAACTGGCGACACTTGGGGCGGCAGAGCCGCTGATGCGGAGATCCACCGGACATCGAGACGTTTCTGGAGAACGCGCTGCTGATAGGCCAAAGCGGCGAGCGCCCCCCCCGAGGGCCGCCAAAGCGAAGCGCCTTCGGGGAGGCTCGCCAGCAGGTCGGCGCCCCGGTCCAGGGGGCCGAGGCCGCGCCGGCCGCGTTCCACGGGAGAGAGCAGCAGGGTCGCCGCCCCAAGGCCCAAAAGCCACGGCAACCAACGGGGATTCCGTTGAAGGAGGTCGTCCGCCCCGACGGCCAACAGGTACCACATCGGCAGCAGGGCGAAAATCGAAGCGCCGCCGGGGCCTCCGGTAGGGGTGAAAATGGCGGGGCCCCAGGCCGACGTCAGCCAAAAAAAGGCGAGGCCCTGGACGATGGTCCGTCGCCGTCGTCCCAACGCGTAGGCACCCCAAAAGGCCAGGGGGGCCGTCGCCAGGGATAAGGGAAAGAGGAGGGGACGAAGGGTCCGAAGCGAGACCGGGGCGATGGGAAATAAGGGTAGCGAAAGGTTCCCTCGTCGGCCCGAAATCCCCGCGACAAGATCGGCGAGGATCAGTTTCAGCGAACTCCCGGGGGGGGCGGCAACGGCGGACAGAATCAAATCGCCAAGCGTCCAGCCCATAACGAAGAATGTCCCGAGCACCGCCCCCGAGGTCGTGAGTTCGATCAGAGACCGCATCAGCGGCCCTGCCGCCCCCCGTGTCGCGAGTTCTGTGAGCGACCGGGCGTGAGGTCGAAACGCGAAACCAAGAAAAAGGAGGGCCGCTCCAGCCCACAGGCCCCGGGGATCTAGCGAAAGGATTGCGCCTCCCAACAGGCCGCACAGTCCGGTCCGGAAAATGGGAACCCACAGGGGCCGGACTCCTGCCGTCTGGTCCGACAAACCAAGACGCATCAGCGGCTCTGCCGCGTCAGCGGCTCTGCCGCCCCAGGTGTCCGGCGCTCCGCGACGGACCGCCCCCCGTGTCCGTTGCTCCGCTACGGACCGGCCCCTGGCGGCGGCCGCCCAAAGGAGGAGCGATCCTAAAAAAAGCGCCGGCGCGGCCGGTCCCCAGGCCGCGGCCGCGTCCCTCACCGGGGAGGAAAACACCCAGAGGAGCGCCGCCACCGCAGTGGCGGCGTCCCGCGCCCGCGCCCGTTCGAGTTCCACCAACGCCGGGAGCCCTTCGGCGCCTTCTTTTAGATTCCCTCTCAAAAAGGCCATCAAGAGCGGCAGGGCGCCGGCCGTCAAAAGGGCACTCAGCACATTCATGCGGAAAGCGGGGGACCCGAAGGGGAAAAGACCGGTGGCGAGCCGGCCCAGGACGATGGGCACCGCCTGGCCCGCGGGACCCCATGGATCCAGGGTCCAGGCGGACGCGGCCCAGAAGCCGCCTTCGCCGGGGCCGATGGAGGGAGTTAAACCCGTCAAGAAATAGGCGAAGGCCGACAGGAAAACCAGGACCGTCAACATCGCGCTATCCCAGTTCCTCCGGGTCCACATCCACGGCGACGACGGATCCGCCCGGCGGCGCGAAGGTGGAAAGGCGCTCCAGCGCCTGGGGAAAAATGTCCGGCGGGGCTTTCACCACCACCTGCCATTGGGCCCACCCCTCGCGCTGCCGATGGAAGGCGGGCGCGGGACCCATGACGACGGCGCCCGCCGGGAGGGGGGGCGATTGCAAATGCCGCACCAAATCGTCCGCCCCCCGCTCGGCCCGTTCCTCCGAGGAGGCGCGCAAAACGGCCCGGGCCAGCCGGGTGTACGGCGGATACCCGGCTTCACGCCGGAACGCCAGCTCAGCCTCGGCGAAGGCGCCGTAATCCCGCGCCAGCACCGCGCGGAGGGCGTAATGGCCGGGATGCCGGGTTTGGACGTAGACGTCCCCCGGCCGGTCGGCCCGCCCGGCGCGGCCGGCGACCTGGGTGACCCGCTGAAAGGTCCGCTCGGCGGCCCGGAAATCGGGGAAACACAGCGCGCCGTCGGCGTTCACCACCCCCACCAAGGTCAGACGGGGGAAGTCATGGCCCTGGGCCACCATCTGGGTCCCGATGATGATGTCCACCGTCCCGGCCCGAACGGCGTTGAAAGCGTCGGCGTGGGCGTTCTTGCGGCTCATGGCGTCCCGGTCCCAGCGCAGCAACCGCGCCGTCGGAAAAAGGGTCGCGATGTCGCGAAGGATTTTCTGGGTGCCGCGGCCCGTGGTTTTAATCATCTCTCCCCGGCATTGGGGGCAGCGGTTGGGCGGGGGTTCCCGGTGATCGCAGGTGTGGCAGCGCAACAGCGGCTCTGCCGCCCCAAGTGTCGCGAGCCCTGCGAGCGGCCGGAGGACGTCGCCCGGCTCCTTGTGGAGGACGAGGTTTACCGCGCACCGGGGGCATCGCCCCTCCCACCCGCAGGCGCGGCACAGGATGCGGGTGGCGTAACCCCGGCGGTTCAGGAAGAGAAGCGACTGCTCTCCCCGGGCCAGCCGGTCGCGGAGGGCGTCCACGAGCTCATCGGAAAGATACCACCCGGCCTTCCGCTGGTCCACGAGGTGAAGGGCCGGGAAGGGACGGTCGTCGGCCCGGCGGGGCATCGACAGGGGCTCCAGCGTCCCTTCCTTAGCCTGAAGAAAACTTTCCAAGGACGGCGTGGCGCTTCCCAGGATCAATGCGGCGCCGTGGAGTCGCGCCTTTTCCCGGGCCGTGTCGCGGGCGTGGTAATGGGGCGAAGAGTCCTGCTTGTAGGACGTGTCATGCTCCTCGTCAATGATCACCAAACCCAGGGGCGTCACGGGAACGAAGAGGGCCGAGCGGGCGCCGACGACGACGCGGCAGCGCCCTTCCTTCGCCCGCCGCCAGACCCGCCAGCGTTCGCCGTCGGAAATCCCGCTGTGCCAAAGGGACAGGGCGTCGCCGAACCACCCGTGGAAGAGATCTTCCATTTGAGGTGTCAGGCCGATTTCGGGGACCAGGAGGATCGCCCCGCGGCCGCGGGCCAGGGTTTCTGCAATGGCGCGCCGGTAGACTTCGGTTTTCCCGGCGGCGGCCACGCCTTGGAGGAGGAACGGATGGAACCCTCCGGCCCGGACGGCCTGGAAGATTTTTTCCAGAGCGTCGCGCTGTGGGCCGGTGGGAGAGAAGGCGGCCGGCCGTTCGGCCGCGCGCAGGGGCGGTTCCGGGGGCGGGCGTTTCGGGGGCGGCTTCCGGCCGACGGCGGCCACGGTGAAGGCGGCCTCCCCCAGGGAGCAATAGGTGCGGTCGGCCATCCAGCGGGCCAAGGCGAGATCGGGCGCGGAGAGGACGGGTTCCGGCTCGACGAGGGATTCCACGGATTTCAAGGACGACACGGACAGGCCGCCGGGTTCTGGTCCGTGGCGGCGCACGACGATTCCCATCCGCCGTCCGCGCTTCCCGAAAGGGGCCCACACGCGGTGTCCCGGTTGGACGGCGCCGTCCAGGGACGCGGGAACCCGGTAATCGAAACCCTGGCGGAGAGGGAGGGGAAAGACGACCTCAGCGAGCGCTGGGTCGGCCAAAATCGTTTGGTCCAAGGAAGAAGCGGCGGAAGGAACCCGGGACTCCGTCGGCGCTCCAACAATCCCTTGCACGTTGATGATTAACCGCCTCCGGCGACGGTCTTTTCCAGCTCGGCTTTAACGGCCTTCATGTCTTCCCAAACGTCCTTCTTTAAATTTGGGTTGCGCAGGAGGGCGGCCGGGTGGTAGGTGGGCATCAGGCGCACGCGCAGGGCGGGATCTCCGCCGGGCGAGTAATCCACCCAGCGGCCGCGGAACTTGGAAATACCGTCGGGGGTGCCGAGCAGGGCCTTGCCCGCGGTGGCGCCCAGCGTGACGATGAACAGGGGGCGAAGGATCCGGATTTGCGCCATGAGGAAAGGTGAACACACGGCCATCTCCTCCGGCGTCGGCGGGCGGTCGTTGCCCCGCTTGGCGTTGTCGGTGGGGTCGATCAAGGGATGGCACTTCACCATGTTGGCGATATAGACCCACTTCCACGCGGGAGTCACGGGGTGGCGGGAAAGGTCCGTCGCCGCCAGGATCTTGTCCAGCAACTTTCCGGCCGGCCCGACGAAGGGCTCTCCCTTCCGGTCTTCGGCGTACCCCGGGCCTTCCCCCACGAACAGGACTCGGGCCTCGGGGTTTCCGACGCCGAAGGCGAGTTGAATCCGCGTGGCGCCCAGCGGGCAACGGCGGCAATCACCGATCTGCTCCTGGAGCCGGGTAAGTTTTTCAGCGGACGGGAGCGGGGTGTCAAGCCAATTCCAAAAACCATCGTCGGCCGGGGGCGGGGGGCGGCGCGGGTCGAGCGAGGGAGCCGGCTCCAGCGAGGCCGCTCCCGCGGCCGACCGGATAGGGGCGGGAGAAGAAACCGGCGACCGACTAACCGGGACGGCCCCTGGCGGCGGCCGCCGCGTTCTTAAATAGGGTCCTGGGCGCTCCGCCATATGCCGGCTGAGACCGGCGGCGATCCGGGCGGCTTCGGAACGCGGATCGTCGGTGGTCATGGGATTCCCGCCAGAGAGGTCAACACGCGTCGGGCGACGGCGTCCTTGGACCCGCGTACGCGGACCGGCGACGCTCCCGGAGTGAGGATCCAGGCTTCGGTCCGGTCGCCCCCGATGACGCGCGTTGGGTTGGCGACGATCAAATCCAGTTTTTTATCGGACATTTTCTGTCGAGCGCTCCTTAAGAGGGCCGTCGTCTCCAGGGCGAAGCCGGCCACCCGCGGTCGTCCCCCCCTTCGACCGTCGGCAATGGATTTAAGAATATCCGGGTTGGTCACCAGGCGAAGGCGGGGGGGCGCGCCGGATTTTTTCAATTTTGAGCGGCGGAGCACGGCGGGCCGCCAATCGGCCACCGCGGCCGCGCCGATGAAAGCGTCGGAAGATCGTCCGTGGCGGAGGGCCGCTTGGTGCATGTCCCGGGCGGAGACCACGGGGACCCACCGGACCCCCGCAGGCCGCGCCAGGGCTGTCGGCCCCGCGATCAAAGTGACGCGGGCGCCTTGACGCCGGGCGGCGCGGGCCAACGCCCAGCCCATGCGCCCCGAAGACGCGTTGGAGAGGTACCGAACGGGGTCCAGGGCTTCGCGGGTGGGGCCCGCGGTGATCACGACCCGTTTTCCCCGCCAGAAGCCCCTCATGGGTCAACGCTTTTTCGACAGGAGCTTGGCCAATTCCGCGACGATGAGGCCGGGGTCCGACAGACGGCCGAGGCCCTGGTCGCCGGACGCCAGCGCCCCCCGGTCCGGCCCGACAAAATGGTAGCCCAAAGACCGGCAGGTTTCGGCGTTCCGACGGGTGGCCGGATGCGTCCACATGGGTTCGTGCATGGCGGGGGCGATCAGCACCGGTGCGCGGGTGGTCAGGATGAGAGAACTCAAGAGCATGTCCGCGCGGCCCGCCGCCAGGGCGCTCAAAAAATCGGCCGTGCAAGGCGCCACCAGGATGGCGTCCGCCCGGGCCAGGGTCAAGTGCGGCATTTTGCCGTCGGAAAGGTTGAAGGGGTCGGAAGAGGCGGAACGGCCGGTGATGGCCGCCAGGGTGAGCGCGGCGATGAACCGCTCGGCCCCCGGGGTGAGGACGGCGCGGACGCCGGCCCCGGCGTCCATCAGTCGCCGCGCGATTTCCGGAGATTTGTAGGCGGCGATGCCGCCCGGGACGCCCAGGACGATCTCTCTCCCCGCCAGCGGCGGCCGCCCCCTCTGACTTTTCGGGACGGCCCCTCGCGGCGACATGGGGCGTTACTCTCCGAGGTCGGCCTTGGCGGCCGACTCGTCGCCGTTGACCTTCAGCGTCAGCGTGGGGAGCGCGAAATCCGTGTCCCTTTTCTCAACCTTCGGCGGCGGCGGAAGCTTTTCAATCTCCTCGAGGCTCACCTTTTGGGTCATGATTTCCCGCAGGGCCAGGTCGAGGAGTTCCTGGGCCGGAAGGGCGGATTGGTCCCGCTGGCGGATTTCCTTGGCCCAGCGTGTCGCCAGGGACACCATGCGGTATTTCTCCTTCGTGCAGTCCAGCATAAGTTGGCTGAGCGGCGCGTCCGGATTGACGGTCGGATCGGCCGGTTCTGATTTTTTGTGTGCGCTCAAGGAATTGCCTCCAGTGATTTTAAACGGTTGGCGGCGCCCCGCCCAACCGCGCCAGGTCTTCGGCGGCGCGGGAAATCCTCCGGTGCTCGGCCCGGACTATGGCGGCGAGGTCGTCCACGGCCTCGCCCACATCGTGGTTGATGACCAGATAATCGTAGCGTGAGGCCTGGGCCAATTCGCCGCGCGCGTTCGCGAGCCGGTGTTGGATCACCTCTTCGGCGTCCTGGTCCCGCCCGCGCAGGCGGTCCTCGAGCGTTTTCCAGGACGGTGGAGCGATGAAGGCCAGCACGGATTCCCGGGGGAAGGCGACCCGGACGGCGGCCGCGCCCTGCACGTCCACATTCAATACGATCACGCGCCCTTCGCGGAGCGCCTTTTCCACCGGCGCCCGCGGGGTGCCGTAGGCGTGTCCGTGCACCCGGGCCCATTCCAGAAATTCGCCGCGGGCGGCGCGGCCCTCAAAATCCGATTTCGATAAGAAAAAGTAATCCACGCCGCTTTTTTCCGAGGCCCGGGGCGGACGCGTGGTGCAAGACACGGACAAGGTCAGGCCCCGTTGCCGCTCCCCCAGGGCCTGGCACAACGTGGATTTGCCGGCGCCCGAAGGCGCCGAGACGACGAGAACGAGACCGGTGGACATGAGAAGAAAAGGTTGGGTGTTCGGCGACATTATACCTTTCTGAGAATCCGGGGTCAATGCGCCGGGACATGCGTGTCGCAATTTTTTTAAAATGTCCGCTTTGCGTTTAATAGAAATGTCCGCTTTTTCATATTGTGCGCTCTCCGACAACAACGGGGGGACACATGAAAAGGCGGGAACTTCTAACCATGAGCACAAA
>Ga0247727_10008549_pt1 | contig 18958 bp, 17 predicted proteins | sample WisWelCaveWW1625_FD_202498 | JGI IMG/M metagenome (GOLD analysis project Ga0247727, IMG submission 202498) | Biofilm microbial communities from Wishing Well Cave, Virginia, United States - WW16-25 | ecosystem: Environmental > Aquatic > Deep subsurface > Groundwater > Cave microbial mat | place... | reverse complement strand
GCCGCAGGCGTGGCAGCGTCGCCTTTCCGCGAGATTGTTTCGTGGGCTCGCAATTTACTGGATGAAAATTCCGCGGTATCTCACCGACACGCAATGCGGCTTTAAAATTTATCGCGGCGACGTGGCGCGGGAGCTTTACGGCGAATGTCGGACTGATGGTTTCATATTTGATATTGAAATCATTTTGCGCGCGTTACGCAAAGGTTATCGCATTCAGGAATTTCCGATTGAATGGACCTGCGATCGCGACAGCCGGCTGTCGCTTGCCCGCAGTCCGTTACGGACTTTTTCTGAGATAAGAATGATCAAACATGTTTTGAAAAATTGAGGCTCAAGCCAACACGCCCGCCTCTTCCCACGCGCCGAAGCGCAAAATTTTTTCCTGCCGCGCTTCTTCATCCTGCGTAACGAGCAAAGCGCGCACGTCGCGATGTTGCTCGCAATAGGCGGCAATCTCTTCCGGCGTCATATTCATGAACGCCGTCGAGACGGCGTCGGAAGTTGCGGCGTCCGGCGTGATCGCCCACGTCGCGCGTTTGCCGGAAAGCGGTTGGCCGGTGCGCGGGTTGATGATGTGCTGGCCTTTTTGCAAACCCGAGCCGCTGACGGCCTGATTGCACAGAGCCAGATGATTTAAAATTTCTCCGGGCCGCTGCGGATGGCTGAGGGTGAGCGGCCAGCCGAATTTTTCCGGCGGCGCGCTGAGCGCGAACACGGAACTGCGTCCGCCATGAATCAACGCGATTTCAATATCCCATTCGCGCAGTAAATTTGTCATCACATCCACCGCATAACCTTTGCCCACCGCGCCAAGATCGACGTGCATCGGACTCGCCTGCAAGGTCACGGTGTGTTGCGCTTCGGCGAGCTCGAGAAGAGTCATGCCGATATGGCGCCGCGCTTTGGCGAGTTCTTCGGCGGAAGGCGAACGCAAAGTTTTATCCGGATTCAACCAGCATTGCATGAGCGGACCGACGGTGACGTCGAACGCGCCGCTCGTTTCTTCTGAAATGCGTTTCGAAAGTTTGAGACAGTCGAATGCATCGAGGCCGAGACACAGCGGTTGCTGCGCCGCGAGATGATTGATGCGCGTGATATCGCTGTTGGGAAGAAAGCGACTCAATTCCTGCTCAAGGCGGTCAAGTTCATTGAATGCGGCGTATGCCGCCTGTTGCGCGTAACCGGCGTCTTCGGTGATGATAAAAATTTCATAAATCGTCGCCATTGCTTTGTGGGCAAAACGATGCAAGTTTGGAATCGCGCTTGAAACGAGATCGATGTTTTGTGAAACTGGCGTCATCTGATTACTGGTTACTGATTACTGGCCTGCAAGCGATCCCACAAATCCTTCCGCACATAGCCGCGCAATTCGATTTGCGGGCGCAATTCGGTGTACGCATCAAACAGCGGCACGTAGAGATGTTTTTGGCCAGGCGGCGGCAGCTCGTAAAATTTTCGCATGAGCGCCGGTTCAAATTGCGGCGCAGCAATGACGAGTTGGGCCGCGGGCGCATTTTCATTCACCTCGTGCCACCAGCCGATATTGGGAAAGGCGCGCAAATACCACGGCAGCGGCCAGTAGTCATTATCCGGACAGATCACTTGCATGTACAAGTTGTGGCCGTCGGGATGAGCCTGCGCGATTGCTTCAATGCGCTTGACGATGGTGAAAACATCGTCGACCGGATGCGCGTAAACATACGGATTGGCGGGATCATCATAGTATTTATGATTCGCCAGATAAGATTGCCAGACCAAATGCGCGCCGCCAACCATGATTAACAAAATGACAATTCCGCGAACGAGCGTATTCGAAAACAATTTTATAATCGCCACCGCGCCGACGCCCGCCAGCAGAATCAGGCCGTGCCAAAAACTGAGCAGATTCCACGGCGTTTTATAAGGAATGAAAGAATAAAAGACCGTCATGAGCAGCGTGTAAAACGCGATGAAACGCAAAAGATGCCGATCGACCGCGATGACATTTTTTTTCCCCAGTGCCGCCGCGAATCCGGCGATAGCTAAAATGAGAATGAGCGCTTCGCTCCAAAACGGATTGGCGCCGATCCGAAAGTACGCGAGGATATTAAGATAATAATGCCACGGATGAATGTGTACGGGATTCTGGCCGGCGCGGCTCAGGTAAGTTTTGTAGGCCAAAATCGAATCCAGCACGCCCCGCCAGTTGGTGAAAAAAGATGAAAAAAATAAAACCGCGACAACGACCGCCGTGACCAACGCGGCAACAAGATGCCGGCGATTAATCGCGCGTAAATTCGCCCCGAAATCATGCCGCGTCAATACCGGAATCAGCGCCAACGCCATTGCGCCCCAGGCGATGACGCAGGTTTCTTTGGTCGCGTGCATCAGGCCGAGAAAGCCGCCGCTCGCTACGGCCCAGCCGATTTTTTTATTTTGCAAATACCGATAGACGCAAACGATAACGCTAAACGTAAAACATACCAGAAGCATTTCTTGAATGTAATAACGACTGTAATACGCCATCGCCGGTGAAATCGCCGTGAGGAAAGCCGTGATGATAACAGCCGCGCGGCCCAATCCACCCCCGAGCAGCAGCGGCATGAGAACGAGAATCGTTCCAAAGAAAACCGGCACCATGCGCAGCGTCCAGTCGGTGATTTCGGCGGTGCTTTTCTCGGCGTTCAAAAAGGCGGGAATCAAAGTCAAATAATTCAGCGTCGGGCCGTGATATTCGAAGCTGTCATAGCGATAAAAATTTTTCTCCAGCAGCGCGCCGAATTTTACGGCATGAACCGCCTCGTCGCCGTGCATCGGACGCTGCTGCAATCGCGGCAACCGGAGAGCCAAGGCCAGAACGGTGATTGCCAAAAGCAGAAGGAGAGTTAACCTGTTTGACATTACACACAGGATTAATGGATTGCCGGATCAATGGATTTTTGGATTATTGGCGTCGTGTCAATTCCAAAACTCCAATAATCCAGAAATCCATCAATCCAATATTCCAGCCATTCCAGCGGGATTAGATCGCGCCGACGGGCTTGCCGTAGACGGCGACTTCGATGTAGTGATTCAAATCGTCGTTGCTGTTGCCGTTGCTGTAAAGGCGAACGTAACGGCCCTGCACGCCCTTCGCGTCGATCAAGCGGCCTTCGGCAGTTTCGACAAAATGGTTGTCCGCGCCGGTTCCCATTTTCGCGGAGTTGTTGAGGTCGTTGTTGTACAGCGTCGCCACGTTGCTGGTGAAGTTGGCGTCATCGGCGACCTGCACGATCACATCATAATAAACGCGCGGCTGTTTGTGGAAATGCCATGCCAGAATCGCGTAGACCGTATGTTTCTTGCCGAGATCGATCGTAACGTTTTGTAGAAAGGGGCCAAGCTCGACATAACTGCCGTCGCCCGCTTCGCAGTCGCCGTCGGTGATCATTTTCAATTCGCCGATCACCGGCGCTTCATCGGAGCTTTTCACGGGCCTGCCAGCCGCGACATTCTTCGTGCCTTCCGGTGCTAAAAACGGCGGACGCGGTTTGCCCAACGGTTTTTCGAGCTTCGGCACCTGCAGATTTTGCGGCGTGCCGATGAACATCGGCTTCGGCAATTTAATCTCAAGCTCGACCAACTTCACTTCGGCAGCGGCAGTTGCAGGAGCAGGTGGCGCGACGGTTTCCTTAGCCGCAGGTTGTGTTGTTTTAGTTTCTGCCTGTGTTGGCGTTGCGACAGGTTGCGTTTCCGCCGGGGTTGCGGCAGGCTGTTCAGCCGGTGTCGTTGCCGGCGTTTGCGCGGCCGGTTGTTCGGTCTGCGCCGTCGTGCTCTGCTGGGCGGCTTCTTCTTTTTTGCTGCATGCCGCCATGATTAGACACAACGACACGAGCATGACCACGAGAACACTCCATTTACTTTTGCTCAACATTTTACTTCCTCCTTGAATAACGGTTTCAATGTGTGGCGCAACATTTATGTTGCGTCATTCAAGATGTTTTTAACGCCTTTTCAATTTGCTCGAGATGATGCGCATTATGCCACGCTACCTTATCGAACTCTTGCTTCAACGTTCGCACGCCGGTTTCGCTGTGTACAAACTCGAGATGACCTTTGCTCTCATAATGGAGACGCGCATAATAAATCACACTATCTCGAACGGCTGAGTAAATGCGTTTCGACAAATCCAGCGGCATGTTGGCATAATTCAAGTTGGCCGCCCATGCATCCTGATCGAACGCCCAGAGCACCTGCCGCGGCTCGCTGATCACGCGACGGAGGCGATCATAGAGCACGGTTTCGGCGTCCGCGAGATGATGCAGAAGATATAGGATCGTCCATTTGCCGGGAGCGTAACTTTGGCCAAGCTGCGCGGCGCTCAAGTCATAATGCTTGAGCGTGGCGGCTTTCGTCGCTTCGAGTTTTTCGATGATTTCCATGACAGCACTTTTGTGATAGTTACGCCGTTTTCCACCGTTCTAATTTGGGGAGGCCTTTCGTGAAAAATCCCGTGATGAAGCCGGGGAATCCCATTTCTTTCAGTTTTCCCTTGACGAGCTCTTTCATCTGATCAACAGTGAAATCCGGCAAGGTGAATTTTCCGTTTTCGTAGCAATGGCTGCAATACATCGCGCTCTTGGTGCCGTCGGCATTGGTGCCGCCGCCTTTTTTATCGCGCTTCAGCGGCATGCCGCAGCTCTGGCAATTTTTGTAAGTGTTTTGCATGGTTTTCTCCTTTGACAAAAAATTATTAAGCGGATTGAGCCGATTAAGCGGATAGACTCTTTGTTTCTTCTCGGATTCTACTTCACAAAGATTACTGCCGCTTGTTGGCCAAAACAAAATATGTATGCCACACCACAACAGCCAGCAGTAGCAAGCCTGCGTAACCATGCCAGCGCAGCAGCGACTCCTGTCCAGACGTGCCATAAAACGGATACATCATCAAAACCGTTGAAATGATTACCGGCACGGCCAGCAGCAGGCTCAACCAGAAAAATAACTTTTGCCAGACATTCGGATTTTCCGGCGACACGGATTTTTTGTCGCGAAACCACTGTTGCAAGCTGGCCCAATCGTTTGTGTTAAATCGATGCCGTTGCGCCCAAAACAACGCGAGCGCCGTGAGGCCAATCGCAAACAGCGGCGCCAGCAGGAGGTGCAGCATCAACGCAAAATTTGAAACCGCCGCGCCGAAAATAATGACGGGCAGAAATCCGGTAATCGCCAAAACCAGAACACAGCCGAGCGTTGTCAAATAAAAAAAACGCATCAACGTGTTGAGCAACGCCGGAGTCGAAAGCGCGCGCCATTTTTTAAGATTGTCGGCGACCTCGAGACTCTGCTGGCGCAACGTCTGTTTCGTTCCGGCGAGTTGAATGAGCTGGGAACGAATCGCCCAAACGATGGCGGTGGCGATGCTGATGAGGCCGAGAAGAGAGATGATACGAAACATAGGTGATTTTCTCGAAAAGAGTTGCTATGCAAAAACAAAAATTTCCCAACGGATAGAAACAACGCAACAGATGAAAAGCGCTTTAAAACGGGGAAAGAGTAAATGTCATTCTGAAAGAATCTTTTTTGTTTTCAGCACTCAATTTGCATTCTACAAAGTTTCCTACGGAATGACAATCGTTAATCGAACAAAACATGATTAAATAAAAGTTGGCCATCCGTTGGCCGCTTTTTATCCGTTGGAATTTTCTTTGACTTCACCCGCGGCTTTCATCACACTCCCCAATCCCTGCAAGCCATGCCACAGCAGCACGCCGGTTAGAATGACGCTCACAAAAATCATGAGCCATTTCAATAATGGCCGCAGGAAAAACGACGCTGCAAAAATTCGCGCATAAAGGCCGCTGAGATCGGCGAAATCCGTCATGGATCTGTAGATTGAATGGCGATCGGCTTCCAGCGGCGAATCGACTTTGATTTGGCTGAAATAAAATGCCGCGTTGAGGCCGTGACAATCACCGCAACCGCGAATGCCGAGCGATTGTGAAGCGGGGCGCACGTCGTGGCCCATCGCCCATGAATACGGTTGTGCTGCCGCGTGATTTTCTTTTGATAATTTGCCGGATTGGTTCAGTCGATAAAGCTTGCCGCCTGCGATGTAGGCAGCTTCGCTTTTACTCGAATCCGCCGCGGCAAGACGTTGCAACATGGTTGCGATTTGCTCATCTGTCAATGTCAACCAATCACCGGAGCGGGTTGAATCGATAGCGGTGAACAGTGTATCAGAGAGGACGAGAACTTCTTCGGGTAAAATCGGCGTCACATTTTTTCCATTCAGTCGCGCCCAGAACGCGGGCCACAGCATTTTATGCGGCGCGATTTTGCCGTTCTCGTCGCGCGCAAACACCGGCGCGGCGATATGCGGCAAGACAACGTCCGAGCGATTCACGCTGTGCGTGCCCATCGCATGCGCCTGCGAGGTTTTCACAAGCTGCGCTTTATCGGTCGGCCACGGACCGGCATGACACGCGGTGCAGGTCATCTTCTCAAAATGCAGCGGCGGAATGCCGGTGTGTTGCGGAATTGGCGCGCCCAAACGTCCCGCGTGTGGCACTTCATTCGAGGCCTCTGGCAAATGGCAACCTTCGCACGATAAGCTCGCAGCGGCGGGATTATTTTTTTGCTGCGGCTCGTTTTCATAACCGCGCACCATGTTGTGATCCAGCGCATTACGATGGCAATCGACGCACATCATGCCCGAAGCCAAATGAATATCTTCTTCGACTTCCCAGCGTTCGGCATGTGTTTCATCCGTGGTTTTCGTGGAATGGCAGAAATAACATCTTTCATTGGGAATGCGGCGCTTGATGTCGAACAACACTTTGCCCGTCGCATTGAAACGCGCGAGATTATACGAAATCGACGGCGCCCTCAATTTGGGATCATCCATCGGCAGGCCGGAATAGATGTCGTAATTGTCGGGGACATCTTTGGCCGCGCCGCGCACGTTCGCGAAGCCGCTTGTGGCTGAAGCTGCCCAGCGAAAATTTTGGCGCTTGATTTGATTCGCATACTCGGCTTGATCATGTCCGGCCTCGGCGTCGTGACAGCTCAAACAATTGATTTCGAGGCTGCCGGAAATTTGCCGCCGAAAAAAAAGCTCGGGCGCATCGGCCTCGGTTTTTTCCGCAAGCCCGCCGCCGGGCAAATGACGGCCAAACGCTTGTGTAAATTGCCAGCCACTCATTCCCACCTCTTCTGGTCGATAAGTTCCCGTCCAGCCGCGCGACGAGAGCGGCAGTTGCGTCCCCGTTTTTTGATTGACGAGAATCCACGGCTGACTGCGACGCCCTTGCGCGACATGAGAATCCGCCGCGTTAAAATGCCAACCTGAACTTACCTTATTATAATTGTGGCATTTCCCACAGGTGACTTTCGTCGAGAACGGCAACATCGGCTGATCGCCGGGCCGCACGAGCATGCTGTCGGCGTCGTACAAATCGATGAGATGCACCGGCACCGAACGATTGCCGTCGCTCACGTCGCCAAGCTTGGGCGCGTCAATGTGATTTTGCGCAAAGGATAGATATGGAACAATTAATAAAAGAAGAAACAAAATAGGTTTGAAGGTATTCATGACGCGTGCCATAATCGCTCGTTAAAAATTTCCCAACGGATAGAAACAACGCAACGGATGAACAGATTTTATATCCGTTGCGTTGTTTCTATCCGTTGGAGCTTTCAATTTGATCACACCTGAAACTCATTCGGCTTAAACACAATCCGCCGTCCGGTCTCGACGGCCTCGTTAACTTTCAACACCGTGACCGCGGTTTCGTAGCCGACGTCCTGATCGCAATTGAGCTTGGCTTTGCCGCGAATCGCGTCGAAGAAATTTTCCAGATGCGGCTTGTGATACAAGTCGTTGAACGTCACCGGCAATTCATGGCTCGGCGGGGCGACGGTTTCGCGCACGTCCAACACCACGCCGGTGTCGGCTTTCTTTTCTTCTTTGGGCGCTTTTAAATAGCCGGAGGAAACCCACTTTTCCCAATCGGGCGCAGCCGGCTCGCGATAAATGCTGCCGCGGCTGCCGGATTCGGAAATTTGCAGCGTGCCCTGATCGCCGAGGAAATTTTCAAAATAACCTTCGCTGCTGTTCGTCGTCAGCGTTTGATAATGGGCGCGCACTTTTCCTTCCGGCAAATCATATTCATAAATCACCATCACCGTGTCGTACCACTCGTGCGTTTTGGGGTCGTAATAATCCGTGCCGCCGCTGGCGATCACGGAGGTCGGCGTCGCGCCAAGGAACCAGTTGAAAATATCGATTTGATGAGAGCCGAGATCGACGATGGGGCCGCCGCCGAGGCCGCGATACCAGCGCCAGTTGCGGAATTGATGCATCGACGAAAAACCGTATTTCGCCAGCACCGTGGGCGGCACCGCTTCTTTTTTCGGCCAGCCGAGATCGGGCTGCACGGCGCGATTCCACTGGCCTTTCGCGGTGGTGAGCCGTCCGAGAATTTTCGCTTCCTGCAAGAGTTTCTGATAGCAGTGCAGATAACGCGGATTGCTGCGGCGCTGATGGCCGATCTGCATGAGCTTGCCGGAACGCCGCGCCGCCAACACCATGTTGCGCGCGTCCTGCAAATTGTTGGACATTTCTTTTTCGCAGTACACGTGCAGGCCCGCTTCGAACGACGCCATCGCATGGCGCGCATGCCAGAAATCCGGCGTGGCGATCAACACTGCGTCGAGATCTTTTTCCTTCGCGAGCAGATCGCGATAATCTTCATAAGCGTTCGCCGTGTGCCCGTATTTTTGCAGCAGGTTCACGCAGCGTTTGAGATGATACGCCGCCCAGATATCGCACACCGCTTTGAAGCGCAGGTTGGGAATTTTGAGACAGGCATTGAGCAACACCTGCCCCTGCGCGCCCGCGCCGAGCAAGGCAATATTCAAATCGTTCGAATTACGCGGCGAAATTTGCCCGCGCAAAATATTCGGCGCGAGAATCAGCCCCGCACCGGCTGCCGCCGTGGCGCGCAGAAACGTGCGCCGGTCGATGTTTTGTTTGAGGGTTTCGTCGTTCATGCTCCACCTCCGCTGGGTTTTAAAAAAATGTTACTACGTTATCGCCTTGAACTCCTATTGGGAAGGACAACTCCTGAGGGCGCGGCCTGCGGTCATCTTCTCGCGGGCGATGTGGCGCGAGAAGCATTCAAGTTTGAAATGTTTTATATTAAGGAAGGGAAATCGCTGCCGAAGAGTATTGACCGGTCGCTTAAATCGTGCAATCACCGAAAAATTGTGAAATTATAGCGACCGGTCAATGTGTTCAATGATTCCAAGGCGGACAAACTAAAGTTTATCACTCCGCTGTTTCTCGGAAGTCTCATTTCTTTGCTTTTCAAACACTCGCGCGCGCGATTTCATAGCGCAGTCAAGATAATAAAAAATTACGCGATTATCAACTATTTTTTAAAATTGCAACAATTCAGTTGCATTTTTTAAAAGGATATGGTATTTTATGCCCCGATAAAATTTTCCCACAGATTCAGGTATTCGGCGCGAAGTCTCTTGCGGTTTGGCCACGTTTTACTCTTTTCATGGAAAGGTATTCTCATGAAACGTCTTGTCATCTTACTCTCTCTGACTGCGCTGCTCTTCGGCTGCGGCGCGGCGACGATTCCGACGCTATCCGTAGAGGAACAGAATGCCGGATGGAAAATGTTGTTCGACGGCAAAACCACCAACGGCTGGCGCGGTTACAAAATGGATCGCATTCCGGCGGCGTGGGTGGCGACGAAAAAGGGCGAGCTGCATTTTAAGAAGAAGAAAAACGGCGGCGGTGATATTATGACCGTTGATGAGTACGGCAGCTTCGAATTGCAGCTCGAGTGGAAAATTGCCAAAGGCGGCAACAGCGGCATTTTTTTCTGGGTGTCGGAGGACAGAAACTATTCATGGGAAACTGGGCCGGAAATACAGGTGCTGGATAACGCGCATCACAAAGACGGCGGCAACACCAAAACTTCCGCGGGTTCGAATTACGCGCTCCACGAGCCGAGTCGCGAGGTGATGCGGCCCATCGGCGAGTATAATGCCGTGCGCCTCGTCGTGACTGGCACGCATGTCGAACACTGGCTTAACGGCGTTAAAATTGTTGAATACGAAATCGGCGGCGCTGACTGGGAAGCGCGCGTGGCCGCCAGCAAGTTTGCGACGATGCCCGGCTATGGTCGCAATCGCAAGGGCCACATCGTATTGCAGGATCACGGCGATAAAGTGTGGTATCGCAATATTAGAATTCGACCATTATAAAGATTGTTCTGTTGTGACTTGATTTCTTAAAAGAGGATCAGTATATTGCGTAGTAGAACTGAAACGCTGAAAGACAAATGGCCGTGGACGATCGCATGGAGAGATTTCGCCAAGCTTATGAATATCGAAGGCTTGATCAAAGCATACGAAACAGACGTGAATGGCCCGAGGGGACTTGGGCGTTTTGAAACGCTCAACATGTTGACCAATCGCGATGTTCTCGAAGAAAATAAAAGCAGGTTGACAACTCTGCAAGCGGCGCGTCTGCTATTTGCCGATGAGAAACTCGCGGCAAATAGCGAACAGGTTATTGCTGAATGTGGCGGCGAGGCGGCGTTTATGAATCTCAGACAGCACAATCCTGCCCCCTCGGCATGGTGGTGGTTTCTTGAACAAATCCAACTTGAGCAATTCTCACAACCGGAGGCGATCGCCGCATAATTGACGACATTGGAAAATTTAGCCGGAAATCCGAATTCGAAGTTAGCAGAACCGCCGGCAACATGACTCGCCGAATTTTATTCTGCTGCTGTGTGTTGTTTAAGACTTCTAATCAACGTTCCACGCAGAAAATACACTCCAACCTTCGAGGAGGAGGCATGCCATGAACAGACGCGAGGCGCTGAAAAGCGTCGCCTTTCTGCTAGGCGGCGCGGTTTCCGTGCCGGTGATGAATGCGGTGCTGCGTGGCAGTCCGCCGTCGCCGCGTTACATCCCGCAAACGCTCAATCCCGATCAATTCAAAACCGTCACCGTCATTGCCGATCTCATTATTCCAACCACCGACACGCCCGGCGCGAAAGAAGCGGGCGTCGGCCAGTTCATCGATTTGATTCTCACCGAATGGTATCCCGCCGCCGATCGCAATCGTTTTCTCGCCGGTCTCGCGGAGCTCGAGACGCAATTTCAACAGCGCTACGGCAAAAATTTTCTGCAAGCAACTGCGCCGGAGCAAACCGATCTGCTGACCGATCTCGATTTGGAAGCGATTGGCGCCCGCAAAGCGCGCGTGCAAGACGTGCCGTTTTTGGGCATGATGAAAGAGTTGACGCTGGTCGGATACTACACCTCGGAAATCGGCGCGACCGATGAATTGCAATTCCAGCCTGCCACCGATAAATATGAAGGCTGCATTCCGTTGGAACGCAACGGCGGCAGGAATTGGGCCGATCTCGGATGACGCCTTTGCAAAAAACAAAAGCTTGCATGCAAAGACGCGAAGACGCAAAGATAGCGCAGAGAAAACTTTGCGTATCCTTTGTCCCGCGAGCGGGACGTCTTTGCGTGAGGCTTCTTACTGTATGGCAAAATTAATCAATAGGTGACTGCCATGAATAACTTTTACATTGCCAAAAAAGAAACCTACGATGCCATCGTCGTCGGCTCCGGCATTAGCGGCGGCTGGGCGGCGAAAGAGCTGACGGCGCACGGTCTCAAAACCCTCGTGCTCGAGCGCGGGCGTCATGTCGAGCATGGCAAAGATTACGTGACCGAAGATCAAGGCAATTGGGAATTCAAATTTCGCAACATGGGCGACCGCCGTTTGTTTGAGGCCGAGTATCCGAAGCAGAGCCAATGTTATGCGTTCGGCGAAGCCACGCGCCATTTCTTCGTCAACGACAAAGAGAATCCGTATCAGCACGACGCCGACAAGCCGTTCACGTGGATTCGCGGCTATCATCTCGGCGGGCGCTCGCTGATGTGGGGACGGCAGTGCTATCGCTGGAGCGATCTCGATTTCGAAGCGAATGCGCGCGACGATTTCGGCGTGGACTGGCCGGTGCGTTACAAAGATATTGCCTCGTGGTATGATTACGTCGAATCGTTCGCCGGCATCAGCGGCAGCGTCGAAGGCATTCCGCAATTGCCGGACGGAAAATTTTTGCCGCCGATGGAAATGAATTGCGCCGAGCTGCACATCAAACGGCATGTCGAAAAAGCTTTTGCCGGACGCAAGATGATCATCGGGCGCTGCGCCGTGCTCACCGTGCCGCACAACGGCCGCCAGCCCTGCCATTACTGCGGCCCGTGTCATCGCGGCTGCTCGAACGGCTCTTACTTCAGCAGCTTGAGCGCGACACTACCGGCGGCGAAAGCGACCGGTCGTTTGACGATTCGCCCGAACAGCATCGCGCACAGCATCATTTATGACGAAAAAAAAGATCGCGCGACTGGCGTGCGCGTCATCGATCGAGAAACGCGCGAAGCGCGCGAATTTTACGGCAAGGTCGTTTTCCTGTGTGCTTCAACGCTCGGCTCGACGCAGGTTTTGCTCAATTCGACTTCGCCGCGTTTTCAAAACGGTCTCGGTAATTCCAGCGGCGCGTTGGGACATTATTTGATGGATCATCCATATCAGGCCGGCGCGACCGGAGAGATTCACGGGTATGAAGACAAATATTATTCCGGCAATCGTCCGAACGGCGTTTATATCCCGCGCTTTCGCAATATCGACGCGAAGAGCCGGAACAAAAATTATTTGCGCGGCTTTGGCTGTCAGGCCGGCGCGAGCCGCGTGGGGTGGGATCGCGGCGTCACCATGCCCGGCCTCGGCGTGGAGTTCAAAAAACAATTGCGCGAGCCCGGCCAATGGTCGATGTGGATCGGCGGCTGGGGCGAGCATTTGCCGCGCTTTGAAAATTACGTCGAGATGGACAAGGAGAAAAAAGATCAGTGGGGCATTCCGCTGTTGAACGTCCATTGCGCGTGGAGCGACAATGAAAACAAAATGCGCGAAGACATGGCGATGTCGGCAGCGGCGATGCTCGAGGCGAGCGGCGCGAAAAATGTCAATGCGTTCGTCGGCACGAATCCGCCTGGCCTCTGCATTCACGAGATGGGCACGGCGCGGATGGGCCGCGATCCGAAAACTTCGGTGCTGAACGGTTTCAACCAGAGCCACGACGTGCCGAATCTATTCGTCACCGACGGCGCGGCGATGGCGTCATCGGCGTGCCAGAATCCGTCGCTCACCTACATGGCATTCACCGCGCGCGCTTGTGATTACGCCGTGCAGCAAATGAAGCGCGGCAAGCTGTGAGAGAGTGATATAAACAAAAAGCAAAAACATTCCCAACGGATAGAAACAACGCAACGGATGAAAAGCTTTTCATCCGTTGCGTTGTTTCTATCCGTTGCGGCTTTCCCTCTTATCAAATTAAGGAATATCCCCATGATGAATCGCAGAACGTTTTTGAAAACCTCGGGCAGCGCGGCGCTGGGCAGTTTGCTGGCAAAATCGGCCGCGGCCAATCCCGCCGGAAAAGCGCTCGCTAAAATCGGCGTGCAACTTTATACGGTTCGTGATTTGATGAAAAACGATTTCACCGGCACGCTCGAAAAAGTCGCGGCCATCGGCTACAAAGAGGTGGAGTTCGCCGGATATTATGATAACAAACCGGAAGACGTGCGCAAATTACTCGAGCGGTTGAAACTGCAGGCGCCTTCCACGCACGTTCCGATTGAAATGCTGCGCGACAAACTTGACACGGTTATTCAAACTTCGAAGGCCGTCGGACATAAATACATCGTGTGCCCGTGGCTGGCGCCGGCAGATCGCGCGCTGGAAAAATACAACAGCCATGCGGCGCTTTTCAACAAAGTCGGCGAGGCCTGCCTGAAAGCCGGCATTCAATTCGGCTATCACAATCACGACTTCGAATTTGAAATGACCGACGGCAAAATTCCTTTCGACATTTTACTCGCGGAAACCGATCCGAAGCTCGTGCAGATCGAGCTTGATCTGTTCTGGATTCGCAAAGGCGGCCAAGATACGCTCGCCTATTTTGCCAAATATCCCGGCCGCTTCGCGCTCTGTCATGTGAAAGACATGACGGAAGATCAGAAAATGGTCGACGTTGGCAAAGGCAAAATCGATTTCGGAAAAATTTTCGCGCAGGCCAAGCAGGCCGGTTTGAAGCATTATTTCGTCGAGCACGATCAACCGGAGAATCCGCTGCAGAGCATCACGGCGAGCTGCCAGTATTTGAAGGGTCTGAGATTTTGAAGAGAAGCAAAAGCATTCACGCAAAGCTACGAAGATTTTTTTTAAAATAATTTTGCCACAATGATCTTGCCAATAAGAACTCGCAAAATAATTATGGCAAGATGATTGAAAAGCTTTTAATTATTTTGCCACAATGATCTTGCCAATAAGAATTCGCAAAATAATTATGGCAAGATGATTGAAAAGCTTTTAATTATTTTGCCACAATGATCTTGCCAATAAGAATTCGCAAAATAATTATGGCAAGATGATTGAAAAGCTTTTAATTATTTTGCCACAATCATCTTGCCAATAAGAATTCGCAATTGGGTTTTAATTTGTGTCATGAAGCTCGAATACGTGCCGCTGCTAAAAATCCAGCGCGAGTTGTACGGCATTCCGCGCGGGTTTGAACGCTTTCGCGCTTATCTGGAAACGATGATCGACGCCGAGACGTCCCGCTCACGGGATTGCCGCCGCTGGTGGCGATGAATCCGATGGGCAAAGATCACGTGCCTACATTGCTCGATACGTTGATCGCTTTTGATGCGGAGACCGTGGCGGCGCGCGCGGTTGGAGAGGCGACGGTTCATGTGGCCAATATTCCCGGTGAATTTAAAATCGGTTTGGCGGTATCCGATGATTTAAAAGGCGGCTGGACGAATCGCTACGCCAGCGAGTTCAGGTTGTGCTTTGAGATGAAACCGATTCTTAAGCGCGGCTGGCTCTCGGCAATTTTGTGGACAAGCGAAACGCCTTCAATTCAAACCACGCGCGAGACGGTGTTGACGACAATTTATCGCGCCGCGTATATTCAGCAGCACGGTTTAGCGCGCACGTTGCGTGAGATGCTGGCGCAGGAAAGCTACGCGCTGGCGCTGGCCGGTTGCACGCAGCCCGCGCTCGATAGTGATGATCTCGCTTACACGCGCGAGATCATCACGCCGCATCTTGACGCGAAAGATCGGCCAACAGTGATGACGTGTTTGTTCGGCGATGTCGCCGCGCCCGCGCTCGGTTATCCGCCGCAGGGTTTGAGTCCGCGCGCGGGCTTGGCGCTGGCGTTGCACGCACGATGTGGCTCAACATTTATGTTGAGCCTGCTTTTGCAGGAACCACGAAGTTGTCGCGTGTGCAATTCTATTTTAACGAATCTGTGGCCGATACCAATCAAATCATCTGGCCGGAACATTATGCGCCACAGCATTGCCCGATTCACGTCCGCAACGAGTTGACGATGGCCGTCGCTCCAAAGCATGTTTGGGCTTGGTTGATACGCGCGCCGCTTTGGCCGACTTGGTATGTTAATTCGGCCAACGTGCAGTTTTTGCAAGGCGCCGCCCCGGATCTCGCGCTGGCGACGCGCTTCAAATGGAAAACGTTTGACGTCACCATCGAGTCAACCGTTCTGGAGTTCGTTCCGGCGGAGCGAATTGCGTGGGACGCGCGCGCATTCGGCATTGAGGTTTATCATGCGTGGGTGATTCAAAAAACTCCGACCGGTTGTCACGTCGTTACCGAAGAAACCCAGCGCGGTTGGCTGGCGCGGCTTGGCAAACTGTTGATGCCCAACCGTATGTGGAAGTATCACCAAATCTGGCTTGAAGGATTGCGCGCCAATGCCGCGCAGGGCGTTCCGCCCATTATTTAATTGGTAGTATGCCGGTCGTCAATTACTCATCGAGCAAGCTCAACAGGAGTTTCAAATGTCTCGCCGCTACGTTATGGTATTGCTTCGGAAAGACTATCATGCCCGCGAAAATTTTAACCACAAAGGCCGCAAAGCGCACAAAGAAAAAACTTTGTGTTCTTTGTGGCCTTTGTGGTGCAGTTTTGGTTGCGGCCAAAGCCGCGTTACGCTTCTCTTATTGATCAGCGTGTGTTTGTTGATTACACCGATTTTTAGCCAAACCAAGAAATCACCAAACCTCAAAGGCTGGGGCGACGTCACCGATCCCGATGGTGATTGCAAAATTCAAATAAAAAAGAGCAAGCTGCTCATCACCGTTCCCGGTACGCTGCACGATCTCAACCCGCGCAACAACAAAATCAACGCGCCGCTGGTGTTGCAGGAAATTGAAGGAGATTTTTCCGTGCAGGTAAAAATCTCCGGCGATTTTCAGCCCGGCGAAAAAAGCACCGCGCCGAACAGCCCGCCGTTTAACGGCGCGGGTTTGCTGCTCTGGCAGGATGATAAAAATTATCTGCGCCTCGAGCGCAACGTCTGGTTCGGCAGCGACGGCAAGTACACCTGTCATCCGCCGTTGTTCGAGCAATGCCGGAACGGTGAATATACCAACCACAATCCCACGACCACCACCGAACCTTTTTTCAAGCGTTCAACATGTTTGCGCTTCGAACGACGCGGCGAAAAAATTACCGCTGCGTTGAGCCATGATGGAAAAATCTGGACGACGGTGAAAGAGATCGCGGCTGAATATTCGCCGAAAGTCAAAGTCGGCGTCGATGCGATCAACACGTCTGCGAAACCGTTTACCGTGGAGTTTGCCGAGTTCAAGTTGTTAAAATCGTAGCGCAGACATCTTGTCTGCAGAGGAAGCAGGCAGGATGCCTGCGCTACAATTTTTATCCGGACGATTCGCCGAATCCGAATACCATAAAAAGTTGTGAGAATTTCCTGTGAAAATTACCTGCATCGAGGTTTATCAAATCACCTACGGCCTGCATGATCACAAATATGCGTGGTCCGGCGGGCATTCCGTCACTTCGTTCCTGAGCCATGTCGTCAAAATTTCCACGGACGAGGGGCTGGCGGGTTTTGCCGAAGTTTGTCCGCTCGGCTCGGCTTATATGGATGCTTATGCACGCGGCGTTCCGGCGGGCATTGCTGAAGTCGGCGCGGCGCTGCTCGGGCAGGATCCGCGGCGGATTCGCGCGATTAATCAGTTGATGGATTCGGTGATGGGTGGCCATCATTATGTCAAATCGCCGCTCGACATCGCCTGCTGGGATATTCTCGGCAAAGCCAGCAACCAATCCGTTGCCGCGTTGCTCGGCGGCAGATACGTTGAAGAGTATCCTTTGTATCGTGCCATCTCGCAGCAATCGCCGGAACAAATGGCGAGCGACGTTGCGCGTTATCGCAGCGAAGGCTATCGCCGATTTCAGCTCAAAGTCGGCGGCGATCCCGATGAGGATGTGAAACGCGTGCGCGCCGTGCTGAAAGTTTTGTCGCCCGGTGACGTGCTCGTGGCCGACGCCAACACCGGCTGGCAGATGCATCAGGCCATTCGCGTCGTCAATGCGCTGGCCGACGCGGATTTTTATGTCGAAGCGCCGTGCCCGAGTTATGAGGAATGCCTCACCGTCCGGCAACACACGCGCCAGCCGTTTGTGATTGACGAGCTAATCACCGGCATCGATCCACTGTTGCGCGCACACCGCGATCGCGCGATGGACGTGATCAATCTGAAAATTTCTCGCGTCGGCGGTTTGACCAAAGCGAAGTTGATTCGCGACCTGTGTGAGGCGCTCGGCATCGTCATGACGCTCGAAGACAGTTGGGGCGGCGACATTGTCACGGCGACGATCGCGCATCTCGTCGGCAGCACGCGGCCCGAGTTTCTTTTCACCTCGACGGATTTCAACAGCTACATCGACGTGCAACTCGCTGAAGATGCGCCGCGCCGCAAAAACGGTCGTCTCGCCGTGCCCACCGGCCCCGGCCTCGGCATTCAGGTCGATGAAAAAAAGCTGGGCAATCCGGTGGTGACGGTGCGGTAAACGTTAAATGCCTACTTAAGGAGACAAATCTCTTGAACACGGAACTTAACAAGAAGTGCTTTACGATCATGCCCTTTTCCGTTAGGAATCCAGATCTACCCCGTTATTACAACGATAGCAACCACTGGAATGAAGTTTATCACGGCCTGATCGTTCCCGCAGTCAAAGAAGCGGGGCTACATTGTGAGCGGGATGATGAAGACGCATCAACGCGTCTCATCACTGAGAACATTTGGCGCAAAATTGAAGAAGTTGACATCGTTCTCTGCGATCTATCTGCCCACAATCCAAACGTTTACCTTGAGTTGGGATGGACTCTTCGAGCAGACAAACGCTTTATATTGATCAAGGACGATGTCACTCAGTTTAACTTCGATTTGAATCAATTCTATACGTACCAATACTCGCACCGCCTTCAACCCTCCTCATTAAGGCAAGCCATTACCGAACTTGCTAATGTCATCAAGACGACGCTTGCCGACGAAAACCGTCGATACTCAATGGTACACAAACTGGCCATTCAACTTCAGGCTATGAAAGCCGCATCTGAAGGAAATATTGAGATCAGCCTTTTGAGAGAACTCATCACGGAGGTTCGGTCCTCCGTAGGTTCCCACCGAGGAACTCTTACATCATGGAATCAACCTCGGTTCTTTTTTCCACAAATTAAAACACAGGCCGATCTTGGTAAAATGCTCGTTGGCACTACTTGGCGGAAACGTAACAACGTAGAACATGTCATATTCAGCGACGAAAATAGCTTTTATAACAATCATGCTGGCCATCCAAAGTGGCGCAAGAATAGCTATACTCTGGGTGAGCGTCTCGGAACAATGACGCTAGTATATCGATTCAATAAAATATTTACATTAGTTTTTGGCAAAATCAAAATTTTTCCAACGATGAACGACGGGCGCTGCATTAATTTCTTCAATGCCTTTGAAAATTCTCTGGCGCAGTTCGTCCTTGGAATTGACGCGAATGTTT